>Ga0207663_10000957_pt1 | contig 13207 bp, 11 predicted proteins | sample LARL53metaG_FD_184346 | JGI IMG/M metagenome (GOLD analysis project Ga0207663, IMG submission 184346) | Corn, switchgrass and miscanthus rhizosphere microbial communities from Kellogg Biological Station, Michigan, USA - LAR L5-3 metaG... | ecosystem: Host-associated > Plants > Roots >...
CGGGGGCTCGTCCACCTCGAAGATCTCGACCGGCTTGCCGAGTGCTGTGATCCCAGCCGCTCGCATCTGTTTGGCGCACGTTACGCCTGTCCGTCGTGCGCCGGCCCGCTTTGGCACCTCGCGAGAGGACTGCGACCAGGCAAACGGATGACCGCCTGCGCCAGTGTTCGTCATAACAGCGCCGCACTTTGGCCGGCTTCTTGCCTCACTGCGGCTCGTGCGGCTCGTGCGACTCGTCCGGCTCGTGCGGCTCACAGCCATCTTCTCGCGCGCCGTCTAGAGGGAGCGCGTGGTCTCGAGCGGCAGCAACCGGTGCGATGGTCGCACCCGGTTGCCGACTCGGCCTGGGGACCAGCGTTCGGAACTTGAGACGGTCCAACTAGGGGGCTAACGTCTGTCGGGTCTAGCAGCAGGAGTAACAAATGCAGTTCCGCATACTCGGCCCGCTCGAGGTCGAGGTGGACGGCAAGCGTCTCTTCGTCGGCGGTGCAAAACAGCGGGCGTTGCTCGCATCCTTGCTGCTCCGCGCCAACGAGCCGGTTTCGCGCGACACCCTTATCGATCAGCTTTGGGGCGAGCGGGCGCCAGGCTCAGCTGCGCACCGCCTCGAGGAACACGTCTCTCGGCTGCGGAAGACCTTGTACCGGAACGGCGAGGTACTTCTCGTCTCGCAACCGGGCGCTTACATGCTTCGCGTCGAAGAGGAGGGACTCGACGTCAAAAGGTTCGGGCAGCTTGTCGCGCTTGGGCGAGGTGCCCTCCAGGACGGTAACGCCGCAGAGGCGGCCGCCCGGCTTCGAGAGGGGCTGGCGCTCTGGCGGGGCTGGCCGCTCAACGACGTCTACTCGGATGCCGTCACTTGGCCCGAACTCGGCGAGCTTGAGGAGCAGCGCGCATCTGCCCAGGAACTGTTGATGGAGGCGGAGCTCGCTTGTGGCCGCCACGCCGAGATCATCGACGAGCTCGATGCGCTGACCCGTGGCGACCCTCTCCGTGAGCGCCTTCGGTTCCTACTGATGCTCGCGCTCTACCGGTCGGGCCGGCAGGCGCAGGCGCTCGACAGCTACCAGGAGGCGCGCCGGCTACTCGACGAGGAGCTCGGAATCGAGCCCGGACCGGCCCTCAAGCACCTCCAGCAGTCGATCCTGCGACAGGATGCACGGCTTGACCTGTTTGACGCCGACGGCCGCGTCTTGCCTCCACTCACGCGCGGGCCGCCCGGAAACCTCATCCGGCCGGCAACGTCGCTCGTGGGCCGTGAGCGCGAGATCGGAGAAATCCTCACTCTCATCGAAAACGGTGGGCGCCTCGTAACGCTAACCGGACCCGGTGGATCCGGGAAGACGCGACTTGCACTCGAGGCGGCTCACCGCGTCGTTGCCGAGTTCCCGGACGGCGCGTTCTGGGTCGACCTCGCGGCGCTCCGAGACTCGGCACTCGTCATGGAGACCATCGCCCGGAGGCTCGGCGCAAGGGAAGGCATCGCTGCGCATGTGGGAGATCGCCGCGTGCTGCTCGTCGTCGACAACTTCGAGCATGTGATCAGAGCCGCGCCGGAGCTCGCCTCCCTTGTGCGGGAATGCCCGAACCTCCATGTTCTCGTCACCAGCCGTCAGCTTCCGCGCGTACGCGAGGTGACGGAGTACGAAGTGCTGCCGCTTGCCGAATCGGAGGCGATCGAGCTCTTCTGTCGGCGCAGTCGGGCCCGGCCGGACGACAACGTTGCCGAGCTGTGCCGCCGCCTCGACAACCTGCCGCTTGGGATCGAGTTCGCCGCGGCGCGCATGGCGGTCCTCAGCCTCGCCGAGATCTTGGAACGCATCTCGCAGCGGCTCGACCTGCTAGAGGGAACGCGTGACGCGGAGGCTCGCCAGAAGACGCTACGCGCCACGATCGAGTGGAGCCACGACTTGCTGTCGAGCGAAGAGCAGGAGCTCTTCGCACAGCTGGCAGTTTTCGCGGGCGGTTGCACGCTCGAGGCTGCAGAGGCGGTCGCCGGCGCTGACCTGGACACGTTGCAGTCGCTAGTCGAGAAGAGCCTGGTTCAGCACGCCGACGGGCGCTTCTGGATGCTCGAGACGACCCGTGAATTCGCGGTGGAAGGACTCGAGCAGAGCGGAAAGGCCGAGGATCTTCGTAACCGTCATCTTTCGTACTTCACCGAACTCGCGGAGGAAGTTGAACCAAGGCTTTGGACTCCTGACGCTGCGCGCTCCAACGCAGCACTTCTAACTGAGCTCGACAACTTCCGCGCCTCACTCACGCACGCACGCCGAAGCCGAACCTTGATCCGTCTGGCAGCCGGGCTCGCGCCTCTCTTTTGGGTGGCAAACGGTATTCACGAGGAGGGTCGTAGCTGGCTCGAAGAAGCGCTGGCGATCCCGGACTGCCCTGCCCAGACGCGCATGCGGGCTCACTTCGGCCTGATTCTGATCGCCGAGCTGGAAGGGGAGCACGAGGCCGGGCGCCGTCATGCCAGCACGATGCTCGCTCTCGCTCAAGAGTGTGATGACCCGGATGGAATCTTCTTCGCCTTGATGAACATGGGCGTCCTGGCGGACGATCTCGGTGATTCAGAGGCGTTCTTTGAAGAGAGCGCGCGTGTCGCTCGAGCGGCCAAGAACGAACAACTTCTTGGCTTCGTCAGAGCCAATCTGGGCACGCGGTATCTCGCGGCGGGCTCGTACGAACAGGCGCTTCGGTGCTCCGACGAGGCGCTCGAACTCTGGAGCCCGGGAAGTCTTCCCATCATTCGTGCCGCGACCCTCACGATCGCCGGCTTCGCGGCGCGGGAGCTGGGTCAACTCGACATCGCAGCCCAGCGACTCGGCCAGTCGCTACGCCTCGCCAACGAGCTCGGAGTGGCGATTATCGGGCAGCTCGAGGCGTTCGCCGCTCTGGAGATCGCCAAGGGACGCATCGAACGGGCCGCCCGCCTGACCGGGGCCTCACAAGCGCTGGTCGATCAGGGCTTTCTCCTCTGGGAACCGTTCCAACGGTCTGTTCACAAGCAGACGGTCGCCGCGCTCGAGAAGGCGCTGGACGACGAAAGGCTCGGGGCAACGTTGGCCGAAGGACGTGATATGCGCCGCGACGAGGCAGTTGCATACGCACTCGAGAGCGCGCCGGTCTGAGCGCTTTCTGAGCCGTCTGCGGGAGCTTTCACGGCACGGGCACTTCGAACGAAGGAGTCGATGATGAAACGACCGTTGCCGCTTCTGATTGCACTCGCAGCTGTTGCCCTGCTCGCGGGGGGCCATGCCACGAGCGCCTCAGCAACCACTACACCGCCCTGCCCGACCGGCGGGACACCGCCGCCGGGGTCGGTGATCCGCGGGGGCCTCGAGGTCGACGGCTTCCAGTGCAACCTCACCGGCGTAACCGTCTACGGCGGTATCAAGGTCGATGGCACTGACGCCACAGGTACTGGTGAGCTGCCGATCGGCTACCTGTCGATCGACGGCTCAACCGTTTACGGCGGCATCACGGTCAACGGTGGAGGCATCGACGTCGGCGCCGACGGCTTTGACAGCTTCAACCGAACCTTCAACCCCACGACGATCAACGGTGGCCTGCATCTGAGCCACGCCTCGTTCTTCACGACGGCCGATGCCACCATTCGCGGCGGCGTCACCATGGACGGTGTCCGGAGCGACTTCCCCGTTATCTCTGATATGTGCGCGACCGAGGTCTTCGGCGACGTCGCTGTCCGAAACCTCGACAACATCATCCGGGTCTTCATCGCCGACCCGGGCGAGCCGGTCTACAACAACGGTGCCTTCTGCGACGCCAACACGATTCACGGCTCCGTCTCGCTGATCAACTCAACTCGTGTCAACCCCCAGAGCCACGAGGGGAGCGAGATCGAGGGCAACACGGTGACCGGCTCAATCCACGTCGACCACAGCGTCGCGGAGGTTTGGTCAAACATCGTCGGCGGGAGCCTGCTCTGCACGAACGGGACGGTGATCCAGCCGCCGCTCCCGGACGACCCGAGTCAGGCGAACAACACAGTCAACGGACTCAACACCTGCACCTGAGGGAGCCGGCTTGCGACTAACGAACTCGAACGACGAGCTGCTGCTAGACGCCTACGCAGGGACCGGAGGCCTGGCCGGTCCCTGCGCCGGGCGCTCGCGGAAAGGAGAATCGACCGACGGGGTAGTCCCGGGTCACGAGCAGATGGCTCATGAAGGTCGTGCCGAGGTCAAGTCGCCGCACCCGCACGAGCATCTCCCGCAGACGGCGCGTCCTTCGAGGACGCCGCGCTCGCGCGACCCCTCTGCGCGAGTTCCATCAACACTCCGGTCCCCGAGATGACGAGGTAGGCAGTGAGGACGGCGACGGAGACGGGCGCGAGCTGCAACGTCCCGATTACGGCATCCGAAGATCGCCGTGCGCTGGCCCGAGCGTTACCTGCAGGAATGCGACCCTCAACGGTACGGGCTTGTTCCAGGTCACGCATACCCCCGGTGTGGACAACGTCGACTGGGGCACGCACCCACCGACCGGATAGTCGAAGCGATCGTGAAGGAGTGCGGGCGGCCACCGAGCCGGCCCGCTCTCCTTCACATTTGCGGCTGTTGCGAACATTCGCCTGGGCCAGCGTGCGGGAATGTCACCAGAAGCCGGCTAGTCGAGGAGCCGAAAGTATCGTGCGACCGGGAGGACAGTGAATCCGGCGGCTTCGTACGCTGCCCGCGCTGGTGCGTGGCCGGGGTCGCCGCCTGTCTCAACGACCGCTATGTCCATTCGGTGGCTACGCATGTGGTCGATGGCGAACTCCGTCAGCTGCGAGCTGATGCCGCGTCGCTGGAAATCGGGGTCGACGCCGATGATCTCGATCCAGCCCATCCGTTCGTGGAACGCGTTCAGTGCGACGGCAACGAACGCCACTGGGCGATCGTCCACTATGGCGACGAAGACGTCCCGCTCGGGGTTCGTGCAACTCGATCTGACAGCCTCAGCCTGGCTCTCCTGCCACTCGGGGTGCAAACGGAGGAAGACTTCGTCGCCGAGGACGTTGCGGATGGACGCGAAAACAGGTTCCCAGGCGCGGAGAGAGAACTCGACGACCGCCTCGAGGTCTTCCTCCTCGAACGCGCGGATCTCGATCGGGTCTTCGGTCACGTCACCACCGTAACCGGACGGTGAATGGCGCTTCGCCTGGGCCAGCGTGCGGGAATGTCGCCCGACACTCCGTCGGCGTTCGGTCACCGGTGATCCGGCAAGCTCAAGAGCCCGGGCCGCGGCACGGTGCGACCAGGTCCGAAGCGATTCCAACAGCGCCCGCGAGAGCTTGTGGCGGTTCGCCGCCAATCGCGCTGCAGGAGCACGAGCACTCTGCCGCCGGGTTGCCGCGGGCGCTGCACGAACACAGGTTCATCGTCGCCACGAGCTGGCAGCGCGCCGGGAAGACGATCTTGCCGTAGAAGCCCCGCTCAGGCGGGGTTTCTACTGGGTTCTTCTACTAGCTACACGCGCGCGCGAGGCTTGGTAGGGGCTTTGGTAAGTCGGCTAGCGCGGCAAGGCTGACTCAGTCGGCGCTGAAGGCATGGCCGAGACCACGCGCAAGTTCGCGGGCATCCGAAATCTTCATCCATCCGACCTCGTGCAGCAAGTCAGGGTCATCGTAATCGGTGATGAAGACCGGGCCAATCTCCTCTCCCTCCGCCTCGTCTTCCCCCTTGAAGTTCACCGTCCTCCCGCGCATGCGGGCGGCGATGTAGACCGACGGAGATGCCGCAGCCGTTCGCTGACGATGCCGCCGATACGCCAGTGCATTACCGACCAGAAGGTAGGCCGCTGCCCCGACCACGGTCCCAAGGCCGAACCACGCCCACCACTCCATGACTTCTGGTATCCGACATTCAGCATATGAACCATGCCGCCAGGGGACGGCGCGGGCCGCGATATGCTCGACTCTCGGCCGTCCGGCCCCGGACGAGGAGGGAGACCGGATGGCAGGGTTCCTGTTCAGGTTGGAGACAGTGGAGGGCGAGCCGGCAGACCCGCCAACGCTCTCAGCCGCAGTGCCGGACTGGAGGCCGGGGCACACGATCCACCTGGGTCGCAAGACGCTAGTAGTCGTCGGCAAGCGGGACGACGACGCGGACAGCCCGCCTGTACTTGTCGTCGAGCAGGTCTAACCGCCGAACTGAACGTTTTGGTCGTAGTTCGGCGGACGCGAGCGCGGAATCATCACGAGCAAGGGGAGCGAAGGAGTACGAGCGGCCCCGGGCTTGCGTCCTACCCCTACGCGAGGTCCGCCGACCGGGGCCGCTCGGAGCATTCTCCGATGCTAAGGAGAGGGTCGAGGTCGCCCGGCAACGGCCTGCGTCTCGGTCGTTTCGCGAGCGCGTGTCGCGGACAACACATGTCTGCGGCAGGGACTGCGGCCAGTACCACGCGCGCATTGTGGGACTGACGGCTGCGCGCGGGTCGAGGTTACCCTGCCGCCTCTCTTGCTCTTCCGCCATGCCCTTTCCGGGTCAAACTGCCCCAGAGCGACCCCAACCGCCTGTGCTGTTCGTGGAACACCCCCGATGCGGAGATGCCATACCTTCGGCTCGTTGTGGGCACAGCGTCATCGTTCTATAACGACGACGCGGCAGGGGACTGCGGCAATAGGAGGTCGTTCGCGCGCTCCGGGGGAGACGGCCGTGCGGAGACCTCGGGTTTCCCTGCCGCACCATCTTTGGGACGTGACCGAACGAGCGTCTCGCGGCGCGGCCTGAGGTTTCGTAGGTTCAAGCGGGCCGGGGTGCCACGAGCGGGTGCCAGCCGTGCAGGACTGGATCATCGCCCCGGCCCATGCAGCGTCCGGTAGCTCAGAAAGACATTGGCTCGCGCTCAGGGGATATCTGTGCCGCCCGTTGAGCGAGCCGCTCGAAGGTCAGTGATTTGGCTTTGCCGATAGCGATGAGACCGACCAGCAGATCGTTCCGCTCAGTGTCCCGCCGCCAGCCATCTCTCAAGAGCCCGAATCCGGCCCCAATGCCTAGCAGCGTGAAAAGGACTACGAGCCACCACGGGATTGCTAGTCCTGCGGCGATGACGCCGACGGCCAGCGCTACAGGGAAGAACAGTGTAAAGCGGAAGTCGATCTCGCCTTGCATTCGATCTACCTCGAGAAAGAGTTTCTCCTGCTCCGCGACTAGGCGTCTCGCTGTTAGCGGAAGTTCGGTGATGATTTGATCCGCCACTCGCGTGAGACCAAGAAAGAAAAACGTGTTTCTCTCATAACCCGCACCGTCCACGCTCCTTGTCTCACACGCGAGCGGTGGCCAAGGAAAATGAGGAGTCACGTCTTCCGACAGATCCTGGGAATCGAAGAGTGCTTGTCCCTCTCTAAGCCACCAGTCGTCGCGGTCGCTTCCGATGTCGGTCTTTAGGACCCGCTCGTAGGCCGCGCAACGTAGCCGGTCGTCTCCGCGAATCCTACCGTTCAATCTGGCTACGTTAAGAATCGTCGAGTCCAATAAACGATCATCATAACGCCCGGCAATGAGCGTTATCGGATCATCGCCTAGCCCTTCAACTATTTCTCGGACGTCGTCATTCTCTATGTTTTCTAGTCGGGTGACACAATCGTCAGGTCGCCTTCGTGAAGCGGGCCGCTCGGAATGCGGATCGCGGCCTCGACGTAGTCGGCCGTCTCGTCCTTGTACTCGAGAGACGACTCGAGAGATCGTGAGTCGCCCCCCTCAAGAACGATCACCGCGCCGCTGATAATAGAGCTCGTGCGCTATCGAGGACGTTCCTTCGAGGAGCGCCGCTCGGTCGGCGACTACCACGCCGCGCCCTGCATGCTCAACGAGTACCGCTCGCAGTTGCGCTCGCGCTCAACGATGACCGTGCCCCAACTGCGCGTGCTCGCGCTCGAGGATCGGCTGCGCCTGGAACCCGGCAAGCTGACCGGGTGAAGCTTCTCTCGCATCAGGGCAGCGAGGCGTCAACGGGACACTTCCTACTCGCTTGAACTGAGCCCGACGGTGGCCTAGCCTCGGTGCGCCCGCTGCCTGATCTGCCGAGGTAGATCCGATCCCGGCAGCCAGCACGACTGGGTACGCGCCGCCCTCGGCGAGCCGTCCTGATTTGAAGTCAGGCGCTTGACCCGCCTAACCCTGCCTTGTGCTCGGGAACCACGCGATCCATGATCCCCTGAACCATGCCCTGTCCCAGGTGGAAAGGGCGTCAAGGAGGCGGGCGTTACATGCGGCGTAGATTGATTCTGTTGGCGATCGGCCTGTCGCTGGCCGGCGTGCTCGCGGTGGGCAGCAGCACGCAGGCGAGAGCCGGCGGGAATGGCGCGGAGGTGGTACGTGCCGACGGCGACTGCTTCGTGGCTGGCAGCACGGGCTCCTGGGTGTTCTCGTGCAAGATCCAGTTCGTGATCCAGCGGGACGGGACGATCAACCACCACATCACGGGCTCGGTCATCCCTGACGAGAGCAGCCCGCTTCCGGCGCGGCCGGTGACGGACTTCACGGGCCAGCCCTGTTTCGTGTTGAACGGTGTGGTGCTCACCAGGGTCACCGCCGGGATAGTCACCCCGAGCGGGCAGGTCAAACTGACCTGCAGGAGCTAAGGTCGAAGGCCCGCTCCGGCGGGTCTTCTTCTTACCAGTCGTTTCGTCGCAGCCCCGTCTTCGGCGTCGAGTCTCGTGGATCCACCGCGAAGCCACTCGCGTCGGCCAGCGTGCGGGAATGTCACCCGAGCGCGTCCGGTTCGGGCTGAGAGCCACCGGGCAGGGCCAGTCGCAGGATTAGAGCCAGAGATCGTTCAGGGCCCGGCCAGAGTTCGCGCAGCATCGGTTCGCCGCCCGCTCTGATGAAGTGACGGAGGACGAGCGCGACGATGATCGCATCGTCGAGCTGCCCGGCCACCGGGATGAAGTCAGGGACGAGGTCGAAGGGCAGGGCGAGATAGGCGCCGAGGGCGATCAGCAACAGCTTGCGACGGCGTGGGACGCGGGGATCGCGTGCAAGGCGGGTCACGAGCACGATGCAGTCGGGGATGAACGTGGCAAATGAACGCGCGTCCTCACGGCGGCCGCGGATCACCAGCCAGGCGATGAATGAGCCGTAGATCGCAAGCACGACGCCGAGCGAGATCAGAAGCCATGTCCACCACTGCACGCGCCGAGGGTAGCCACGCGATCCGGCGTGGCAAGAAGGCCGCGTTAAGCTCCCGCGCCGCCCAACACCTCGACTGGGCCAGCGTGCGGGAATGTCACCAGAGCAGGGACCCATCCGCTGGCCATAGCTTCCAACCGGGAGGCTGAGAGGGGCGGGATGCTTCCCGCCCCTCTCTCAGATCAGGTCAGTTGGTGCAGCCCGAGACTGAGCCGGGCGGCTCGCAGTTGTCAGGCGTGTTCGCCGAGACATTGCTGTGGTTCAGCGTCACCGACGAGGTTCCGGCCGGGTCGAAGCTGAAATTGAAGATCCCGCCGGCGCCGCCGTCCGCGCTGTTCCCGGTCACCTGGCTGTTGTTGAGCACGAGTGTCGCTTCGAGGGCGGCGTCGAACGTGGTGTTCGCGATTCCGCCACCGATGCCGTCTGGTGCGCTGTTCCCGGACACGACCGTCTTGTTCAGCGTCGCTGACGAATGGTTGAAGAGCCCGCCGCCGAGCGAGCCGGTCGCAGTGTTGCCGGTGATCTGACTGTTGTTGCTGACCAACGTGCCGCCGTTCGAGATCCCGCCGCCGCCCGCGTTGGGACTGGTGGCGGTGTTGTTGCTGATCACGCTCTTGTTGAGGGTGATCGAGCTGCCGGGACCGCCGCCGTTGCCGTTGCCGCTTGCGATGCCGCCGCCACCAGGGCCGGTGTTGTGATCGACGAGGCTCTGGTTGAGGGTCAGGCTCGCGGCGATGCCGAGCATGCCACCGCCGCCGCTGCCGGTCTGCGGGACAGTGTTCCAGCTCACTTCGCTCTTGTTGAGCGTGGCGGTTGCGCCGAAGCCGTTGGCGATCCCGCCGCCGGCATCGGACGCGAAGTTGTGGGTCACGGTCGCGCTGTTCAGGGTGAGATTGCCGGAGAGGTTGAGGATGCCTCCGCCGGCTCCGCCGACCATCATCCCCGCGATGTGCCCGCCGGTGATCGCGACCCCGTTGAGCGTCAGTGCCCCGCCCGAGTTGCCGTCGATCGCGATGATCCGGAAGTTGCTGTTGTTACCCGCGATCGTCGCGCCCTTGCCGTTGAGCGTGATTGGCGAGACGACGACGGGCAGGCCGTTGCCGCCCATGACCGTGTTGTTCCGGGTTGTGAGCGAGTACATGCAGCCAGCGGCGAGATTGATCGATCCGCCGCCGGCGGCGTTGACCGTGTTCACCCCAGCGACCAGCCCGGCACTGTCGCCGCAAGCCACGTTCACGGATGTCGCCGCGCTCGAGGCGGTTGCCGCAACCAACACCGCCACGGCGGTACACAGCCCCAAGACGACGAGACGTCCCGCATGTCCAAACGCACGTTGAATCATTCGTAGCCCCTCTCTCTCCCAGGATTAGGTCCGCAGATCAAGACTGCGCCATGCGACCGGCGCAGTCGTCCGCCTTGCGATTGTCCCACCGTCAGGCCCCTTTTTCTACTCGCGACAGGGCTAGGAAGTCGGGTGGGCCAGCGTGAGGAATGTCACCCGGCCCTGGCGGCTGAGGGCCGGTGGAGGCGAGAGGAGGACCCGAGGACTAGCGGGGATCGAGTTCTTCTGCGATCCGGGCGGCTCCGTTGTGCTTTTCGACGACCCAGTAGTGCCCGTTCTTCGCCACGACGCGCTCGACCTCGGGGAAGAAATGCTCGTCGGCTGGAGCGATCACGAACCAGGTGCTGTGCGTCCGTAAGCCCGGTACTCGACAGCATTCAGCGTGACCCGCTCCGTGCAGTCAGCCTTCGCGCACCTCCTGTTCGCGCTCTCGACGCGTTCGTGTCCGGAGCGCGCCCAGCGGAGGAGGCGCAAGACGGCCGCTAGCACGGCGAAAACCCCGCTACAGCGGGGCTTTCGGAAGATCGGGGCGCCGAGATTTGAACTCGGGACCTCTAGTCCCCCAGACTAGCGCGCTAACCAGGCTGCGCCACGCCCCGTCGGTTTCGCACTCTAGCTCACCGCCTGTTAGCGGAACGGCCGCCCGGCTCGGCCGGACGGCCTCCTAAGCAGCATCCCAAGCGACGCCTTAGCAGGCTGCGCCAAGGTGGCTGGGGTTCCGTTTCTTGGCTTAGAGGAAGACGTCGCCAGAGCAGCCGAAGACGAGTGCGGCGTGCAGGTCCTGCTGTTCCACGCCTGCAAGAGACGGATGGCCGAGATCGACCTCGGCGTCGGGCCAGCTCGACACCCCGAGCGCGGCCGCGCCCTCGTCGGCGCCGAAGCACAGCAGCGTGGAGACGGACACCACGTTCCGCTTCCCGGCCCGGCGGCGGGCAGTGCCCTCGAGCTCACGCAGCTCCTCTAGCGGGTCGATCCGCACGTTCGAGTCGGAGCCGATGCAGACGCCGATTCCGCGCCCGCAGAGCTCCTCGACCGGCGCGAAGCCGTCGCCGAGGTTGGCCTCGGTGGTCGGGCAGAGGCACACGCGGGCCCCCGCGTCGGCGAGCAGGTCGAGCTCGCGGGCGACGGCGTGCGTTGCGTGCACCACCGTCGTGTGTGAGCCGAGGCAACCTGTCTCGGCCAACAGCTCGATTGGGCGGAGGCCGTACTCCGCCAGGCACTCCTCGATCTCGCGTGGCTGCTCGTCGGCGTGGACGTGGAGCGGCAGCGCCTCGGCGGCGGCGTACCTACCGAGCTCGTCGAGCCAGTCCCGCGGGCACGCGCGCACGGAGTGGGGGGCGAGCCCGACGCGCACGCCCGTCTCCCGGACCGCCTCGAGCTGCGAGAGGTAGTCCGCCACCGACTCCTGCCGGAAGCGCTCGATCCCGCCACGCCCGTAGGCAGCGAGCAGCAGCACGAGCTCGATCCCTGCCTCGGCGGCCGCCTCGACCGCCGCGTGGGCCTCGGGGAGGCCGAGGTAGTGGAACTCGCCGACCACGCGGTACCCGGCGTCCAGCATCTCGCGGTAGACCTGGACGTACCCGGCGCGCACCTGCTCGACGCTCACGCTCTCGGCGAGGGCGAGCATCGCATCGCGCCAGCCCCAGAAGTCGTCGCCCTCGGTGCGGCCGCGCAAGGCGCGCTGGAACGCGTGGGAATGGGCGTTGACGAAGCCTGGCAGCGGGAGTGTCTCGGCCACCCCCGTATCCTTCCATCGTGGCGACACGTGCTGTTCCAGCCCCGGTAGCGCAGATCCCCAACGCGCTCACGCTGGCGCGGCTCGTGCTGATCCCGATCTTCGTCGTCCTGATCGTCAGCTCGGACGGCGGTCACAGCTGGCCGGCGGCGATCGTCTTCGGCGTCGCGGCGATCACCGACCAGGTCGACGGCTGGCTCGCGCGCCGCTGGCGGGTCGAGTCGAGCTTCGGCAAGGTGGCCGACCCGCTGGCCGACCGGCTGATGATCGACGCCGCCGTGATCCTGCTCTGGCACGCGGGCCGCCTGCCGTGGGTCGCGCTCGCGATCCCGCTGCGTGACGTGGCGCTCGTCGCTGGGTACAAGCTCGTCATGGACCGCGGCTACGAGTTCTCCGTCAACCTGGCCGGCAAGGCGGCGACGTGGCTCCTCTACGCGTCGCTGGCCTTCGTCATGTGCACGAGCAAGGGCACCGAGTGGCCGCTCTGGATCTTCTGGGCCGGCCTCGTGCTCGCCGTCGTGTCGCTCGCCGGCTATCTGCGCAAGGCCAGGCGGGAGGTGCGGACGTGAAGGCCGTCGTCATGGCCGGCGGCGAAGGGACGCGCCTGCGGCCGCTCACCTCGAACCAGCCCAAGCCGATGGTGCCGATCGTCGGCAAGCCGTGCATGGAGCACATCCTCGAGCTCCTGAAGCGCCACGGGCTCGAGGACGTGATCGTGACCGTGGCCTTCATGCCGCAGGCGATCCGGAGCTACTTCGGCAACGGCGAGAGACTGGGCCTGAACATCGAGTACTCGGTCGAGGAGTCGCCGCTCGGCACCGCCGGCTCCGTGCAGCTCGCGAGCGAACGGCTCGACGAGACGTTCCTCGTCATCTCCGGCGACGCGCTCTGCGACGTGAACCTGACCGACATCGTCCGCTTCCACAAGGAGAAGGGCGCGGCGGTCACGATCGGGCTCAAGTCGGTCGAGAACCCGCTCGAGTTCGGGATCGT
>Ga0207663_10000958_pt1 | contig 13188 bp, 17 predicted proteins | sample LARL53metaG_FD_184346 | JGI IMG/M metagenome (GOLD analysis project Ga0207663, IMG submission 184346) | Corn, switchgrass and miscanthus rhizosphere microbial communities from Kellogg Biological Station, Michigan, USA - LAR L5-3 metaG... | ecosystem: Host-associated > Plants > Roots >...
TTGAAATATCTTCTTTGGTTTGTAGCGTTGAATCCAATTCCAAATGGAAACGTGGTTCCTTGTGATAAATTGAGATATCCTTTGCGATGTTTTTCGAAGTGATAACCTGAAAAGTATAACTGTAAGGCATAGTAAATATACTTTGAAGACGTTCTGCTTCTTCTTTTTGACATTATCACTTAAAGCAGTAGCATGTACATAGCTATAGATTTAGCGTTAACTGAACAGAGCCATCTATCGTGATGAGTCCAAGACTGACAATCATTCTAGCATAAACAAGATAGGCTCTGCAAATAACTCACGTCCTGTAAATCATCAACTGATTAACACGTGAGATGTTATAACATGAAATCGAAACTGCACTTATATGCGTTTGTTATCAGGAAAATAACATTATTTGCCAAAACAAGATGGGTCATCTGTGATGTTTGCTCTATACAGTTGAGAATCTGGAATCCGATCAACATCTCTACTCATTTACAGCTCAGTAGATAACCTTGACAATTAAGACGACTTTATATGTAGCGTTATAATATCGAGCTTTATTTCATCAATATCTTCAATCGCTTTGACTTCTAATAATTGCTCGCAGTCAATTGTACGAGATTTAAAATCCGGTTCTATCCAAAGTTGCATATATCTGATAATCTTCATCTACATCTATAATGGTTACATTACATACTATCTATAGAGACAGAAAGAAAACCATTATACAACAGATAGGTGAAATAAAACTACTGACCTCGGATCTGATCTTTGTTCGTGGTTCACTAGGTAGCATACCCATGGGTCATTATAAGATCCTCTGAATTTGGAGCTTGATCTTAAGTGCCTTAATACTTTAGTAGATTAAATGTCAAAAAGAATACATAGTCATCTACTATGTTCTGAATATATAGCAGAAGTTGCTGTCTGTTATTATTAATATTCGAGAATAGGTCTGCGTATCACTTCTAATCTCTTTTCGTAATCTTCTTTTCCTTTTATTGCCCTTACTCCGTATTCCCTTTCTTCTTCTCGCATTTTTACATCTATTTTTGGTGGTTTCTGCGCCCATTCTTTAATCCATTCTCTGATAATATTCATACTATTTTCTGCGGGTCTTCTTACAAAACCATCCAAATCATGTCCAGCAACCCATGCCAATTCATTGATGGAGTCGATCACCCTAGCATCAGCCTCTGACACCTTCGCATCAGAGTCAGCAAGTGCTGTACATGCATTAATTTTCACCCTTTGACGTTTATCTTTTAGCAACTGTTTTAGGCAGCCAAATACTCGTCGGATACCTTCGTTTGTTCGTCATAACACTGTCAAATGACGGTCAAATCGTCGTCAAATTAACGTCAGATGACGATAACATTTTAGAAGCATCCCCCTGCGGGTCCAAAATTTTCTTGGTTCCTTAGTAGACAGGAACCTCAAATACTTATTCGCACTGACTGAGATCAATATCTAAATGAATGATTTGTAAAGTTAGACAAAAGGGGTAGGGCTGAGATAGAACTTCCAGATAGGTTCAGTGTTCTCAATAACGATTTTCGCTATCGGCTTACTGCTATCGGAGCACCAGGGCCAAATCTGTACGTTGCGGAGGAAATTTCTGATACCACTACAACTAAGAAATCCGGCAGATCGAAGAGTAAGAACAGGAACAAGAATGGGAAGAATGGAAATCACTTCAAGATTGCAGGAGGAAAGTCAGGTATGAAAATCTCATGGCAAGTAACTGGCATAAGGAAAGATCCTTGGGCTGATGCTAACCGTATTCAGGTTGAGGAAGATAAGCCTGACAAAGAACGGGGTACTATCTATATCCTGAACTTTATGGTCAACCAGCAGAGATAGGAATAAGCGATTTGTTGGCTCCTAAAGAAAAGTTGGTACAAATTCCAAGGCTGCGCATGCAACCATCAATTATGGAAAGGAAATGAGGGTGGGGGACCTAGCATTTACTAGCTCGGGAGGCAACACCATTTACGTCATCACCGATATGGCTTAGATAGGCAGGTAAGATCGGACCTGGTCTATTTATTATCTGCTGCCCGTACATCAAAGAAACACAAACATCTATCATCATAGCAGACTGCAACCAACCAGTTGGTTACCCTCTTTCTGGCTCACAGAACACAGAACACATACTCCCTAACTGGTTGTAGTCTGCTTGTCTATCTATAGGTTCTTTATTATGTAGACTCTATATATTAGCGCTGGCAACATACGTATTAAAAGAGACAGACGGTGCAACTGCTAATATCATCTACCTAACTAACAACCTCAGTCAATAGCTAGTTGCAGTCCGTTTGTTTGTTTAACTATTAAACCATGTCGTGCAGGTCAGAATCCAAGGACATGTGTGTATGCCAACTTGACCGGACAGCAACGCACATGCCCTAGTAATCATCTACCTATCTTATCTGCGTCTACCTCTCCTTAATCTTGAGGACTTGGATAACTAACGACAAAACAGCACATGCTACAATTATGCTCATAACGACATACCAGAAGATATCAGGAACCATTTACATTAGAACCTCTTGTGTCTTCTCTTGTCTTTCTCCTTTCATTTGTCTGCAGACTCGGATTCGGAAAGATTAACATTCTTTCGTGCTAACCTTGCTGCGCCCCTCAGATGGCGCTTGAATTTCGCATAGTCGCTTTTGAGATCTTGCTTTGTCTTGATTTTTTCCTCAGCTGCTTGCTTACCGTCGTCTATTATCATGACTCTAACGGTTTTGCCAATCCAATCCTCTGGAACTATAACGTGGCCGCCATGGCCTGAACGTGTAACTTCCTTAATTATAGGCCCTTCAATCCTTATTTTACTAACCAACATGTGTAAAATCGTATAGACTGAGTATATATGCTTTTGAGAGGAAAGTACCATAAATCTAAATACATGTCTATACCTGGTATAGATATGATTATTGAAGATGTACAAGGCGAACAGACGGACGAACAAGAGTTGATAGACTCTAAAAACATGGCGAAGGTATTGGAGGGTTTTGTTAAGCCCTTTTCCTCCAAAAATAAACAAAGCCGTGGAAGAGGTGATTAGTCTACAGATGAGTCAAGAGTACAAAAAGAAGTGTCGTGACTGTGGCAGCGAGATAATGATGTCCAACCAGGCCGGTAAATAGATGGCCATAGAGGCGGACGGAATTACGGCCCATACATGCAAACGTGGAAGTGGGAACGGTCAGAACCAAAGCCAAAGCAAGAGCAGCAAGCCATTAGCAGCCACAGCGACGGACAAGATCGAAGTTCCTCGCAGCAAATTAGAAACATTGGAATTGGCAGCAGCTATTCGTGAGCTCGCGGCTGCGATACGTCAAAGCAAGAACGGTAGTACCAACGGTACGAAGGCGGCTTAACTAATCTTTTTTTCCTAAAATGAATGAAACTAACACGTGACCAGGAAATAAACTCATTAAAAATTCAAAAAATCTCTGATGTTAACATATTCTTGACGTTTCAAGCTGTCCACTACTTTAGTATGTTTGCTTTCTCTGGTGGAAGTAGTAGCTTAATTTCATCCCATAATTCATCTGGAATTTTTCTAATTGCTGGAAGATGTTTGATTGGTCTATAAGGCATATCTGTAAAAAGAGCTTCTCAAGCTATAAGTCTATCTGTCATCTTTGGGATAGGCTCTAAGAAGAGGACATTCAATTTTCGTGCTAATTCCACTGTTGAAACTAGATTATTCATAAATTCTTGTTTATTGAAAATTCTGTCTGCCAGCAGATTTTGGACATCCCATACTACCAGCACAGTATATGAAGGGTCTATAATTTCTTTGTAAAAATAATCTATTATTACGTCTTTGCATGTCTGAATTATGAAAATATTCTAATGGAGCATGACAGTGTTATGAACAGGAACTATTATTTGCTATATGTGATAGGAGAGATTTGCAAATAGTATCAGGTTATATTAATTTGACGAAGCAGCTAATTAATCTGGCAGAAGACAAAGATCGCTCAAAAGAAGATATAGATATTTGAAGCCATTTGGATGCAATCAAAATTAGATACATGTAGTTCTCATATACTTTATCGACTATTTTTATATTGTGTCAAACAAGTCCAACGATAACAATAATGCAAGGGCCGTAATAGTGACTGGCTCAGCTAAAGGAATTGGTAAAGCGATTGCATTAGAATTTGCTAAAGCAGGATACTACGTAATGATAAATGATCTCGAGCAAGAAGAAGATCTAAAACGTGCAGCCGAAGAAATCTCAAAACTAAGCGGTGATTATAATAATACGAAAGTGGCATATTTTATTGGAGATGTCTCAGATGTACAAATCAGTATATCATTAATTGATGAAACAATGGAAAGATTTGGAAGATTAGATGTATTGGTAAACAATGCCGCGATAGCTGAAAAGGCAGCTTCAGCTTCAAAGAAAAAAATAACAATAACAAATGAGACAGGCACTAAAGATAATAATCCTCAATTTAAACAAATTTCTCCTTTTTTTACTTTAGAAGAATATGAGATTGCCGACATAAACTTAAAGGGGATGTACCTATGTACGCGAGAGGCAGTTAAAAAAATGGTCATACCAAACGACAATAAAGCAGCTAAAAGGGAAAATGGTATTTATTCAATTATTAATGTATCTTCTTCTTATGAATCAATTCCCAAATCAGAAGCAGACGCATATACACTTTCAATGTCTGGAGTGGATCCTTTTATTTCATCTAGAGAAGAAGTAAGAACCATAACTAAAACGGCGGCTCTTCAGCTAGCAGAAAAAGGTATACGGGTTAACGCTATACTACCGGGCCTTGTAGCAACAGAAATTAACAAAAATCTCTTTGAAAATGAGAAGAAAAGACAAGAAAAGGAGAACGAAATTCCTTTTCATAGAATTGGACGACCTGAAGAGATAGGTAAAATTGCTCTTTTTCTAGCATCCGATGATGCAAATTATATTACAGGAAGTTTAATCTATGCTGATGGCGGTCTTTCTTTGCCTCGTTCCAATTATTTCCTTGAAAGTGAAATAGAAAAAGATTAGCTATTTACCATTTTTTAATTTTAAAATATTGCAAATGCAGAAGGATTAACCTTAAGAAGACTTCCTACAACAAGGAACAAGAACTAAGATCAAGAAATAATATAAAACCATGCTTTGGAAGTAAACCAAAAGATTGTTAGTGGAACATAAGAATATATTATTATTAATAATATACCTGTATCCAATAAACAGTGTATTGCCATTGCCATTGCTAATAAAATATTAATGTATTTCTACTTTTGCCTGAAGATATTAGGAATATCGTTGTAGCAGTATATTTGAATGCTCTAAAGGTCAAACCTTCTATAAAGCGCCTATCGATTTGATAAATTCCTACGTTCGAAGGGAAAACCAAGGGTAATCTTTTTGGCCAATGAGATGTATCGATGTGGGCAGAAAGGTTGAAGCTGCATCTGAAAAAGGACTGCTCTACCTGCTTCAAATACATTTGGCCATAACCGCTTTTGACAAGCACTAATTAATTGCAGAAGTGTAAAAAGTATTAATTCTAGAGGATAAGAATGTTGTGTTCTCTATCAGCAAATCCTAGAGGCTTCTAGACTGAAAACATTTCAATAGTTACATCAGCTTTGTCTCTTACATGTCTAACAAATTCTTTGATTTCATTGATCTCTTTAGTAGTAAATAAGTTCGCAAGCCACTTAGTGCTTCTGGTATTAAACAAATTTTTGACCTCATAATTTTTAATTTGAAGTAACTCTAACAATGATTCTTTAAAGCCATTCTTAAGTATTTCCCTTCTTGTAATCCGTGTTTTTTCATCGGCTTCTACTCTCCATGCTCGTGGTGATGTCAGAAGATCTGACAAAGGTTGTAGCAATGCCTTGCGTTGTAAAGGATCTGTTATATCTTTAATAAATTCAAGATATTCGGTAATTTGCTTATCTTCTTCTAATTTCATAATGTCTTCAAGACTCACGCCAAGATAGATGTGTGCGATTTGTTTCCCTATGTTGGTAGCCTTGAAAATCAATTTGCTCTTTTCATATTCTGGATTGATCTTATGTTTCTCTATCAAACCATGTTTTATTAGTGACTCTACGCTTTGTAGAATAGTTGTTCTATCTCGGTTGGTTTCTTGGATCAGAGTCGTATAACTTACATTTCTTGTAGTGCATATGAGTCGAAGTATCCTATCCTGCAGAGAAGACAAAATGGGACCATGTGGCATATGTTGTACAGATACTACAACATTACCGAACATTTAAATAATAATGTTGTATATGAGTTATTATGGTACCACATAACCACATTAATAGAGAGCAACAGAAAACTAAACATCCAATCGGAAAGGCTCGTTATGTCGGAACTTCAGTAGTGCTAACCTTGCGTCCTAGTCACGTGAAAAGACTCGGAATATGACTTTGCTTTTTGTGATAGAGATGGAAAAGACAAAGCTGCATTATGGAGAAAATAGGAGTGAGCAAACAACATCATGACAGCTAATAATGACAACGAAAATTATGAAGAGCTTCATAAGCGGGCTAGAAGAGAAATAACACACAATCAAAAACGGGTCGATGATGTGATAATCGATCTTGCTAGAAAGCTTGAAGAAAAAGGTATGCCAAAGTGGATGATATGTTCTGATGTGGTAAAGGCTCTTGATACAAAAGATAGGGAAGATCTGCCAGAAGATGAAAGACAAGGACTTGTAAATAAAAGATACATACAGAGAGTTTTACCTGAAGAATATAAAGATAGAAAGTTATCGACAACTAGCGACAAGCCTGCGCTAGATGAGGATAAGAATGTTATAGAAGAAGATGAAGGCGAAGACCTAGAAGAGGAGAAGAAACCGATATTAGTTTCTGTGTCAGGGCAACAGCTAACAGAACAAAATGATAGCAATACAAAGGAAAACTTACCTATTATAGAAAGTAAAGCTAGTAAACCAAATATAGTAAATATAGAAAAACAGCAGCCAGTATTTCAGCCTGAACCAGAGCCGATAAAAAAGAAAAGGCATATAGTCATAAAATTAAATGCAAAGCTAATAAACTTCCTAAGACAGCTAACAGGAGAATATCACAAGCTTATCATTCACCTGGATGAGAATGACAAGTTTACAGGTCTCGATATAGATAAATAAATAAGTGGTTCGCTAGATAATTTTTCTCTTAATTCATCAGGCATCTTTTGACCATATTTTATATATTCTTTATAGATATTTTCTGTTGCTTCATAGTGTAAAAGATTATCATACAAGTGTCCATCTACTTTGCCATATCTTTTCATCTAGGACTTCTAACATTTTTTGCCTAATTGTACATAGCGTGGCGTTTGTCAACGTTGGATTGAAACAACAACTTCTGATCTTGGAAGAAAGATGGAAGGAGGCAAAACTCGTAGCTAATAAAAAATCACTTCAATATTGTTTTCTAGGTAACTAAATCTAATATCATTCTTTGTATAATGTAACGATGAAAATTCCTTTAGGTAAAAATACTCCCTTCGACCACCTGTCCAGAATACATATGGAACAAAACTACACCTAGGAATCTTCTTCCGTACTGATAATTTTCTGACCGCAGACTATATGACTTCAGTTTTACCATTCGAAAATACCTTTACTAAATCTGAAATAGAATAAATGTTTCTAATCCACACTCTATATTATTCAAACATTTGATTTTCTGCTGTAGGTCTTAAATTATGGCTTTCTTGATCTACAGTTTTTATTAGCCATATTCTTTTAGCACTTTTTCTAAGGATGTCTGTCCTTCTATCAGTAGCATATTTATCATAACAGCTATATTGGTTCTGTGAACTTTATCATTCACGATACGAAACCTTGGAGCCAAGAGTGTTACAATCTCTTTATAAGTTAAGCCATACCAATTTACTCTATCTATTTCTATAAATTCTCCTACTCCCAATCTAGAAGGATTGCAGAAGATACCTAGTGCAAAAATCAAGCACAATAGGGTAATAAATTGGCATATTGAGTAAATTCACAGTAAAAATCTATCTCTTAGAGTTCCATTCTCGACTCATCAGTTTATTCCACGTCTTCCTCTATACCAAAGTTTTCAACTATAAGCCTCTTCAGCTCGGAGTGAGATGTTTTGATTTGCTCTATGTCAGACATGAAGAAAACACACACCCACCAAGTTCCATCCGGAACAAGTATTGCTATTGTATCTAAAACATGTTTTTCAAACAAGTATATAGTGTAAAGCATGATATTCTTCGTTTTATCAGATATATTGTGGGTAGACTATCAACTTGAGTATGTTGATATGAAGATGCGGCTTCATTTGGTACCATTCATTTAACTTAGGCATTCTAATGAAATCCTAACGAATGGATAATTTTAATTATATGATCAATTTTAGAAAATTTGGAAAATTAAAATGAGTCGATATGAGCTTCATATTGAATGCAAGGATTGTCATGAAGGTAGACATGCTCAGTGTTCAGAGACAACAGCGGATTTGAAACACCACTGTATCGTAGTAAGATGTATGTCCAAAAGATGTAAGGCATATGCTTCAAAATGATAGCGAAGACAATCACGTACTAGTAAGGGATGTACTCGATGCGTTTAGCGTTATACCGGCAAGATACGTACATGTACCCATCTGGAGAAACACATGGTAAATACAGAAAAGAGATGAAACGTGGTTACTCCAAAATACTGTACCATCAGAGAAATAAGAATGAAACTATTTCCGTAATAAACCGGTTGTTTGGGGAACAGATTACATCAATGTTAGTAAGAACACAGAATAGAGAGTTATCGTTCAGAAGTATTGCTTATAACATACACAGGCTAACTAACGTTGTCATTATTGTGATGTTTTCTACATAGCCAATTCAAACATATGAAGTGAGCCGAAAACTATCCTATAGCTTATATTGTTTGTTTTTGTTGTTGCTCGATAAATCAAGAAGAGCGGCTCTAATCTTTTGCACGATTTTTCAACGTGGTCGCACAATCTTATTTATATCCTTTTTTCTATATTTTATTATTGTCAGAAAATCTGTAAGGACGTTTAAGAAGGGATATGACGGTATCAATGGTAACAAGGAAATTTCATTTGGTAGTAGCAAAAAAGGGAATCTTTTGATATAATTGTAATAATGGATATATAGATATAGATATGATGAGGATCTATTTCCTCATCCCCCTTGCTTAAATAAAGAAGTGCTTCCTCGTCGTACATCGTTGTACTATAACGTTATCAAGTATTCTAAGATATGCTGAGGAAGCTGGACTGAGATATTGGTAGACTCTATGTTTGAAACATGCTGGTGCTTTCTCCAGAGTATTTGGTAGATATATTATACCCGATTGGAAACCAATCCTTTCTTGGTTCAAGGTTCTAAACCCAACATAGCAGGGGATTATTTTATACATGATGTGATAGAATCAAAACCTCCTGACAAAACACTAAATGACTGGGCCCGAAGTACAGTAGAAGCAGAATACCTAATTTCAAAACTTACCGTAGAAAATCAAATTGTATTTTATCCTATGACGGGTATTGGTACAACAGGGATAGCCGCTCTTAAACTAAGAAGACAGTTTTTGGGAATGGAAAAAGATGTGGAAACATTTGGGGATGCAAAAAGAAACATCAGTAAAAAACAATTGTAACCACCTCTACAGAATGGCAACAATAATGCATCGGAAAAATTTTAACGATAGTTCATGATTGTTCATGTCAAAAATCCTTTGATAGGAGATTAGCAATATTTATTGTTGACTTAAGACTCCACCCCCTTTTCAAATAAGTCTCACTAATACACTCTATAACGTATTTTTAAATACAAAAGATGTAAAAATTTATCTCCTTAATTTATGATTGGCTTCAATCAGATGTATATCTTGGTATCCTCTACAAAGATGACGATGTATTGACAGCTTGTCCATTATTCTCATAATCTGAAATCCTCTTATTGATAAAATTATAATGTAATTCACTTATCTTTCCTTTTGCATATGCATCTGTTATATCATTTTTTATTTTGTCTAAAGGTTTAATATCACATTCTTATCTAATTTACCATCATCATATAGAGAGGCAATTTTTTGTGAAATTGATGTAGCCTTTCTCCATGTTTTTTTGCTTTAAGCCAGCCTACGATACGGTGTAGACCAACCAACTATAGAACTATTGTAGGCAATATATTCACTTGCACTATTACCTTTTCAACATAGGAGTTATTTTATCCAATTTAATATGCATCCATTTGTTCGTTTCTTCTTAAGCTTTCATTATTGCAATCGTCATTTTTATGCCTTCTAGATGCAGCCCCACATAGTGTGAAGCTACGACAATAAGGACTTTCTTCTTGTTGGTATGGCAAAATTATATAATTGCCTTTTTTGTACAATGACAATTACAATATGCAAGAACAAGAGAAATCTTCTGTTGCGGTTGTTACTGGTAGTTCTAGCGGAATAGGACTTGACACGTCTCTATTGCTTGCAAGAAGCGGCTTTCATACATATGCTACTATGCGCAATATCGATGTCAGATCTGAACATCTGATGGATATTGTTAAAAAGGATAATCTTCCCTTAGAAGTCTTTCCACTTGATGTAAACAATGACAATTCCGTTAAAGATACAATTGACAGAATAGTTCAAGAATCCAAAAGAATTGACGTTGTAGTTAATAATGCGGGTTATGGATTGATAGGAGCCCTTGAAGATATACCTATGAAGGAGATAAAGGCTCATTTTGAGACTAACTTATTTGGAGCTATTAGGGTAATGCAAGCTGTACTACCGATAATGAGAAAGCAACGGAGTGGTACAATAGTAAATATAAGTTCTATGGGTGGAAGAATTGCTTTTCCATTCTCCTCTACATATGCTGGCACCAAATTTGCTCTTGAAGGTATATCTGAATCATTATCGTATGAGCTAGAGCAATTTGGAATTAAGGTCGTTCTCATAGAACCTGGTGTTGTCAAAACTAACTTTGCTAATAATGTGAAGAAAATAGGGAAAACAATGAAGCCTGATTCCCCTTATGTTCAATTGGTAGAAGTTAGAGAATCCAATAGAAAATCAATGGTAGAAAGCAATTCTATTACATCAAATGAAGTGGCAAAAGTAATATTAAAATCTGTTACTTCTCTTAATCCTGATCTAAGATATGTAGTAGGAGATGATGCTGCAAGACTTTTAGAGTCAAAAAACAGCATGCCTGATATCGAATTCAAAAAGCTTATGATGAGCAATTTCCTTGGTGAATCCAAGTCCGAGATATTGAAGTGATTGCGTATTCATGTCACGGTACGCACGTTACGCGCGATTACAAACCAAGCACACGAAATCCATGAAGGGATTCAAATGCTTCTATTGTAATCAACTCTCTTTGGATGATAAAGAACGTGTTACTCATATCGATGCAGAACATCCAGGCAAGTTATATTATCGTATACCAGTAGATTTTGAGAACAGATTAAATCATCAACAACGGCAGCAGTCTCCAAGGGATGAGGAAACTGAAAAATGATATTTGAGACAGAACCAACACAAAGGTATAATGAAGACTACTCGTGACATCAAAATTAGTACGTATTACCGCTCTATTCTGAACTCAAACTAAAATGTCATGGTAACAGGTGACAGCAGAGGGTAACTAGAAGGTAGCAAAGATAATAATACTAGTAACAAATGGTAGCAGCACATAGTTTCTATTTATTCTATATTTATTAAAGAAAGTATATGACGTTAACCAGAAAAGAAAGAGAAAGACTTGTTCTAGAACTTTACAACCAAGGTAAAAGTACACGTGAGATAGCTGAAGGGCCAGAATGTCATTTAGGGATATAAGTGTTTTCTGAATAACGCAATAGAAGAGAAGGAAAGTAGCAAAGAACAAGCAGATAGTGTCAAAATGAACACAAGCATACAAACTATTCTCTGAAGATAAATCTCCGGTACAAGTAGCTATCGCATTAAACATAGGGGAGCCAGAAGTAGCTAGGTTTTATGTCGAGTATTGGAGCTAAGGCAACTTTATAGTTTTTATAAAATTTATGAAGAGATCAAAGATGACATTGGTTATTTTGTAAGGCTGTATACCTTGGCTAAGGTCGCAAGGATGGGTGTCGAGCAAGTTATTAGACTTCTTGGAATTGCCAATAATGATCTGCAATCAGTTGAATATAGATATGAAAGGCTCAAAAGGGAAGTAGACGCCATAGAAGCAGAGAAACGGAATTCAGCCAGAATCTTTCAGGAGCTATCGATAAGATATCAACTATGCCACAAGGTTAGACTCTATTCGTCTGGACTGCGAAAAAGAAATGTCACGACTTCAAGGTTTGCAACAACAAAGAATGAAACAAGAGGCAGTTGTAAGACAATTTGAGAATAGTAATGAAGGGTATATCAAAATTAGAAAAACCGTTGAAGAAAAAGTGCATAGTGTATTATCAGACAGGAAAATGGTGTTAAAGTTGGCCTTTTTTTCTTCAAGTGAATCGATGAGGAAGGACCAGGATAATATAGTTCTTTGAATTACGACAATAATACATCTTCAAATGCAGATTATGACGGCCAGTGTTATGCTGCTTCGTATAGGTATGGACAACAACAATACCCAACACAAGCTTACATGGATATGCTGATAGAAGAGGCTGAAAGACTTTATAATAAACTAACAAAAGAGTTAGTAGATGAAATTATTACTGATTACAGTTCTAAGATTTCGTCATCATTACCATTGTTACAAACGCCATCTGGTGAAAAAGAACAACAGCCAATACCTCTTATCCGAAGACTGCCCGCTGCAGAGGAACCTAATCAGCCCACATACATGGAATCGATTTATTCAATTTTCCTGTAACCAGTCGTGATTGGTTGTGACAGAATAGTTGCGAAAAGATCATTAAAAAACACCATATTTTTTAGCTTCCGTTAAATCAAATCCATTGTCATAAAATGGCCGAATCATTGTCATTACTATCAGACTTTCAAAAGATACTCTATGATAGAATTGAGGAGCTTAGATGCAGAATACATGAAGCACACAATCCTATCTATACTGGCTAACATAAATACGTAGAATAGTTTAATTATTTTGTTCACTATACTTTTAGATTGGTAACCCAATCTTTGATTTCTGATTATTGCATCTAGCGTTTTGGATAATGCTTACAAACATGAA
>Ga0207663_10000960_pt1 | contig 13177 bp, 17 predicted proteins | sample LARL53metaG_FD_184346 | JGI IMG/M metagenome (GOLD analysis project Ga0207663, IMG submission 184346) | Corn, switchgrass and miscanthus rhizosphere microbial communities from Kellogg Biological Station, Michigan, USA - LAR L5-3 metaG... | ecosystem: Host-associated > Plants > Roots >...
TCAGCCGTCGAGGACGTGGTCGGGCCGGCGAGAGCGAGCTGCCGTGGGCGGTTCGCGGCTCGTAGAAGCGGAGGTTCGGGGCGAGTGAGCCCGGCTCGACCTCGTCGGGGACGAGGTGGTGGAGCACGAGCAGGTCGGCCTGCTTCAGCACTTGGGTCGGGAAGAAGCCGTTGCGCTGTCAGACGGTCTGCCCCGTGCAGGCGCGACCGCCGCTCCTGCACCTCCCGCCCGCGGTAAGCGGGCTCAGCTGCCGGCGATGCAGTTGGACCACCACCACACGAGCTCGATGGCGGCGAGAAGGATCGCGATCGCCCAGAGGCAAACGGCGATCTGACCTCCGACCGGGTAGTCACGGTCCTCGCGTCGGTGGGGCGGGGAGTCGTGCTTGGTTCCATGTTCGTTCTTCGCATCCATCAGTTCCATCGTTGCGACGGCGTGCCCGGCGACATCGGGGTGATGCGCGGATTCCCTTGTGGCGAACTACGGAGCTCTCTCGACCCGAGTCAGCCATATCGCGGCGTGCGGCCTCCGTTCCAGTTACGTGGCGCCGCTGCAACACTCGCTGCCGCAACAGTCGTCGTCACGCTGCCAAGCCCGGCACTAGCGGTGCTTGCCATCGGTGTCGCCGCCACCGCTCTTCGCCGTCTGCGCCCACGCCTAGAGGCCCGGGACCGCGAGACCGGGAACGCGATGCAGCTCCCCGTTCAGGCGCCACTCGCGGTCGCCGTTCCGAAAGAGTCGCCATCACCGGCTCGTTCTGGTTGCTAGGGGTTGTGTTGGGCCGTGCTGCCACTCTCGCCTCCGTCTCGCCCGGTCCGAACGTAGGCACTCGAGACGCGGACTGCCCGATTTCCCCCACCCAAGGGTCCGCTCGGGCGCGCAAGGTCGACCGACGCATGGGGACGCGGCGGTCGAGCGGCTTGCCGTTGACACGCCTAGGTTGTGCGGCGCTTAAGCGTCGCAGCACCAAGCGCAAGCGCTAGCAGCGTCGCGCCGACAACCACGACCAGGTCGAAGACGAACCAGGCACCTAACCCGCGACCCTGCGTCACTCTCGACAGTGCGTCGTAGGCGTAGGTAAGCGGGAATGCGTCCGAGATTCCCCTCAGCCAGCCTGCCATTTGCGCGCGCGCGACGAAGAGGCCGGAAAGGAGGACCTGCGGGAAGACGATCAGCGGCATGAACTGAACTGCCTGGAACTCCGTGCGGGCGAACGCGCTGGCAAACAGTCCGAGCGCCATGCCCAGCACTGCGTTGCCAACTGCAAGTGCGATCACAGCGATGCGCGATCCCTGCACGTCGAGGCCGAGCAGGCCGAATGCGAGCAAGGAGACCACCGTGGCCTGGACGACGGCCACGAGCGCGAACGCGATGGCGTACCCGAGGAGTAGGTCGAGCTTGGCAAGCGGCATGGTCATCAGCCGCTCCAGCGTCCCGGTCACGCGCTCCCGCAGCATCGTGATTGACGTGACGACGAACATCGTGATGAACGGGAAGAGGCCGAGCATCGTTCCGCCCACTCGGTCGAAGACCCCAGGCTGTGCGTCGAAGAGGTACCGCAGCAGCGTTACGAGTAGGCAGGGAACGAAGACGATGAGCGCGACGGTTCTCGGGTCTCGGCGCAGTTGCGTGAGCACGCGTGCGGCAGTCGCGACTGTTACGCGGGGCGACATGTGCTTTCCTCGATCAGTCGTAGGAATGCGTCGTCCAAGTCGTTCGTGTTCGTGCGCTTACGCAGATCCTCGGGCGTGCCCTTCGCAAGAACCTCGCCGTTGTGCAACAGCAAGAGCTCATCGCAGCGGTTGGCCTCGTCCATTACGTGGCTCGAAACGAGAAGGGTGGCGCCGCCTTCGGCGAGGCCGTGGAAGCTGTCCCAGAGATCGCGACGGAGAACCGGGTCCTGGCCGACCGTCGGTTCGTCGAGGACGAGCAGCTCGGGATCGCCGAGCAGCGCAGTCGCGAGTGATGCACGCGAGCGCTGCCCGCCGGAGAGGTTGTTGACGACCGAGTCGGCGCTCTCCTCCAGCCCCACGGTCTCGATTGCGTCATCTACGTCGTCGACGTTGAGTACGCGGGCGAAGTACCGCAAGTTCTCGCGAACCGTTAGATCGCCGTAGACCGACGGCGCCTGCGTTATGTACGCAACACGCCGTCGCAGGCCCGGCGAGCCTGCGGGCTCACCCAGCACCTGCACCCGGCCCCCGGCCACGATCTGCACGCCGACGATTGCGCGCATCAGCGTCGACTTGCCGCTGCCGCTTGGACCGAGCAACCCCGTCACGCACCCCTTGCTGACATTGGCCGAGAGCCCCGGTAGCACGACGTTCTTGCCGCGCACGACGCGTAGTCCCTGGATCTCGATCGCGGCCATCGCGGAAGACTACGCTCGGCGTGTAGAGGCTCAACGCACGGCCATGGCGGTGCCGGCTGCCTTCGGGAGACGGCCAATGTGGTCGCTTCTAGCCAGCTGCCAGCTGCCAGCGGTCGAGGCCGTGCCGCCTGTGGTCGAGCGCCTCAGCGTGGAAACCCGCACACGAAACGGCGAACGCCCGGATGCCCGTTCGGGGCGCTCGGCCCACAATGAGGGCGAGATGCCGCCGGCAATCGTCGCCCACCAGCCGTGAACCCACGAATGCAATCCTTGCCGCTGCGCTGGGCGCGGAGCTGCTTTCCCCGGCGGTCGCGCTCGCCCGGATGCCCCGGGGCGAGGTGGCACTTGCGCGCATCGACGTGCGCCATACGCTCGACGGCTGCGAGCCCGGCATCGAACTGCTCGAGCCGCTCGCGGAGCGAGGCGTGCAGGTGCTCAACCGCGCGCCTGCGCTCCTCGCCGTGCACGACAAGCTCCGAACCGCGCGTCTCCTTTCTGTGGTAGGCGTCCCGCATCCTGAGACGAAGCACCTCACCTCGGTGCACGAGCTACTCGAGCTCGAGCCGCCGCTGGTCGTCAAGCCGCGCTTTCGGTAGCTGGGGGACCGATGTCGTGCGCTGCCGCGACCGCGCCGAGCTCGAGGCGTGGGGGGAACACCTTCGACGCCGCCTGTGGTTCCGTCAGACTGGCGCGCTCGCGCAGGAGCTGCTCCCGCCGGTCGGCCACGACCTGCGTCTGGTGGTGGTCGCCTGCGGTCGGGTCATCGGGGCCGTGGAACGCGTCGCGCGGCCGGGCGAATGGCGGACGAACGTGTCCCTCGGTGGCAGCCGCCGCGCGGTCGATCCTTCGGACGATGCACGCGAGCTCGCGCTCGCGGCTGCCGCGGCCGTCGGCATCGACGTCGCCGGCGTCGACCTTTTCCCTGTCGACGGTGAGCACGTGATCCTCGAGCTGAACGGCGCCGCTGACTTCGACGAGACGTATTCGCTGGCGGGGCGGGACGTCTACACAGACCTGCGCGAGGCGGTCGGCCTCGTGCCAGCTGCGGCCTAGTCGAGAATATCCTCGACGGGGCGGCGCGAGGTGCCGGGGACGACATCCGATCGTTGAGCCAGAGCCCCGAGGATCGGAGAAGCCATGGCCGTCTACACGGAGGAGTCCCATACGGCACGCAACGAGATCTGCGACCACGCACACGCTCTGCGTGACCTTGCCGAGCACGTGCCGGAGCTCACCAATGCCGAGCGCCGAGTCGCGCATGCCCGCGTCGTCGCGTTGTTACAGAGCCGCGTCGAGCCACACACGAAGCTCGACGAGCGGCTCCTCTATCCCGACGTGGCCGATCGCCTCGGCGACCCGCTGGTCGCGGCGTCGATGAACTACGGCCATCTTGCGATCCGTCACTGGATCTCGAAGATCGAGAAGACGGACCCGAGAGACTCCGTCCGACTCCAGCGCCTTCTTTACGGGCTCGACGTGCTGATGCGCGTCCACGTCTGGAAGGAGGAGGAGCTCTTCAGGGCGGCGCTCGAGTCCTCTTCGTGGCTGGCGACCGGAGCGTAGAGCGTCAGCGTTGCGATTGGAGGTCGCAGGCCAAGTGGCAGAGAGCGTCCTGCTCTAGCGTGCGCGTGCGCCTCTCCGACAGGTGCATCCCGTCGGCGAGGGCGGCGATCGGCGTCTCCTCTTGATCGAGGCCGAAGTGGCCGCGGACGATCTCGCGCTGTCTCGGGGTCAGGCGTTGCACGGCGTCGCGGACGAGCGTGGCCTCCTCGCCCGAGAGCGTTTCGAGTTCCGGATCTGCGGCCGCCTCGTCGGCAATCTGCTGTGCGAGCGTGGAGCCGCCGTCCATCACTGCCTGGTCGAGTGAGATCGGCGTGCCTGTTGGGGCCCGGGCGGCGCGGACGGCGTGTTCCGAGAGTCCGGTTGCCGACGCCAGCGCTTGCGGCGTCGCGCGGCGTCCACGTGCGGTCAGCTGGGCCTCGGCGCTCGCCAGGAGCCGGCGCCGCTCGACGACCTGCTTCGGCAGTCGGACGACCCGGGCCTGCTCAGTGAGCGCGTTGCGGATCGCACGGCGAATGCGAAAGCGTGCGAACGCCTCGAAGCACGGCTGCCGCCGCGGGTCGAAACGGTCGATCGCTTCGAGCAGCCCGATCGAGCCCTCCTGGACGAGATCGTCGAACGGCAGGCCGACGCCGCGGTAGCGCGAAGCGACCTGGCGTACGAGGCCGAGATGACCTGTGACAAGCCGCTCGCGCGCACCCGAGTCGCCCCGCCGTGCGGCCCGCAGAAGCCTTCGCTCGCGCTCGGCCTCCCGACTTCCGCGATCGCTTGGCGACCCCTTGCGGGTCATCGCCCTCCTTTCCCTACGAGGCTATGGCGGCGGGTCGTGAACGACCTCCGAAGAAACCCGCACGCGGCGCGCTTCCGACTACGGAATTGGCGCGCGAGAGAGGCGGCGGCGCGATGACACTGCGCCGCCGCCATCGTGCGTCAGGCTGCGGTGATCGCCGCGGGCCGGCGACCCTTCGCCTGCGCGAGGACCGGTTGCAGGACCTCAACGATCGTCGGCCGTCCTACCTCCTGCAGTTCGTAACGGACGTGCCTGATCGGGTGCTTCGACGTAATCAGCCGCGACAGGTCGATCGGCGTCCCGGTGACGACCACGTCGCAGTCGGCGGCGTTGATCGTCTCCTCGAGCTCGCGGAGCTGCTCGTCCGAGTAGCCCATCGCCGGCAGGACGTTCGTCAGCTGCGGCCACTTCTCGAACACCTCCTCGAGCGAGCCGACGGCGTACGGCCGCGGGTCGACGATTCGCGAGGCGCCCGCCTTGCGCGCGGCAACCAGGCCCGCGCCGAACGGCATCTCGCCGTGAGTGAGCGTCGGGCCGTCGTCGACCACGAGCACGGGCCGGCCGAGCAGCTCCGGCCCGCTGTCGAGCTTCGGCGGCGACTTCGCGAAGATGATCGTCGCCATCGGGTTGGCCGCCTCGACGTTCTCGACGACTTGCTCGACGTTGTGCGCCTCGGCCGAGTCGACCTTGTTCACGACCACGACGTCGGCCATCCGCAGGTTCGTCTCACCCGGGTGGTAGAGGAGCTCGTGCCCGGGCCTGAGCGGGTCGACGACCACGATTAGGAGGTCCGGAGCGAAGAACGGCAGGTCGTTGTTGCCTCCGTCCCAGATAACGACGTCGGCCTCGGCCTCGGCCTGGCGCAGGATCGCCTCGTAGTCGACGCCCGCGTACATGACCATGCCCATCCGAACCGGCTCCTCGTACTCCTCGCGCTCCTCGACCGTGGGATCGGAGGCGTCGATCTCGTCGAGCGTCGCGAAGCGCTGTACGCGCATCGCCTCGAGGTCGCCGTACGGCATCGGGTGACGGACGAGCGCGACCTTCAGCCCCTCGTCGATCAGGGCCTGGCCGACCTTGCGGCTCGTCTGGCTCTTCCCACAGCCGGTCCGTGTCGCGCAGACCGCGACGACGGGCTTGGACGAGTGGAGCATCGTCACGTCCGGCCCCATGAGGCGGAAGTCGACGCCGGCCGCCAACGCGATCGACGCCTTGTGCATCACCGTCTCGTGCTTGAGGTCCGAGTAGGCGAGGATGACCTCGTCGACGTCGTGCTCGCGGATGAGCTGCGTCAGCTCGGACTCCGGGCGGATCGGAATTCCTTCGGGATAGCGCGCTCCGGCCAGTGCCGGCGGATACGTGCGGTCGTCGATCCCGGGAATCTGCGTCGCGGTGAACGCGACGACCTGGGTGTCCGGGTCGTCGCGGAAGGCGACGTTGAAGTTGTGGAAGTCGCGCCCGCCGGCTCCCATGATGATGACCTTGCGCATCACGGTTCCTCCTTTCGGAAATGGGGGCGCCGACGCGGGCCGGCGCCCCATCCCAGTTGTCACTCCATCCCGAGCCCGACCGGTGTGACCCGATCGCCGTCGTGGGGGGGCCGAAGCGGCTTCATCGCGCTGCTGAGGATCACGCGGTCAAGATCTACCTCGGCCTCATCCGGCTTCTGCCTGGTGCGCCACTTCATCCAGACGTAGACGGGGATCCCGAAGAGCAGAAGCATGAAGCCCTTGGCGAGCCATTCGTCGCCGGAGCCCCAGATCGCCCACAGTGAGTAGGCGAACGCGAGGCTGGCGACGATGGTGTCACGCGTGAGCTTCGCCCAGCTGAACAGCTCGCGTTCCCGGTAGAAGAGGACGACCTCGGCCGCCGCCGCGTACGCGTAGGCGATGAGCGTCATCCAGGTCGCCAGCAGGACGATGTCGGTGAACCGGTTGGCGAAGCTCTCGTTCCAGCCGTAGAGCACGAGACCGCTGACGAGCACCGACGACGCGAGCAGCCCGAGCACCGGCGTAGCGCGCTTGCCGTGCACCTTGCCGAACCATTTGGGGAACAAGCCGTCGTCCGCGGCCGCGAGCGAGACGCGCGCCGTCAGCATGATCCAGCCGTTGAGCGCACCGAGCGTGGCGGCGATCGCAACCAGGGCGATCCACTTGCCCCAGGTAAGCCCGAGGAATGTTCCGCCCCAGATGGCATTCGCGGCATCGGCGAACGGCGCGGAGGAGCCGGCGAGCGCGGCCTGCGACAGCACGCCGACGATCGCGACCAGCGCGACCAGGTACAGAAGCGTGGTCGCGAGCGTCCCGAAGATCGTCGCCCTCGGGATCGTCTTCTCGGCATCCTTGACCTCTTCCGCCGGGACGGTCGCCGACTCAAGTCCGATGAACGCCCACAGTGCGAGCGTCGCCGCGGCGTTGACGTGCCAATCGGAGCCGCCGTGGACCGTGAACGGCGTGTAGTTGCCACCGTGAAGGTAGAACAAGCCAGCGATGCCGATCACCGCCAGCGGCACGAACTTCAACACCGTAGTGAACACCTGCGCAATGCCTGTTTCGCGGGCGCCGGCGATGTTGACCAGCGTGAAGAGCCAGATCGCGGCGACGGCGACGACGGCCTGCAACCAGTTCGTCGCGTGCAGGCGGCCCCAGAAGACGCCGAGGTAGCCGGCGAACGCGACCGCGATCGCAGCGTTTCCGACCCAGGCGGCGATCCAGTACGCCCACGCGGTCTGGAAGCCGACGAAGTCGCCGAAGGCGCGGCGGGCGAAGTAGTACGGCCCGCCGGTCCTCGGGTGCGCCCGTCCGAGGTTCGCGAACACGAGCGCGAGCAGCATCGCGCCGACGCCCGTAAGCGCTAGCGCCACGATCGACGCTGGGCCCGCCTCTCCGGCCAGGACGGCCGGCAGCGTGAAGATGCCGGAGCCGACCATGTTCCCGACGACAAGTGCCGTCGCCATCCAGAGGCCCATCGAGCGCTTGAGGCGAGGTGATCCAGTGCCGTTTCGCGCTTTCAGAATCGTTGGCCTTGCGAGTGTCATTTCGTCCTCCTTACTCAGCACGGCTCGGCGTCGGGATTGACGGTCAGAGCGGGTCGTCCGATCTGCAGCCGGCGCGGCTCGAGGCGCACGCGGGGCGCTCGGATCTCGAGCTGACTGTGGCTGTAGACGACGCTCAGCTGGTCGAGCACGGCGTCGTCGGGGAGGCGGAACGTCTCCTCGAGGCGCTCGTGCAGGCGAAACGCCTTGCCGTTGTCCTCACCGACCTCGATCTGATCGCCGCGGACTGTGAGCCGTGGGCCGAGTAGCTCGACCGTGAGCTCGGGCTCCGTGAAGTCGGCGACGTCGAGCTCGATGACGTACTCGCCCTCCTGCTCGAGCACATTGGCGTGCGCCGGCAGCTGGCGGCCGTTGCCGACCGCTTGCATGGCAGCCATGGCCTCCTCCTTTCGTCCCTTTTGTGATCCCTGCAGCTGCTGGTCGAGGGCTCAGCGAAATGCGCGCGGGCAAGCGCGGAGAACTACTGAGCGGTGACGAGCGTCCTGCGTCGCCGGGCGCGCCAGAGCTCATCGGCGCCCCAGACAATCACGGGAAACGGCAGCAGGAGCAGAAGCGCGTCCCAGGGCGGCAGCGCCATGTGGAGAGGCGCGGCCAGCGGCGTCGCGACGATCACGGCGGCGAAGACGAGCTCGAACGCGATGCCCCACAGCAGCAGGCGGTTCGATGTCAGCCCGACGTCGCGCAGCGAGCTGCGCTCCGTGCGGGCGGCGAGCGCCGTTCCGACCTGGCAGGCGACGATGCCGAGGAAGGTCATGGTCGTGGCCTGGAGGTACGCGTGGTGGATAGACGAGCTCTCGCCGATCGCGTCTCCGGGCGACCACCCTGCGCCGAGCAAGACGTAGAAGAAGCCGCCGAGCACCAGCAGCGCCGAGATGCCGCCGAGGAAGAGCCAGGCGCGAACGAGCATCTGCTTGCGGATGACGCCCTCACCGCGCGGTCGCGGCCGCTGATCCATCACTCCCTGCTCCGCCGGCTCGCGGCCGAGCGCCAGGGCCGGAAGCGTCTCGGTGCCGAGGTCGATCGCCAGGATCTGGATCACGGTCAGCGGGAGTGGGATGAGGGCGCCGGAGAGGGCGAACACGAGAAACGGAACGACCTCGGGTGTCGCGTGAGCGAAGAAGTAGAAGACGAACTTGCGGATGTTCGCGTAGACCCGCCGCCCGCCCTCGACCGCCTTCACGATCGAGGCGAAGTTGTCGTCGGTCAGGACCATCGTCGCCGCCTCTCGCGCCACCTCGGTCCCGGCGATACCCATTGCGACGCCGATGTCGGCGCGGCGCAGCGCAGGCGCATCGTTGACACCGTCGCCGGTCATTGCGACCACTTCTCCCTGCGCGCGCAAGGCGTCGGCGATGCGCAGCTTCGTCTCCGGAGAAGACCGCGAGAAGACAAGCTCGCGGCGCTCGGCAAGCAGGCGGTCGAGATCCGCGTCGGGCATCTGCTCGAGATCGCTGGCGACGACGACGTCGTCTTCGTCGACGTGCAGTCCGACTCTGCGCGCGACCTCGAGCGCGGTCAATGCATGGTCGCCGGTGACGACGATGACGCGGATGCCTGCGCGGTGGCAGGCCTCGACGGCGGCGCGGACCTCTGGCCGCGGCGGGTCGAGGAGGGCGATGAGGCCGACGAAGTCGAGGTCGCGCTCGACCTCGTCGCGGTCGCCGACGGCGTCGAGGCGGCGGCGCGCAAGGGCCAGCACGCGCAGACCCTTCGCGGCGAACGCCTCCGCATCGGCGACCGCGTCCGCACGCTCGCGACGATCTAGAGCGCAGCGTACGAGCACCTGCTCCGGTGCTCCCTTCGTGTACGCGACAGGCCCGTCCTCGGCGTCGACGGTCGTCATCAGTTTGCGTGCAGAGTCGAAGGCGAAGAGCGCTTGGCGCCGGCGTTCGCGCGTCGAGCTGCGCACGTCGCGTCCCTGTTCCTGCGCGTAGGCGAGCAGCGCGACCTCGGTCGGGTCGCCGGAAAGGCGCTTGCCTTCGGCGTCGACCTCCGCGGTCGCACAGGAAGCAGCGACGGCCGCAAGCGCCCCGACGTCGCCTGTGTGGTCGACGACTCGCATTCGGTTCTCGGTCAGCGTTCCGGTCTTGTCGGTGCAGATAACCGTCGTCGAGCCGAGCGTCTCCACCGCGCTCAGGCGCTTCACGAGCGCCCCTTCCTTGGTCAGGGCACGAACGCCCACGGCGAGCGCAAGCGTGATTGTCGGCAAGAGCCCTTCCGGGACGTTCGCCACGAGCAGGGCCGACCGCGAAGACAAGGGCGTCGGTGAACGCCAGGCCGGCGAGGAGGCCGAGGGGTAGGAAGGCGGCTCCGACGACGACGGCGACGAGCGCAATCAGCTTCGCAACTCGCCGCACCTGCGCCTCGAGCGGGCTCTCCTCGCGGCCGACGCGCTCCGACAGCGCCGAGATCCGGCCGAGCTCGGTCTGCATCCCGGTCGCATAGACGAGCGCACGCGCCCGGCCGCCGGTGCAGCTCGTGCCGCTGAAAACGAGGTCTCGTGCCTCGAGCAGGATTGCGGTGTGCGGCTCGCCGGCCTCTCTGGTGACCGGAATGGATTCACCAGTCAGCGCGGAAGTGTCGATCTGCAGCCGGCCCCCGACGAGATGCGAATCGGCGGGCACGCGGTCACCCTCCTCGAGCAGGATCACATCGCCCGGCACGAGATCGCGGACGTCGATCAGCCGGCGCCCTCCGTCGCGGACGACGGCGACCTGCTCGGGGAGGAAGGCAGCCAGGGCCTCGACGGCGCGCTCGGCCTGGCGCTCCTGTAGGAGGGCGAACGCCGCGTTGAGGAGAATCACCGCGACGATCGCAGCGGCGAGGATCCCGGTCCCAGCCACCCACGCCAGCACCGACGCGGCCCACAGCAGGAGCGCCAGCGGGTGGGTCAGTTGCGTGACGACGCCGCGCCACCAGGGGATGCCGCCGCGGCGCTCGATCTCGTTCGGGCCGTACTCGATGAACCGTCGTTCCGCCTCGCGGGCCGAAAGGCCGTCTTGGCGGGAGCGAAGGTCACCGAAGAGCGTCGCCTCCGGCTCGAGCGGGTTCGGCGGCGCTGCGAGTTGTCGCGACGGTCCGGCGTCCGTTACCGATGAGGGTCATGTCCTGAGTTCAGCTGCGTTCTGTAGGCGTTTGCGTCGTCTGAAGCCTCGCGCAGAAGGCTTTCTCGACCGAATGGAGCGTCGCGCGCGAGCGCAGCGCAAACATCCGCGTGGCCACCGACTCGCGTACGGCAAGACCGCACATCGGTTCGAGGGTCAGCGCTTTTCGAAGATGACGAGCACGCTCAGCTGCTCGTAGCCGGTGAAACGGTGCTCAGCGCCGGCCGGCACGAAGATCGCGTGGCCCTCGCGAAGCTGGTGCGAGGCACCTTCGATCTCGAGCGTCCCCGCTCCTTCGAGCACGACGTAGACCTCGTCGTCCTCGTGAGGCTGCTGCCGGTCCGGCTCGGGCGCGACCAGCACGTAGACACCGAGCTCGAGCCCGGCGGAGCGATGCAGGACCTCGTAGCCGCCGCCGTTTGCCGCCAGGCGGTCGCGACAGCCGGCGATGTCGAACGGATGAGCAGTTTCGAGTGGCTTCATCGTTTGCCGCATCGCCATCGTCCCTGGAAGCGATCCGGGGACGATGGTAGAGGCGTGCCGATCACGAGGCAGGTGCTGCACCGTTTGTCCCGTGCGAGGGGATCACCAGCACTGGGCACGGCGCGATGTGGAGCAGGCGCTGCGTCACGCTTCCGAGCAGCAGGCCTGCGACCGGGCCATGACCGCGAGTACCGGCGACGATGGCGTCTGCATGCTCTTCGCGCGCGGCGTCGGCGATCATGTGCGCGCTCCCCGGTGTGATGCCAGGGACGATCCTGAACGATGCATCGAGCCCTTCGCTGCGAGCCTGCGCGATCTGCTCGTGGATCTTGGCCTTGAGCTCGTCGGCATCGGCGAGCACCGGGTACGGGGACGAGCGTCCGACGAAGTGCTCTTCGGCGAACACAGCGACGAGCTTTCCGTGACCCTCGGCAGCTAGCGTCTTCGCGTAGGAGAGCGCTCGATCGGCCGACTCGGATCCGTCTGTGGCCCAGACGACCGTCTTGAACATCTCGGGCCTCCTTTCGGTCCACTCAAGTTTCGCCACGCCGGGCCGGGCGTACATCAGCGTCGTCCCGCAAGCTGCTGCGGTTTCTCCACAGAGAGATGGCGAGGGCCGCCCGGCAGGCGGCCCTCGCTGAAGCGAAGGAGGAGCCTTACGCCTTCGCGACGTCCCGCTCGAGCGCCGCGGTTCCCTGGTGCGTGGCGATGCTGCGCACGACCAGAACAGGGCGGCGAGCCTTGCGCAGAACGCCTCGCGAGACGCTGCCCAGCAGCGCGCTGGCGAGGCCACCGTGGCCGCGGGAGCCGACGACGATCAGCTCAGCGTCGATGACGTCCGCGTAGGCCACGATCTCGTCAACGGGGTTTCCCTTTAGCAGCCGCTGGTGGGCCGTCACGCCGGCATCTTCTGCGGCTTCGTGCGCATCGTCGAGCGGCTGATCTTCGTGCTCGTCCACCACGTGGGGGATAGACCCGATGAAGCCGAAGCCTCCGACCGGGATGACATCCACGGCCGGAGCGACCGTCACAAACGTGACCGCCGAGTGCTGGTCGGCAGCGAGCTCGAGCCCGAACTCGACCGCCTCGCGCGCGGAGGGGGAGCCGTCGGTTGCGATCAGGATGGTGTTCATGGTTCCTCCTTCGGGTCAGGCGCCTCGCGGTGCCGTCCCTCGGATGATCGAGTGACCGCCTTGGGCCTGCGTCGGCAGACGCCCCGATCACGATTCGTAGAAGGCCGTAAGCACGTCACGGCCCCTTCCGGATCTGAAGGTGAGAGACACCCGGACATCTGCGTGGTCAGAAGGAGGTGTGTGACGATGCTGACCGCGGAGGAATACCGCCAGGCCGAGTTCGGCTACACCTTCGCCGAGTCGCGGCGCGGCTTCAAGATTCACGCGGCGGTCTACGCGTTGGTGATGACGGGACTGATCGTCCTGAACGTGCTCCTCATCGCCTTCACCGACGCCGACTTCCCCTGGGTCGTCTTCCCCCTCGTTGGCTGGGGGATCGGATTGGCGTTGCATTACCGCTACGGCTTCGCCTAGCGGCTGACGCGGCGCGCGACCGCCAGTCGAAGGTCGAGCGGTTCGCGGAGCGGTCGAAGGACGCCGCCTAGGCAACCGCAACAGCTCAGCCGGCTGAAGGCGCCCGACGGCGCCTTCAGCGCATTCGTACTTTCCAGTCAACCGAGAACTGGGTGCCGGTACGTTCCTACGCGCCGTCCGTCCCGGCGAAGAGAGCGCGCAGGTCAAGTGACGCCACGTGCCGGTGTTTGGCGAGATCGACGTACTCGCACGCAAGCGCGTCTTTCG
>Ga0207663_10000964_pt1 | contig 13153 bp, 10 predicted proteins | sample LARL53metaG_FD_184346 | JGI IMG/M metagenome (GOLD analysis project Ga0207663, IMG submission 184346) | Corn, switchgrass and miscanthus rhizosphere microbial communities from Kellogg Biological Station, Michigan, USA - LAR L5-3 metaG... | ecosystem: Host-associated > Plants > Roots >...
CCTCCCCGGGGCCATCTTCATGGTCCTCGTCGCCCCCCGCTCGGCCAAACTCGTCGAGGCTCGCGGGGCGCGCTTCACCCTGCTCTGCGGCTACGCCTTCTGCCTGCTCGGCTTCCTGACCATGCTGCTGCTCTGGAAGGAAGGCATCCCCTACTGGAAGGTGGGCCTCGGCTACGCCTTCGTCGGCGCCGGCGTCGGCCTCGCCGGCACACCGGCGTCGCGCTCGCTGACCGGCTCGGTGCCGGTGCGCCGCGCCGGTATGGCCTCGGCCACTGCCGACCTCCAGCGCGATCTGGGCGGCGCGATCATGCAGTCGATCCTCGGGGCACTGCTGACCGCCGGCTACGCCGCCGCCGCCTCCGAAGCGATCGCCGCCTCGCCCCACAACGTCACCTCGAACGTCGAAGGCGAGCTGACCAAGTCCTTCTCGAGCGCCGCCGACTTGGCCTCGCAGTACCCCGCCCACGCCTCGACGATCGTCGCCGCGGCGAAGGCCTCGTTCCTGCAGGGGGACGCCTGGGCCTACACCGCGGGCATCGTCGCGATCGGGCTCGGCGCCGCGCTCGTCTTCTTCATGTTCCCCGGCAAGCAGCGCGAGCAGGAGCTGCTCGCGGACTACGCGGCGGAGGACGGCGCGGCGGCTAGTCCGAGCCGGGACGCCGCGGCCGCCACAGGCTGACCAGGCCGGCGATCAGGGTCACCAGGAAGATCTGGCCGAACAGCATCTCGAGGCCGGCGAACATCTTGCCCGGCTGCGCGGCGGGCACAAGGTTGCCGTACCCGGTGGTGGTCAGCGTCGTGAAGCTGAAGAAGATGTAATCGCCGGTGTGAGCGCCGGCCTCGCTGATGAAGAACCCGCCCGACTGCAGGCGGTCGATGCCCACGTAGAGGGAGGTGAAGAGCAGGCCGAAGATCATGTAGACGCTGATCGCGCCGAGGATGGTGCGGAAGTTGACCGCCGACTCGGTGAGCACGGCGCGCAGCACCGCGTAGGTCGCGACGATCAGCAGCAGGAACTGGATCAAGGCGGCCGCGGCGAGGAACCCGTTGTCGTCGCTGATCGCGCCGAGGGCCGCCAGCACCACGGCGAGAATGCCGACCCCCGCGGCGCCGCGGACGCGCGCGGCCGGGACCCCGGAACTGCCGAACGCGGCAACTGCGCTGAGGCATGCCACCACCGTGACCGCGACCGCGCTCCACCCCGAGTAGCGGGTCAGGGAGGCGACCACGTAGGTGAGGAGAACGAGCAGCAGCACCAGCCCGAACGCGTTGGTGATCCGTTCGGCGTAGTGCCCGCTCCGCTGCTCCACTCCGGGCGACGATAGTGAATCGTCACCACGGAACGCCCTCAGCGACGGATAGGCTCGACTGATGAGGAAATGGGGACCGCTGGCAGTGTTGGGCGCGGCCCAGTTCCTGATGGTGCTCGACCAGGCGGTGATGAACGTCTCGATCTCCCAGCTGGTCGAAGACTTCGACACGACGGTGACGACGATCCAGATCGTCATCGCCTTCTACGCGCTGGTGATGGCGGGCCTGATGCTGACCGGCGGCAAGCTCGGCGACATCTGGGGCCGGCGGCGCGCCCTCGTCATCGGCATGTGCATCTACGGCGTCGGCTCGGGCCTGACCGCCGCCTCCTGGAGCGTGCCGACGTTGATGCTCGGGTGGTCGGTGCTGGAGGGCATCGGCGCGGCGCTGGTGCTGCCGGCGCTGGTCGCGCTGGTTGCCTCGATCTACTCGGGCCGGGAGCGGGCGGTCGCCTACGGCGTACTCGGCGGCGTCGCTGGGGCCGGCATCGCGGTCGGCCCGATCCTCGGCGGCTGGGTGACGACCGAACTCACCTGGCGGCTCGTCTTCGCGGGCGAGGTCGTGGTGGCGATCGGCATCCTCGCCGGCGCTCGCCTGATCCCGCCGTCGGTCCGCGAGGCAAACGCCCGCCTCGACGTGATCGGCGGGGTGCTCTCGGCGCTCGGCCTCGGCCTGATCGTCTTCGGCGTGCTGCAGGCGAGCAACTGGGGTTGGCTCGCCCCGCGCAACTCGCCGCTGGAACCGTTCGGGTTCTCGCTGACCCCGTTCGTGATCGCGGCCGGCGCGGTCCTCCTCGCCGCCTTCCGAGCCTGGGAGCGGCGGCTGGAGGAGCGCGGCGGAGAACCGATCCTGCACTTCAGGCTGCTCGGCATCCCCACCCTGCGCGGGGGCGTGGCGATGCTGCTGGCCCAGAACCTGACCCTGATGGGCATCTTCTTCACGGTGCCGCTCTTCCTGCAGATCGTGCAGGGCCTCGACGCGCTCGAAACCGGGGTCCGCATGCTCCCCGCCTCGGTGGGACTCTTCCTGGCGGCGATCGCGGGTTCGGCCCTCTCGCGCCGCTTCGTCGCCAAGTCGCTGGTCCGCGCCGGTCTCATCGTCGTCTTCGTCGCCACGATGATGCTGCTGGGGACGATCGAGCCCGAACTCGACAACGGCTCCTTCCTGGTCGCGATGGGGATCCTCGGCGTCGGTATGGGCTTGATCGTCTCCCAGCTCGGCAACGTGGTGCAGTCCTCGGTCGGAGACCGCGAGCGCAGTGAGGCAGGTGGCCTGCAGAACACCGCGCAGCAGCTCGGCTCCTCCCTCGGCACCGCGCTGCTCGGGGCGATCGTGATCAGTGGCCTGCTGGCCACCTTCTCAGCCAAGGTGGCCGACCATCCCGAGCTCTCCCAGGACGTCAAGAACCAGGTGCAGGTGCGGCTCGCCGCGGGCGGCAGCTTCGTCGCCGCCGACGAAGTACGGGCCGGCGCGACCGAAGCCGGCCTCTCGCCGAAGTCCGTCGACGCAATCGTCGAAAGCTACGAAGAAGCGCAGCTGAACTCGCTGAAGATCGCCTTCCTCGCCGCCGGCTTCCTCGTCCTCGCCTCCTTCTGGGCGACCCGGCGCCTGCCGACGAAGCGCTTCGAAGAGCTGCAGGCCAGCACGGGACCGCCCGTTCCCGAGCCATCGCCGTCCTGAGCGCTCTCTCTATTCGGCGAGCTCGACGCGTTCGATCTTCTGCGGGTCGAGCGGGCGATCGGAGGCGTCGGTCGGCGTCGACTCGATCGCGTCAACAGCGTCCATTCCCTCAACCACCGCGCCGAACACGGTGTGCTTGCCGTCGAGCCAGGGCGCCGACTCGGTGGTGACGACGAAGAACTGCGAGCCGTTGGTGTTGGGACCGGCGTTGGCCATCGCCAGCGCGCCGCGCACCACCTTGTGCTCGTTGATCTCGTCCTCGAAGGTGTAGCCGGGTCCGCCGCGACCGGTCCCCTCCGGGCAGCCGCCCTGGATCATGAAGTCGGGAATGACGCGGTGGAAGACGAGTTCGTCGTAGAAACCGTCGGCGGCGAGCTTGCGGAAGTTCTCGACCGTCTTCGGAGCGTCGTCGTCGTGCAGCTCGAGGACGATTGCGCCGGCGCTGGTGTGGAGCGTCGCCTTCGACATCGCGCCCACCCTACCCGGTTACGCGAACCGTGATCGGCTGCGAGGCGCCGGGCGCGTAGGGCCAACGGTCCTCGGCGAGCGCCTCGGCGCGGAGTCGGATCGTCGCGGCGCCGGTGACGTAGCGGAAGCGATAGCGGGCATGGAAGCGGCCGCCGTGGTCGCTGCGGGTGACGAGGACCGGCCGCCAGCGCTTCGCGGTCGAGTCGTAATACTGGATCGCGACCAGCTTGCCGCGGCGAGGGATCGGCGCGCCCAGAGTGCGCACCCGACCGGCGAATCGGATCGTTTCGCCGGTGGCGAGCCGGGTCGGCACGGCATGGAGCTCAACCCCGGCGCGCACCCGCAGGGTGAGCGGCGCGCGGATCGCCCGCTCCAGGTCGGGCGCCCCGCCGAAGGAGACGGCGATACGCCGCGATGGACCGGGCGGCAGCGGCAGGTGGAAACCACCGTGCGCGCCAGTGCGGGCGGCAGCCACATGCGCCCGCCGCAGGGAGCCCCGCGAGGGACGGGAGACGACGCGCAGCGCTCGCCCCGCGAGCCCGGCGCCCTCGGCGTCGACGAGGCGCCCGCCGAGCGCGCTCGCCGCTCCGAACGGAACCGTTAGCGCCGTGCCGGCGTGCGCGTGCCAGCGAATGCGGGCGAAGATCCGCGCCTTGCCGGAGGCACGGGCGGCTTGCCCTACCGCCGAGCCCGGTGCCTTGCGCACGGTCATCTCGCTGCCGTCCGCACGCCGTGTCGTCTCGGCCGAGTTGCCCGCGCCGTCGAAGCCCACGGCGCGGAATACGTAGATACCGGGGTCAAGATTGGCGGGCACGGCGGCGATTAGATGAGCGGGGCCGCTCCCGTCGCCGGGCTGGAATTTCGTCGGCAGCTCGGTCCATTGCTCACCGCCGAGCCGGCGGAAGTCGATCTCCCCTCTGGCGGCTCCCGAGAGGGCGTCGCTGAGGACGGCTCTCACCTGTTCGGGCGCACTTCCGTCTTCGTTTTCGAAAGCGACGGCGGGCGGTATTTCATCCAGCCGCAGCGGCAGCTCCACCGCAGAGGCGGGAGCGTCGTTGCCGGCCTCGTCGCGAAGCCAGAGGTGCAACGTGTAGAGGCCGGAGGCCGGGACCGAGAGGGCACTGAGCGCCGTCAGGTCGTGTCCGGGCGCGAACTTGACACCGCTGTCGAAGCCGGTCGCGCTGGTGATCTTCCACAGCGCACCCCCGATCGCGCTGGCCACCCCCTGGTCCGGGTTGGCCCAGGAGACCTCGAATCCGTTCTGCCGGCGCCAGACTTCGCCGCCGACGACTACGGGGCTGCGCGGATGGGCCGGTGGGTTGTTGTCGACGTAGAAGGTCTGGTCGGGTGTGCAGGCGACGTTGCCGGCGAAGTCGGTGGCGCAGTGATGGAGCGCGTGCGGGCCGTCGCTGAAGCGCGTCGTGTCGATCGCGGAGCCGCCGGAGGCAGCGAGGCCGCAGGGACGCATCTGGGTCGCCCGCCACTCGCTCCCGATCAGCGCCTCCGCGCAGGGATATTCGGTCAGGTTCACGCGGCCGCCATCGACCGTCGTCTCGCCGAACCGCACCCCACTGCCGACATCGCCTCCCTGGAAACCGACCGTCTGGACACCGCGCCGCCACCCGCCGGCGGTGAGCGGGCCGCCGATCGACGCGCTCGGCGCCTGGCTGTCTTCGAGCGTGATCGTCAGGGCGCGGATCGCGGCGAAGGAGGCGGGTTCGAGACTGCACCACTTGCTCTCGGCACGGGCGCAGAGCAGCCGGTCCTCGAGCGCCGGCTGGGCGGGATCGAAGCCGGCGACGAACTCGCGCGGGGTCGTGTCAGTGGCCGCGGCGCTGGCGAAGACGTCGAAACCGCCGTTCCAGGTGCCGACCCCGATCCGCTGCTCCATCCCGTCGTGCAACGCGTGCCACCAGGTTCCCCGGACCTGGGAGATCGCCGTGCCGGGCGGCGCCTCCCACCGCCAGCGGGCAAAGCGCGTGCCGGAGACCGTCGTCTGGCCGTCGCGGGTGAAGCTCTTCAGATGGACGCCGTCGAAGGGGTCCTGGCCGGCCGGCGGCACGCACCAGCCGTCGGAGCGGAACTTGGTCCCGCCGGTCGTGTCGGCCCAGCTCGCGTCGGCGCCCACGTACCAGCCGCACTGGGCGACGGCGTACTTGGCCGCGCTCGCCTCCTTCGCCGCCAGCAGCAGCAACGCCAGGGCCAGCGCGATCCCGATCGTCACGATCCGCGCCACCGCCACCCGAGTTCCCGACATCAGACCCTCCTTCGCTCGCCTGCAGTGGAGGGTTAAGGCGGGGGCGGGCGATTCTCTCCCCCTTCCCCACCGACCGGCGGGGTGCCGCCTGGGCGCCTTTGCGAGAATGGGCGTCGATGGCTCTTCCGACGCGGGACCAGATAACCGAGAAGCTGCGCGCCGTCATCGACCCCGAGCTGCGCCGCTCGATCGTCGAGCTTGGGATGGTGCGCTCGATCGAGATCTCCGAGGCCGGGCGGGTCGAGGTGGTCGTCTCGCTGACCACCGCCGGATGCCCGATCCGCTCCCACTTCGAAGGGGCCGTCGCCCAGCAAGTCTCCGAGCTCGAGGGCGTGACCGAGGTCGCGGTCGGCTTCGACGTCCTCTCCGATGAGGAGAAAGGAAACCTGCAGCGGACGCTCGGGCGCGGCAAGCTGCCGGCCGGCGCGCTGGCCCAGGTGAAAAACGTGATCTGCGTCGCCTCCGGCAAGGGCGGGGTCGGCAAGTCGACGATGACCGCCAATCTGGCGGCGGCGCTGAGCGCCGAAGGGCACCCGGCGGGGGCGCTGGACTGCGACGTCTACGGCTACTCGATCCCGCGCATGCTCGGCATCAACCGCAAGCCGGAGGTGAACGGTGAGCGCAAGATCCTGCCGCTGGAGGCGGCGGGCGGAGTCAAGGTGATGTCGATCGGCTTCTTCGTCGAGGAGAACTCGGCCGTCGTCTGGCGCGGCCCGATGCTGCACAAGGCGATCCAGCAGTTCCTCGAGGACGTCGCCTGGGGCGAGCTCGAGTACCTGCTGCTCGACCTGCCGCCCGGGACCGGCGATGTCTCGATGACCCTCGCCCAACTGCTCCCGCAGGCCAAGTTCGTGCTCGTCACGACGCCGCAGCCGGCGGCGCAGACGGTCGCCAAGCGCGCCGCCGACATGGCCGCCAAGTTCGACCTCGAGCTGCTCGGCGCGATCGAGAACATGTCCGGCTTCACCACGCCCGAGGGCGAGCGCTTCACGATCTTCGGGGAGGGCGGCGGCCAGCTGCTCGCGGACGAGCTCGACATCCCCCTGCTCGGCAAGGTGCCGCTCTCGGAGGAGCTGCGCGAGCACGCCGACGAGGGCACGCCGCTCGTCACCTCCGAGCCCGACGCACCGGCCTCGCAGGCGATCCGCCAGGCCGCCCGCGGCATCGTCGCCGCAACGCCGCAGGAGCTGCCGGTCCTGCAGGCGGCGCCGGCCGCCGCCGAACCGCCGCCGGTCAGCGGCACGCCGCTCCCGGTCGTTCAGTAGCGCGGCGCTGGCATCGGGTGCGCCAGAGAGAGCGCCTTGTGCCGGCGCCGATCAGCGCGCGTTGATGCAGGCATGAATTTCAGGGTTCCCCGCCGGACAGGAGCCAACCGGAGAGCGCTCCGTCAGGTGGCCGACGCGGAAATGAAAGGCCGTGGGGGGACCCTTGACGCCACCCCGGCCCAGGGCTCTGACGCGAAAGGCGTTCTTGCCCTTGCCGACGCGATAACGCGCTGGCGATTTGCATGAACGGAATTGGCGACCGCTGATTCTGCATTGGAAGCCGGTGGCTTTGCCGATCGCGTGGAAGCGGAAGATCACCTTCACGCCTCCCTTGCGAGGATCGAGCCGCTGCGCCGGATGGCCGGTGATCACGACGTGCGGCCTCCTCAGTTTCTTGCCGGCCGGGAGCTTCGGTGCGTCGGCGACAAAGGGATCGGTCGAGACGATCAGCTGATCGCTCTGGCCCGCCGCGGCGCAAAGCGTCGTCGTCGGGCATGAGATTCCGAACATGCCGTTGCCGCCCGGCGGGGCATTGCCGCTCACCGGAGAGGGAATCACGTTCGTCGACCACCAGGCGGACGGACCGCCGGTCGGTGCGGTCGAGACGATCGCGTCGGCGTTGTTGTCGACGGCGGCGCAGGCCGAAGCCGATGGGCAGGAGACGCCCTCGACCGGAATCCCCGTCCCGGCCGGTATCGCGTTCCAGACGGACGCCCCACCCTGCGGGTTGGCCGAGTAGACGATCTGGCCGGCGTTCCCCGTCACGCAGAGGGAGAGCGAGGGACACGAGATCCCGTTCAAGCTGCTGGCGCCGGCCGGCGTGCCCACCGACCTCCACGCCGAGGGACCGCCCGTGGGTTCCGTCGAGGTGATGACGTTGCCGTCGTTGTCGACAGCCGCGCAGAACGACGCGGTCGGGCAGGAGACACCGCGAAGGTCGAAGGGCTGGGGCAGCTGGGTCACGTTCCAAGCCGACCTTTCGCCGAGCGGATTGGTGGACCAGACGACCTTGCCGCCGTAGGCCACGGCGACGCAGAGCGATGGCGTCGGGCAGGAGACGCCGAATATGTGCACCCGCGGTTCTTTTTCCCCGCTCAGGGGGACGATGTTCCAGGCGGAGACGTCCCCGGTTGGATCCGTCGAGCTGAGGATGTTCCCTTCGACACCGGCAGCGATGCACAAGCCGCTTGACGGACAGGAGACCCCCCGGATCTGGCCTCCCGCGTAGGTCACCACTTCTTCGCCCGGGGGCGGCGTAAAGCTCCCGCCCGGGTGAACCAGGCTCCAGGCGGCTGCGCCGCCGGTCGGCTTCGTCGTCGAGGCCACGGTGTTATTGCCGCCCACCGCGACGCAGAGCGACACCGTGGGGCAGTCGATCCCGTACAGAGCGGATCGCACCTGGCCGTAGGGAAGCGCGGTGACCGTCCAGGTCGAGGCGCTCGCCGGCGCGCCGGGAGCAACGAGGAGCGCGACGGTCACAAACGGGGCGAGGAGATGACGCCGACCGACGCCTCTCGCTCTCACCGCTCGGTCCCTAAGCGCTCGCCTTGCTCTTGTAGTAGTCCGCGTTGATCTCGGCGTACTTGGCCCACTCGGCCGGGAGCTGGTCCTCGGCGAAGCAGGCGTCGACCGGGCAGGCCTCGACGCAGGCGTCGCAGTCGATGCACTCGTCGGGGTCGATGTAGAGCATCTCGACCGAGTCGTAGTCGGGCTCGTCGGGCGTCGGGTGGATGCAGTCGACGGGACAGACCTCGACGCACGAGTTGTCCTTCTGTCCGATGCACGGCTCGGCGATGACGTAGGTCATTCGATGCTTTCTCCTGAGTCGTCTTTGCGGTGCTTAGGCGGGGGCCAGCCCCCTGCCGGTGCAAGGGCATATTTTAGGGATTGCGCGGCGCGCGGCGCTCCCCCACTAGCATCGGGCGCCGAGATGCTGCTGCTGACCGGGGCCACGGGAAGCGTTGGATCGCGGCTGCTGCCGCGGCTGCTGGAGGGCGGCGAGGACGTCCGCTGCCTCGTTCGCGAGCCGCGGCGGCTGGGTCCGCGCCGTGTCGACGTGCAGATCACGCTCGGCGACCTCGGCGAGATGTCCGATCCCTACCTCGTGCGGCAAGCGCTGCGCGGCGTCGATACCGTGGTTCACCTCGCAGCCTCGATCCGCGACCAGCCGCCCCACCGGATCGAGGAGCTGAACGGCCTCGCCACCGCGCGATTGCTGCGCGCCGCGGAACGCAGCGGCGTGCGGCGCTTCGTCTTCTTCAGCGCGCTCGACGCGGGCGCCGCGCAGCGGACCCGCTTCTTCCGCGCCAAGTGGCTGGCGGAGCGGGCCGTCTCCTCCTCGCCGCTGGAGACGACGATCTTCGCCCCCTCGATCGTCTACGACCGCTCGGACCCCTGGGTGACGCTGTTGCGCCGCTTCTCCTTCCTGCCCGTGATGCCTGTATCGGGCAGCGGGAGGGCGCGGTTCCAGCCAATCTGGGCCGAGGACGTGGCGCGCTGCGTCGTCGTCGCGCTCGGTCGCGGGGGGGGACACCGCCGTTACGAGCTCGCCGGGCCGGAGACCCTCAGCTACGACGAGATGTCCGACCTGGTCAGCCGCGTCGCGGGACGGCCGCGGCCGCTCGCCCACCTGCCGCTGCCCCTGGTCCGCGCCGGGCTAATCGCGATGCGCTTCCTTTTCGGCGAGGCCGTGTTTGCAACCTGGGAGGAGGCCGAGCTGATGGAGGTACCGATGGTCAGCGAGCGCGGCGTCGCCGACGCCGAAGAGCTCGGAGTGGCGCCCCGAAGGATGGGCGATGTGCTGGCGGAGGGCTAGGCGTGCCGCCACGCTCGCACTCCTGGCGCTCGCCGGCTGGGCGACCCCAGCCTCGGCCCTGACCCTGGCCCCACCGAAGCCCGACGTCCTCTTCGGCGTCAGCGACCGGGGTACGACCCAGGACTTCGGGGAATTCGCCGGGATCGTCGGCAAGCACCCGGCGCTGCTCGAGACCTTCCACCCCTGGGGCAACAACCTCAACGGTGCCTACGAACGCTGGCGCGAAACGGCGACACGACCGGTCCTCGCGATCTCCACCGCTGACGACCAGACCCTGGCCGAGCTGATCACCCCGGAGCAGATCGCGCTCGGGGCAGGCGATGACTACCTGCTGCAGCTCAACGACTTCTTCGCCAAACATGGCCTGCCCGCCTACATCCGGCCGCTGGGCGAGCCGAACCGCTGCCTCAACCCGTGGTCGGCATTCGAATGCGACGGGACGCCGAAGGGTGGCGAACACACCGCCTACTGGTACAAGCAGGCCTTCCGGCGCATCGTCACGATCGTGCGGGGCGGCGGCACGCTGGAACAGATCAACGCCACCCTGGCCAGCATCGGCCTACCGCCGCTCAACCGCACCAAGGGACCAAATCCCTCGAGCCTTCCGGTGGCGCCCGTGAGCATTGTCTGGAGCCCGCTGCCGGCTGGGTCCCCCCGCGTGAAGGGCAACTTCCCCGGCAACTTCTGGCCCGGTCCGCAGTGGGTCGATTGGGTCGGCACGGATTTCTATTCCGAATATCCGGTCTGGAATGACCTCAATCACTTCTACGGCACCAAGCGCTGGCGGCGCAAGCCGTTCTCGATCACCGAGTGGGCCGTCGCCGGAGAAGACGAACCCCGCTTCGCCAAACAACTGATCGCCTGGACGGCGAAGCGTCCCCGGGTCCGGATGCTCGTCTACTACCAGGGCTTCGGACCGGGCGAAAACCCCTACGACCTGCGGCTCTACCCGCGCACCGCCAACACGCTCCGCCTCAAGGTGCGTCGCCCCAATTTCCTCGAATACGCCGAATACAACGCCGGCACCCTGCCGCCGCTGCCACCTCCACCACCCAAAACCTCGAAAACCCTCTGACCCCTTCACCGCCGACGGGCCCCAAAGCGATCTATATCTCTACTTTGGGGCCCGTCGGCGGGGGTTTGGTTGCGCCAGGAGACCACGGACAGTCGACGCGAGGCGTCGGGGTTCGTTTTCGACCTGCTCCCATGTACAGCGAGAGACGCGCCAGCCCGCGAGCTGCAAGCGCTGCTCTCGCCTTCTGTCGCTCTGGAACGCCGAGCCGGTGTCGTGAAAACGACGGCCGTCGGCTTCGACGATCAAACCAGCTTCACGCCAGAGGAAGTCCGGCTTGAGCACGTGCCCATCGATATCGAGAGGAGCGTTCACCTCAGGCTCGGGTAGATGCCCTCGACGGCACATGCGAAGGAACAATCGCTCCAGCTCGCTGCGTGTTCTCTTTGTCTGGGGGTGAAGCTCGTCGAGGAGAGTGCGAAGCCGCGCAACCCCTCGACGGCCACGGCTGCGCCGGAGCAAAGCACGCAGAGCAGCTAGATCGACGACCCGTAGAACCTCAGCCTCCGCGAGAGCCTTCCTCAGCTGCCATACGGGAATCACCGCGGCCAGATCGAGGAGTGTCTTCTCGACTGTCGTGCAGGGAATCCCGCGCACGCTGGTGCAATCGCGTGGCGCGAGGACGGCATGACGGTGCGCCGCTATGCCTGGCGGCTTGCGTCCGCGACGATTCGGCGCGGTCACATCGATCGACAAATGCGGGTCGTCATCTCTGATGCCCCACAACGCCGCCGCGGACCGATGGGACAACACTGCCCCAGGTCCGCAAGCGAGCACAGCGGCCAGCCACAGTCCTTCCGCCGTGAGGAGCGGATGTCCCACCGAGTACACGCCCTCATGCACTCGATGCAAACGGCCCGCGCGGCCCCGCTGATACGCGAGGTCCTTGGAGATCCCGAACTCGCGTAGCTGCTCGAGCGTAATCAGACCATGCTGGCGAGCCGCAATTTGAGCGATCTCGCCGTCCGCACCCGGTCGACGGGCCCCAAAGCGAAGATATGAATCGCTTTGAGTCCCGTCGGCGGGAGGTTGGGTGGGCATACGCGGCATGCGCCGAGGATGAGGGGGCGCGGCGCGTGGGTGGTGCGCTGAGTGAGCCAAGTCCGTAACGGATCTGCGACCGGCGGCGCATGCCCACCCCACCTCGTGCATGCGGCGCCAGCCCACCACCCAAACGCGAGAGGCCCGGCGGATGCCGGGCCTCTCGGTAAAAGCCACTCGCCTGTTGAGGCGAGGATACGCCCGGGCGGGCGTCCTACATCATCCCGCCCATGTCCGGCATGCCGCCGCCGGGCATGCCCCCTCCGCCTTCCTTCTCAGGCGGCTCGGCGATCACGGCCTCGGTGACGAGGATGTTCTTGGCGATCGAGGCGGCGTTCTCGAGCGCCGACCGCGTCACCTTGGTCGGGTCAATGACGCCGGCGCCGATCAGGTCGCCGTACTCGCCGGTCGCCGCGTTGAGGCCTTCACCGGCCTTCAGGTCGCGGATCTTGTTGACCACGACCGAGCCCTCGAGACCGGAGTTCTCGGCGATCTGGCGCAACGGCTCCTCCAGCGCCCGGTGCACGATCCGCGCACCGGTTGCCTCGTCCGGATCGCTGAGCTTGTCCGGGTCGAGGCTGCCCTGCGCGTTGAGCAGAGCGACGCCACCGCCGGGGACGACGCCCTCCTCGAGCGCGGCCCTGGTCGCCTGCAGCGCGTCCTCGACGCGGTGCTTCTTCTCCTTCATCTCGGTCTCGGTGGCGGCGCCGACCTTGACCACGGCGACCCCGCCGGCCAACTTCGCGAGGCGCTCCTGGAGCTTCTCGCGATCGAAGTCGGAGTCGGTGCTCTCGACCTCGGTTTTGATCTGGTTGATCCGGCCCTTGATCGCCTCCGCCTCACCGGCGCCGTCGATGATCGTCGTCGTGTCCTTGGAGACGACGACGCGGCGGGCTTTGCCGAGCTGGGAGAGCTGGGTGTTCTCCAGTTTGAGGCCCATCTCCTCGGTGATCACCTCGCCGCCGGTGAGGATCGCGATGTCCTCCAGCATCCGCTTGCGGCGGTCGCCGAAGCCGGGTGCCTTGACGGCGACACCGGTGAAGGTGCCGCGCAGCTTGTTGACCACCAGGGTCGCGAGGCACTCGCCCTCGACGTCCTCGGCGACGATCAGCAGCGGCTTGCCGCCCTGCATCACCTGCTCGAGCACCGGCAGGATGTCCCGCACGGAGCCGATTTTCTGGTTGGCGATGAGGATGTAGGGGTCCTCGAGCACGGCCTCCATGCGGTCCTGGTCGGTGACCATG
>Ga0207663_10000969_pt1 | contig 13115 bp, 13 predicted proteins | sample LARL53metaG_FD_184346 | JGI IMG/M metagenome (GOLD analysis project Ga0207663, IMG submission 184346) | Corn, switchgrass and miscanthus rhizosphere microbial communities from Kellogg Biological Station, Michigan, USA - LAR L5-3 metaG... | ecosystem: Host-associated > Plants > Roots >...
CACAGGCCGTCATCTCCGGCGTCTATTCGATGACACGCCAGTCGGTGCAGCTCGGACAGTTGCCGCGCATGGAAATCCGCCACACCTCGATGACGGACTTCGGCCAGATCTACGTGCCGCGCATGAATGCCATACTGCTGATCGGCGTGGTCTTGATCGTGCTCGTCTTCCGCACGTCCGGCGCGCTCGCCGCCGCCTACGGCATCGCGGTGACGGGCGTGATGGTGATCGATACGTTCCACGCCTCGCTCGTCGCAGCCAAACAGTGGCATTGGGGTGTCAGGCTTGCTATCGCCGTCTTCGGCGCGCTCGGTCTGATCGACGTGACGATGTTGCTCGCCAATCTGCTCAAAATTCCCCAAGGCGGATGGTTGCCGCTCGCCATTGCCGGCGGCGTATTTCTCGTGATGGAAACCTGGCGGCTCGGCCGGCGCATCCATCAAGACCGCATCCGCGAGGATTCGCTCCCCATCGACCTCTTTCTCGAACGCGCCGACAAGACGCCGCTGCGTGTCGCCGGCACGTCTGTCTTCATGGCAGCGCGCGGCGATGTCGTGCCCGGTGCGTTGCTGCATAATCTCAAGCACAACAAGGTGCTGCATGAGCGCGTCGTGATCTGCAATGTCGTCGTCGAGGACACGCCGATCGTCGCCGAAAACAAACGCCTCGATGTCGAGAAGCTGGGCAAAGGCTTCTTCCGTGTCCGCATTCATCACGGCTTTTTCGAAACCCCCGATGTCCCGCTGGCGCTGGCTCAGGCGCGGCCCTACGGCATCGTCATCGACGTCGACACCGCGACCTTCTTCATCGGACATGAAACGTTGGTCCCGGCCGAACATTCCGAGCTTGGCCGCTGGCGCACCTGGCTCTACATGCAACTCGCCTCCAATGCGCTGTCGCCGGCGCGCTTCTACCATCTCCCGCCCAACCGGGTCGTCGAGCTGGGCACACAGGTCTCGATTTAAATGACCGAGGTCGCAATCAAGGAGTCCTCGTTCCGCCGCGAAGCCGGCCTCACGCTTGGCGCGCTCGGCGTCGTCTTCGGCGATATCGGCACCAGCCCGCTGTATGCCGTGAAGCAGTCGGTGATCGCGGCCGGCGGCAATCTGCCGGCGCCGCCCGCGGTCATGGGGGCGCTGTCGCTCATCTTCTGGTCGCTGATCATCGTCGTTACCGTGAAGTACGTCTTTTTCATCATGCGTGCCGACAACAATGGCGAGGGCGGGGTGATGGCGCTGGCCGCACTGGCGCACCGTTCGACGGGCCTTGGCCGCGGCATCAAAACGGCAATTTCCCTCGTTTCGCTGGCCGGTCTCGCGCTCTTCTATGGCGACGGCATGCTGACGCCGGCGATCTCGGTGCTCTCGGCCGTCGAAGGTCTCGGCGTCGAGAGCGAGAGCCTGAAAGGGGCCATACTGCCGCTCACGCTGGTGATCCTCGTCGGTCTCTTCCTGCTGCAACGTTACGGCACCGAAAGCATCGGCAAGATGTTCGGACCGGTCATGGTGGTATGGTTCATCGCGATGTCGCTGATGGGTGTGGTGGCGATTGCCAAGAACCCAGTCATTCTCGAGGCGGCCAATCCGTGGTTCGGCATCGCACTCTTTATCCATGAACCTTGGACGGCGTTTGTGGCCCTCGGCTCCGTCGTGCTGGCAGTGACGGGGTGCGAGGCGCTCTATGCCGACATGGGCCATTTCGGCCGCCGCCCGATCCGCTGGGCCTGGCTCTACTTCGCTCTGCCCGGCTTGCTTCTCAACTATTTCGGCCAAGGCGCGGCAGTGTTGAGTGATCCACACGCGACCGCGAACACGTTTTACGCGCTGGCGCCGCACTGGGCGCACTACCCCGTCGTCGTGCTGGCCACCATGGCGACGGTCATTGCATCGCAGGCCGTGATCTCCGGCGTCTTTTCGATCACACGCCAGGCGGTGCAACTCGGCCAGCTGCCGCGCATGGAAATCCGCCACACATCGGCAACCGAGTACGGCCAGATTTATGTGCCACGCGTCAACACCATGCTCGCCGTCGGCGTGGTGCTGATCGTGCTCATCTTCAAGACGTCGGATGCGCTGGCGGCGGCCTACGGCATCGCGGTCACCGGCGTGATGGTGATCAGCACGTTCCTGGTCGCGATCGTCGCGGTCAGGCGTTGGCGCTGGCGGCTGCCGGTGGTCATCGCCGTGTTCGGCACGCTCGGCTTCATCGATCTTGCATTCTTGTCGGCGAATTCTCTGAAAATCGTGCAGGGCGGCTGGCTGCCGCTCGCCATGGCGGCGCTGGTGTTCATTCTGATCGATACCTGGCGCATCGGCCGGCGCGTGCACATGGATCACATGCGCGACGACACGTTGGCTCTCGATCTTTTCCTCGAGCGTGCGCCGGCAGCGCGCGTGGCCGGTACCGCGATCTTCCTCGCCGCACGCACGGATGTGGTACCCGGACCGCTGCTGCACAGTCTCAAGCATTATAAGGTGATGCATGAGCGCGTCGTGTTGGCGTCGATCGCCGTCGAAGGCGTACCGTTCGTGCCGCCTGAGCGACGGGTCGAAGTCAACAAGCTCGGCAAAGGCTTCTTCGAGGTCAAAATCCGCTACGGTTTCTTCGAGACCCCGGATGTGCCGCGCGCGCTCGAGCGCTGCCGCGCACTCGGGCTGGCGCTCGATCCCGACACATCGACCTTTTTCCTCGGCCGCGAGACGCTGGTGCCCGGCGAACATCCCGATCTCCGGAGTTGGCGCATAGCGCTCTATACCTGGCTGGCGTCGAACGCCTTGGCGCCGGCGGGCTATTTCCAACTGCCGCCCAATCGCGTCGTCGAGCTCGGCACGCAGATCACGATCTGATCAATCAAGCGCGTAGACGAGCGCCTTCAGATAGGCCGTCTCCGGCAGCATGGGATGGACGGGATGATCGGCGCCGGCGCCGGCCTGGCGGATCAAGGCTGCGCTGCGGCCACTGCGCGCGATGCCGGCGGCGCACTCGGCGGCAAAGCGCTCCAGCGCAATGTTGTGCGAGCATGACGCGAGAAAGAGAAAGCCGCGCGGCGCGACCACCGCGGCCGCCAGGCGCGCCAGCTTTCGGTAGGCCTTGGCGCCGGGCTCCAGATCCTTGCGCGCGCGGACAAATGGCGGTGGATCGGCGATGACGATGTCGAAACTCTCCTTGGCGGCGGCAAGCCGCTCGAGTTCCTCGAACACATCGGCCTTGACGAATTTGCACGAGACGCCGTTTGCGGCCGCCGACTCACTTGCGATGGCGAGAGCGGGCTCCGATGAATCAAGACAGACAGTTTCCGTAGCCCCCGACTTCGCCGCGGCTATTCCAAAGCCGCCGGTGTAGCAATAGGCATCGAGAACGCTTCGTCCGCTGGCCAATGTCGCCATGAAGGCGCGGTTGTCGCGCTGGTCGTAATACCAGCCGGTCTTCTGGCCAGCCGCTACGTCGGCAAAATATCGCAAGCCGTTTTCTTCGAGCGCGATGCGCGCCGCGTCGCCCTTCGCGCTGCGGACATAAGTGTCCAAGCCTTCGAGCGCACGCGACGGCGTATCATTGCGCAAGATGACGTTTACGGGTTGAATCGTCTTTTCGAACGCCGCGAGCAGCGGATCGAGCAGGCGTTCCATTCCCGCCGTGGTGATCTGCACGACCAGCGTGTCGGCAAAGCGATCGATGGTCAGTCCGGGCAAGCCATCGCCCTCGGCATGGATCCAACGGTAGAACGGTTTGGCATAAAGCGCCGCGCGGATCGCAAGCGCGCGCTCGAGACGGCGCACGAAGAAGCCCGTGCCGATGATCGTGTCGCTCGCACGGTCCAGCAGGCGCACGCTGATCAGGCTCTTGGCATTGAAATAGCCGGTGCCCAGCGATGTGCCGTCGTCACCGATAAGATTGACGATGCTGCCGGCCGTCAGCGCCTTGGCCGCGCCATCCATCTGGACTTCGTTTGAGAAGATCCAAGGCGCGCCGGCACGGGCGCGGCGACCTTCCTTCGGTTTCAATTTGAGCGTCGGATGCATGGCCGCACCTAGCACGCGGCGGCGGCCACGACCAATGCGCTTCTACGCCCCGATTTTCTCCACCGGTACGTTCGCCCAAGCCCTGCGGCGCGCTTCGTTCGGCTCAGACATCACGTAAGGGTCGCCATCGCTGAAGATCATCGTCGCGCGATCGGAGGCATCGTAGCGTGGCCAGGCGCCGTCGTGGGACGGCTCGCCAGTCTTGGCGAAGGCAATCCAAGCGTCCATCATGCTGTTCGAAAGCGCTTCGGCGGCTTCGCCTGAGCCGAAGAAGGGCGCCGCGCCCTTGACGCGGAATGTGCCGAAGGTGAAGCCGAGCTCGAGGGCGTGGCACGAGCCAAGAGCGCCATCCATCGCCGGCGATTCCCAATCGAAGCGATACGCATAGACGGGTCCGTGAGCGGCCTGCGCATCGAGCAGACGCGTGGCCGGCACGAAGAACGTATGATCGGTCATCAAGTCGTTCCAACGATCGAACGGCGAGCCTTCGTCGTAACCGGCCAGCACGTCTTCGACATGGGCTTCGCCGACAAGGTTCGCGGTCATCTTGCGCAAGCGCGCCTCGTCCATCTGGCGCAGATTGGCGGCGGCGACGGTGAAGAGCTTCCACTCATCACGCGTCGTCCCGGTCATGACGGGTATGCCTTTTGCGGAGCCGTTCGCGACACAGTCGATCGCGCGTTTAGGCAGGATGGTGCCATCGATCGTCGGTGCGAACGGCATGCCCAGTCCGACCTCGCGCGGGGCCGCGATCAATTCCTTCTGGATGGCGAGGACCGACTCCCAAGGCGCGTCGATGGCATCGGCCGAACCGAGCTTCTCGAGCACATAGTGCGCAACCTTGGCTGAAGTTTCGCGCTCATAACCGATATCGCTGGCGCCCGATTGCGCGATGGCCTTGTGAAAGAGACCGCGTGCCGCAGGTGCCGCCAGCAGGGCGCCGACGCTCATGCCCCCGGCGCTCTCACCGAAGATCGTCACGTTGCCGGGATCTCCGCCAAACACGGAAATGTTGTCTCTCACCCATTTGAGCGCGGCGATCTGGTCGGCGAGACCCTCGGCCCCGCTGCCTGGCAGTTTGCCGTCGCTGGCATCCTTGAGATTGAGGAAGCCGAATGCGCCCATGCGGTAATTGATGGTGACGAGCACAATATCGCCGCGCGGCACGATGTACTTTCCGTTATAGGTGCCGACGCTCCCTGCGCCGGTGACAAAGCCGCCGCCATGGATCCACACCATGACCGCGCGCCTGGCGACGTCGCAGGCCGGCGTTTGAATGTTCAGATAGAGACAATCTTCCGAGCGCATGCCGGGCGTGCCGCCGAGCACCGCGCCCGAGGTGCTTTCCAGCTGCGGCGCGATATTGCCGAAGCGCGACGCATCGCGTACGCCGGCCCAGGGCTCGGGCGCTTGCGGAGAGCGCCACCGCAAGTGTCCGACCGGGGGTTTGGCGAAAGGTATGCCGTTGAAGCGCAGCACGCCGTCTCTGGCGATGCCCTGAAGCTTTCCTTGCGCGATCTCGGCAGTCGCGGAAATTGGTTGGTCCATTTTGTCCCCCGGTTCTGCTTTTTTTCGGCCACAACTGGACTTCCGGCATGATCGGTTGAGGGCACCGCCGGCGCAAGCCCCGTGAGGCTTAACGCGAAATTGACGGTCTGGACGGTTTACTACGGTATGCAAACGGTGACGCGCCCTGACCCGCTGAAAGCCTTCAACGAACGGGCGAAAGCTTCGGGCTGGACGTTCACGTGCGGTCCGGCGAACGGGTTCGACCATCCTGCACTGAACAACGCCGTGGCGCTCTGGCGCGAAAAGGCCAAGGGCCGGGCCATGCCTGCGCGTTCCGATCTCACAGCGCGCGTGATGAAGGCTTATATGCCCCATACGTCGATCCTGGAGCGCGTCGGAATAGGTACGTCGGCGCGTTATCGCGTCCGCCTGCACGGCACGGCATCGGCAAGCTATGCCGGCGACAAGACCGGTCAGTTCGTCGACGAATTCGTCCCGGCCCATCTGCTGGGCAGCTACACAAGCGTCTATGACACGGTGCTGGAACTACAACTGCCATTGCGACTGGTGCGCGATTTTCAGGCGCCCGAGATCGACTATCTGGCCGGCGAGAGTCTGGTCGCGCCCCTCTCGCGGCCGGGCACGAGCCCGCCTCTCATTCTCTCGATCACCTATGTTGAGCCGCGCTCGGCATTGACCGCACGCCGCTAGCCCGGCGCGACCTAGGCCGGCGTCACCGAAAATCCGGCGCGCGGGAAATGCACCACGACTTCGCCTACTTCCGGCGCACTGCGCAGAATGGCGATCTCGTGCGCGTTGGCGAAGACGATTTCACCGGCGATCGGATCGCGGCCGTAATCGTCGGCTGCCACTTTGACCTTGTCTCCCGGTTTGCGACCATGCGGATCGTGCGGGTCGTGAGAGAGCTTGGCGTCTGAGGTTGCTTCCTTTGCCACGGCGAGCGCTTCTCTCGGCGACATGTCCTCGGCCCGGCCGTGGCCGATGGCGCGGACGCGTTCGTACCATGCCTCGACGTTGGGAAATTCTTCGAGCGTCGACTTGGCCCGGTGGGGCAGCGCATTGTTGATGAACCACGGGTTCATGAAGGCGTGGATGTCGGCAAGGCCCGGCGTGTCGCCGCCGAAGAAGGCGCGACCATCGGCGAGCTGTTCGGAAAGAAAATGCGTGTGCGCGCGATATTGATCGCGCATGAAGGGCACGGCGGCCTTCAGCGCGTCTGACGAAAACCCGCCCCCACTCATTGCCGCGCGGTCCTTCTTGAAGTCCTCCGGCACGTGATCGCCGATCTCGCCGAAAATGATGGCGACTGCGGCCTGGAAGATCTGCCGGTCGGCCCAGAAGCCGGTCCCGTATCCCGCGCCCTTGCCGTACGGCAACAAGCTCGGCGTGGGATAGCGCCGTTCCAACTCGCGCAGGATGATCTGCGAGTCGCAGTAGACGTCCGCGCCGATCTGCATCACCGGGATCTTGCGATAACCACCGGTCAGAGGAATGAGATCTGGCTTGGGCATGATGACCGGCTGGATGACCGAGCGCCAGGAGAGCTTCTTGATGCCGAAGGCGACGCGCACCTTCTCCGAAAAAGGCGAGTTCGGGTAGTTGTGCAGAATGATTTCATGAGTCATGGCGCTTGCTCCCGTCCGTCAGCTCAACTCGTTGGAAAAGCGGATATTGTTGTTCTTGAGACCTTCGAGCACGACGTCCAGACCGCCCGAGCGGATCATCCACTCCAGGCGATGGTCGCGATATTCGCGCTTGAACATGCCGCTCTGCACGGCGCCCGCCACCTGTGTCATGCCCTTGATCGAATCGGCGGCGGCCTGCGCCGACTTGCGCACCGAGGGACGCTCATTGGCCCGCGCCAGCCACTGTCCGAGCGGCGAGCGCTCCTCCGGTCCGAAGCCGTTGCCGCGCGCGCCGTTGAGATAGGGAACGACCGAAAGATCGCCCCAGCCGAACGTGTCGCCACCGAACCACTGCGCGCTGCCCAGATGTCGCGTCAGCCATTGATAGATGCCGCGCGCTTGCGACATCGCGCGCGCTTCCAGCGTGCGGGCGCGTTCGCCTTCCGCCCGCTTGAACCAGCGGATTTCGCCCATGCCCCAGTTGATCGGCTCGAACAGCGTGTCCATCACCTCTTCGATGGTGCGCGCATTAGCGCGGTCGAACGGGGATTTCGGCAGCAGGGCGGGTGAGGGCCACTTGTCCTCGATATATTCGAGGATGATGGTCGAATCGAAGATCTTCACATCGCCATCGATCAGCGCCGGCACCTCGCCGCGCGGATTGGCTTTGAGGAATTCCTGATCGGGTTGGCCCGAGCCGATGGCGTTGGGCATCTTGGGTTCATACGCTACGCCTTTCTCGTCGAGCGCGATCTTGACCTTCTGCGCATAGGGCGAGAGCGGATGTTCATAGACGATGATTGTCATTTCCTGTCCTTCCAGATTTGCGCCATCCAGCCGAAGAGCGTGGCGGCGTCCGACGGCGTGTCCTTGGCGCCGAACTCGCGATAAAGTGTTGCGACATTGACGGCGATGCGCTCACCGTCCCCCCAGCTCGCGAAATCATCCAGTGCGATGGAGCGCGCCGCCTCGAAGGCGCCCATGCCGGAGTCGAAGCGCTTCTTCGCCTCGTCGCGTATGTAGGCGAGATAGTCGCGCACCCGTGTGACACCTCTTTTGCTCGTCACCGGCCCGTGTCCCGGCACGATGGTTTCGACGTCCATCGCAAGGATCGTCTCGCAAGCCGCGATCCAGTTTTCGACCGGACCGGCCCACATGATCGGATGGCCGTCGATGAAGAGGATGTCGCCGGTGAAAAGAGTCTTGTCAGCCGGCACATACACCAGCGCATCGCCGCCGGTATGCGCCGGACCGACCTCGATCAGTTCGACGCGCTTGTCGCCGACCTGACGCGTGGTGTGGCCCGTGAAAGTCTGGTCCGGCGCCCGGAACGACGTCTTTTCGAAGTCGAAATCGCCGAAGCAGTGGATCAGATATTCACCGGTCAATCCAAGGCCGGGTGCTGCCTTCATGAATTGGGCAAGGCCTCTGGGCGTCTCGTGTTTCATCGCTTCGGAGGCGGCCACGGTCGCTATGATCTGGCAATCTGGCACGCAAGCATTGCCATAGCAGTGATCGCCATTGTGATGCGTGTTAATGAGCGTGCCGATCTTGGCGGACGACGCGCGCTTGAAGCCGCCGAGCATCGCTTCGGTGTGGGCGGTGTCGAACATCGTGTCGATCAGCAGTGCCTCGCCGCCGTCGGTGACGAGACCGGCATTGGAGAAACCCCAGCCGCCGTCGGGCTGCATATAGGCGAACGAGCCGTTGCCGAACGCGACAACGCCAGGTTCATAGCTTGCCTTACGGAAGCTCAACGACATCCCACACCCACGTCTTGTTATCTGGAGTGATTAGGGCGCGGTCCGCCGCCCGACGCAAGCGCGCCGAGTCTCAGCTCGATTTCGGGGCCGAAAGATAGATATAGCCGAAGGTCAGCGTCGCCAGCATGACGATGGTGGCGCCCGCGATCGCACCGGCCGGATTTCCCGTTTGAATCACGACTACCAGCCCCGGAATGAAGACCAGAACGCCCACAAAGTGGGCGATGCATTGCGGCCAGGCGAGGCGCGAACGCGCCAGGCTGGGGTAGGTATGATGCAGCAATCCGTAGAGCGTAGGCACGACAAAGCCCAGCAAGTTCAAATGCGCATGGGCGTCGGCGAGCTGGAAATTCTCGTTCATGCCCATCCACATCCCGAACGCCATGCCGGCGACCAGAACGACCAGTCCGATGCCGATGAAAACCACGTCGATGCGCATTTGCCCCTCCCCAGAATTTCAAACCCCTGCCACTCTTCCACGATCCGCGCGCTGTGAAAATGCCGACTGCGGCGTTGGCGGCGGTGACCCGAGGCGTGCTGTGGATTATCACCAAGCCGCTGGCGCATTGTAGAGGAACGAGATGATCGAAGCGGTGATCTGGGATTTCGGCGGCGTTTTCACGACCTCGCCGTTCGAAGCGTTTGCGCGCTATGAGCGCGAGCGCGGTATTCCCGTCGGCACGATCCGCAAGATCAACTCGACCAACCATGAAGACAATGCCTGGGCGCATTTCGAACGCTCCGACGTCGACATGGATGGTTTCGACAAAATGTTCGCCGCAGAGGCCCGATCACTGGGCTTCGACATTCCCGGACGCGACGTGCTGCCGCTTCTGTCGGGTGACTTTCGCCCCGAGATGATCGAGGCGCTAAGACGGGTGAAGACGCGCTTCAAGACCGGCTGCATCACCAACAACATGCCGACCAACACGGTCGCCGGGCCGTCGACACCCGCCGCCGGCCGTTCGATCTATGCGCGCGAGATCATGGAGCACTTCGACGCATTGATCGAAAGTTCCAAGATCGGCATCCGCAAACCCGATCCGCGGATTTACGAGATGATGTGCGACGAACTCGGCGTAAAACCTCACGCCTGTGTCTTCCTCGACGACCTCGGTCCCAATCTCAAACCGGCGCGCGCCATGGGCATGACGACGATCAAGGTCGAATCGGGCCCGCAAGCCATCGCTGACCTCGAGGCGGCGACTGGGATGAAACTAATTTGAGTGTCATGGCCGGTCGCGCGGCCATGACGACTTTAAATTCACCCCCACGCCGCCGGAATGGGCGTCGCTCGCTGGTTGACGAGCAGCTTGGCGCGGCGCGCTTTTTCAGCGTCCGACAGACTCGCCGGATCTTCGATCTCCGATGGCGGCAGCGTCGCTTCCATGGCGCGCTTCACGGCGGGGCGCGCTTCCATCGCCGCCATCCAGCGCTTCACATTGGGAAATTCGTCGAGATCGATCTTGCGCAGCTTGTAGCCCGAGGCCCAGGGGTAGCAGATCATGTCGGCGATGGTGTATTCGCCGGCCGCCAGCCACTCCTTCTTATGCAGGCCGAGATTCATCACGCCGTAGAGACGATGCACCTCGTCGCTGAAGCGCGTCACCGCGTAGCGAAGATCGCCGTTCGCAGCATTCTGCGAGGCGCGGAAGAAATGCCCCTGCTCGCCGAACTTCGGGCCCTGATTGCCCATCTGCCACATGATCCATTGAACTACGTCGTACTTCTTCGCCATTTCCTGCGGAAAGAACTTCCCGTGCTTTTCGGCGATGTACATCATGATCGCGCCGGACTCGAAGAGACGCACCGGCGCGCCGCCGTCTTTCGGCTCGGTATCGATGAGGGCCGGCATGCGGTTGTTAGGCGAGAATTTCAAAAATTCGGGATCGAACTGGTCGCCACGGCCTATATTCGTGGCCTTGATGGTGTAAGGCACACCGAGTTCTTCCAAAAGGACAGTGACCTTCTTGCCGTTCGGCGTCGGCCAGTAGAAAAGTTCAAGCATCGCGTCGCTCCTTCGGGTCCGGCCAAAAGCCTAGCATGACGATCCAAGGTGGACGCGCTAAGATTTGCAACACGCCCATCACAAAACCAGGCAGGGGAAAATCATGACCATCTCGATGTATCAAGTATCAGTGCCCGTATTCTTGCGGGGGCTGAGCGCTCTTACAGGCGTGCTGACCAAGGCAGAAGCGTTTGTGGAAGCACGCAAGCTCGACCAGGGTGTGCTCATGGGTGTGCGGCTATATCCGGACATGTTTCCCTTCAATGTCCAGGTCGGTCAGGTGACGACGCATGCCGCGCGCGGCGTCGCCCAACTTGCCGGATTGACGCAGCCCAGCTTCGACGGCAACGAGACGAGCATCGCCGGGCTCAAGGAGCGCGTCGCCAAGACGGTCGAGTTCATCAAGACCGCCACGCCGGAACAGATCGACGGCAGCGAGGACAAGGAAATCGTCCTCAAGTTCGGCACACGCGAGATGAAGTTCACCGGTCAGGCGTTTCTCATCGGCTTCACCCTGCCCAACTTCTATTTCCACTACACCACCGCCTACGACATCCTGCGGTCGCTCGGCGTGGAGATCGGCAAGCGCGACTTCATGGGTGCGGGTTGAATCGCACTTACGACCGACGTTGTCTGCTGCAAGGCTCAGCCGCATTTGCGGCCGCGGGGCTCGTCGCAAGACGCGGTGAGGGTTCTGGCGCAGCTTTATTCGCGGTTTCGTGTGGCAAGTGAGTTGTCGCGTCTGATCGTGACGCGCGGGACAGCGGCCATCGCATCAACTCTGACTCACAGAGCAACCCCAATCGTGATACAATCATCGCTAATCCGACGCCTGTTTCGCGGCGTCGGTCAATCCAAGCTCAGGGGGATCTCATGCGAAGGACAATCCTAGCGACAGCCATCGTAACGCTTGCCGTCGCGCCAGCCGCCGCCGCCGACGATGTCATGGCCGGATTCTACGGCAACACGGTTACGGTGACGGGCCCGTCGTTTGAAGCCACCGTTCACTACCGAGCCGACCACACCATGGACAGCTCGGGCACAGTCGCCGGAAAGACGTTCAGCACGAAGGGCAACTGGAAAATCGACGACAAGGGCCAGCTCTGCCGCAGTTACGACACCACGCCTCCGACGATGACCAATCCGTTCTGCACACCGGCCACGGCGCACAAGGTCGGCGATACATGGACTGCAACGACTCCCGATGGCAGCCCGCGTACCATCACGTTGAAGGCAGGCACCTAGAGCCCGCCAGCACTCGACATGCGACCGCCGGCACAGTCAGATTGGAAACGATTCTGACGCGCCGGCGTCTTCGTACTTGGTTGGTTGCATGGTGATGAACAATCGGACGCTCGCGTCGGCCTCATTTTGGTCCATCGCCGCGGCACTCGTTGCGCTTCAAGCCGCAACTCTGCATCGCTTCGGCCAGCCATTCTTCGCTGCCAGCGGTCATATCCTGTTGTGGGCGAACGATCCGTTCAGTCCGGATATGTCGCAGCAGCTGACCGACTGGTACAGTTTTTCCCACCTCATCCACGGCTTCATTTTCTTCGGCGTGTTGCATCTGGCTGCCCCGCGCGTTCCGCTCGGCGTGCGTTTTCTCGTCGCCATGGGCGTCGAGGTCACCTGGGAAATCACTGAGAACAGCCCCGCTGTCATCCGGCACTATCGCGAGCAGGCGCTTGCCGCCGGCTACGTCGGAGACAGCATCGTGAACTCGCTCTCCGATACGCTGATGATGTCGCTCGGCTTCTTCTGCGCGTCACGCGTGCGCGCGAAATATGTCGTTGCGTTGGCCGTCGCATTCGAACTCTTCACCGCCATCATGATTCGCGACAACCTGACGCTGAACGTGATCAACCTGATTGCACCCAACAATTGGGCGCCGATAAAGGCGATCCATCACTGGCAGGCCGGCGCGCAGCGCTCTTTCGCGGTTCCCCAAGTTCCCGGTGGCACTGGCTAAGTAGCTGCGAACACTTGCTGATTCCATTTTTCAGGAACGCTCGCGCCCGCCAAACGTTTTATACCCGAGAGGGTGCAAACCAGAATGGAGGTCGCCATGACATCCATGAAAAAGCTTATCGCAACGAGTGCTGTAGCCGCCCTGTTGGGCGTGGGCGCGCTCGCCGCGTCATCGACCGCCGCCAGTGCCTACACGGTCTGT
>Ga0207663_10000971_pt1 | contig 13103 bp, 15 predicted proteins | sample LARL53metaG_FD_184346 | JGI IMG/M metagenome (GOLD analysis project Ga0207663, IMG submission 184346) | Corn, switchgrass and miscanthus rhizosphere microbial communities from Kellogg Biological Station, Michigan, USA - LAR L5-3 metaG... | ecosystem: Host-associated > Plants > Roots >...
AATTTGACATAATCTTTTGCACTGTTTGCTCTTCTCTCAACTAAACGTTTAACCTTCATCTCTTTGTCAACCCACATCAAGAGAGATTCTTTGCTATTCTTTGTGATGAAGCTAGTAGTGGCATCTTTCCTAAAGATTTCTGGACCGATCCTTTCAGCATATGATGATATCGTAGGCGATTCCAACAAAAATACAAAAGCAGCTAATTTTTTTTCATCTGTTGTACATGTATCTCGAATTACCTTAAAACCTGATAGATTCAGCTGTTTTGAAACTGCATTAAGACTTTTTTTTAACTGACCCCAAATTACATCAGGACTACGCTCCGAATAACTGAATTCAATTATGAGTAAATGTGGATAAAGCCGTTTATTATGGAAATCAACATGTTTTTTATCTTTCTTTTCGAAAAAGCTTAGTGATGGTTTTTCTAAGAATGCTCTTGCTGCTAATAAAAACTTGCCAACGCTCTCTGCGGAGATTGCTGTGCCTAAATTTCTTCTAGGGTCAACCGGATCAACTATAATAAGCTGGCTTTGGAAAGTCTTTATAATATCGACATCTGTTTTATCAATCGAAATTACATTTTTTTCACCTTCTCTTCCACTAATATTTGAAATTTCCTGTAATACTGACTCAAAAGAACCATACTTTAGAATCAAGATCTCCGTGACATAACCACTAAAACCATTTGTAGCAATTTCAGCCCCATATACTCCAACAGATTTTAAAAATTTCTTTAGCAGCCGCACTTGTTTTCTTTTCTCTTCATCTAAATTATTCTTGATATATTCTGTGTGAAATGGAGACCTATCAGCCGCACTTATCCATTTTCCTTTTTCTACATTGTAACATGGAACAATGTTGACCCGAATTCCTTTAACAAATGCTTCAACATATGGATGATCAGAATACCGTAGATGCGTCTTATACCTTTTCAACGACTCCAATCCTATCTGTTTACCGAGTTGCTCAAAATCTTCATCGCTGATTGAAACATCGAGTTTTACGAAAATATCTACGTCTGCATCCTCCTTCAACCATGTTCCTTTCGCAAATGATCCACCAAAAACTATATCTACGATGTGTGGAGAAGTATATTTAGTAACAAGATTCTTTGTTTTGTCTGCTACTGTTGTCAGCCTTTTTATTTCTGAAGGTGATGGTTGGCAAGATTGCATCGTTTTAGAAATGATGGTATTTATTAAATCAGTCATTTAGCATACACTGTAAATATATCGGAATAAATTGGGCCAGCTGGCGTCAGCTCACTTCTTTTTAGATGTACCTTGTTAATAACGTCAGGACCGAAAGTCTCGTTGTTATACTTTGACAATATACTGTCGAGTTTTAAGTTCCCCCTTTTTATCCGAAATATCGTCATATGTGGCGCAAATGGTTTGGACCGGAAACCAATCTCTGCCATTTTTGATATTACTAATTCAGTAAGACTGTCTAGTCCTTTTCTCCCTTCCTCATCCACTCCAATCCAAACCACTCTAGCAAAATTAGAGCGTGGAAATCCTCCAAGACCGGTATAAGTTACATTAACTGGCTTAAATTGTAATTCCAACAGCTTAGATTTGATTTTATCAATGGCATCTAAGTTCACTGTGCCGAGGAAAACAAGAGTAAAATGAAAATTCTGTTTTTCAACTGGTTTGACCTCCTGTGGACTCCATCTAGTATTTTCTATTAACTCTTTCTGTAAGTTTTCAATACCATTTCTGTTAGATACATCCACAGCAATAAATGTCCGCACTCTATTCAAGTTATTCCAAGTCTGTTATAATATGTTTATATTTTATCATTGTAAGATAACTATGTATGCATGTCCATTTACACATGATAATGTAAATAATACCATATCAAGAATGCCTCTTATTGCAGGAAAGAGTCTGGATGTCATCCGAGATCTGCATGAGGAAATTGCTATACTATAATACCTGTATTATTGCCAGATGGTGTTTTAATCACTGGGAGTAGTATTCCTCCGTGATTCGTGTCCAGAACACTTGTAATCTGCCCTGGAATTAAAGCAATAATTATGAAATCAACCTTATAGTCAAAGTATGGGGGCAACAGTTATTGTATACTACTATTATACTATCATTTTTAGTACGACATTGTGTGACCCATGCCATTACATTAACATATGACAGCAAAATAGTCGCAAAGTATATTATTTTATCAGATAAGTCTATCGGTTATGATGAATATTGCTAAAGAAAAAGACGAGTCTAGGGATGCCTCTTCGTTGTAGATGGGTAAACAAAAAAAGTCTTAGAAAATTGAATAGAGCACAAGGATTGAGTTGATCTCGTTGGTTCTATATTATACTGTGTCTGTTTATCCAAGGATACAAGCAAAGGTCTAATATACCAATTAACTAAACCTCCATCTATTCAACATGTCACAAGGAGAATCATTTGCAATCTATCTAAAATACAAAACCTTAGAAGATATGCTCAAAGTCATACTGTTTTCTGCACGATCAGCGCTTGGCTTAACTCCAATGCTCTACCATATCGACTACAATAATCAACGGATACTCTTTATCCAGACAGGAGCAGCTGGTGGTATTATAGTACATTATATTGTTCAGACTGATAAATCAAGCAAGAAATTCATAGAGCTTAAGGGATTAACAGGCGAATTTGTCTTTGTCGATAGAATTGGTACTGATACTCAATCGCTGTATATCCCTATTTTAGAACTGGAAAAGTCCACATTCAGATTTCCTTCATAATTCTGCCACCCTGTTTGAGCTTCTCTTAAAAGTAAGAAGGCTGAAGTTCCAAACTAATAGAGAATTTTCAAATACGGCAGAATCGCTTATGATCATCTAAGCGCTGCCGTCATTTCCTAAGACTCAGTAGCAGTTGTTTCTTTATCCTCTACTTTTTCAGTTGTTTGAGTTTCTTGAACTTTCTCTAAATGCCTAGAACTATCATCTGAGGAGTATATATCTGCCTTATCAATACCACCTGATTTTGCTGACGATGTTCCCGAACTGACTAACTTAGATGCACCTTCAGTATTTGTTGTTACATCTCTATCCAGATCTTTGGTTATACTTGCTTCTGCCTTTGGGTTTAGTACCTTTCCTGTCTCTGCTGATATTCCGGTAGTATATGAAATTATATCCTCTGGTTTTGTTGTTCCTTTCGCTATATCTGCCGCAGTTACATCGCCATCATCCGGACTCCTTATTCCTTTTGCTATGCTTGCTCTAGCTATATCACCAGTGTCTATCGTCTTTTTGTGTGTATCTCCAACAGTTGTTATATCGCTAGTAGCACTCCATATGTCTACTCCTCCTTCCTTAGAAGTATCTTCAAGGGTATCTCGTCCTTTATCTTTGCTTTTATTCCTATTACTACTCATATACGTAGATTACTTGCTCACTAAGTTATTAAAATAAAACATACAATCAACTGCATGAGACTTCGCAGATGATCATATATGGGTATATGGACGTATCAAATGATCTAAAATTGGTAAAGATTAAAGGAAAACGAGGTCTTTTGGATACTTGCCTTCAAAACTAGCCAAGTCGACATGTATTTAGCTGGGCTGCTGCCATAGATAGTAGTGTATATGCATCTTTAAAATTGCAGAATCGAAAACATCATTTCTCTGCTGTTATAGAAAAATTGGAGTTTCCTCTATTAGTATTTTATACTTCTTCCCCCTCCACTGCTCCTTTAACCTTGACTTTTTCGCTTGTTACTTGATCAGTTATCATCCATACTTAATAAGGAACAACATCCTATATTTTCACTTGTCATATATCACAAAATGAGAAAAAAGGTTTGAGTTCTTTGCTTGTTTCACCTGTTGATACCTGTGTTTATTTGGTCCAGCAGCAGAGTGTCTTGTTCGTCCAGTTCAATCTGCTCCAGCTGTTCCTTTGGTCATACCGCTTCTTCTGGCTTTTTCTTTAGCATCTTCAGCAGCACTTCCCCCTTCTTGTCCTGATTCTACAATCTTTTGACCACTTGGATCTCTACGTACGGCTGTTGGTTCATGTTGTTTTATTTTAGCTGGAGACATTGGTTCTTTTTCGTCATATTCTTGAGTAGGATCCTTTGTTCTGTCAACTCTTGCGCCTTTAGCGCCTTGTTCATATTTTCTCCCCTGGCTCTCAGTAGTAGCTTTGGTGGAAGAAACGCTTTTTTAGTGGTGTTAGTTGCATTTTCTGCAGTACCAACAACTTTATCTTTAGCACCTTTTACTTTTTCTTTAATCTTGCCTGCGATGCCAGTCATTGTTAATATATTATGGGATAAAGTATTAATGCATCTATTTAATATTATTATATAATAAAATTCTAGATTCATGCTTTTTAAAAAGGGATCCTATCAAGCCACAAACAGGCCTGGAATGAGCAGTTTGCAAACAACGTGGGAGTCCGAAGAAGGAGCCAGCTACTTCTTAACTCACTCAATCCTGAAAAACATACAAGTACAATCCATAACTACTATCGCCCCAGCAGACCTTCTGTTTCTTTGAAGGATGAGCATACGAGAAATGAAATGAAATGAAACCTGCAGCTATGTGCTTTTGCTCAAGTAACGGAGCTCCGTGATCTATACATTGTGATAAAACTGTTGTGGTTTTCTATGGTATTTTATACCGTTAAATGCCAGGGTTTATATGCGACTACAGTAACATAAATGACATGTCATCACGAAAAGAAGAAAGAAAAGACGAGACAACTACGACAACGACAGCATCATCATCTACAAATTCAACTTCTCCAACGGAACATAATGCTCAATATCGACAAACAGTCAACAGAGCATTAGACGAGACCAGAGACAACATTAGAAGGTCCACTGATGAAGCAAGAAGAGAGATTCCTCGTTATACACAGGCAGTCAACGAATACCAAGAGCAAACTATCCAGGCTAGCAGAGAAATAGCGGATAATTACATAGACTCACAAAAGCAGATTATCAATTCACTACAGTCTGCATGGGTTCCATTTGCAGAGAATACATACGGAGTGTTTTGGAATTATTGGGTCTCACCAAGAAGAACAACTGAGCTATATGCACGTGCAGTTAGCAGCGTTGCAGATAATACAATCGCTGTAACAAGGCTGGTAAATAATACAGTATTTGCAAATATGGAAGCGTTCAGAACGCTTATTCAGCGCGAAAGAGATAACGCAAAAGAATTTTCCAGGATAAATGTTAACACTGCAAAAACATGGGAACAGAGCGCAAGAAATACTGTAGGAAATTTCTCTTCATAGATGCAAGGCAAAGACTAGGACGTCTTACCTCTGCTGTTCATTTTTATCTTCCATCTCTGAAAGATTGAGAATAGTTTTAGACGAATTCATAAAAAGCCCGGTGAATCATATTTCGACATAGCTGCCTTAAGTTTAAATTGTATGAGTGGCACTACCATACTCTGCAAATTTGACAACCCGCGTGTCTCTACGGAAGCTAAATGCTATATAAAGCTGTTAAACAATTGGAAGCGTGCAACAGAAGAATATAATACATTAAGATGTCACTACGACAGCCTCTGTGACTTTCTAGCTCTGTCTACCTTGGAAATCAATCTAATTCGGAAAAAGCGGGTTAAGAAGAACCATTAGTGCTGTAACAGCTCATCTTGGTTCTGAAAGGGTTTACCACATAATGCATATAAAATTTGACGAATTTGACGCTGCTGTTGGTGATATTTCTGGAGTTTCTTCTACCGCCTCTGTATTTTGTCAGCGGTATCGCGTATTCGTACGTAAGGTTGCTCGCTTGTCTGAACAGATGTTTGATATGTCTTCCCAATTATTTTCTTCTACCATTAAGGCCTATATTGTAATTACCATGTTGTTTCAGCTACAATTCCTGCCTCATAATTTCTTAGTTCAGTTCCCTTCAGATCAACTGCAATCTCCTCGCCATTGAGCAATATCTGATTCTCTGTAATTTTTATCGGAGATCGATTATAATGCATTCCATCAGCAGTTATAGTAATTTCATTGCTGTTAATGCCTTGAATTTTTGCTTCAAATATTATATTTTTAGACTGGTTTTTTATTGTCAAATGCTTTGGTTTATAGTTTATACTCCAATCTCTGATCCTTTGTTCAGCAGTCCAACTATTTTCAGACACTATGGCAATTAGACTATTGAGCTTATCAAAGAAGTTGATATCAAATAGTATGTATTTCCCATCCTCTCTTTTTATAGAAAAAATGTCGAAGTCGTCTATTACAAGAATCCTTGAAGTGTTGATGAACTTACATTTTCCTACATTTACGCTCATATCTTGCTGCGAGGTTACAGTAAAAGCATATTGCTCATGCATTTTGTTAAAGGGGCTGTTCTTTGCTTCACGTAAAGCAGACTCTGACACATCTCTATTGTTATATCTAATATAGTGAAAAGGACAAAGTACTAACATATTTTCAGGAAGAAATGCCTGGACATCACCATTAGGAACAATGTGAGCGTACTGTAATATAGGACAGCCGCATATTACACATCCATACGACGCTTCTTTTTTAAGTTGTTTTTGGATTTGCAAAGGAGGGTTATTTGTAGACACATAAAATCTTCAATTGTCTAATTATTTAATAGTATGTTATGATTTTTTCAAGGATTGATCCATGTGCTAGCTTCCTTCCATCCTGTAAATAGATAATAAGTGGATTATACTTGTTTGAATTTCTCTTGATTCATCTTCAACTTTGTTGTTACTGGTACTTTTCTTACGCGTTAAGGTCAGTGGCATAGCTGTCAACACTGAATATAACTTTAATGCATTGATATAGTCTTTCTTTGTTTTTGTGACTTTATAGATTGATAAGGTTACTCGCTGGAATAGTGTTATTTTTGCATTAGTATTCTTGTTATATTCTTGTTATATACTGAACTGTAATATAAGACAGGATACATGTTAAGTCTTATGAGGATAAGTGGTAAAAGAATCCTGGTTATCGTAATTATGGGTATACTTGTATCATCAGTGGTAGCTGGTGCTGTTTCATACTTTAACAGATCGTCAACAACAACGGCCAATAATAATCAAACATTACTAAATGCACGAATAAATAATGTAGTTAATTTTTGCCTTAAATCTTTACCAAATGGAACATCCGCTTGTGATAGTCAATTAGGACCTGTGCTTACCAGAATCTGTAATAATGAACAACAACCATTCACTGCGTGCCACGATGGAAAAGTAGTACAATACTATAAAATTAGGAACAACGAAATTGCGAAAACAAGTGCGATAGTCAACAAGAGTAGCAATAACTCTACGAAAAAATAAGATCCTTTACATCATATTTGATGACGTACCATTGACCCGTATGGAGCCTTACAAAAGTATATACTCCAAAGCCTGGCACTCAGCTATCCTTCTTCCAGGGATCTTTTTAAATACAAACCTTTATTCTCTGTCATAATCTATCTGAAGAATACGTAATTGAAATTCAGAGACCGAATAGATGCTGCTGAAATATTGGCTGAAAGGCTTACAGAATCCTTCAACAATCTTAAAATCAACAGACAAGAGGCAGTTATCCTGGGAATTCCACGTGGTGGAGTAATAATAGCTGATATTGTAGCTAGAAAGTTATCAACTGGGTTTGATATAGTTATTGGAAGAAAACTCGGAGCACCTGAAAATAAGGAGCTTGCTATAGGTGCAGTTATGGAAGATGGGACCTCTTATATTAATCGTTATCTTGTCAATGCACTCCTGATAACACAAGAGTATATAGAGAAAGAAAAACTAGAACAACAGAACGAAATTAAACGAAGAAAAACGCTTTATCGTAAAACAAGTGATTATGAGATTGAAAAAAGAGTCGTGACGCTTGTAGACGATGGCATAGCAACAGGTGCTACAATTATTGCTGCTGCAAGATGGATAAGAAAGCAAAGACCAAAGCTTTTGCTTCTTGCCGTTCCTGTGGCTCCCTCCCAGACTGTGCATCTGCTTAGACAAGAAGCAGACTTCACCGAAGTTGTAGCGACTCCTGATAATTTTAACGCAGTTGGAGAATTTTATGCAAATTTCGATCCTGTTGCAGACGAGAATGTTATTGAGGTTATGAAAAAAAGAAATCTCCTATAAAAATATCGAGTTGATAAATATATAAGTCATTCCTTGTGTCACAACGTAAATGGATTATCGTGTTAGTAATATTTCTTTGGCCGAGGAGGGTAAAAAGAAGATTGATTGGGCGGAAGCCCATATGCCCGTACTGGTAGCTTTAAGACAAAAATACCAGATGATTAGACCACTTGAAGGAGTTAGAGTTGCTGGTTGTTTGCATGTAACAAAAGAAACAGGTGTATTGATAAGAACGCTCAAGACAGCAGGAGCGGAAATATCGTGGTGTGGATGTAATCCACTTAGTACGCAGGATGATGTTGCAGCTTCATTGGCTAAGGACGAATCTGTATCAGTTTTTGCTAGTCGTGGTGTATCAACAAAACAATACTATGATGATATTCATTCTGTAATAGGGTTTGATCCCAACATTACAGTTGACGATGGTGCGGATCTGATAGTGGAAATGCACAAGAATATCAACAAATCTAAATCGATCGTGTATGGCGGTACTGAAGAAACTACAACAGGAGTTATTAGGTTACGAGCAATGCAAAAGTCGTCCAAACTGATGTATCCTATAATTGCTGTCAATGACGCAGAAACTAAGCATGATTTTGACAATATTTATGGAACAGGTCAGTCGGCGATCGATGGAATAGTCCGAGCTACAAATATATTGATTTCAGGAAAAAACGTAGTCGTCGCAGGATATGGGCATGTTGGTAAAGGAATAGCAAAGAATGCTTCGGGAGTGGGTGCTAATGTTACAATTACAGAAGTGGATCCAATATCTGCTTTGAAGGCAAAGTTAGATGGATACTCTGTGGCACCTATGATAAAGGCAGCCGAAATTGGCGAAGTATTTATAACGACTACTGGCTGCAAAGATGTAATCACCGAAGAAGACATTACTAGAATGAAAGATGGCGCCATACTAGCAAATGCTGGTCATTTCAACGTAGAAATCTCTATTTCAGCACTAGAAAATCAATCTACCGATAAAGGACAGATAAATAAGGACACAGTTCAATATAATTTAAAGAATGGTAATAGAGTTTATCTAATAGGTGAAGGGAGGTTGGTAAATTTGGCTGCCGCCGAAGGTCACCCATCCGAAGTCATGGATATGAGTTTCGCCAACCAGTTTTTGGCTGTTTTAAGACTTGTTCAATCTGGAGGTAATTTGAAGCCATTAGTCTACAAGGTTGAGAGAAGTCAGGATCAGGAAATTGCCATGGCCAAACTGCAAGCCATGGGTATAGAAATAGATAGACTTTCCCCTGAGCAAAAGACATATTTGGAAGGATTTAGCGAGGGCACCTGATGACTTTCTTTTCTTTGTCTTCTTTTCTTTAATTTCTAGGCTATAAATATCTAAATATGATGATAGTAGAAAAATAGATACAGTGCATTCTATTTGGGCATTATATCAGCACACTCAGCTAATTTCTCATTCAGATATATTACCTTATAGCATCATGTATAGCTAGAATTGCTTATTAAAATAACTGGCTGCGTTATCATCTTATCTATATGGTATAATCTTATCTATTAATCGGTATATCTGAAAGTGTAAATACTTCCCTTATCCTTACAATTTCTTATTGTTGGCAGGATGGGTAGTCTAGCTTGGTTAGGATACCTGTTTCACACACAGGTGGTCGAGAGTTCAAATCTCTCCCCATCCACATAATCGATTTATAGAATGATCAACTATTACCTTGTCTATATCAGCTGGTGATCATCATTGATATGAAAATTGCCAGAGTAAATCCGAGAAATATTTTGGTGATACTCATTGATTTATCAAGGGCAGAAGAATAGTCATCAAATTGATTTTTTCCCATCACTCTAATACTTGATTCTGCTAATAGCAATTCGAAGCGAGCCAAGCCAGTCTTTTCAAATGATTTTTTCGATACCTGAAGAAACATCTCTGCAACCTTGTCAGGCTCGCTTACATTACCTAACGCATAGTAACCTTGTCGTGTTCTCTTGCCTGATGTCGCGTGTGTATCAGAAGTGCAGACCTCGATCATCTTTATTCCATTATTATTCAATGTAGAAATGATATGATCGTGTATCCCATTTTCCATATTGTTTGAATCTGCCCAACCTATGACATATCTGTTTTCCTCGACTTCTACGACTATTGCCGCAAGACCGGATTGTCCTAAATCTTCGATGCCTCCTACCTTATAATGAAGGTCATCCGTATTGGCAAAACCGATTTTAAATTCACGTTGTTTCGCATTCTTCAATTGTTTCATGCATTGTTTTGTAGCTGATAATAAATTATCACTATCAGTTTTAGTTAGATGATCTCCCATTGCATTATGACTGTCAATAACAAGAATATGGTTAAAACCAAGTTCGGAAGAGTACTGTTCTATGTCTGTACGTATACTATTTGGCACATCCTCCATTCCTTTAGGCGCCATCGAGAGAATAACCATAGCAGTATTCCCAAATGCAATTCCTGTTACACTACTTTCTCCTATTCTAAATTGAACCGGAACTGTGCAAGTATGACCCTTTTCCAATATCGACGCTTTAGAGAATGTTCCAACATATCGTTCTACTTCTTTTTTCGAAGGGATATTAAGAGAATGATCTGATACGCTATGCATAACTAGTGCATTTTTAGAAAATAAAGTATACAATACATAAGGCAAATTACTTCCTCCAACTGGATTAAATGGACCAGGATGCACTTCTGGCAGAATAATAGATATTTCATCGGAATTTGCAACTTTGAATTTGACAATATATGTCTTGACTACTTCTTTGTGAGCTTTTGATTCTGAGATTTTTTCCATTCTTTCTGCCTTATTTTCAGTCCATGCGGCAAGGAATGCTTGCAGAACTCCGAAAGTACTTTTTATTCCGGGTCTTCCAGATCTATCTGCAATAATAGTCCATGAGATGCTAATTATTACAAATACCAAACCATATCCTAGGCCTAGAGGATGTATTAAAACACTCCGATAATAAGAAAAAGAGTTTTCAAAAACAAAAAGAAGAATCAAGGGCTGGATAAAAGAGGCCCCAATTGCTCTACCAAACCCTGCACCGAAAACTGAGGTAAATATACCTATACGCAAGCCGCAAGCTAACAGCATTCCTTCAATAAGATAGTAGTTGAATGAACTCCCATTTTTTGAAAACAGGGATTCAGAGATAATTCCAAGTATAACCGTGAAAAGCCAAAGGATATTGGCAAAAGCTGAAACATGGAAAACTTTTGAAATTTTATTTAAAGGTGTTCTATGAAGAGCAACGAAGTCCAGGAAAATCGCACCTGTTAACGCAATTTGTCCAAGGAATATTGAGTATAGGAATTGAATTTGAACCGTCTTAATGTGATATACCTGTATGATGAATATGATGGTCGATACAAATAAGAGAGAGAGAGCGTAGGAGATTTTATATGAAGAAGGATTTATTCTTGTGAAAGACCAACGTCTATGAATATTGGATACGCTATCCGGCATTGCATTAGACATCGTACAGTCATGTGATTCTAATGTAAGACTGGAAATAATATTCTAATTAAGACGGATATTCCGATTAGCCCGCCAGTAACAGCTAATACAATTTCCGGCTTAACCTTTACGCCTCTTGTCTCATCTTCAAAGAATCTCAATAGGCCGGCACTAGAAGCAGGTAAAGGGGCATTCTTCTTTTTACTACTCATTTTAGATATGAATTTAGATTGTACGCCTTAAATATATTCCGCTTGATTTTTTTTTGGGAATGTGGCATCTATTCTGATCTCCGCATTGAATTTGGTGGAAGGAATAAATTTAATGGCTTACTTACATATTACTTAAGATTATGTGGGCTCTAATCTATTCGTAAATTAAGATAGGAGACGCAACATTCTGATCGTAAATTATAATGATCAGTGATGATAAGAATAATAGTGGCGTGGTTCCGGGCAAGGCTTAATAATAAGAGATGAGAAGATTAGTTTACCAAAAGATGGCGGTTATATGCAAAAAATGTGGTCTGCCAGACGATTTATGTGCATGTGGAGAACTTGACAAAGAAGATACCAGAATCGTCGTCCGTTTAGAAACAAGACGTTTTTCAAAAACAACAACGATGATTGAAGGTATTGATCCAAAGCTTAGCGATATTCACCATATCGTTAAAGATCTGAAAAGCAAGTTTGCATGTGGTGGGACTGCAAAAGATGGCTTCATAATGCTACAAGGCGATCACAAAGATGATGTAAAAGGATATCTGGTTAAGAAGGGCTTCAACGAATCCGCAATCGAGGTCCAGTGATGGGTAACCGATAAATGCATTGCCCTTTCTTGTAACCATCCAATCCTCATACCAGTCGCTACAGATTGACTCTGATATATTGCCATCTCCGTCGACCTTGACTGGTACAGGAAAGAATACTAATACTTTTATAGAAGTATCATAACTTCAATATTTACCTTTAAACGAAGGCATTTAAGCCGGCCGGCTAAAAATTCTGCTTGATGCACAAACCCGTCAGATCCCAAAAGAAGCAGACATCAAACCTAGATGGAACAATTCGGATAGCAGCAAATATTCAGAAAAGCATAGCCACGGGGCGTTCTAATTATGTGGAGATGCGAGCAGCGAGTACGATGGTTGCTCATAACATTAGAGTGAGAATAAATTCAATAAAATCTCTTATGGGTGGATGCAAATACTTTGAGTTATCAACAATTTTCTCCATAATGTCGAGTGGTTATGAATTCACGCTGACTCCAAACGGAATTCTCAAGCGAAATGATCTAGAAGACCTCGTATCCATAGATTCAGACATTGCTCTCCTTCTTATGGCAATAGAAGATGCCTTGAAGATTAACCGTCAAGCACGTTTTGATGACGAATTGGCTCATCTGAAGGAGTTGTTAAGTAAGAGAAAAAGGTTGATAGAACTCCTCAAAGCTTAAGGTGCATTTTTAAACCTTTGTACCTGTTTCTAATAGTGACCTCTGTTACCCCAGCTGCTTCTGCCACATCCTTCTGCG
>Ga0207663_10000972_pt1 | contig 13103 bp, 9 predicted proteins | sample LARL53metaG_FD_184346 | JGI IMG/M metagenome (GOLD analysis project Ga0207663, IMG submission 184346) | Corn, switchgrass and miscanthus rhizosphere microbial communities from Kellogg Biological Station, Michigan, USA - LAR L5-3 metaG... | ecosystem: Host-associated > Plants > Roots >...
GACTACGAGAGCCTGCTCGACCTTCACGCCGCGCGGTTGGTGGGCACCTACGACGTCGCGGTGATCACCAAGGACGCCGACGGCAAGGTGCACGTCAAGAAGCACGAGAAGCCGACCCAGCACGGCGCCTGGGGCGGCATCGCGGTCGGAGCGGTGGTCGGGATCCTGTTCCCGCCGTCGCTCATCGGGGCGGCAGCGGTCGGCGGTGTCGTCGGTGGCGTTGGGGGGCACCTGCGCAAGGGCATGTCTCGTGGCGACGCCAAGGAGCTCGGCGACCTGCTGGGGGGAGGCGAGGCAGCGCTGATCGTGATCGGCGAGTCACGCCTCGAAGAGCAGCTCGACAAGGCGCTCACCCGCGCCGAAAAGTCGCTCGAGAAGGAGATCGACGCCGATAGTAAGGAGCTCAAGCGCGAGCTCGAGCAGGCGGAGAAGGAAGCAGCATCGAGTTAGCGCCTGGGCGACGTCAGCGCATAGCGTTGCACCTCGGACGCCACCCTGGCGTCACTTGTCGGCCAGCGCCGCACTGAGCGTGGTCGGCGCGGACGTGCTCAACATCTGACCACCTGTGTCGAGCGCCTGAACGGCGAAGTAGGGCTAGCGCGGCTCGGAGCGGCGAGACATCCGCTTTGCGCTCCACCAGCCCCAGCCGCCGACGGCCACGACCGGCACGACGTACAGCATTGAGGTATACCAATGCGTCAAACAGGCGAGCTGGGCCATCCCGATAAACGCTATCACTCGCTCACCATGCTTCCTTCGCCGCCGCCTCGTGTCCCCCGGCGTCACCCGCTGCACCCCGGTCATCGGCCCCGTCGCGGGCGGGCGGGCCGCCGCCGTCGGCCGCGGCAAGACGTGAGCGGCGCCGGCGAACGAACAGCACCAGCAGCAGCCCGAGCACAGCGATTGCCACCCCGAGCAAGATCACCACGGTCGAGGCGTGCGAGCTCTCCGGGACCCAGAACAGCTGTCCGTTCACGGCGCCCTTCTGGGCGCCGACTTGGATCGGCACCCGCCAGTCGAAGATCAGCGTGCGCCTACCCTTGTCCTTGACCTGCGGCGGTGTCAGCGGCGACATCCAGTGAATGCGATGGTCGTGCCATTCAAACTGCCCTGTGCGGTCAACCACCACCCAGTGCGGCGGCGCGCTCGGGTCGGCCGACGGGGGGACCGTCGCATTACCGTAGAAGCTCGTGTTCAAGTAGGTCGCGGGCGAGCGCGTGCTCTGCTCGGCCGTGCCGTTCGCCAGCACGCGCGCGTACGGCTCACCCTGGTAGCCGTAGATCGTGATCGTCCGGCCAGTGTGGTTGATCAGCAGCAGCCGATCGGCGAACTCGAGCACCTGCAGGCTGAGCCCGGGAGCATTCGGCGTTACGGTCGTGATATTCGAGCGGTAGTGGAAGCTGCTGCCCTGGTCGTTGATCGGGCTCCCGCTCTCGGTCGCAGCGCGAGCTGGGGCCGACAGCACAAGCGCCGCGATGACGAGCAGGATCGGTATCAGGCGGCGGGGCACAAACACCACCGTAGCCAAGGACAAATGCTCAGGTGCCGACCGCCGACAGCAGCCACAGCCCGAAGCTCGTGAACGCGACCATCACCGCCAGCATCCAGTACTGCGAGCGAGCGGCCTCTTCGACGTTGTCGTACATGACCAGCGCACGGTCATGCGCCAGCACCAGCCCCGCCACGTGGCCGGTCAGCAGGGCCGCGACCTGCACGTACCAGATGGCGGCAAAGGAGATCACGTTGTAGTCGATTTGATAGCTGCTCGTCCCAAACAGGTTGGCGCCATTGCCGAGCGGATCCGAGGCTAGATAGCCGATCGCCTGGCCTTGCCAGATCAACAGCGAGAAGTAGTGCGCGAGCACATACGCGAACCCGATGGGCACAAGCGTATGTGCAAACGCGTGCGTCAGCTGCCCGATGTCGTAGCGCGCGCTGACGCTGCTGCGCATGCCGGCGATCCCAATCCGGTACACAGCGCCGATCAGCCCGAGACAGAACAGCAGCCCGACCGAGTAGGCGAGCTCAAGCGCTGGGGTCGGGCCAAAGCCGAGGTCAGCAAACACGCTTTCCAGGCTCGGCTCGACGTTGCGCCAGACGCCGCCGTTTGAGAGCCCGTCGAACGTCGTTGTGCCGATGACCGCGCAGATCAGCGCGACCGTGCCCGGGCGTATGCGTAGGCTGGTGACGCCGCTCAGCGGGCGGCGCAGGCAGACGATGCCGTGCTCGTCCCGGCACAGCGGCGACAGCCGCGACAGCAGGTTGAAGTAGGCGCCGAACCCGTCGGCCTGCGCGCCCCACTCCTCCACCCCGAACGACATCATCCCCACGAGCATCACCAGGAAGTACCCCAGCGACAGGGCCGCCAGCGTGGATGGGCGATCGCGGTCGGCCGGCTCGTACACCAGCTCCAGCCACGCGAACCCGACGATCACCGCCACCGCCGGCCACATCCCCAGCCACTCGGGATACCGCAGCGGCGCCTTGCGTCGAGGTGGTTCCGCGGAGGAAAACGAAGAAGAAGAAGAAGAAGAAGAAGAAGCAAGAGCAGGAGTAGAGGAGGCAAAGGAGGCAGAAGAAGCGCTCCCTTGCCGCACGAGCGCGCTTAGCGCTCGTGCGCACGTCCGCCACGGACTGAGCGCACGAAACACGTCGCCAAACAGCACGCTTGCCACCGGTATGCCCACCCAAAAGATCACGTAGATGAACGTCACCGAGAAGTTCGCGTTAGCGACCTGCGCCCCGGCGAACCCGCTGTAGACGACCAGCGCGAACAGCCCCACTCCGAGCACCCCACCGAGCCCCTCGAGCACCACGGGCAGTCGCGCCAGCGCTCGTCGGTGCTGCTCCTGCAGCTGCGGCCTCGTCCACAGCGTCGACAGCGCCACGAACGACACCACGAGCACGATCGCCGCCGTCCAGCTGAACAGCCACACGGGAATTGGCAGGTTCGCTCGTCCCACGATCCCGTGCGCCTGCGCGCTGGCTGGGATCGCCAGTGCCGCAACGCTAAAGCCACCAAGCAGGAACGGCAGCTTGCGGCGGCGCTCGGCTCTCATGCCCGCCGCAGTCTACGGGTCGATCTGGACCGGGGCGCAGGGTGAATCACCCCAGATTTTGCCGCTGAGACCTTCCATTCCCACGCGAGCGCTCGCCTCTAGCCCTTAACCTCCAACAAGATGACAGTGCCTCCCATCGCCGTCTCAACCGACATCGAGACTGCCCTGCAACTCGGGCCGCTGGCGATCCTGGGCCTGCTCTACGCACGGCGCGTGCGCACTCTCGCCGGCGACAGCCGTGGCAGCCCCGTGCCCGGCTGGCGCCAGGCGTGCTTTTACTCGGGGTTCGTCGTCATCGCGCTCGCGCTCACATCGCTCGGGGGCACCAGCCAGGAACTGCTGCTCGCGCACATGGTCGAGCATCTGCTGCTCGGCGACATCGCGGCGCTGCTGATCGTGCTCGGTCTCACCGGCCCGCTGATCGCGCCGATCCTGCGCATCCCCCTGTTCGACCGCCTGCGCATCCTCGCCCATCCGCTGATCGCGTTTCCGTTGTGGGCGATCGACCTGTACATCTGGCACCTGCCCGTCTTCTACCAGGCGGCCCTGCACCACACGGGCGTGCACGCACTCCAGCACACGATGTTCCTTGGGTTCGGCATCAACATGTGGATGTGCCTGTTCGGCCCGCTACCGATGCCGAGCTGGTTCGGCAACCTCGGCAAGCTCATCTACATCATCGCGGTGCGCCTCACGGGCACGGTCCTAGGCAACATTTTTCTGTGGTCAGGCACAGTGTTCTACCCGTTCTACATCCACGGTGACGCGGTCTACCATATCTCCCCGCTCGCCGATCAGAACATCGCCGGCGCGATCATGATGGTCGAGGAGTCGCTGCTCACCCTCGGCCTGTTCTGCTGGCTGTTCCTGCGCACGGCGCGCGAGGGCGAGGAGCGCCAGGAGCTGCTCGACTTCGCGCAGGCTCACGGTATCGAGCTGACCGACGCCCGGGCCGCCCGTGCCGTCGCGGCCGGGCGCGGCGCGGAGCTGCGCCAGCGCTTGGAGAGCCAAACCGAGATGGCTGAGCGAACCGAGATGGCCGAGCGAACCTGAGCACTATCCTGTGCACCATGTGCGCAGCCTGCGCCATGACCGCCGCCTCGGCAGCTACCGGATTTCGCAGTTGGCTTCAGGCCCATCCGCTCCCCTGGCTGACGCCCAGGCGCCTGCGCGCTCTCACGATCGCCGCGATGTGCGCTGCCGGCCTGGCCTCGACCGTCGGCTTCAGCGGCTCGACGCCGGCGCCCGCACATGGCGACCATCCGGCCCCGGCGGCGGCTCACGCCACCCCGCCATCTCGCTAGCCGCCGACGCGCACGCCAGGACGTCGTCTAACCGCCTGCGACAGCGAGCCGGCTAGCGTCCGCCGGCGACCGCAGGCAGGATCGTCAGCTCGGCGCCATCCGCGACCGGGGTTTGGAGGCCATCCAGAAAGCGGATGTCCTCGCCCGCCACGTACACGTTCACGAACCGCCGCAACGACCCGTCCTCGTCTGAGAGCCGCTCGCGCAGCTCGCCGTGAAGGGCGTACAGGCCCTCCAGCACGTCCTTGACGGTCGCGCCGTCCACCTCCGCCTCGGCCTCCCCCCCGGCCGCGGATCGCAGCTGGGTGGGAATCTTGACCGTCACCGCCATCAGACCGCGACGGCGACGTGCTCGGGCACGCGCGCCTCGAAGTCCTCGACCGTGGGAGCGATCGTGTGCGTCTCGAAGCGGCCGCGCACCGCGTCGAGCGTCTTCAGGCCCTCGCCGGTGATGACCAGCACCACGCGCTCCTCCGGATCGATGTCGCCGCGCGCGGCGAGCTTGGCGAGCACCGCGGTCGTCACGCCGCCCGCCGTCTCGGTGAACACGCCCGTCGTCTGCGCGAGCAGCTCGATGCCCTGCCTGATCTCCTCGTCGCTGACGGCGTCCACCGAGCCGCCGCTGGCACGCGCCAGCTCCAGCGCGTAGGGGCCGTCGGCGGGGTTGCCGATCGCCAGCGACTTGGCGATCGTGTCCGGCTTGACCGGCCTGCACACGTCGTGGCCGGCGGCGAACGCGCTCGCCACGGGCGCGCAGCCCTCGGCCTGGGCGCCGTTCATCTTCGGCAGCTCGCCGTCCAGCAGGCCGACCTCGTCACTACGCCACTCCGCAAAGCCGCGGCCGATCTTCGTGAACAGCGACCCCGAGGCGACGGGCGCGACGATGCGATCGGGCAGCTCGAAGCCGAGCTGCTCGGCGATCTCAAACGCCAGCGTCTTCGAGCCCTCGGCATAGTAGGGGCGCAGGTTCACGTTCACGAACGCCCACTCGCGCTCGGCGCACAGCTCCGTGCAGAGGCGGTTGACGTCGTCATAGTTGCCGTCCACTGCGACCAGCCTGGTCCCGTACACGCCCGTGGCGAGCACCTTCTGCTCCTCCAGGTCGGCCGGGATGAACACGTAGGACTCGAGCCCCAGCGCCGCCCCGTGCGCCGCCACCGAGTTGGCGAGGTTGCCCGTCGACGCGCAGGCGATCGTCTGAAAGCCCAGCTCCCGGGCGCGGGCCGCGGCCACAGCCACGACGCGATCCTTGAACGAATGGGTCGGATTGGCCGCGTCGTTCTTGACCCATACCTCTCCCAGGCCCAGCCGCTCCGCCAGCCGGTCGGCACGGATCAGCGGCGTGCACCCGGCCGGCAGCCCCACGCGCGAGGCCAGCCTGCCCGAGGGTCCGGGCGGGCCCCCCGGGAGCGGCAGGAAGTCGGCGTAGCGCCAGATGTTCTGCGGTCCCGCCTGGATGCGCCGGCGCAGCTCGTCCACGTCGCCGCCGGCCAGCCGGCTGTGGTCGTAGGCGACCTCGAGCGGCCCGAAGCAGCGCTCGCATACGTACAGCGCCTGCAGCGGATACTCGGTCTTGCACTCCTTGCACTGCAGATTGGTCACAGCCATGATTGGGGCTCCTTTGAAGACCTTCGCCAAAATCAACGGTGTGGCGAAGAGCTGAAAGCCCGCCACACATCTTCTGGAATTGGCACCTTCCCGCCGTAAGACGGTGGTTGCCGGGGCTTCATCGGGCCAGTCCCTCCACCCCTCTTGATGTGTACTGCTATGTGGCGCGCAAGTTTAGCAAGTGCCCGGACGGATGCAAGGGACTCGCGGGGCGGTCACCTGGGAGCGCCGCGGTTCCGTCTTAGGAGTGCCGCGGCTCCCGCCCGAGGAACGCCGCGTTCTCGCCTGAGGCGTACCGCAAATCCGCCTGGGTGCGCCGCGGTAACACCTCGACGCACCTGGTGTAGAGGCGCTCAGATGAGCGTAACGCCCCTCAGCAGCGAGCAGGCTCAGCGGCCGGCCGAGGCACCCATCGACTTCGAGCCGGAGACGCCCGCGGTCAAGCGGCGCATGTTGATCATCGTCAACCCGTACGCGACCACTGTTTCCGACCGCCTGCGCCATCTCGTCGTGTACGCGCTGCAGGGCCGGTTCGAGGTCGACGCGGTCGACACCGAAGCTCGTGGCCACGCCACCGAGCTGTGCCGCGAGGCCGCGCACGAGGGCTACGACGTGGTGGTCGCGTTCGGCGGGGACGGCACCGTCAACGAGGCCGCCAACGGACTGCTGGGCTCGCCCACGCCGCTGACCTGCCTGCCGGGCGGCTCGGCGAACGTGTTCGGCAAGATGCTCGGCATTCCCGGCGAGCTGGTCGACGCGACCGAGCATCTGCTCGCGCTCGCCGACGACTGGCGCACCCGCCGCGTGGATCTCGGCGTGGTCAGCGCCGACGGCGCACGGGAGGCCGACGGCGCGCAGGACGTCCTCGCCGACCGGCGCTGCTTCACGTTCGCGTCAGGTCTCGGCGTCGACGCGAGCGTGGTCGAGCGGGTCGACGCCAACCCGCGCCTGAAGGCGCGCCTGGGCGCCTACTACTTCACGTGGGTGGCTCTGCGCACGTTCGCCCGCCGCTACCTCGTCAAGCCCCCCCGCATGGAGGTGGTGCTCGCGGACGGCGACACGCATCCGGGCATCACCGCGATCGTCCAGAACGGATCGCCGTTCACCTACTTCCAGAATCGCCCGATCGAGATCGCCGACGGCACCACGCTCGACTCTGGAGAGCTGTGCGGCTGCGTGCTCCATCGCGCCACCCCCCTGTCGATGCCCTCGATCGGCCTGCGCGCGTTCTCACGCGGCGCGCGTGTCAGCCGCCACCGGCAGATCACGGGCCTATCCGGGCTCACCGAGCTGACCGTGCGCTCCGCCGACGAGCGCCCGCTGCCGCTGCAGGTCGACGGCGACTATCTCGGCGAGGCCTCGGAGGCGCGCTATTCGATCCTGCCGGGCGCTCTCAACGTCCTCGCCTGACCAGGCCTACGCCGCGGCGGCGCCCGGGGTGACGCGGTAGGCGTCGAACACCGACTCGATGTTCCGCAGACGCGTGATCGCGCCTTTCAGCGTGTGCGTGTCGGCGACCTCGATGACGAACCGGTTCTTGACCATCGGTGGATTCGACAGGCAACGGGCCTCCAGAATGTTCGCGCCCGACTCGGAGAACACCCGCGATAGGTCCTCCAGCAGGCGGTGCCGATCCCATGCGTCGACTTGGATCTCGACCACGAACGCCGTGCTGCGCTCGCCTTCCCAGGCGACGCTCACAAAGCGCTCCGGGTCGCGTCTGAGGATCTCCGCGTTCGGGCAGTCTTCCCGGTGGATCGTGATCCCCCGCCCGAGCGAGATGTAGCCGACGATCTCATCGCCGGGCACCGGGCGACAGCACTTCGCCAGGCGCAGCATCACGTCCTCCACGCCCTCCACTTTGATGCCGTACTGACCGGAGGACTTCGTCGGGTGCCGACGCGGCCGGCCGACTCGCAAGAGGTCCGCGCCGGTGGCGTCTGCATCGGCGGCCTCGCCCTGCTTCAGGCGCTGCATCACCTTGCCCACGACCAGCTTCGGGGAGATCTTCGCCGCGCCCAGCGCGATGTAGAAGTCGTCCGCCTTGCGGTACCCGACCTCGCGGATCACGTCCGCCAAGAGCGCCGAGCCGGTGATCTTCTGCGCCGGCAGTCCCTGCTTGCGCAGGTGCTCCTGCAACAGGTCGCGCCCGGTGTGCTCGGTGTCCTGACGGGACTCCGCCTTGAACCACGCCTTGATCTTGTTGCGCGCGCGGGTCGTCTTGACCATCGCCAGCCAGTCGCGCGAGGGTCCGCGCTCGCGCTTGGCGGTGAGGATCTCGACGATGTCGCCCGAGCGCAGCTCGCAGTGCAGGGGCACGATCTTGCCGTTCACGCGAGCCCCTACACAGCGGTGGCCGATCTCGGTGTGTACCTCATACGCGAAGTCCAGCGGCGTGGCGCCCGCCGCCAGCGACTTGACCTCGCCCTTGGGCGTGAACACGTACACCTCGTCCTCGAACAGGTCCGTGCGCAGCGTGTCCATGAACTCCTGCGGGTCCGACAGCTCCTTCTGCCAGTCGAGCATCGAGCGCAGCCACTGCAGCTTGGCGTCCTCGGGCGAGCCCGACCGGCCGCCACGGCCGGCGTGCTCCGGGTCGGGCCGGTGCTTGTACATCCAGTGCGCCGCGACGCCGAACTCCGCCATCTCGTGCATCTCCTGAGTGCGGATCTGGATCTCCAGCGGCCTGCCCTCGGGCCCGATCACGGTTGTGTGCAGCGACTGGTACATGTTGAACTTGGGCATCGCGATGAAGTCCTTGAACCGGCCGGGCAGGGGCTTCCACAGCGAGTGGATGACCCCGACGGTGCCGTAGCAGTCCTTGACCGAGTCGACGATCACGCGCATCGCCGTGAGGTCGTAGATCTCGTTGAACTCGCGTCCCTTCTTGGTCATCTTCGAGTAGATCGAGTAGAAGTGCTTGGCCCTGCCGGCGATCTCCGCCTCGATCCCCAGCTCGGCCAGCTCGCGCGTCAGGTACTCGCCCGCCTGGCCCACATAACGCTCGCGCTCCTCGCGCTGCTGGGCGACCAGACCCTTGATCTCCTGGTACTTGCGGGGGTGCAGCGTCGCGAACGCGAGATCCTCGAGCTCCCACTTGATCGCGTGAATACCCAGCCGGTGGGCGAGCGGCGCGTAGATCTCGAGCGTCTCGCGCGCCTTCTCCATCTGCTTCTGCTTGGGCAGCGCGTCGATCGTGCGCATGTTGTGCAGCCGGTCGGCGAGCTTGATCAGGATGACCCGCACGTCGGTGGCCATCGCCACCATCATCTTGCGATAGTTCTCGGCCTGCGCCTCGTCGCGCGACTGGAACGTGATCCCGGTCAGCTTAGTCACGCCGTCGACCACGGCCGAGATCTCCTCGCCGAAGCGCTCTGACACCTCCTCGATCGAGGCCGAGGTGTCCTCTACGGTGTCGTGCAGCAGCGCCGCGCACAGCGTCTCGGTGTCCAGGCGCATGCCCGCGCAGATCCGCGCCACCCCGACCGGGTGCACGATGAAGTCCTCGCCCGACTTGCGCCGTTGCGCCGCGTGGTGCTCGCAGGCGAACACGAACGCGTCCTGCACCCGCTCGGCGTCGATCTCCACCGCCGTGTCCGCCGCGTGCTCGGAGATGATCGCGAACAGGTCGCCCAGCAGCCGTCGCTCCAGCTCGTTCAGGTCCAGGTGACTGCCGACCGCGACGGCGACACTCCGGTCCCGCACACGGACAGGCCGATCGGCGTCCGGCGCCTGCTCGAGCGTGCCCGTTGCCGTGGCGCGCTCCGGCGCCCCTGAGTCAGGCGTGCTGTTGAGATCCTCGGATGACGCCATGCTTACAGGGTAGGGACTGTTCGCCCCGATTGAAGACCTCAGTGAGGTCCCTGCCCAGACATCGGCGTCGTCCCTCAGCTGAACAGCACCAGCTCTTGCGGGTCTGCCTCTCCCACGGGCGCCTCGCGGGGCGGGGGAGCGGGAGCCGACCGGCGATCCGTGATCCGTGGAGAGTCCGCCGCGCGCGCATGACGAAGCACTAGCCGCGGCTCGCTCACACCATTCCACTCGTTCACCTCCAGCGCAAACGTCGCCTGCGCCGGCTCGCCCTCAGCCACTGGCAGGCGGCCTCCCGTGTTGAACGCTACCGCCCGTGCCCTGCCTGAGCGCGAGCGCACAGTGAAGCGCGCATGCTTGCCTTCGCCCATCGGCCGCACGTCCGCGAACGTCGCGTCCTTCACCAGCAGCGACACCGGCGGGTTGGCTTGGCCGAACGGCGCCAGCCCCTGCAACTCCTCCGCCAGCGCCATCCCCAGCTCTCCGCCGTCCACGACCGCGTCCACCCTCTCCACGGGCGCCATATCCTCGGCTGTGAGCACACGGCCGGCGTATGCGTCCAGCGCGACCGCGAGCTCCGCCACGCGCTCGCGCTCGATCTCCAAGCCCGCCGCGGCGCGATGGCCACCATAGCGGCTCAGGTGCTCCGCGCACGCGGTCAACCCCGCCAGCAGGTCGAACGCCTCACAACCCGAGCGCCCCGAGCCCCGACCGCCAGACCCGTCCAGGGCGATCAACACGACCGGCTTGCAATGGCTCTCGGCCAAGCGCGAGGCGACGATGCCGATCACGCCGGCGTGCCACCCCTCACCCGCCAGCACGAGCGCATGACGCTGATCGTCGTCTCCGAGCGCGGCTATCTGCGCTTCGGCCTCGAACCTGATCGTTCGCTCGACCCCGCGGCGCTCGTGGTTGATCCTGTCTAGCTCCTGCGCCACCTGCGCCGCGCGCGCGCGATCGTCGGTCATGATCAGCTCCAGAGCGGCATCCGCCCGGAACAGCCGCCCGGCCGCGTTCAATCGCGGCGCCAGCCCGAACGCCACCGAGCGCTCGTTCATCCTCGACGGGTCCATATGCGCGACTGCCATCAGCGCCCTCAACCCAGGCTTGGTTGTGCCCGCCAGCGCGCGCAGCCCGCGCCGCACGAGCGCGCGGTTCTCCCCCAAAAGCGGCACCACGTCCGCGATCGTCGCTAGCGCCACCAGGTCGAGATCGTCAGCCGCCGCGCGACCGGCACATCCCGCGCTCAGCTCGCCGTGAACCGGCCGGGCGGCGCCGCGAGCATGCCGGCAGGCATCCTCGAGGCCCTGTGCCAGCTTGTAGGCGACCGCCGTCGCGCACAGCTCCCGGTAGGGGTACCCGCATACCGCGGGGTGCACGATCTGCGCATCCGGCAACATGCCGTCCGCCCGCACAGCATGGTGGTCGCTGACCACGACGTCCATGCCCAACCTCCTCGCCGCGGCGACCTCCTCCACGGCCGTGATCGCACAGTCGGCCGTCAACAGCAGCTTCGTCCCGCGCGCCGCCAACCGCGCGACCGTGTTCATGCTCAACCCATAGCCGTCGCTGGCGCGGTCGGGCAGATACCAGTCGACGTCCGCCCCCAGCCGCCGCAGCGCGCGCACGAGCACCGCCGTCGAGCACACCCCGTCGACGTCGTAGTCCCCGTGCACCGTGATCCTGGTGTGCGCCTGCACGTGCCGCCGCAGCACCTCGATCGCGGCCTCGATGCCGGCGAACGCCGTATACGAGTGCTCCTCGTCGGCCGCGATGAACGCGCGTGCGCGCGCTGGCTCGGCCAGACCGCGGCGCACCAGCACCTGCGCGACCGGCCCGCTCACGCCCAGCTCTTGCCGCAGACGCCCGACCGCGGCCGGCTCACATTCCGCGATCTTGAAACGGGGCTCCCCCACGCCTCAAGACCCTATGGCCGGGACTGGACAGAACCCCGGCTAGCGTCCCGGTGTGCGCCGAGCGCCCTGGCTCAGACGTCGGCGGGGTGATCGGCGAGCATCCGCTCGCGGCGGACACCCTCGAAGTAGGCGATCGCGATGCCGAGCAGCGCCCCTGGGGCGGCGTACAAAACGACCGCGATGTCGGTCGCGCTCTGGCCGGGCACCTTCAGCGCTCCCACCTTCGCGCCATAGATCACCAGCCCCATGATGACCCCGCCGAACAGGGAGCCCACGAACGCACCCACTATCCCCCCCCAGAAGCGGTCCGGCAGGAAGATCGTGAAGTGCCAGATCGCCAAGCCCATCATCACCCAGCCGAGCATGCCCATCAGCGTGACCTCCCGTGCTTGCGATTACGCGGACGTCGGCGACGGGACTTATCGCGCGGCTTGGGTTGTTCCTTGAGCACCAAGTCCTCCGGAGTCAAGTCCGCCGCCGGGTCGCGCTCGACTGCAGCCACCCCGTCGCCGTCCGGTATCCCTGCCGCGCCCGCGCGCTGCGTCACGCCCGCGCGGCTGGGCTTGCGCTGCTGCTCCGTTCCGTCGACGTCGAGGTCTCGCACCATCTCCCGGAACTCGTCTCTGGACACGCCCGCGCTGGGATCCTGCGGCGCGGTGATGCTGCCGCGACGCGAGCGCTTGCGCTCGGGCTCGACGTCCACCGGCGCGCCCCCGACCGCCGTTGCGTACGCGGGCACCTCGCCCAGTTCGCGCATGATCCGCGTCCGGCGGTGGCGATAGGCCCCCTCGCGCTCCTTCCAGTGCGTCAGCACTGGCGAGGCGATGAAGATCGAGGAGTACGCGCCTGACGCGATCCCGACCATCAGGGCGAACGCGAAGTCCTTGAGCGTCGAGCCGCCGAAGAACAGCAGCGCGAGCACCGGCAGCAGCGTGCAGAAGCTCGTCGCCAGCGAGCGCGTGAGCACCTCGGACATCGAGCGGTTGACGATCTGTGAGAACGCCGCGCGCGGCATGCGCGGCACGTTCTCGCGCACGCGATCGAACACGATGATCGTGTCGTACAGCGAATATCCCAGGATCGTCAGCAGCGCCGCGACCGTCGCCGAGGTGACTTCCCGTCCGGTCAGCGCGTAGATCCCGGAGGTGATCAGCAGGTCGTGCATCAGCGCGATCATCACCGGGATCGCGTACTTCCACTCGAACCGCAGCGCGATGTACGCCGAGATCACGAGCAGCGACGCGATGATCGCGATGATCGCGCTGTTGGCGATCGTCCGGCCGAACGTCGGACCGATCGAGGTGCTCGAGAAGTTCTTCGTCCCGGGCGAGCCGGGGCCTGAGCCGAACTTGGTGTCGAGCGCGTTCTTGACCTCGTGGACCGCCGCTGGCTGCAGTTTCTCGGTC
>Ga0207663_10000973_pt1 | contig 13102 bp, 7 predicted proteins | sample LARL53metaG_FD_184346 | JGI IMG/M metagenome (GOLD analysis project Ga0207663, IMG submission 184346) | Corn, switchgrass and miscanthus rhizosphere microbial communities from Kellogg Biological Station, Michigan, USA - LAR L5-3 metaG... | ecosystem: Host-associated > Plants > Roots >...
CAATCCTGCCACTTTCTCACGGAACGCTCACATTACATTGCATCGTCCGGATTTTGCGGCAAGAACCAAGACAAGAGAGGACCCTTCTCGCTAAACACTTGCTGTCAGTTTTGACAGTATCGACGCAAACTCCTCAGGAACTAGCGTAATGGCAAAAATCAAAGCGATCTTCATGTTGTGATCAACCGGGGAAGCTGCCTGAAGCGAAAGGCTCGCCGGTCCGGCTCGGAGATTGGATATGAAAAGATTCTTCATTCTCGCAGTTGTCACGTTGCTGCTGGCGGCTTCTAGTTCCGTTGCTCAGGATGTCCGCTACAATTTCGACAAAAATGCCGACTTCTCAAAATTCAAAACGTACAAATGGGTGCCGATCAAAGACGCGGACAAAGTCAGCGACTTAGTGGATAAGCAAATCAAGGATGCAGTGGATGCGGAACTCGCCACGAAAGGCTTGACCAAAGTTGAGGGGGATGATGCCAATCTTTACATAGGGTATCAACCCGCTGTTGGCCAAGAGAAGCAGTTCACTTCCTACAATACAGGTTGGGGCTATGGGCCAGGATGGGGAGGCGGCTGGTATGGTGGGATGGGTACAACAACAACCCATGGGTCGACGTCGACAATCTATAAAGGTCAGTTGACCTTGGACATGTACGATTCGGCGGGTCACGATCTAGCCTGGCGAGGAGTGGTGAGCAAAACAATTGACGAGAAGGCTAAGCCAGAGAAGCAGCAAAAGAACTTGGCAAAGGCAGTAAAAAAGCTCCTGAAAAATTACCCACCGCCGGTAAAGAAATAGGCTTGCTTCATTCCCCAAGCTTGTAACTCCGTTGCAATAACGAACAGTTAGGCTTGTGCAGTCGGCTCGAGAATGGCGTAAACGCTATGCGGCCCCCGCGATCGAACACATAACCCAGGCGATCAGGGGACATGCTTTGGGACATTGGCTAATAGCTGCCATTCCGTCAGGCACAGTGAGCATCGGGCTTGAATCAATTTCTACGGTCGAGGAATGAACGAGTGAGAGTGGCGAGAGGAGGGGTTTGCATCCGTCTGCTGGTAGCGCTGTGTTCGCTTCTGGTCGGCGTACCCGCTCGGGCACAGGAGTACACGAAAGACTCGGGACCTGATTTGTTCACCTATGACGAACTTGTTCAGCTTGGATCGGTCGAGGCGTTGAGTCCGAAGCTTGCAGACAAGCTTGAGGTCGTCCTGAGGTCTCCTTTCATTAACAATGAGGCCTTTTATCGTGGCGCAAGGCCGCGTCCACTCGAAGTGGAGCGGCTTGGCCCTACGCTTCGCGTGGCTTTTTGGAATATTGAGCGAGGACTCGAACTCGATGATATTCAGCTTTTTCTGACCGACAAGGAACGGTTCATGGCAAAGGTCGTCGAGGAGCGCAAGCATGCCAAGGAAACCGGTGCAAGGATCAGAAAGGTGGATCTAGAGAAGATACCGGAAGACATTGAGCTCTTAAAAGCTGCCGACGTATGGATCTTGAATGAAGTCGACTGGGGTGTGAAGCGGACGCAATACCGAACAGTCGTCCAGGAGCTTGGCCAGACCCTGAACATGAATTGGGCCTACGGCGTGGAGTTTATGGAAATCGATTCCAAGCAATTGGGGACCGACACCTTTGACGATGGTGAGAACGAGCAATCTCGCCAGCAACTTCTCGAAGAGTTCAAGGTCGACAAGGATCGTTTACGAGCGCTGCACGGAAATGCCGTGCTATCACGCTATCCAATCCGTTCGGCACAGCTGATTCCATTCACAGTCGGATATGACTGGTTTAAGGAGAGCAAAATCCGTCCGCTGGAAAAAGGCAAACGAAAAGCAGCCATCCTAATTGGAGAAGATTTACTCCGTGAGGTACGCCGAGGGCAACGCTCGATGCTGTTGGTTGATTTAGACGTGCCGGAGGCTCCCGGCCATGCCGTGACTGTTGTATCCACGCACTTGGAGAACCGGGCAAAGCCTAAGATCCGCCGACAACAAATGGAAGAACTATTGAAGCAGATCCACGATATTGCCCATCCGGTGATAGTGGCAGGCGATTTGAACACGAGCGGTAGCGATTCAACCCCGACCAGCATAGAGAACATGCTTTATAAACGGTATGGAAGCGTGGACTTCTGGACCACAAAGGGGGTTCAGTGGTCGACCGGAGTCGGCCTGATTTATTCGGGTATGAAGGCTGCAATTAAGCTCTCAGGAATCCAATACCGCATCGATCCCACGTCGGCTAATATCCCCGGCGCAGCGCCAAACTTAGAACGCGGATTGTTTTCTACGATCGAGCGCTTTCGTTTTGGCGACGGGCATGCCTTCGATTTCCGCGGCGCCCCCGAGCGGACCATCGACGGCAGACGGGGTACTTTGGCCGACTCCAACCAGCGCGGAAGGGGCGGATTCGCTCCGACGTTCGTCACCGAGTTGATATGGGGCAAGGTCCGCGTGGCCAAATTCAAACTCGATTGGGTCTTCGTGAAATCCGATTTAGACAGTCCGCGGGATCTGAAAGGACCATATCGTTTTGAGCCACATTTTGCTCGAACGATGAGCGATTTGAACAATTGTTTACCAGAACCGATCTCCGATCACAGCCCGATGACAGTCGATCTTCCGTTCAACGAACCTAAATTGCAGCAGCGTAAAGCGACGCAGTGAACGGAGCTAGCCTTGAGATCGCACTATTCAAAACGTTTTCTCTTTGGGGGAGCATTTGTCGGCTTGCTCTCGCTCGTGGCCGCATCGCAAGTAATACCGGAAGCGGTGCTACCCTTCGCGCTATCTTCAGCACGACAATTCCAAGACGCTGAATCGCCAGAAGGACCTGCCCAGCAAAACAAGACACAGAGTGCGTCGTCTTCGGATCGGAAACTGGCAGCACTGATCAAGAGGGGAGCGATAGATCAAAAGCAGATCTACTCAGCTCCGTTTCATCGCCGCAATCTAAAGTGGGATGCGCTCTTCCTGGTGGCTACTGGAGGGTTGATTGCCGCAGACAAGCACGTGACGGGAGCGATTCCGCACGACAATCTGAGCGTCAGTCAGCACATCTCCGATGCGGGCTTGTATTCGACTGTTGGAGCAACGGGAATCTTGCTTGTATCTGGGATATTGAAGGAAAACGAACGGGCACGGGAGAGCGGTATCCTGGGATTTGAAGCTTTCGCTAATACCCTAGCTGTGAGTGCCGTCACGCAGCTTGTGGCAGGACGGGAGAGACCCCTCGAGGGTGTTGGGCATGGTCGTTTCTGGGTCAACAACACCCTCGACAGTTCGTTTCCCTCGATGCATTCCGGTTTGACCTGGTCAATGGCAAGTGTGCTGGCGCACGAGTATCCTCGCCCCTGGGTGCAGTTCCTGGCATACGGCACAGCCACGACTGTATCCGTGACACGCGTGATAGGACTAAAACATTTTCCAGCGGACGCTGCGGTGGCTGGAGTTTTCGGCTACTTCATTGGTCAGCACATCTTCCACGCACATTCTCGCTTTGTACAGCAGCATCGGGACCAGAAGGTCTCGTCAGATGAAGGTGGTTCAGCATTGTCCCTCGATTAGCATGGGCCAAAGTCTGACCTCGTTTAGAACTTCTAACAAAACCTTGCTTTCAATCCATCAAGTGTCTGCCACTCTTAGCTGGCCGAGTGATAGTATGCACAATCCATGAGCACTCTTTTACTCCCCGATGCTTTGTGGAATCTGATTCAACCGATGTTGCCGTCCGTACCGCGGAGACCCAACGGTGGCAGACCTCGCTTGCCAGACCGTGCTTGTCTCACTGGGATTCTGTTCGTCCTGCGCAGTGGGATTCCTTGGGAGATGCTGCCACAAGAGCTGGGATGCGGCTCAGGCATGACGTGTTGGCGAAGGCTGCGTGACTGGCAGGAGCGTGGTATCTGGGATCTGATTCACTTCGTCCTGCTGGATTGGCTAGCTCGCCGTGGGCGAATTGATTGGTCGAGAGCAGTCGTGGATGGCAGCTCCGTGCGGGCTGTTTTTGGGGGGCCAAGACAGGACCGAATCCCACCGACCGGGCCAAGCTGGGCAGTAAGCGCCATCTGATTTGCGACGGGCGCGGTGTTCCTCTCGTGATTCAACTCACCGGAGCCAACCGTAACGACTCGCAACAAGCACTCGCACTCGTTGAGGCAATCCCGCACTTGCAGGGAAAGCGAGGGCGTCCCCCGCCATCGCCCTGATTGCGTGTTAGGCGACCGTGGTTATGACGCGGAGGCAATCCGCCAAGGTCTGCTTGCCTTCCACATCGTGCCCTGGCTCGCCGAGCGAAACATAGAACATGGCAGTGGACTGGGCCGATGGCGCTGGGTGGTGGAACGAACCTTCGCCTGGCTCAATCAGTTCCGGCGACTGCGCGTGCGCTACGAAAAACGGGCGGACATTCACGAGGCATTCCTGTCCTTGGGGTGTGCTTTGATCTGCTGGCACTTCCTGCGAGCCGATTGGGTGGCGGGTTGACGTTAGCTTTGCCCGCAAATCATTGACGCCGTGCTGATCAGCAACTTTCGCTAGGTTATAGACGAATAGGTTCGAACACCTCCACTTCTTCAGGAAACAGGTGTATAGTTCCGACTCAGGGCAACCCATGGTAGCCGGTGTTTTGAAGTTGGGGCTGTCTGGGCTTCTAGCGTGGCCTCTTTTCTAAGCTGGGCTCCCCCCAAGCCTCCTGACCAGGAGGGTGTCATGAGTAAGCTGGTGCTCAACGGCGCCTGCACTCTGGTACTGATCGCTCTTGTCCTACCCGTTTCATCCCAGGTACAGAACGGCGAATTCACTGGCCTGATTACCGATCCTTCCGGCGCCGTCGTAAACCAGGCGCGGGTGCTGATCCACAACCTGGGAACTGGCTACACACTGGAGGCGCGCAGCAATCAAGTCGGGATCTATGCCGCCAAAGAGCTGACAGTCGGCCGTTACAAACTGACGGTGGAAGCTGCGGGATTCAAGACCGCCACTTCGAGCGGAGTAGAGGTGAATGCGGGAACGGTCCTGCGGGTCGATTTCAAGCTGCAAGTAGGGGAGCGACGGGAGACTGTAGAAGTGACTGAGGCGCCCGTCATGATCAATAGCGAGAACGCCCGCCTGGCACAGACCGTGGATTCCACGCAGATCGCCAATCTTCCGCTGAATGGACGCAATGTCTATGACCTGGTCCAGTACTCGCCGGGTGCGACCAACATGCGGGGCACGATGTTCGAGAATGGCGCGAACACCGTGGTCAACGGGGTGCGGGAAAACTTCAACGGCTTCGTGATCAATGGGGTTTCCAATAAGGGGTTAAGCGGAGGGCCGGTTAACCAGCCGATTCAAGACACGGTGCAGGAGTTTCAACTGCTTACCCTGAACAACTCGGCCGAGTTTGGCAACAGCGCGGGAGCGATCACGAATCTGGTGACCAAGGCTGGGACCAATGATCTCCACGGCAGTGCCTGGGAATACTTTCGCAACGATGCGCTCGATGCCAATCCGTTTTTCGCCAATCACTTTGCCGACCCAGCGCAGCGCCAGAAGACACCACTGCATCTGAACCAGTTTGGGGGAACGCTGGGTGGTCCCATTCTTAAAAACAAGCTGTTCTTTTTTGCCGCGTACCAAGGGGACCGGTTTATCATCTCCAACCCGGGACAAGTGCTGGCGGAGTCATCAGATTTTCGGCAAGCGGTAATCGCGACTTTTCCCGATTCCATTTCCAGCCTGTTGTATTCCAACTTCACTCCCTCCACCTCGAGTGGCCCGGCTTTTACGCTGCGCGATTACGTCAACGGAGGCCAGTTCTCGGGTTCCGGTTTTGCTAACTTCGGCGACTACCTATGCCCTAACAGCGATTTGGGGATGACCAGCGCGATCTCCAACAAGTTTGCTGCCTTGTTTGGGGCGGAGCAGGCGGATATCGATTACATGAACCAGCCGGCCAATTGCCCGAGTGGCTCACCTTACTTTACGCCGGTGGCGGGGGCATTTGGGCGTGACCTTCCATTCCTGGTGAACGTGTTGAACGTTGGCAAGTCGCAGGTAGCCGAGAACCTGTTCAATGGGAATGAGGCGTCCCTCCGGCTGGACTACAACTTTAGCGCCAAGGATCGAATCTTTGGCCAGTTCAACTGGTACAAGGCTGCCGATCAGTTTGCGGGTGGCAATGCGACGCAACTTCGCGGTTTCTACAACCCTTCGACTACCACCACCCCCAACTTCCAGTTTAGCTACATTCATACTTTCACTCCCACGGTGCTGAACGAGTTCCGGGCAGGCTACGCAGGAAACGACTCCTCGGCGCAGGCCGGCCTTCCTGGTGTGCCAAGCATTGGCTTCGATGATGGGAGCGTTGGCTTCGGTTCCTACAGCGGGTACCCGCAGTTCTTTCACGAAAACATCTACAACTACGTGGACTTGATCTCCCTGAGTCATGGCAAACACAGTCTGAAGGGAGGGGCGGAGATTCGACGGAACATAGAGAACAGCAACACGAACGTGGGGAGACCGTCCTACTTCTTCTTCGACCAGCTGTTCTTCGCCATTGATCAACCCTATGACGAGAACTTTGTCGGGGTCGATCCGGGCTTTATAAGCGGTCAGCCCGCGCGGCTGGCAACCAACATCCGGCACTGGCGCAACTGGGAGTACGGATTCTTTTTCCAGGACGATTGGAAGGTTTTCATGCGTCTCACGCTTAACCTGGGGCTGCGCTATGATCTGTACACCCGCCACACCGAACTGAACAATCTGGCGACGACCTTCCTGAAGGGACCGGGACAGCACCTGATCGATGACATCGCGACCGGCGCAGGGCAGATTCAAAGCGCCAACGTCCCCTGTCCGGGGGACCAGCGGGGAATCCTTGCCGGCGAGTGCGGGCCGGGTGGTTTTGCGCCATCCACGACCTTAGGCAAGGGGGATCACAATGACTTCGGTCCCCACGTGGGCTTTGCCTGGGATGTGCTGGGCGATGGCAAGACTTCGTTGCGCGGGGGCTTCGGCGTTTCCTATGAGGGCACCCTGTATAACCCCCTTTCCAACACTCGCTGGAACCCGCCCTACTTTTCTCTTGATGAGGCGCAAAACGCGCTGGGCGGCGGAGGTAGCAACATCGTGTACGGTCCGGTGGGAGGAGGCACTCCCACATTCCTTGGACCGGCCCCCCCGGGTCAGCACGCCGGGGTGGGAGTCCAGGCGACGGGGAACATTTCTGGCTGGGACCCCTCCAATCCCCATCTCGCAAAACTGACCTCCATTGTTTTCCCGGAGGGTATTCGAGATCCTTACGTGGAGAACTGGTTTTTGGGCGTGCAGCGGGAGATCCGGCCCAAGCTCTCGGTGGAAGTCAATTATGTGGGCACAGCCGGTCACAAGCTGTTACGCGCCGAGAGTGTCAACCGGGTTCCGGGTGGGGCCTTACCGGAAGGCGTTTGCGTAAACGACACCTTCGGCCGGCGGCTGTGCAGCCAGATCAACGGCAACAACCCCTTTGGAGTGTTGAATCCCAACTACGCCAACCTGCGGGTGTGGCAGAATGTCGCGAACTCCAGCTACAACGGCCTGCAAGTTTCGCTGAAACAGCAAATGAGCCACGGCCTGCAGTTCGGGGGCAACTACACCTGGAGCCATTCCATCGATTCTGGATCCAGTTGGCACCACAGCGTCTCCAGCGCCAATGGTTTTGGCGGGGGCGACGGTTATACGACCGACCAGACGTTGCCCCAACTCGACCGTGGCAACTCGACTTATGACATTCGCCACCGGCTGACTTCTAATTTTGTCTGGGTGATGCCGTTTCTGCGGGAGAGGCACGACTTCGTGGGTGTGGTGCTGGGTGGGTGGCAGCTGAACGGAATCTTCTCACTGCAGACCGGGGCCCACTGGTCCCCTTACCGGGGAGGACAGCTTGCGAGCAGCAACTTGCAGGCAGCCCCCGGCTTCCCAGACGCATGTGACCCTGCCACGTTCAAACCAGCACACTGCGTGAACATTGGCTCAGATTACAATCTCGACGGAGTTGCCAATGACCGTCCCAATGCGATCGCGAACCACGTGGATGCAACTCACGAGCAGTGGGCTGACGGCTTCAACCTTCCTGACAATTTCTTTTCTGCACCCTGCCTGGGCTGTGTCAGCAACCTGGGCCGCAATACCTTTGCGGGGCCGGGATACTTGAACCTGGATACATCGCTGTTCAAGAACTTCCGACTCTCCGACCGCTTCCAGCTACAGTTCCGCGCCGAGGCATTCAACATTCTCAACCACACCAACTTCCAATTAGGAGTGGGGAACGTCGGACCCAGCGGCAATAATCGTTTGAATAGCCCAGAATTCGGAAAGGCTGGGGGCACTTTCAGCCCACGCAATCTCCAGTTCGGCCTGAAGCTGAGCTTTTGAACGATCCGAGCGCCCATGACTCTCGCTGCCGGAACCCGGGCTGAACCCCTATGAAATCCAGCAGCCTTGGGCGCCCGCAGTTCGGATTACGGTTGAGCTTCTAATCCTTCTCAACACATGCTGGCATTTGCTCCCCAGGCAATGCGATGGATCTTGGCTCATTTGACTGGACCCAAATAGCGATCGAGCCAGGTCAGAGTCTCTTTGATGAGTTCATTTCTCGGTGGGAGGTGGTCGGTTTCATACAATTTCAGTTGCTTGTCCGGGGCGGGCGTTCCCAAGAGGTCGTACATCGGCTGAATGGTCTTCTCGGGACGCATATCGAACTTCCCGTTTAGCATCAGGGTCGGTATTTTCACCCGGGTTACGTAGTTGATTGGACTCACTTCGGGACGTAAGCCAAGAGACATGCTTGCTCCTAGTAAGACGCTGGCTTTGAGACGTCCCTCCACCGCAGGAATGATGACTCCGAAGCCTCCCCCCCAGCTCATTCCGTAAAATGCAAACTTCTTGCCGTCAATATCCTGCCGTGTCTCCAGATAGTCGACGCATCTTCGGAAATCCTTGACCTGCTGGATCATCAATTCCGCGGACTGATGAGACTCTCCCCGCTCTTCAACAAGGGCAGCCAGGCTGTCGTTTCCGCGTTCGAAGGTCCCCTTATAAACGGGATACAGAACCGCACGGCCATTCTTGATGATGAAGGAAAGCCACCCCGAGTACTGGGTTTCAAGGTCCTGGCTCGATCTGCGGCGCCTCGCCGCGCCGCCGGGAAAAAAGATGACACTTTGGTACGGGGGGGGCGTGTTCCGGGGAAGAAACAGATAGGCTATGACCCGCTCGCCGCCATAAGCGGCGTCAAATGTTATCTTCTCCTGGATCCAACCCTCAGAGTTTTCCTTCTTCCACTCGACGCGCGCCTGAAGGTCAGTCTTGTCATAGGAGAATTGCTCCCGGTAAGCCTGAAAGACCGAATCCGACACCGGCCTTTGCTTGTATAGGTCTGGGAATTCGTCTTCGGGAAGGCGTTCTTCCTGGAATGCCTCCTTCGGTATCGTCTCCGGAGAGGGATAAAGAGCGCATCGAAACCCGTTCTTCGGTGACCGGTCCATGGGAGGAGCCTGGCTTAAACCATTGAATATGTAGGGGGGATCGCTCCAGGCGCCGCCCCGAAGCGATCTTCCCTTCGGGGTCTTGTTCCAGCACCACTCCCTTACGTTCCCCGCCATATCAAAGGCGCCGTAGGACGTTATGCCCGGAAGGCTCCCCACAGCGACCGGTCCCTTGCCACTGAAATTGCTGAAGGGAGCAATGTTTTCGAGCCCACGCCACCTAAACATCGGATTATATTCACCCTGGGCCATACCCCAGTGAACTTCTGTGGGCAAGCTCTTTCCGACAAACTCCGCATAGGCGGCCGCTTCATACCAACTGATCCCTGATACGGGAAAATCGCCCTGTTGCTCTGTATAGCTCCCGGCCTGCCAGATAGCCGGGCCAGGCCTGCCCGTCTGATCAACAAACCTGGCCATGGCTTTCTCCCAGGTCAGCGCTTTGCTGTCATCGAGAAACTGGTGCTTCCAATATTTCTTGTCTCTATATCCACCGCTGTCGATGAATTTTTTGTATTGTTTGTTCGTGACCTCATATTTGTCTACAAAGAAGTCGCTCAATTCCCCGATGTCTGTTTTCGCTCCCGGCACCCGCACCATGTCCGGCGAGACGCTTCCCTTCTTGGGCAGCACTCTGACAATGTTGTAAGGAATTAGCGGATTTCTTGCGGAAATAGCGACATCATAGGTGGAAGAAGCTGCCAGCACGGTCTCGTAGCCCTCCTTTTCCATCTTCCATCGGAAGATGCCAATCGGCACTCTGATGTTTTCGAGGGGTGAGATACCGAGGTATTTCCATTCACCGTCTGGATGCTTGTACTCCTTGAAATAGATCCTGGTGCCTGGAGGCTCGGTGCTGATGTTGATGCGCAAAGAGCATTTTGAAAAGAGTTCGGTCAGTGTGGGGTCATTAGGGATGAATGCTTCCGCCTGTACCGCAAGCTTGTAGGCATCACTCAAATCATCGTTTTCCGCGATAAGTCGCGCAATCTCTGGCAGGGTCTTTTCCCTCGCCCAGCGGATGTTGGCCTGGCGGCGCAGAAACCAGTAGCCAAGCAAGCCGGTAACAAGAAGCAAGACCAAAGCCGGAATGGCAATCCGGGGAGTTCGGGCCCGCTGCAGAATGACTCCCACATTGAACGGCTTGGATTCAGCACTTCGTAGAGCGTCCCGATATTTCGTGAGATCTTCTAGCATCGCCCCTGCGGATGGGTAGCGAGATTCCGGCCTCTTCTCCAGTGCGCGATGGACGATACATTCCAACTCCGGCGAGACTTCCGGTTTCACAAACTTAAGCCGTTGTGGCTTCTCATGAATGATGGAGTGGAGCAGGGAAACGTCGTGCTCCGCTTTGAATGGCAATTTGCCGGTCAACATCTCATACAGGACTACACCCAGCGACCACAGGTCGGTACGATGGTCAACCTCTTTCCCCTGGGCCTGTTCCGGCGACATGTAGGCCACCGTGCCCAGAGTACTTCCAGTTCTGGTCAGGTGCGTCTTACCCGCCAGCTTCGCCAGTCCGAAGTCGACGATTTTGACCATGCCATCCTCGGTGATCAAAAGGTTGGCAGGTTTGATGTCCCGGTGAACAACTCCCTTGCGGTGAGCTTTCTCCAGTCCCTGGGCTACCTGAATTGTCGTGTCGATCGCGTCTTCGACTGCGACAGGTCCTCGCTGGATCTTATTCCTGAGCGATTCCCCGCCGTAGAAAGCCATGACAATGTACATCTCCCCGGCTTGCGTCTGGTCGAATTCGTGGACAGTACAAATGTTGGGATGATCCAGCTCGGAGATAGCTTGCGCCTCGTGGATAAAGCGTTCACGAGAGTCTTCCCCTAGGGTTGATGGCGAAGCGAGAAACTTGAGGGCGACCGTTCTCTCCAGTCGGGTGTCCTGCGCCTTGTAGACGACACCCATACCGCCCCGGCCAACTTCTCCGATGATTCGGTACCTCCCGTTGACCGTCGCTCCGGGCGTCGATTGTCCCGGAGAAGTCGAGAGACTCACAGTGGGAGCGGGGGAGCCTCCGACATCTGCATCCGCCGTCATGGCGCACAATTCGCAGAACTGGGAACCCGAGGGAAGATCAGAATGACATCGCGGGCATTTGGCTGACATGATGACACCCCAACTCCTGAGTCCTAGCGGACCTCGCCTTGTTCAGGTCTCGGATCAGGAGGGCGTCACCCTTGTCCGAGACTATCTGGGCATATTGACAGATCTGGGATCTGAACTGCAACAGCAGAGGCGAGGTCGGAGGGTTTTGTTACAGGCTCTTAGTCTCTGGTTACAGTGGGTAAACAAACTATAAAGAGCATCGTAGATCACGCTGTGACATGTCGCGGTCCGTCCTTTCACAGCGCCAGCCGCATTGGACCTATAACATGTGACAGTTCCCCTGCGTTGATTCAACAGCTATCCTGCAGCTGCTTTTTCATCTGTTGCTGCCCATCGCTAAATAGCATTGCTCCGCTCACGTCGATATGGAAGTACGAATGAACAAAGTAGCGGTATTCCGAACGGAGGACCGAGCGGCAATCGCGCAATCGAGGTGACAAATGCGGATCGTCATAGGAGCGGATCATGCAGGCTTTTCTCTAAAGAAGACTTTGACCGACCACATAACCCAGCTTGGGCACCATATCATCGATGTCGGAACGCACGGAACCGAGGCAGTAGACTATCCCGACTTCGCCGAAGCGATCAGCAAGACTCTCATTGATGGTAAAGCGGATCGAGGTGTGCTGGTCTGTGGCAGTGGGGTTGGCGCCTCGATAGCCGCGAACAAGGTACCGGGCATTCGCGCAGGGCTGTGCCACGACACGTATTCCGCCCACCAGGGAGTGGAACACGACGACATGAATGTCTTAGTGCTGGGCGGACGTGTGATTGGTTACGAACTGGCCCGCGATTTGGTGACAACCTTCCTGGGAGCGGCCTTCGCACGCGAGGATCGCCATCGGCGGCGATTGCAAAAAGTAGACGCCATCGCGGGACGTTACAGTCGGAAGGCGCCGCTTGAGGAACGAACATATCGACCGGTCATCACTCGCGACCGATATGAAGCCGTTCTCCTCGACATGGACGGAGTGGTCACCGACACTGCAAGTATTCACGCGTGCTGCTGGAAGACCACCTTCGATGAGTTTTTGCAGAAATGGGCGAGTCAAAATGCACAGCCGTTTCGTTCCTTTGATACTGCTACCGATTACAGACTTCACGTCGATGGAAAGCCGCGATACCAGGGTGTCCGCGATTTCCTCGAATCCCGCGGTATTTTCTTGCCTCAGGGGACTTCGCAGGATTCCTCGTCTGTCGAAACCGTTTGCGGACTCGGCAATCGAAAGAATGACTTGGTTAGCGACCGTCTCGCTTCGATCGGTGCGGAGGCCTACCCAGGGACGGTAGCCTTCATCATGTATATGCGACGAATTGGCATTAAGACAGCAGTGGTGACTTCAAGTGAGAATTGCCAGGCGGTCCTGCGGGCTGCGAAGGTGGAAGATCTCTTCGACGGGCGTGTTGATGGTGAAACACTTGTCGAGCATCGGCTTGCCGGTAAGCCAGCGCCCGATTCCTTTTTGAAG
>Ga0207663_10000975_pt1 | contig 13093 bp, 14 predicted proteins | sample LARL53metaG_FD_184346 | JGI IMG/M metagenome (GOLD analysis project Ga0207663, IMG submission 184346) | Corn, switchgrass and miscanthus rhizosphere microbial communities from Kellogg Biological Station, Michigan, USA - LAR L5-3 metaG... | ecosystem: Host-associated > Plants > Roots >...
CTCGTCAGCAGCCCCCCGGCACAGCACCAGGCCCTGGTCGGCCCACGACTCGGATGCGGCCCGGTCCCGGGACAGAGCGAGTTGCGCGCGTGCCACCAGCGCTGCACCCCGGGCGCCGGGCGGCACGGCGGACCCCTCCAGATCCAGGAACGAGTCCAGCCATTCACCGCCCTCGGCGAAGGCCCCCCGGACGATCCAGCACGGGCTGATCGCCGCGGCGATCCGCAGTCCCGCCTCGGCGTCGGAGCTGGCCAGGCAGCGGTTCAGCACCTGCCACACGTTGCCGGCGTCTACGTCGTACCGGCGGAACACGTCCACCCGGGCCGACCAGGGAGCCGGGATCCGCGCCATCCCGATGGCCAGGCTCTGCTCGGCCGTGGCCAGCGTGTAATCGCGCAGCCTGAGCTCGAACGCGGCGGACTCACCCGCCTCGGCCAGGCGCGCGGCCGCGTAGTCGCGGATGGTGTCGAGCAGCCGGTAGCGGGCCTGGCCGAGGACTTCGGGCTCCAGCACGACCAGCGATTTGTCCACCAGCGCGGCGGTCAGGTCGAGTACATCCCCGGCCGGGATGTCGTCATCGGAGCACACCTGCTCGGCCATCTCCAGCGACCAGCCGGCGAACACCGACAGCCGCCGCAGCAGCATCTGCTCGGCGGGCGTCAGCAGTTCATGGCTCCAGTCGATCGTGGCGCGCAAGGTGCGGTGCCGGGGCGGTGCGGTCCGCTCACCGATGGTCAGCAGCCCGAACCGGTCGGCCAGGCGCGCGCCGATCTGGGTAACGGACAGCACCCGGACCCGGGCCGCCGCCAGCTCGATGGCCAGCGGCATGCCATCCAGCGCCCGGCACAGTTCCGCGACGGCGGAGGCGTTGGCCGGCTCGATCGCGAATCCGGGCAGCGACGCGGCGGCCCGCTCGGCGAACAGGCGCATCGCCTCATAGCGCTCTGCCTCTTCGGCCGTCGAGAGCGCGCCATCCGGCGCGACCGACAGCGGTGGCACCTGCCACACCCGCTCACCCGCCACGCGCAGCGGCTCCCGGCTGGTCGCAAGCAGGCGAAGCCCCGGCGAGCTGGCCAGCAGCCGCTGACAGAGCCGGGCGCACGCCTCGATCAGGTGCTCGCAGTTGTCCAGCGCCAGCAGCAGCCGGCGTGACCGGAGCGCATCGGCGAGGGTGTCAAGCAGCGGCCTCCCCGGCTCCTCGCTGACTCCGATGGCCGATGCCACCCGCGAGACGACGAGATCGGGCTGCCGCAGGTCACCAAGCTCGACGAACCACGTACCGTCGGGGAAATCGTCCGCCGCCGAGGCCAGGGTCCGCAGCGCCAGCCGGGTCTTTCCGATGCCGCCGGCCCCGCACAGCGTCAGCGCACGCGTCACGCGGACCAGCCGAAGCAGTTCGGCAAGTTCGCGCTCCCGGCCGACGAAGCTGTTCGGTGCCTGGGGCAGATTGGTCAGAATCGCCTCTACCTCGCTCCCGCCGGCCTGGGTCCTGGACGGCTGGTCCTACCGCCCCCGGGGGAGCCGACGGCCCTTCAGGCCCGCACCGGTCGACCACCAGGGTAAGCCAGCCGGGAAAGATCTACCCCTGATCATTACCGGATTTACTCGCCAGCGCCGGAGCTCGGGTGTGCGCCATCGCCGCGCCGTTCTGGCCGGCAACCGCGAAGAGCGTGCCTGAGCCGCAGCCGCCGGGCCCTCGCCTGCCGCGAAGGCCCGGCAGCGGTGGTGACCCGCGGTGTTCAGGTGCTCGCGGCCTGCGCCTCGTCGGCCTGCTCGACGAGCTCGCCCTCGATCTGGATCTGGATGTCCTCGCTCACCACGACCCGGCCGTCCAGGATCGCGTTGAAACTGAGGCCGAAGTCCTTCCTGTTGATCTTGGTGGTGGCGCCGTAGGCGATCCGGTGCCCCATCATCCCCTGGTCGTTGAACTCCCCGTACTTGGTTACCTCCAGGGTTACCGGCCGGGTGTTGCCCTTGATGGTCAGGTCGCCGGTGAGGGTCCACCGGTCCGGGCCGGCCGGTATGACGCTCGTGCTCTTGAACGTCATCACCGGGTACTTGTCCACCTCGAGGAAGTTCGACGAGCGGATGTCGTTGTCCCTCATCCCGTTGTTGGTGCGGATGCTGGCCGTCGAGATCGTCGCCTCGACCGTCGCGTTCTCGGGATGTTCGGGGTCGATATCGGCCTTGGTGCTGACCTCGTCGAAGTAGCCCCGGACCGTCATCATTGCCAGGTGCTTCGCGGAGAACTCGACCTGGGTGTGATACGGGTCGAGCTGCCAGGTGCCCATTGCTGACCTCCCTAGTTGCGGGCCCCCCTCCCGGATGCCGACGGCGTCGCGCGTGTCGCCGGCGGCGGTTGCTGATCTGACCCTAGCCGACCCGCGGGCCGCTTCTGGAGGACCCCTCCACATCAGCCCGGCCCGAGACAGCCCAGGCAGCGACCAGGCCGCCGGAGTTGGCCGTCAGGTGCAGCAGCACGGGGGCGGTCACGCGGCCCGAGCGTTCCCGCAGCCACGACAGGAACACGCCGGCCGCGGTGGTCACCGCGACGCCCGCCAGCACCCCGGCCGTGGCCCGCCTGCGATTTCCCGCAAGACCGTTGACGCGCAGTGCCCCAGCGGTGGGACGGACGTGCCAGACGCCGAACACGACACTGGTCACCGTCACGGCGGCGCCTTTGGACATGACCCGGCGCAGGGCCGCCTGCAGGACTCCGCGGAACGCGATCTCTTCCCACAGCACCGTGCCGACCGGGACGCGTACCGCGGCCTGATAGGCGACCGCACGGCCTTTGAGACTGGTGATCCGCTTGTCGCCGAGCACCGGGCGCGTGGCCGGCACCACCGCGATGAGCAGCCATCCGGCCGCTGTCGCGGCGGCCAGCCGCGACGCGAGCCGCCCCGGCAGCCACGCATCGCGGCCGAGACCGATGTCGGCCGCGGTCAGGCCGCTGGCCGCGGCCGCCGACAACGCCGCCCCGGTGGCGCACGCGTTGGCCGGCACATACCACCGGCTACGCCACGGGCGCTGTCCGGACACGTTGTTATAGGCGGCCAGGACCGCGCATGACGCGACTGCGAACCCTATGTCCCGCAGCCGGGAACTGCGTCCGGCCGCCGTCGGCGTCTCTGGCTTCGCCGGGCCCCTGACCCTCATCTCGCGCGCGGCACTGGTCAGCCCCCCGGATGCACGAGGCCGGTCTCGTAGGCCAGGACGACGGCCTGCGTGCGATCCCGCAGCCCGAGCTTCATCAAGATCCGGCTTACGTGCGTCTTCACGGTCTGTTCCGCGACCACGAGGTGGTCGGCTATCTCGCCGTTGGACATGCCGCGGGCCACGAGAGCGAGCACCTCGGACTCCCGTTCGGTAAGTCCGTCGAGCTGCTTGCGGGTCGGACCGCGCGGCGCGCCCATCCGGGCGAACTCGGCGATGAGCCGCCGGGTGACGCTGGGGGCCAGCATCGCGTCACCCGCGGCCACCAGCCGCACCGCGTCGGCAAGCTCATTCGCCGAGGCATCCTTGAGCAGGAATCCGCTCGCCCCCGACCGCAACGCCTCGTAGACGTAGTCGTCAAGGTCGAAGGTGGTCAGCACGAGGATCTTGGGCGGATCGGGCAGCGCGGTGATTTCCCGGGTCGCCTGCAGGCCGTCGAGTACCGGCATGCGGACGTCCATCAGGATCACGTCCGGTTGCAGGCTGGCGGCGTGCGCTATGGCCTCTTGACCGTTCACGGCCTCGGCGATGACCTCGATGTCGGGCTGGGCATTCAGCAGGACGCTGAAGCCGGACCGCACCATGCCCTGATCGTCGGCTATCACCACGCGGATGGTCACCGTGCGTCCTCCGGCTCGCCGTCACCAAGCGGAAGGGCCGCGGTCACCAGGAACTCACCGTCGCCCGTCGGGCTGGCGCGCAGGTGCCCGCCCAGCATGGCGGCGCGTTCGCGCATGCCGATGATGCCATGCCCGCCGCCGCGGCCGAGCCCGGCACCGTTGTGCCGCGTCCCGGCGATCTGGGTGCCGGTCACGGAGCCGGCGTTGCGGATCTCTATGTGCAGGGCCGCCTCGCCGTAGTACAGCATCACCCGGACCGCGGATCCCGGCGCATGCCGCATCGCGTTGCTCAGCGCCTCCTGTACGATCCGGTACGCGGACAGGTCCACGCCCTCCGGGAGGGGCCGGGGAGTGCCGCTGACCCCGACGGTAACCGTCACCCCGCCAGTGCGGGCCGATTCGAGCAGGCCATCCAGATCGTCAAGGCCGGGCTGGGGCGCGGTGTCCGGCTGGTCGCTGCGCAGCACCCCCAGCACGCGGCGCAGTTCGCTGAGACCGCTGAGCGCGCTGGCGCGGATGTCGGCGAAGCTCTCCGTCAGTTCCTTCGGCGGGTCAGCGACCTTGTAGGGAGCGGCCTCGGCCTGGATCGCGATCACCGACATGTGGTGGGCGACGACGTCATGCAGCTCGCGGGCGATGCGCTGGCGCTCTTGGAGCAGCGCGCGCTCGCCCTCGTGGCGCCGTTCGGCGACCTCCAGCTGCTCGCGGCTGCCGCGCCGGGAGCGAATGATGAGGCCGGCGAAGACGGTGGCCGCGGCCACGAAGATCGCGGTGAGCAGGGTCGGCGGGTAGACGTAGCCGGCGCCGGCCACGGTCACCGCGCCCGCACTGATCACCACCCATGGCTCGCACCGGACCGCGACCGCGTAGAGGCACAGCACGTAGACGATCACCCCGGCCGGGATGAAGACCTGCGACGACAGCGAACCCGGCGGGATGACCAGGTGGGCCCAGAACATCGCGATCGCCGACGCGGTCCAGGCGGTGAGCGGGAACCTGGTGCGCAGCACCAGCGGCGCGCACAGCGCGAAGGAGATCAGCAGGAGCTCCGTCGTGCCGTGCGCGCTGTGGTGGCGGGCGGCCTCGGTCCCGAGCACCCCGTCCGTGGCGCCGAAGCAGATGAGCGCGAGCACCACGTCGGCGATGAAGACCAGGTCGAACCGCCCGCGTCGCAGCCAGGCCGGCCGCGGTGCGGGCGGATGCGTGACACCGGTCGCCACCACCGCCGAGATCCGGCTTCTGAGGCCAGTATCCATGCCTTTCAGCGTAGGGCGGGCGTCACGCGAATTTCGTGCCCCTGCAGGGGGATCTCGCAGGCCCTACCCGAGTAGGGGGAGGCGTAGACGCGCGTGTGAAGACCCGGCGGGACGGCCCTCGCGGCTGACCTTTCCCGTACCGGCGGGGTAGGCCGGCAAAGGGCTCCTCAGCGTGACGCCGACGAGGGGCGCGGGTCCGTAATTTCCTGCTCAGCACCCGCGCTGAACAGGAAGGACGCTCCCATGAGACTCCGTCGCGCCGCCGCCATCGGGGCGGCCGCCACCGCCGTCGTGCTGGCGACGACGGCCGCCGTGTTCCCGGCCAGCCCGGTGGACCGGCCACAGCCACTGCCCGCTCTCACCAGCCGCGCGCTGGCCGCACGGTACGCGGCCGACTCGCAGCTGGTCGCCCGGGCCGCCCACGCGGCCAGCCGGGCCGGCCAGGCCGGCCTGGCCCGCTCGCTCGACGGCCTGCGCGGCCGGCACTTCATCGACTTCAACCCCCGCGGGCAGGGCCTGGCGGTCGAGGTCATCGGCAACCTGGCCCGGGCCAGGCGGGTGGCCATCCTGGTCCCCGGCTCCGACACGTCCCTGGCTACGTTCGACTCCCGGGGGACGGCCTCTCCCCAGGGCAGCGCCCTGGCCCTGGCGGCGCAGGCCCGCCGTTTCGATCCCGGCAACCATCTGGCGGTCATTGCCTGGCTTGGCTACGCCACGCCGAGCACGCTCAGCCCGGCCGTGATGACCTCGGGCGACGCCGGCCAGGGCGCAAGCGCGCTGCGGCCGCTCGTGGACGACCTGGTCAGGCACGGCCACCAGGTCGCCCTGATCTGCCACAGCTATGGTTCGGTGGTCTGCGGCCTGGCCGCCTCCGACCTGCCCGTCACCGACATCGCGGTGGTCGGGAGTCCGGGGATGGACGCCTCGTCCGTCCACGCGCTGGACACGACCGCGCGGGTGTGGGCAGGCCGGGGAGCCAGTGACTGGATTCGCTTCGTGCCCCACGTTCACTTCTTCGGGCTGGGCTTCGGCCAGGACCCGATGTCTGCCGCGTTCGGCGCCCGGATCTTCGCCTGCGGCGGCGGCGGCCATAGCGGCTACTTCCAGCCGAACGGCGTCGCCGTGCGCAACCTGGCGCAGATCGCCCTCGGCGACCCGGCCGGAGTGACCCGATGACCGGCCACGCCGTCACCAGCGTCAGGAAGTTCGCCGCCCGGATCGACGCCGCCACGCCACCGCACCGGGACCGGACGGTTGACGCGCTGCGCGCGCTGGCCATCATGGGCGTGATCCTTGGCCACTGGCTCGTCACAGCGCTGGTGCTGACCCACGGCCGGACGGGCACGACGACGGCGGACCAGAGCCCGCTGGCCGCGATGCCCGCGCTCACCCCGGTGTCCTGGATCTTCCAGACGCTTGCGATCTTCTTCCTGGTCGGCGGCTACGCGGCGGCCCGCAGTTACAGCGGCGGCTACGCGGCCTGGGTGCGCAAGCGCCTGGTCCGGCTGTCCCGTCCGGTGGCGGCGCTCGCCGCCGCCTGGACCCTGCTCGGCACCGGGCTGTACCTGGGCGGCGTCTCCGGTTCCACGCTGCGCACCGTGCTCACGCTGGTGCTCGACCCGCTGTGGTTCCTGGGGGTGTTCGTGGTGCTGACCGCGCTGACCCCGCTGGCCGTGGCGCTGGTGCGCCGCCTCGGTGCCTGGGCGGCATCGATACCGCTGTTCGTGGTCGCGTCCTGGACCTGGTGCGGTTCGGCCTCGGCGGCCCGTCGTGGGTCGGCTGGATCAACGTGCTGGCCGGCTGGATGGTCCCCTACCTGCTCGGGATCGCGTGGGCGCGGGGCGCGTTCCGCGGCTGGAAGGTCCCGGCCCTGATGCTCGCGGGCGGCGTCGCGGCCACCGCGGCGCTGGTCGTGTGGGGCGGATACCCGGCCAGCATGGTTGGCGTGAACGGCGCGAGGATCTCTAACCTGAACCCGCCCACGCTCGCGGTCGTGGCCTTCGGCGTCGCCCAGGTCGGGCTGGCGCTGCTGCTGCGGCCGCTGCTGGCCCGGTGGATGCGCCGCCCGGTCGCCTGGGCCGCGGTGGCGATGGCCAACCTGTCCGCGATGACGCTGTTCCTGTGGCACCAGACCGCGTTCCTCGCCGTCACCATGGGCGGCCTGCTCATCGGCCGGCTCCCCGGCCTGCACACGGCTCCGGTGGGCTACCTGTGGGTCGCCGAGCGGTTGGCATGGCTCCCCGTCTTCGCCGTCGCGCTCGCCGTGCTCTGGTTCGTGTTCCGGCACGCCGAGCGTACGCCGCGGCCGAAAGCCGGGCCCGCAAACCGGAACGCTCCGGGACCGCAACGCGCGTCATCCGGGCGTCCCGGACGCGCTGAATACCACCGTGGACCCGGACCAGGCACGCTACCGAATGCGGAAAGCACCTCGCCTGGTGAGGTGGATGCAGGCCCGGAATATAGTCACCGGCCCGGCGCGGTTCACCCCTGCCGGGTGGTCCGCGCAGGACGAACGCGATCATACTGATCCTGTGGACCCGGTTTCGCGGCTGCGCTCAGTGGGGGAACGGCTGGCCCCGCCCTTGGAGGCACGTGCCCAGGCGGTGGCGGCGCGCGCGGTCGAGCTGGTGGTTTCCTCGCTCGACGTGAATGCGCTGGTGGAACGGGTCGATCTAAACGCCGTGCTGAACCAGATCGACATCAACGCGCTGGTGGACCGGGTAAACATCGACAAGGTCCTGGACCGGCTCGACATGGACGCGCTGCTGGACCGGATCGACCTGGACCGGGTGCTGGCCCGGGTGGACATGAACCGGCTGATGGCCACCGTGGATGTGAAAGCGCTCGTCCAGCAGGTGGACGTGAACGAGGTGGCGCAGCAGGTCGACGTGGACGGGATCATCAGGAAGGTCGACATCGACGCCGTGGTGGACCGGGTCGACCTGAATGAGGCGATCCAGCGCATCGACGTCGACGAGCTGGTCGAGAAGACGGATCTTGGCTCTATCATCGCCAGGTCCTCCAGCGGCTTCGCGAGCGACCTGCTCGACGTGATCCGGGGCAGGGCCGTTGCGCTGGACGACTTCATCGCCCGCTCGGTAGCGCGCCTTCGCCGCCGCCCCTATGCCGGTCCGCCCGGGCCGCCCTTCCAGCCGCCACCTGACGCGCCACCGCCTGACGCGCCACCGCCTGACCAGCGGCGGCCTGCAGGTCTGGCTTCGGACGAACTGAAGGCCACGACAGAATCATGACCGCACGCACCGACGACGCCATCCCGTCCAAGCCGCCGGCCGTCGCCCGGGAGAGCTATCAAGGGCGCTACGCGGGTTTCGTGTCGCGCTTTCTGTCCTTCGTGGTGGACATGATCGTGATCACCGTGGTCTTCCTGCTCGCGCTGGGCGCAATCTGGTTCTCGGCGAAGATCCTGACCGGCACCAGCATCAACTTCCACCGGGGCGACATCTGGGTGCTCATCGGGTATGTGATCTGGGCGTTTATCTATTTCGCTCGCTCCTGGGGGGCGGACGGCCGGACCGCGGGCATGGCGATATTCGGCGTACAGGTCGTGCGAGATGATGGCGGGGACGTCAGCGAGCGCAAGGCCGCGCTGCGCGCGCTGGTGTTTCCCCTGAGCTTCCTGTTCCTCGGCCTAGGGTTCCTGGGCATCGTGCTCGGTGACCGTCGCCGGGCGCTGCATGACGTCATCGCCGGGACCACGGTCATCTACTGCTGGGACGCACGAGCGGCGCGGCTGCGGTACCTGTCCCGTACCTGAGCCGCGCCCTGGTGTCCGCGCCCCGACCTGGCTAAGGGTTGGGCGTTCGCGTGTCGATGATGTCGGCGGCCTGCCGCAGCGCCTGGGCCACCCGGTCTCGCAGCCTCAGCTTCTCGAGCTCCTCCATGAGCTCGGCGAGCAGTTCGCGCAACGGGGTCACGTCGAGCACCCCCGGCTCACTGTTGGTGCTCTTCACGCGTCTGGCCTTCGCGGCGCTGGCCGTGCGGCGCGCTTGGTCCGCGAGGCGCCCCTTGACGTTATCGGTCAGGCGCGTCCCGTCGGCGAGCTGAATGTCGCGGTTGAGGTCATCCGCTGGGCCGGCGGACGTTTCGGGATTCACATCTGGCGACGATGGCTCTGACACCGGACTCACCTCTTTCCCGGCAGGGAGACCAACCTGATCTTGTACCACCAGCAGCGTACTCCTCGCCGGGATCTGTCGTTAAGGCGAAGCATTGGTGCTGCTATCACGCTACTCGCGGCTCGCGCTATCGGCGGCCGTGAGCAGCGCGGCCACCGCGGTCTCGGCGGCCGCGCCGGCCGGCAGCTCGGCAGGCAGCACCGGGATGGAGGGCAATCCCGGCCCGGACTCGTACCGACTGATCAGCCTCGGATCGATGTAGGAGGAGCGCGCCACGGCGGGGGTGTCGCCCAGCAGGTTTGCGACCTGCCGGATGCTGGCGGTTATCACGCTCTTGGCCCGACGCGGGGTGGCCGGCGGTCCCGCGCCCGCCAGCAGCAGCGCCATCAGCACGGTCGCGTTCCAGGTGCGGAATTCCTTCGCCGTGAAGTGGCCGCCCGCACGCGCAGCGATGTAGGCGCTCACATCGTGAGAATGCAGCGTGTGCCAGGTGCCGCCCTCCGCCCAGCAGAACAGCGGGTCCAGGCCGTTGTCGCTGCGGGCGAGCATTCGTACCGTCCGCAGCACGGCCGGGTCGGTGACCGTGATGGCCCGGCGCTTGCCCTCCTTGGCCACGTAGTCAAACACGACGCCATCGCGCTGCACGCGCACGTGCCGTTTCTCCAGCGTCACGGCTCCGTAATGATGATCCAGCTCGGCGTACCTCTCCCCGCCCAGGCGGAAGAGACCGAGGTCGATCAGCCGGACCGCGCTGGCGGCGACCCGGTCCCGGTCCAGGCCGCGCCGGCTGAGGTCATGCAGGGTCGCGGCGCGCAGCACCGGCAGCGCGTCGGCGAAACGCAGCATGTGCTCGAACTTCTGGACGTCGCGCTGCTGCCGCCATAGCGCGTGGTAGCGATACTGGGTCCGGCCCCGGCCGTCCACGCCGGTGGCCTGGATATGGCCCTGCGGGTCCGGCGAGATCCAGACGTCCTTCCAGGCCGGCGGGATGGCCAGCGCGCTGACTCGCTGGAGCGTCCGGGCATTGGTGATGACCGCCCCGGACGGATCGCGATACCGGAAGCTCCCGTCGCCGCGGACCCGGGTGATCCCGGGACCGCGGGGGTCGCTGCGGGTCAGCCCCGAGACCGCCGACGGGGCGGGCAGCCCGGCGGCGCTCGCCCCCGTCACCTCCGTTGCCCCGTCCGTCACCGGCGGCTGGCCACCCTGAACGGTGGTCAGGCGTCCAGCCGCTCCAGAGACTGCACGTGCGCCTCCTGCACCCGCAGGATCGCATCGTTGCCCCGGAACAGCACTACCCAGCCATCCTCGCGCTCCACGTCGTTGATGTCCTCGAATGTCTCCTGAACCACTGACTCGCCGTCTCCGTATACCATCCGGTAGGTCGCCATCTGGCTGCTCCCTTCCTCCAGTAGCAGACACCGTAGCGACCAGAACGCTATCGGACGGCGGGCCGGGCACCGTGCCCGGCTCGGCCGGAGCACCGGAACTCAAGTCGCCCGCTGCACCCCGTTGTCGGACCCGGGCGTGAAAATGGTGACATGCGCACTCCCCGGGAGCAGGCTCGGTGACCGAGGATCCCGGCCACGTCGCGTGGCTGCGGCGGGCCCGTTCCTACCTGCGCGAGGCCGACCCGGTACTGGCCGGGCTCATTGCTGACCGGCCGGACTTCGATCCCCGGGCGTGGCTGGCCCAGCTGCCGCCGATGGACCTCTACGGTGCCCTGCTATTCCAGATCGCCGGGCAGCAGCTTTCCGTCGCGGCGACCCGCCGGATCCTGGACCGCATTCAGGACCTGTTCGATGGCCATCTCCCTGCACCAAACGAACTGCTGAACGTGGATCCCGCCCGGCTGCGCGCGGCCGGACTGTCGTGGCGGAAGATCGGCACGCTGCGCGACCTGGCCGAGCGCATGTCGGACGGCCGTCTCAACCAGGACACCCTGGGCAATCTGCCCGACGACGAGCTCATGGCCGAACTCACCGCGATTTCCGGGATCGGACCGTGGACCGTGCAGGGCGCCCTGATCATCGCGCTCGGCCGCGAGGACGTCGTGCTGCCCGGCGACCTGGCGCTGCGCAAGGCCATCCGGGCCGCCTATCAGCTGGATCACCTGCCGGCCCCGGAGGAGGTCCTCGCCATCGCGGAGCGATGGCGGCCCTACCGCAGCCTGGCCACCAGCTACCTGTTCTCCGTAGCCTACGAACCAGCCCAGGCGCCACCGGTGCCTCCGCGCCAGACAGAGCAGTAGCGTCGTAACCCACCAGGCCGGCTCTTGCTCGAGCGCGCGGCATCGGCTCCGGCAGGCCGCTGCGCCCGCAGGCCAGTGGATGCGATGCTGGCAGCACCGGCCACTGGGGCACACCCGCGAAGAGGAGACCGATGGCAGACACGCACGAGCCGGTCGCGATACTCGGGATCGGCGCCATGGGCCATGGGATGGCGGCCAGCGCGCTGCGTGCTGGCATCCCGACCATCGTGTGGAACCGTTCGATAGAGGCGACCCGCGACCTCGCTGAGCTTGGTGCGCAGGTCGCCGGGTCCGCAGCCGAGGCGGCGCGGCGCGCCGCGATCGTGGTCACGATGGTGACCGACGCCGAAGCGGTCATCTCGATCGCGCAGGGCCAGGGCGTGCTGGCCGCCATGCCCCGGGGCGCGATCTGGGCTCAGATGAGCACCATCGGCGTAGCCGGGACCGACCGCGTCGCCGCCATCGCCGGTGCCGGGCGTCCCGACGTGACGCTGCTGGACGCGCCGGTGTCGGGAAGCAAGGGTCCGGCCGAACGGGGCGAGCTTATGATCTTCGCCTCAGGGCCCGGTGAGGCGCGCCCGCGCGTCGCTCCCCTGTTCGACGCGCTGGGCCAGCGCACGGTATGGGTCGGCGAAGCGGGGGCCGGAACGCGGCTGAAGCTCGTGGCCAATACCTGGCTGGCGTTCGCGAACGAAGCAGTGGCCGCGTCGGTGGCCCTGGCCCGCCGGCTGGGACTGGCGACCGAGACGGTGCGGGACGCGCTGGGCGGCGGCCCGCTGGTGTCGCCGTGGCAGGCAGCCAAGCTGCCACGGATCGCCGAGGGCGACTTCTCGGCCCAGTTCGCGCTGTCGCTGGCGTTGAAGGACGTGCACCTGGCCCTCGAGGCGGCCGGCGACGGCCGGTTCCCCGTCCTCGCCTGCCTGGCCGGCGAATGGCAGCAGGCCGTTGATCAAGGGCTCGGTGAGCAGGACCTGACCGTAGTTACCCGCACAATCGAGCACCAGGGGGCAACCCCCTGACCGTGACGGGAGCCTGTCCCTATCCGGCCGCTCCTCCGGTGGCGAGCCGCATCAGGTCGGTGTCGAGATCGATAGACAGCTCCGTCCCGCCGGCGCTGCCGTACTCATGCTGGTAGCTCTGCCAGGACTGATCCTTGATCTTGCGGGCGAAGCCGCTCTCCATGAGGAGCACGAGCTCGAGCGCGGCCCGGTCGATGCGCGTGTTCAGGGCCGGGTCACTCCAGTCTTCGGGCGCAGCGAACAGGGAGGTCGGCGCGGTCATCGTGCGCAGGTAGGCGAACAGCGGCCGCATCTGATCGTCGGCGACAAGGGCGTGCCGCGCCGTCCCCGCGGTGGCGGCGAGCACGACGGGCTTGCCGATGAGCAGGTCGTTGTCCAGCACGTGGAAGAACGAGGTGAACAGGCCGCTGGGCGCGGCCTTGTAGACCGGGGTGGCGGCGATGATGCCGTCGGCCTCGCCCAGGATGTCGATCACCTGTTGCAGCTTCGGCGTGATCAGCTGGGATACCAGCGCGGTCGAGATATCGGCGGAGATCTCGCGCAGCTCGATGACGCTGACCGTCACCGTGTTCCCGTGCCCGGCCGCGAGGGACGC
>Ga0207663_10000976_pt1 | contig 13082 bp, 12 predicted proteins | sample LARL53metaG_FD_184346 | JGI IMG/M metagenome (GOLD analysis project Ga0207663, IMG submission 184346) | Corn, switchgrass and miscanthus rhizosphere microbial communities from Kellogg Biological Station, Michigan, USA - LAR L5-3 metaG... | ecosystem: Host-associated > Plants > Roots >...
AGAAATAGACGACGCGTACCAGGCTAAAGCGAATGAACTGTCCCGGATGTTCACGCATAAACTCGCGAACCTCCCGCTGTTTCTCCTCCATAAAACGAAGTTCGCCCAATTCCTGAAATTTGCGCATCGACTCGGGATCGTTGCCGGGGTGTTCGCTGCGTGTCCAAAGGCCCGAGGACTGCTCGTTGTTGGCCATGTGCATTTCGAGCGGCAGATTATCTCGCACAAAAACGAACTTACCGAACACGGAATAATTGCGCACCAGCCACGGGCTTACTGTTATCGCAGCGGCAACGATGCATAGCGCAGCTCCAGCAAATTGCTGCCATCGTCGCGGCAGGCGCCACAGCAAAAAGATCAGACAAAATGGCAGCATTGAAAGCAGCGCAGTGTTTGTCAGTGCGAGCATGCCCCACAAGAGTCCCAACCCAAGCCAGTCAAGGCCGCGTGGCTGTTTCTTATCAGACATGGCCAAGGTTAGCCATAACGCCAAGCTCAACAGGAACGCGCTCAAACTCATCTCCCACACCACCCGCACCGGCCAGTAGATAGCGTAGGGAAACAGCGCCCACGTCCACGCCGTAGCCCGAGCCACGGCGACGCCATAAATTTTCTCCGCGATTCGATAGAGTGTGAGACAGGTTAGCGCTGAAAAAATGCTGTTGAAAGTGAGAATAATCCAGGCCGACAACTGAGTGTAAATTCCAAATAACTTGAAGACTGCCGCCAGGATATACGGATAAACAGGCGGCGCCCAGGCACTCGGCCCGGTGGGCAAATCCGTTGGAGAGCTGAAACCCTGCCCGAGCGCGATCGAACGTGCGATGCGGCCCATTTCCCATCCAAACTGAAAGTGGTCTCTGCGTGGTGTAATACGATAGGTGTGACCGAAACTGATGACCGCCACGCGCAGCAGGAATGCGATCAGAATAATAAAAAAGACAGAATGCCGCCACGATCGAGATGGGGGACGGGTTGGTTTATCGGCGACGGCCGGCGAGCTCTGCCGCCCTTGACCCTGCATGGCAGTCAGACTAGCACACGCGATCTTTCTTCCACTGCTTGGGGCCATGGCCTTCAAGATCGCCGATCCCATTGTCATTTGGGCTGTCATTCGGGCCTGTCGTTAGCAAGTTAAAACGTCCGGTTTTCTTAGCACGTGACTTGTCCGGTTTGAGTTGATAGCAGCAGTCGCCGGGGCTGTGGGAAAGTGGGAATCCCGCGCGGTTTGCGGGATTTCCAAGCGCGGTGGGAAAGTCGGCTTTTGGACTTTTCCACCGCGCGTCTTTTCCACAGCCCGTCGCGCCGCCGTTTTTGTTGGCCTGATGGCCACACCTTGCGCGCTGTAGTGTCCTAGCCGGTGCGGCCCGTGAGTCATGCTGAGAGTCCCGTCCAGATGCTGGTGCACCATCACCGTGCAGCCCGCCAAACTGGCTCTCCAGCGCACCGGTTCGATCTGCAAGCTAAGGTTCTGAAAGTTGACCGTGTTGTCCCGGTTCACCGTGCGCTCGAACTGTTGGGAGAAGATCAGGTCCAGATCCCGGCCGCGCCGGGGCATAAATGCGCTGCCCCGTTCTGCCGGCTGGACTTGGAAGCGGCGGTTGAACTCGACCACGTAGTGCTCCCGCAGAAAAGTATTGGCTGCATCCAGCGTTGCCATACCACGCAGCCGCAGCTCCTGTGGTAACCGTCCCTGCCAAGTTCCGAAGTTGCGCTCGCTGCGACCACGCGCCTGGGGCGAGTAGGCGGGAATCATCTGCACCCCCAACTCGCGGAGTGCCCGTCCCACCTGCGTCAAGCGGTGAGGATCGACCCGTCCGCCCACCTTGGGCGTTAGCCAAAAATGGCTGCCCCGGTCGCTATACAAAGCGCAAAATACTCCTTTCCGCCGGATCACTTCTTTCAGTCCCGCCATCACCGTGACGGTCGATTCTTCTTCTACTAACTGGGCGTAGTAGATCTCGCTGCTGGCATCGTCCAGGATCACGATCAGGTCATGCCAGCGCTCATCCTGGAACCAGCGATGGCGACTGCCATCGATGTGTAGAAGCATGCCCGGCAGCACACGCCGGGGGCGTCGTTTGCGATGCACCCCGCGTTTCCGTCCTCGCTCTACCAGCCCGGCTCCTTGCAGGGCCAGCTTCACCCAGGTGTAGCTGAGCTCCACCTGGTGCTCCTCGCGTAGCTTCTCGTGAAAATGCCGCACGTTCAGATCGAAATACTTCTCGCGATACAGTCCCAGCACCTGCTCCACCTGGGCCAGCGGAACTCGTTTCGGCGACGGAGTTCCTCGTCTGCGATCGAACAACCCGTCATAGCCAAATTCCTCGTAGCGCTCCCGCCAACGACGCATGTGCCGGTCGCTGATGCCGATAATCTCCGCCGCCTGCCACCAGGTAATCCGTTTCGCCATCGCCCGTAAGATCACTTCCTGTACTTTCATCGCCCGCTCCATCGCGGTCTTCGAGTAAGAAACCATGCTTCGCATGGTCTCCTACTCTCACCGCGCGAAAAGCGGACAGATCACGTGCTATCTCAACCGGACATATCATGTGCTAACGACAGGTGCCATTCGGTGCCGTAGACAGCCCACCCCCCTTGGGTTAGTCTCCGCTCGATGACAAAGAAAAAGGCAAAGCGGTACAAGCTGAACGCAAAAGAGATTGTGAAGCGGGCTGCGCTGAAGGCAGAACAGAAAGCACGGATACGTCAGCGCATGGCAAACGGCATCAGCAGGAACCCTGCGGACTGGGTGGGTGCGTTCCGCGCTGGTGGCAACCCACAGCCCAGCGTCCCATCTCCCACAGCCAGAATAATTGGGGGTGGTCTACCCTCTCTGGGGAAGAAGCGTTAGCGACGACAGTCGTCAGGTGCAGTTCGGGAAGGTCTTGTGAGGTCCAGTTGGGCAGAGTTTGGGCAGAGAAACGAATGAATCGTCTTAGGATGCTTTCACTTCACCCCTCTCTAACGAGTGTCGAGATCCGACTTGACTTAACCCATCCGCGCAAAGTGAGGTGGTAGAGTGCCGCGATTGACCGCAGTTTAATTGGTCACCGCCCGCGTTCTGACTTTTCAGGAATTGGCAGCTTAGCCCGAGGGCGCTTTTTGAGTCCCCATTGGCTCAATCGCTTTGCATTCAACTGTTCAAAGAACTTGCGTACTGATTTCTCGCGGCGTTTATGCTCGCCCGGCTTCCACAAGAACTCCTCGTGTTCAGCTAAATCACCCCCGAGGCAGTAATAGAGATTTTCTCGTTCGGTCCTCCGGTAATCAGTAAATTTTGCTTCCATCGCTGCGATCTCATCCCGGTCTACATATGTCGGCAGCGTCGTCTGCCGGATAAGCAGAATGTCCGTTTCTAGGCCCACATCTTTCACGGTTTGCTTCACTTGATAGGCGACATAGGCTGCTAGATTCACAGCCACTTCTAGTGGAAGCAGGGGAACCCAGAATTTCGAGAGCAGCGCCTTCGCTGTTGTTGCGCCAAAACCTACGGCTGCGAATGGTTCTTCTTTCAAAACGGTCAGCTTGTGGGAAGTCCACAATGCGGGATGTCTACCCGGCGTAGCGCCGATTTTAGCCGCGAATGCAATTTCCTCCGCTGATGCTGCCGGGTAGAAGCACGCAATTAGTTCGTAATCGACTGCTTCCTCATACGGCGAAAATGGCAAAACGAATTTTTGATAGAACTCGTAATTCTTGGTTTCAAATTCCTCTTGGAATTTTGCGCTCTCAAATTGCGTGGCATCATTCTTGAACCACTCCATAAAACTAGCAGCAAAAGAATCCAGATATGGACCGTTTCCAGCGCCGGAGATAGCCAAATGCCCGCGATCACGAATCCAAGCAGCACTTATTTTTCCTTGGTCAGCTTTAAGAGTGCCGTGGCCCTGCTCTCTGTCGGCTGCAATCACCGCTCCGCCGTGAGCTAGTAATCCAAGCGCAAGCGTCATGCGTCCTCTCGGACACCGAGCGGCGGGCCTATGTAATGCTTCTCAGTGGTGTTAGGATGCGCCTGTCGCATCGGACTTTTGGTAATCATGGTCGGTTCCTACGATAACGAAGTTGTCTGCCCAGATTCCAAGAACTTAATCGCCCTGAGTTTGTCTGCCGCTGTCCGGCATTGGCTCAACATTGACTGGGAAGCGACGATGCAGGTTTGCGTCGGCATGTCCGACTATATCGGCACAATTGTCAAAGGTTCAATCGTCACCCGAAATTGTCCTTCGTAAAGAAAGTCTCCGTTGTTTGCGTTCGTCAATCTCACACGAACAGTTTGAACATGTTGAAGGTCTTCGACTACAGATCTAATAGTGTCGAAGCCCTGCTCGACGACCCGGCGTCTTCCGATCACGCACAATGTATGCTTGTGGCTAAGTCCCACCAGCCCCACCATGAGTTTGTGGGATTCATCAACCCGAAAGTCCGCGTACTCTCTGGCTTCGAAGAGCCAATTGCCTAACGTTCTCAAAATTTCGACTCCGTCATTCTCGTAAACCACTGATGCTTTGACAGGTCCGCCGATGTTTCGCCCCTCGGGTCGGGCTTCGTTCGTGAACTGAATGATAAATGGGGGCCGGGTCATTTCCTGCGATCATTCAAGAGTTGCTATCCTTCACTGCGGCCGCCAAGCTTTTTAACGTCTCGCCGTTGCAGATTTTCTATTTATTTCTTTCAATATGCGATTGCGCTCCTCCTCACGGGCCCGGTAGTTCCGCATGTACTCTGATCGGTACTTTTTGAACCGCAAAGAAGATCTTTTGCCAGCGTCTGCTTTCTGACGATGGTTGTCGTTGATGAAGCGCTTAGTGGAACGCTTGCCGAACAGCCAAGCGCCACACTCACATTCGCAATTCCGCAGCCGTCTTAACGCTACATCCCCGGCCTCTGCAAGCTCGCAGAGAAAACGAACTGCTCCGTGCTCATCGAGAAACAGCGGGTCTCGACGCGCTCTTTTGCCAGCCGGCTCCCAGGAAATGTTCCACTGGCAATCAAGTGGATAGTTCGGATGCCGGTAATAAGTGTATGACCGTATTTTTTTCTCAAGTCGCGACATCCGGATCGCGTACTTCCGGTTCTTTGCTGCGCGGCCGTCTTTTGATGCAATTTCGATGGGAAGCTTGCCTGAAACCCGCCGCCCATCCACAATTGTTGTGATCGGAAAGTAGTAGCCCTTTACACTCAATTTCACCGCTTTGAAGTCTTGGATCAGCGCACATACGCGCCTGTTTTCCGGTGTCCCCTTCGAGTCGTTGAGCCACTTCGCCAACGCGCGACCGTACTGAACAACAATTGGACTCAGTCCTGCCTTCCGTGCCTGTTTATTCTGTGACATACGCTATCTCACAAATTACACAGTGTTACAAACTCACTGCCAAATTGCAACAGTTATTGCAGACTGAAGTTGAACTAGGAGCCATTGCATGGACAAGGATCTTAAAACGCAGCGATGGAAGGCAGGCCGTTTGAGTCAGATCGAACTCTCTAAGCTCAGCGGCGTGTCCCGCTTTCGGATCAGTCTAGCCGAGACGGGCCTCACCGAGTTGCGCGACCAGGAACTGTACGCCATCGAAGCGGCCCTGGCTGACGAAGTAAGGCGCCGTGCCAAAGAGTTCGATGTCAGATTAGGCAATCGGCGTTAAAACAGGGTTTCGCTAGGAAAAGCTTTGGAAGGAGTCCGCAGACGGGTAAGAGCTTCTGCGCAAGTTGAGAAAATGTCGAACAACACCGCACCCAATTTAATTTCACGTCGTGCGCTAGAAGATGCCGGTGGCTTGATTTTGGCTTCGGCTACGCAGGGGGCGCAGTGTCGATTGTTGCTATTGCGGGCGTGCTCCCGGATCTCCAGTCATCCTGATTGTGAAGAGCTTCGCGCCATAGCCTCCGTGCTTCAAGAAGCAATCGAGCGTATTAGTCGAATTAGAAGAGGGGTCGAACGTAAAGGCTCGGAAGATTTCGCGTTGCCGCTGACTGAGGGAAACCAGTGATGCCGAAGAGGGTTCTCGACGGTGAAGGTATGTGGAAAAGCGACAAACTTTCTCACGTCGAGCCTCCGCGCCGCCGCTCAGAGTATGCCAATCTCTTGCCACTCGCCCTGGCGAACGGAGTCTTCGAGGCAAATCCGCGTCGGATTTGGTCCACGGTGTACTCGTACAACCGTCCTGATGTACCCGCAGAGGAGGTCGAGCAGATCCTCGAGGAATTTGAGCGCGTTAAGCTGCTCTTCCGGTGGATCGAACGCGAGACCGGGAAGGTGTGGGGGTTTTGGGTTGGGATCGACAAGCCCGGTCGGCTGCCCGGCAAGAGTCGCTGGGGTAAAAATGAGGCCATCGGACCGACGCCACCGCCACAGGAGCTAAAACACTTTCTAGATTCCAATGGAATCCATAAGCTTCCAAATGGAAACGGAATGCTTCTAGGCTTTGGCTCTGGCTTTGGCTCTGGAATAAACCTTTCGTCCGAACAAAAAGCGAGTTCGGACGGGGCGTCGGCCATTCCCAAAGAGAAAACTCCGAAAGAACCTTCCTCGGAAGCGTGCAGGCTTGCCGCTCTACTTAAATCGGAAATACTCAGCAACAAAGTTGATTACCGGATTACATCGCGACAGGAACGTAAATGGGCTGTTACCGCGCAGCGAATGATTGACATCGACAACCGCGACCCACAGAAAATTGCAAACCTGATTGGCTGGGTGCAAAGGGATGAGTTTTGGATGGCGAATGTTCTGAGCATGGACACCCTTCGCGCAAAGTTCGACCAACTTTCATTGAAGAAAGAAAAAAGTTCAGCCAAGAACTCTGTCTCAACCAAACTGCCTGATTCTTACATTCCCGCCAGCGAACAAATTCGAGAAGAGCGAAGAACCCAAGAGAAAAAACAAGATGAGTAGACTTTCCGATTACAGCACGGATCAAGTATCGCCGGCAAACCTAGACGCGGAACGATCCGTTCTCGGGGCGATCCTGCTAGACAACTTTTCGTTTGAGGAAGCTGAAGCGCTTGCACTCACGCCTTCTGATTTCGCCATAGACTCACACCGGTGCATTTATGCAGGTATACAACGACTACTAGAGTTCGGTCACCCCGCAGACTTAATTACGCTTCCTGAGGAGTTAGCAAATCACAGACAACTCGAAGCGGTTGGCGGTCTCGGTTACATCGCGGGACTAGTCGATGGGGTTCCAGATCGCCCCAGCATCAAGCATTACGTAAGGATAGTTCGCGAGAAAGCGGCACAACGAAAATTTGTACACGCTTGCAACGCAGGGATTGGTTCGATCCTTGACGGGTCCTCGTCGCACGAGGCTATCGATACCTTAGGCGAGAAGCTGCTTCAGATTCAAACAGGTTCCGACGATCTTCCGGCGCAACGTGTCATTTCTTTTACCGATTGCGTATTCAACAATTGGGAAAAACTTGCCGATGGATGCGAAGAATTGGTTGGGCTCCCCACCAGCTTGGGATCGTTGGACATAGCAACGACTGGCATTCGAGATGGTGAATTGTGGTTCATAGGAGGTCGAGCGGGCGATGGCAAGAGTGGTCTGACCTTGCGAACAGCAGCGGCGAATTGCCGTAACGAAAACCCGGTCGCGCTGTTCAGCTTGGAAATGCGACCAGATGAGCTTTTGCATCGACTGTGGTCAATGGAAGGAAAAATCCCATTTCAGTCCATCCGATACCCACGGCATCTAGATTCCGGAACCAGAAAAAGAATTGAGCACGCAATGGCCGAGGTGGGCAAGTGGCCGCTCTTTGTAGTCGCGGATAGTTCGATCTCGCTTCAAAAATTAACTGCGAAAGCACGACTGCTTATCAAGCGAGAGAAGGTGAAGCTCTTAATTGTCGATTACGTCCAAATACTAACCGCGCCGGGAAAAGATGAGAGGGAAAGATTAACCAAGATTTCCACGGCTCTACGGGCCCTCGCGAAGGATACGGGCGTGCCGGTGCTGGCTATCAGTCAGCTTAACAGGCCGAAGGAGGGGAATCCGAATGCACGACCGAATAAGTTCCATCTGAAGGAGTCTGGGAGTCTTGAGAATGACGCGCACGTGATCATCATGACCTACCGACCTGTCAATGAATTTGGTCAACCCACCGGCGAAGACGAATTGATCATCGCGAAACAGCGGCACGGTCCAGTGAGCAATGAGCGCGTTTACTTTGACCCGAAAACCCTCACGTTCTATGAGCGACATACGGAGGCACGGCGGTGACGATCTCACTTGATGGGAGGAGAAGGGGACGGCTGCCGAGCTTCTAACAAGCGGACCGTGCCAAGGGCTTGTTGTATACGTATCGCCGTCAACTGTGCGGCATCGTGAAGAGGTTGAACCTTTGAGGCGTGAACTAGAACCCGTATTGAGCGCCGTCCAGGTGTTGCGGGTGGAAGAGTTGCCCCGGCTGGTCGGGGATCTCGAAGAGATAAAATGCATCGCGCTAGGCCGGCTCACCACTCCGGTCGCCCAACATCCGCTCGATGAATTGCTCGGTGTGGAGGAGGCCGCCCGCCGCCTTGGCGTCTCTGTCGGTTACCTCTACCACAACCACCGCCGCTTGGCTTTTACGCGCCACATGGGCCGCAAGTTGCTTTTCTCCTCCAACGGAATTGAAGCCTACCTGCGGAGCAGGCGCTGAGTAACCATTGCCGAATTCGAACTGTCAACCGGGTGTATAATTTAAGCGCGTCGAACCCGATGTTCAGATCGAGCCCGACGCTAACCACACTGCCTACAAGGAGGCAAGATATGGCTGAAACCAACCCTAGCATCCCATCTATCCACATTCAACTGGACCGCCAGAGGGGCGACGGGAGAACTTTTCTGCGCGGCTCGGTTTACTGGTGCGCATTCTATGTAGACGGTAAGGAACATCGCGAATCCTGTGAAACCGACAATCCAAAGAAGGCGGAGAAGTTCCTCCGGGATCGTCTGAAGGCTGTGCACGTTCATCAAGCTGACAGGTCAAAGCCTTTCATCACAGTCGGTGATCGCAAACGCACCATTGCGGATCTGATGGATGCACTCAAGACCAATTTTGAACTTCGCGAGAAGGACAGCCCACAAAACCTGTCGAATATCAAGCGTGTGAAGGACGATTTCGGCGATATCCGGGCGACACATCTTACTACCGAAGCGATCGCCGATTACATCCGAGATCAACTCTCAGGCGGATACGCAAAGGCCACCATAAACCGCATAACGCAGGTTCTACGGCAGGGCTACGCATTGGCCGAACTGCCGGCGCCAAAGGTTGTCAGATTGGACGAAAGTGACAATGTGAGGCGCGGTTATTTTGGCGAGGCGGAGATCAGGGCGGTAATCGCCAACTTGCCGTTTGAGCTGGCCGATTTTACGCTTTTCGGATGGCACACCGGCATGCGCAAGGGCGAGATTGCTTCGCTCCGCTGGGAGGATATGGACGGCGACGTGATCGTGTTGGCGGGGAAAAATGCTAAGAATAATGAAAACCGCCAGATCCCGTGCGTTGGAGAACTTGCCGACCTAATCGCACGGCGCAGCGCAGCGCGAAGTGTGAAGGTAGGTGACACGGTCATGCTCTGCGACCTGGTTTTTCATCGCAATGGGGAACCGATTCGGGAGTTTAGAAAGTCATGGGCTCGGGCTTGCAAGAAAGCAGGCGTCCGTCGTTTGTTTCACGATCTGCGCCGGAGTGCCGTCAGGGACATGACCCGAGCGGGAGTTTCTCAGAACGTCGCGATGTCTATCTCCGGGCACAAAACGATTGCGATGTTCAAGAGATACGACATCGTCGATGTGAGCGACCAGCGCCAAGCTCTGAATCGAACCCAGGAGTACCGCAAAGTCGCCAAAGATAATGTGATTGCTATGGTAGCCAAATGAACATAAGAGGTTGGGCTGGCGAAGTGGCCCGGAGCTTCCGGGGCTCCTTTTTCTCGCCGACACATGAATTCACGGACAATTCTCGCGAAAACACGGACAAACCGCCTGACCAACCTCTTGCAGCTTATTGAAAGGAATGGCTCCTCAGGTAGGACTCGAACCTACAACCCTCCGGTTAACAGCCGGATGCTCTGCCATTGAGCTACTGAGGAGTGATGTGGCACGCACAAGGCATGCGCACCTGTATTAGCGCTTTCTATACTAGCATTCAGAAGGACTTGCTGAAAACTTCCCCGCTTGTTTTTGATACCCTGATGTCCCACATCGCTGCTGAGGTGAATATGGTTGGAGGATTTCGCTTGCTCTGGATCGTGCTTTGCTTATCTCTGATGGTCACCATTGCTTTGGCGGGGAACGATTCTTCCCCCAGTACCACTCCGCCGCCAGGCCCACCCAAAGTCAAGACTGACGACGTGGAAGACACAATCCACGGACACAAAATCGCCGATCCATATCGTTGGCTCGAGGATGCCAGCAGCTCCGACTCCCAGGAATACGTACGCTCCGAACTGGCATACACCCGCAGCATTCTCGATCCGCTTCCAGGACGTGACGCGATCCACCAGCGACTCGCCGAACTGCTTTCCATTGGCACGATCGGTACGCCGCAAATCGGCGGCCCTTATTATTTCTATACCCGACGCGAAGGCACACAGAACCAGGCGGTATTGCTGGTCCGCGAAGGCCTGCACGGCAAGGATCGCGCCTTGGTGGATGCCAACAAAATGTCGGCGGACGGTACCGTCGCCCTCGATTGGTGGTTCCCTTCTGACGATGGGAAATACGTAGCCTACGGAACTTCAGGCAGCGGTTCTGAGAACAGCACCCTGCACGTGATTGAGAGCGCCACCGGAAGACTTCTTCCCGATACCATCGAGCACACTCGAATCGCCCAGGTCGCCTGGAAAAAAGATAACTCCGGCTTCTACTACGGACGCAATCCCAAGAAGGGCGAGGTACCCGAAGGCGACGACGTCTATTACCTGCACATCTTCTATCACCAGCTTGGAGCCGATGCCGCCAAGGATCCGCTGATTTGGGGAGAAGGCCGCAATAAGGAGGAGATCCTGGTCTCTCAGTTGCCAGACGACGACGATCGCTGGCTGCTAATGACCGCCTATCAAGGCTCCGCCGGAAAGAACGAACTCTTTTTGCGGGATCTAAAAGCCGGTACGCCTCCGGTCGAAATCACCAGCGGCAAAGATTTCCATTACAGTTGCGAGATATTCCGCGGAAGACTCTACATTACGACCAACGAGGATGCTCCACATTTTCGCTTGTTCATGGTGGACGCGGCTCATCCTGCCCGCTCCAACTGGAAAGAGATCATCCCCGCGTCGGACGGCATTCTCAAAGGCACCGCGATCGTGGACGGCAAAATCCTGGCGGAGTACGAAAAAAATGCCAGCTCACAGTTGAAACTCTTCGATCTTGACGGCAAAGCTCTCGGCGATGTCGATCTTCCTGGCATCGGTTCGATCCAGGGATTGGGAGGTCGGTGGGATCGCAAGGAAACCTTCTTTGGCTTCCAGTCATTCACCGTTCCGCCTTCCGTGTACCAGGTGGAAACTGCTTCGCGGAAAACTTCGTTGTGGGACAAAGTAGCCACGCCTGGCATTGACCCTTCACAATACGAAGTCGGTCAGGTCTGGTTCGCATCGAAAGACGGCACCAAGGTCCCGATGTTCGTCTTCCACAAAAAGGGCATAGTCCTCAATGGGAAAAACCCAACTCTGCTCACCGGATACGGCGGATTTAACGTCAGCCTCACTCCGACTTTTTCCGGCGCACGCTATCTCTGGCTCGAACACGGCGGAGTGTTTGCGGTTGCCAACCTGCGCGGCGGATCGGAATTCGGCGAGGAGTGGCATCGCGCCGGCATGCTGGACAAGAAGCAGAATGTTTTCGATGACTTTATCGCCGCCGCCGAATTTCTGATCGCTGACAAAATCACCGACAAGGAACACCTTGCCATTCAGGGCGGATCTAATGGCGGCCTTCTGATGGGTGCCATGATCACACAGCGCCCCGACTTGTTCCGTGTGGTTGTTTGTCAGGTTCCGCTGCTCGACATGCTGCGTTACCAGAATTTCCTGATCGCGAAATTTTGGGTCCCGGAATACGGCTCGGCGGAAGATCCGAAACAGTTCGACTGGCTCTACGCGTACTCGCCTTACCATCACGTCAAGGCGGAAACGGAGTATCCCGCCATCATGTTCATGACGGCGGATAGTGACAGCCGTGTAGACCCCATGCATGCGAAGAAAATGGCTGCATTAATGCAAGCCGAGGCGGCCAACGGAAGAAGTAAAGACCGTCCAATCCTATTGCGCATTGAACCCAAGGCGGGCCACGGTCAGGGAAAGCCTATTTCCAAACAAATAGAAGAAGGGACCGATATCTATTCATTCCTTTTTTGGCAGATAGGAATGAAACCCTAAACAATCAACGCGGGTCAGGAAGGTACCGCTCATGCCGTCCATATCACAGTTGACCTACGTACTCCGTAGTGTGTCCGTAATACTCTGCCTTATCGCGGTTTCCACGCCATCGATTGGGCGTGCACGTCCCCTTCAGACCGAAACGGAACCCAACGCTGGTCATGCAACATTTACCGAGCTCGTACAACAACCGCGTAGTGCCGAAGTGAGCCGCGATATTCCGGAAGACGCTCCCGATGACGAACTGGCTCCCGCCGCGCTCGAACTCGACGTTTCCCATGATTCCCCGCTCTTCCAGGATCTTTACCAGGCAACACGCGAAACCAAAGAGCAGGCGATTCTTGAGCGACTCAAGCACGCGAAAGGACTGGTCGCGGGTGGCGCAGACCTGAAATTCAGTGATCCGCAGGGGCGAACCGCACTCCATTGGGCGGTCTTCGGCTCAAGTTACGCGACCAAGCCGAATGTGCTGGTCGCCTACGAAGAGCTCGCGGACTCCATGATCCAGCGCGGAATAGAAATCAATAAGCAGGATCTGTATCAGGACACAGCTCTCGACTATCTGCTTTATTCTCCCAGTCTCGAAATGCAGACTCTGCTGATAGAAAACGGCGCCAGCGGCGGGTTTCTTGCCGCCTTCTACACTTTTTTTAATGAGGTGGCGCCAATTTCCCCCCCAACCCACGACGCGGCAGTTGCTCTCACTCGCAAGGCC
>Ga0207663_10000979_pt1 | contig 13071 bp, 12 predicted proteins | sample LARL53metaG_FD_184346 | JGI IMG/M metagenome (GOLD analysis project Ga0207663, IMG submission 184346) | Corn, switchgrass and miscanthus rhizosphere microbial communities from Kellogg Biological Station, Michigan, USA - LAR L5-3 metaG... | ecosystem: Host-associated > Plants > Roots >...
CAAAAAACGGGAAGCTGTACCTGAATGAGATCAATACCATGCCCGGCTTTACTTCCATCAGCATGTATCCCAAAATGTGGGCGGCCTCAGGGCTTGAGTATCCTAAACTGATTGACCGGCTGATCGAGCTGGCGCTGGAGCGGCATGCGGAAAAGAAGAAGAACCGCTACAGCAGAAATTAACTGAAGTTTTACGCCGTACCCCCGCAAAGCGGGGCATGATTTGCAGGAACAGGCGGCAGGCACGAATGGCAAGCGCTCATAGAACGATCCTGGCGGCATTGGCGCTGGCACTTCCGCTGGCCGCCCAGACCGTTCCTGAAGACCCGCCGCCCGCCATAATTGAAGGCAGCGTCATTAACATCCAGAATAGCCGGACGGTCCCGCGCGCAACGGTTACGCTGCTGCACTTGAAAGGGACTGGCAGCAAGTCCCAGCGCGCCGATGGCAGAGGCCACTTCATTTTTCAAAATGTTGAACCCGGTATCTACCGGCTGATGGCCGATCGCGCAGGATTTTTCTCTGACGACCACAAGCGCGAATACCAACCTATTTTTGAGGTCGCTGCCGGTGAACATGTCAAAGATATTCCCGTGCGCCTTATACCATCGGCGGTGGTAAGCGGCAAAATTCGCGATGAATACAACGACCCTGTGCAAGATGCGGAGATCCGGGTACTGGCAGTGCAGACGCAGCTTGGCCAGCAGTATCTGCGGGTTGCCGCAAAAGCGATGACCGATGACCGGGGCGAGTACCGCATCGCCGGCCTTCATCCAGGAAAGTATTACCTGGTGGTGGAGGACAAATCCAAACCGCTGGCGACGCTGACTTCGATCATCGAGAATGTAAACGCGTTATCGAAAATGAAGGACGAGAAGGGCCGCCCCTTGAGAGTTGACATGCCGGGGGTCCCCGATCCTCCGTACACGTATGCGCCGCTGTTTTATCCGGACACGACCGACTTTCGGCAGGCGCAAAGCCTGAGGCTGAATCCAGGCGATGAGATAGCCGCAGACTTTCTGCTGATCAGCGCTCCGGTGGTATCCATCCGCGGCAAGGTGGTCAACGGAATGACGGGGCAGACGGCAAACGGCGCAACCGTGGCGGCTTTTTGGACAAACTATGTAGAAGGAGGCGGCATTCCAGCGCTGATTGTCGTAGGAGGATCATTTGAAGTTCGCGGAATAGCGCCCGGCACTTACACACTGCGCGCCACCTTCAAAGAAGATCAACGAGTTTTCTACGGCGAGCAGACAATCGAGGTAGGAGACAGGGGAGCGCAGAACGTGCAAATTACAGCGTTGCCTGATTTTGTGGCAACGGGCCATGTAAGGCTTGAAGGCCTCACGGAGAAGCCAAGGAAAGCATCGATTGAGTTTGTGGGTGAAGGACTGATGCCGCGCGTGCGGACTTCAACAGCTCCACCTGATCTCGTTTTTGAGGCCCAGCTACGGCCGGACTGTAGATACCATGCAATGGTCCGCAACCTGCCTCAAGACTACTACCTGAAGTCGGTGACAATTTCCCAGCATGAACTGGCGCCAGACAATGTGGTGGTAAATGGCCTGCGCGGCGACCTGGAATTTATCCTGAGCCCGGCCGGCGGGCATATTGAAGGCGTGCTCACCAACTCAAGGAATGAACCGACACGAGGATCAATCCTGCTGATCCCAGACGTGCCTGAGCCCGGCCCGCCCGACTTGTTCCGCCGAGCCAGCGCGGATTCCAAGGGCAACTTTATGTTTCGCGGAGTGGCGCCGGGAAGTTACCGTATGCTGGCGGTGGAAAATTTTAGCCTGGAAGATGAAATCAACGATCCGGATTTTCTCAGGGCGATTGCGAATCGAGGAGAGAGCCTGATCGTGGAAGAAAATGGAAAGTACACGATGTCAATCAAGCTTGCTGACGATGGGCATTAGCTGTTAGACAATCGAACGATGCCGCTAAAGCACAGAAGTCACGCCCTGCAGCTGATGTTTTTAGGCATGCTCGGCTGCGTACTTTTCATCTCGAGCGGTCACGCAAGGCTCCAGAACAATAAGAGTAAGCCCAGCAGCTCGCCTGCACGGGTCGAGTTGTGCGAGGTGCTGCGGAATTCTGAATTTTACGAGGGGAAACAAATTACAGTAAGAGCCACCTTCAGAGCCGGCCGAAAGGAGCGCCAACTGTTTTGCATGGCCTGTATTGACGGGCGCGTCTGGATGCGAGAGATTCTGCCCTCCGGTGGCGAAATCGCGCCCGGTTTAAAAAAGCTCAACGACCTCATCCTGGAAAATGAGAAGGGAATCACTTTGAACGGGACATTCACCGGTACCTTTCGCGGTCCGGGAGTGTACGGGCGCCTGGGCGCGTTTACGTATCAGATCGACGTGCAGGAAGTACGGGAAATCGAGGTGATCTACAGCGCCGGCCCAGATCCCGAGGACATGCCCAAAGAGATTCAAAAAAAAGCCTGTCAATGAACGAGCTATCGAGCAAGTCTTCCGCGATCAGTGAATCGCTGCCGAAGCTGACTGAATACTGGCGCTTGTCGGATTGCCCACACTATTGATTTTTAAAGGTTTATGTTGAGTTTGGGGAGCGGCAGGGTGAGATAGGGCTGTCGCAGGTTGACGCGAGAGCAACAGGCGGGCTTTTCCAAGAGTTAAATGCGAGTGATTCTGGGGTCTTCGAAGCCGGCAAGCTGCAGCCAACCGCGAATTTGAGGTAAAATTTTTAGTTCGTCTGCCGTCTGCTGCCCAACAGCAGGTTTGGCCGCCTGCAACGCTCGAGTCCCGCAAGAGAGCAGGCAAGACTCACCAATCAGCAATCGTTTCAAGGAGAGAGTTCAACACATGGCAATTCCAGCAACCCAGATGCGTCCGGGGATGATCATCAAACACAACAATGACCTTCATTTGGTCTTTACCGTGGAACACCGCACGCCCGGCAACCTGCGCGCCTTCATCCAGGCCAAGCTGCGCAACATCCGCACCAACGCCATGTTTGAGCACCGCTTCCGCTCCAGCGATCCCATCGAGAAGATCACGGTGGACGAAATTCCCATGGAATTTCTCTACCAGGATGGCGACAGCTATTGCTTCATGAATACCGAGAACTACGAACAGACACACCTGAGCAAAGACACGCTGGGCGACTCCGTTGATTACCTGACTCCGAACCTGCAGATCAAGGTGGAGTTTTACGATGGCAAGGCAGTCGGCATCGAGCTGCCGCAGACCGTGACGCTAACTGTCGTGGAGACCGAGCCGGGGTTGAAATCGGCCACGGCTTCCAGCGTGACCAAGCCGGCCAAGACTGAAACAGGCCTGGTGGTGCAGGTGCCGCCTTTCATCAATGAAGGTGAAAAGATCCGCGTGGATACAGCGGAAGGCGCGTATTTGTCGCGGGCTTAGGAAGCATTCAGCAATCAGCACTCAGCAGTCGGCCAGACCGCTTTTACCGCAAAGGACGCAAAGGGCGCAAAAAGGAGCAGGTTTGGCCGAGGGGGGACAGTTTGGCTGAATGCTGACTGCTGACTGCTGACGCAAGAGTGCTGACTGCTTTTTATGATTGCCAAACGTTACATTATTCGCGGACGTGTGCAGGGCGTGGGATTTCGCTGGTTTGTGGACCATGAAGCGCGCTCGCTGGGCCTGGCCGGGTGGGTCCGCAACAACATTGACGGCACAGTGGAAGCGCTGGCCATGGGCAGTGACCAGCAGCACCTGGCATTCGCCGCTAAACTGCGCCAGGGCCCGCGTGCGGCGCGCGTGGACGAAGTGACGGAACTGCCGGCCGAGCCGGTGGCTGGTCTTACAACTTTTCGCATTGAAGGAGCCTGGTAGATGGAGCCTAGACCCGCATTAAACTGCGAGCACCTGAAAGAGTTGGTCCGCGAGGTGCCTGACTTCCCTAAAAAAGGGATTTTATTTTATGACATCACTACCTTGCTGAAGGACAAGCTCGGCTTTGCCCGGCTGATTGATGCGCTTTCTGAACACTACCTTGACCGTAATGTTGATCTGGTGCTGGGCATTGAGGCGCGCGGCTTCATCTTTGGCCCGGCGCTAGCCTACCGCTTGAACGCTGGATTTGTTCCGATCCGCAAACCGCGCAAGCTGCCGGCGGAAACCGTGAAGTGGACCTACGACCTGGAATACGGAACCGACACTCTGGAAATCCATAAAGACGCGATCCAGCCCGGACAGCGGGTGATTATCGTGGACGATTTGCTTGCCACGGGTGGCACGGCCAATGCCTGCCTGCAATTGGCGCAGTCGCTGGGCGGGAAGGTGGAAGGCATGGGATTTGTGGTGGAGCTGGATTTCCTGAGCGGCCGCAAAAAGTTTGACGGAACGGAAGTGTTCTCGCTGTTGCATTATGACAAGTAAGGCTGCGGTCCTGGACCGATTTTCGGCCGTTGAAAAACATACAGCCGAGTATTTTCACAACATCAACTGCGTAAAAGTTTTTTTTCAACGCGCGCGACGGCATCCTTCGCCTCCGCCAGCCCCAGATCCCGCGCCTCGCGGTAGTGTTCCAGAGCCAGGGTCATGTTGTTCCTGTTTTCAAAGATCAATCCCACGGCATAGTGGAAGTTGGGATAGGCGGGGTTCAGGCGCAACGCGGCCTGCCATTCCGCCAACGCCTCGTCCATTCGGCCAAGCTCATAGAACGTAAGGCCGAGATGGTAGTGGCCGAGGGCCTCATTAGGATTGATCCGCAGCAAGGCCCTGTATTCCGCTATAGCGGCTTGCCGGTCACCCTGGTCGCGAAGCAGGTTTCCCAAATTGCCGTGCGCGCCAATGTAATGAGGATTGATCCGGAGCGCGGCGCGAAATTCAGCGATGGCATTTTGGGAATCCTTCCTGTCCATAAAAATCACGCCGAGATTGTAATGGGCCTCGTCATTCTCGGGATCCAGGCGTAGCGCGATCTTATATTCCGCCATAGCGCCCGCAAGATCGCCATCCTTATAGCGCATCAGCCCGCGATTGATATGCAAGGACGGATAATCCGGATTGATGCGGCTAGCGGTCTCCATTTCGGCCAGGGCGCCCGCGCGGTCGCCCAATGATTCAAGCGCCATGGCGAGCCGGCAGTGGGCAGTCACATCATCCGGCTGAAGCCGCAGAACGGCGCGATAGGCGGTGATTGCGCCCTTCAAGTCTCCCAGGGCATGGAGCGTGGAGCCCATGTCGCCATACGCGGGGAAGCAAGAAGGATCGCAGACGATGGTCGCCTGATATTCCTTAATAGCTCCAGAGAGATCGCCCGCGCGACGGAGATAATTGCCTTGGCGGTAGTGTTCCCAGGCTGCCTGCATGTCGTCCGGGGTCGGCCCTCGCGCCTGCAATTGGGCAGAGCCCTCGGCCCCTGCAGAAGCATTGACGGATCGAATGTTCGCCGCAAATTCCTGGTCGGGCGATGACAGGCTGATGTTTTCTTCGTGAATAGACTGGATCTTCCAGATGCCGTGCTCTTTTTCCAGTGTCATTCTCAGGGGCACGACGCGACCGCCTTCAGTACCGATGAACCCATCCAACAGGGCGCGCCGGTTGACAATCTGCCTGGACCGCCATTTTGTCTGCGTCGATCCAGCAATGGCGCTTCTCGACAAAAACTCCTCCAAAACCTGTTGATTCACATTTGCCTTACTCGCTTTGGAGAGATATTTGTAAGCTTTGGAAAATTTTTTCTGCCGGGCCGCGGAGAGAAAAGAATTGGCAACGCGCCCAATACCCGAGAGCTCAAAAGCCATATAGGTGAGGAAGTAAACGGGAATTGCCACGGCCAGCGCCATCCCAACCCAGAGAACTTGCATGGGACCCCTCTCCTTTAGCTTGCCCCGAAACACGTGAGCGCATCAGTTTGGAGCAAGCGGGGGAAAGGTGTCAATCGCCGTCGAACGTTTGAGCTGCGTGCGGGGCTAAAGCCTGAGTTGTGAAGCCCCTTCGTCGCAGAATCCTATGGCGTAGATCCAATAGCTGCATTAAACTTCCGTTCGCGGCTTGGAGCGTGGTGCTCCGAATCTTTTTCTCTGCTTATGACAATCAAACATTTTGCACTGCTGCTGTGCGGCACGTTTCTATTCGTTTTGGCCGCGGGAACACTCTGCGCGGATGATGCCCGGCCCGAAGCAAAACAACTATTGGTATCGGCCCATGAAGCTTCTGGTTTGTCCGCCATCCTGCCTTATGAGTTGCACGGCACCGTGGTGATCAATCCCGCGACCTCAAACGAGAAAAAGGGCTACATTACCATCTATCGCGACCACGAGAGAATGCGGTCTGAGCTGCGCGTGGAGGACTACCAGGAGATACAACTGGTGCGGGGCGGCAAGCTTTATATCTACCGGTCAACACCGTTGCCCGTGCCGCTGCTGGACTGGCTGTCTGAAACCGACCACTACTGGGACAAGCTGGCGGAGGATGGCGATGCCAGGACGAGTGACGTCGCTAAGAAGAAGGTACAAAACCAGGCAGCCAACTGTTTTGAAGTTAAGGGCGAACAGCGGCACCGGCTGTGCTTTGATCCTGAGCGCAAAGTACTGCTGGAATCGATGGAGCGGCAGAGAGCGATTGAGTTTTCCAATTACAGTGAAGTGGATGGACACTTGTTTCCCAAAAAGATAACTGTGTTGCTGGAACTGGCCACAAAGGAGATGCCCATTCTGGCGGTGGAAGATATTCAGGTCATCAAAGCGCAATTTGCCCCGACGGCATTCGCGGTCCCACCGCACGCCATGGAATTTGATACTTGCGAAAACAAGCAGGCGGCCAAGCCGCTGCAGACGCCACGTCCGGAATTTTCGCCAATGGCAGCCCGCAGAAACGCGGCTGTCTCACCGACGATCCATGTTTACGGGATCATCGATAAAGATGGCAACCTGCAAAACGTGAAGATGCTCACAACGGACGCGGAGCTACAGCAACCGATCCTGGAGGCGCTGAAGAAATGGCGCTATACGCCGGCGATGTGCGGCGCCTCACCCGTGGCCAGCGAGAAAGAGATCGAGATCCCGCTGTTCGGCGGGTTCGGTGAAAGCGGCGGTGAAGGCGGACGCAGAGGAAGGTAGAACCCTGCCGGCACTGGCTGTGCCCAGCAACTCTCAAGAATTATTGACCCATCTTTACCTCCTCCATTTCTATAATTTTTATGGAAAGTGGAGGTGACCTATGTACTTCCGCCGGTATTTTTCCCATCAATGGATTGGCTTAGCGATGGTGTTGCTGCTCGCAGGATTCTTTGCAGCTGCCACGCGTGCGCGTGTGGTACATGCGTGTGTCCTCTATAAGGGTGTGTCCGGATGCGGCACAGTGGCACAGAACAAGATCACCTCAGCCAGTCCGGCATTGCCGAAGATGATCGCCAGGGCCAATGCTCTTACTGATCTTTCAGCCATCGGGCCATACGAGTTCCACGCGCGGATTGTCGTGGAGCCAGGCTCGAGCCATAGCCAGCAGGGTGAGATCACGATCTATCGCGACCAGGCCCGTTCGCGGATGGAGTTGCAGCTCGGGGACTTTCATCAGGTAGAGATAGTCAGCGAAGGCACGCGTTATGTGTCGCGCTCGCGGCCTTATCCCCTGGCCGGCCTGGATGTGCTGAACGCTGTGGAAGACGCGGTGCAGCTTCCCGAGCAGCTCCTGGCGGACGCCAAAATCAAGAATCGTTCCAGAACGGTGGCAGGTGTGGCCGCTTCCTGCTTTGACGCTAAGCGCAGCCCGGTGTGGAAGACCCACTTCTGCTTCGACAGCAGAACGGGCGCACTGCTGGAAGCTTCCGACTACGCGGGACAGCGCGGCAGGTTTTCCGGGTACACCGCTGTTGGAGAAAAAAGTTTTCCCACAAGAATGGAGCTGACGCAGCCCGGTGAGCCACGGCATGTTGAGCTCTCGGAAATTCAGGTAACCGGCAGGAAGTTCGATGACGCAAGTTTTGCCGTCCTCCAGGGCGCGCGAGCTTTCCACGTTTGCGACGGCATGGCCACTGCCAGGGCTACGGTGGATTCGGACTGGACCGTCTCTCGCACCGAGATGGGCAAAGTTTACGTCTATGCGGTAGTGGAGGCCGACGGCCGCGTGCACGATCTCACGGTCTATGGCGGTGATAAGTGGATGGAGAAACAAGTATCGAAGGCGGTGCGCAAATGGAACTTCCTCGCGGCTCAGTGTGGTACTACGGCGATCGCTTCGGAGGTCGTGTTTCCGCTGGTGCGTCCGGCTCCTGAATCGTACTCAGGAACCAGCTCATATTCTTACGACTCGCGTGATAACACAAGTACATACGACCCATTCGCCCGCAATCCAACCTCAACGGATATAAACAACTATATAAATACCGTTAACGACCATTGATTGGCAAATTGCGCGGCGGCTTGTTTTGTGGCGATGAACGCCTGCCAAGCACGATATGCGCTCAGCAGTTGATCCCGGCTTTTTCTCTTTCCGTGTTCTTGTAAGCCCAGGCCATGCGCGGGGTGTTGTGCGCGATGCCGAAGCGGCCGCGCTGGTCCAGCACAATCATGCCGCCGTGGCCATTCAATCGCTTTTGCAGGTACTGCATGGCTTCCTGCACTACCGCGTCAGGCGCGCCGCCGGTACGCACTTTGTCCGCGGCCCACTTGGCCAAAACCAGTTTCATGATGGGTTCGCCCCAACCTGTGCAGGAGCTGGCAGCGCTGAGATTATCGGCGTAACAGCCGCAGCCAATCAGCGACGAGTCGCCCACGCGTCCGGGAGCTTTGTTGAGCGTTCCGCCGGTTGAGGTGCCGGCGGCAATGTTGCCATTGGCGTCGAGCGCCACGCAGCCAACCGTGTCATGGCTGGTGAGCGGGCCGGCAAAGGTGAGATCGGGATGGCCGGCAGCCTCTTTTTCCTGCGCTTCTTTCAGGCGCTTGATCTCGCGCTCGATGACCAGTTCTTCATTGCGGCACAGCGGCATGCCGTGCTCCTGGGCAAAGCGCTCGGCCCCTTCGCCCACGAAGTAAACGTGCGGGCTCTGGTCGAGCACCAGGCGAGAAGCGCGGATGGGATTGCGAATGCGCTCCACGCAGCCCACGCCACCGGCGCGAAGTGTGGCGCCATCCATCATCAGGGCATCAAGCTGCACGCGGCCGTCGCGGGTAAGGAAGCTGCCGCGCCCGGCATCAAACGTATCATCATCTTCCATGCAGACGATGGCGGCTTCAATGGCGTCAAGGGCGGGGCCGCCGCCTTCCAGAACGTGCCAGCCCTTGGCCAGCGCTTTTTGAACGCCGATTGTGTGGGCTTCAACCATGTCGTCAGGGATGGCCCAGGCGCCGCCGTGGACCACGATTACAGGGAGTTGTCGCAATGTATTAGGCCCTCTTGTTGGTGACAAAAAGAGAGTTTATCAGACGAGCTATTGGCTTTTCGCTCTTGGCTCTTGGCTCTTGGCCAGAGAGTTCGGGTGTGAGGCGCGGAACCGCGCTGCATGAATAAATTCCCCCCCGCGAAAGATTTTCGGGAACTTTCGTTCTACATATGACATTAAGGGTATAGAGACACAGTGGAGCAGAAAACGGCGCTTCGGGCCGTGCGGCAGGGAAAGGACATGCGCAGGCGATCATGACAGCGATGAAGCCCTGATGCTGAAATTCCAGCGCGGATCGCGCGAGGCGTTTGAAGAGTTGTTTGCCCGCTATCGCGAGCCTTTGTACGGCTTCTTCCGTCGCAGGCTGGCAAGCAAAGACCGCGCGGAGGACCTGGCCCAGGAAACTTTTCTGGCGGTGATCCGCGCGGTGGTGCGTTACGAACCGCGGGCGCTGGTCAAAACGTATCTCTATGGAATCGCATTGAAGCTGCTGGCGGTCGAGCGGAGAAAACTTTCCGGCAACGAGCCGCAGATCGATGAACATCATGAGCCGGCGGAGGATGGCCCGCAAGAACAAGCGTTGTGGGTCCGGCAGGCGCTGGAAAAATTGGACGCAGGTGAGCGCGAAATTTTGATGCTGCGGGAATATGAACAACTTAGTTACGAGGAGATCGCGGAGTTGCTGCGGCTACCGGTGAATACGGTGCGGTCGAGACTTTTCCGGTCGCGCATGGCGCTGAAGAGTTTTCTGGAGCCGAAGCGAAAGATACAAAGCAGAACGCGTGGCGCCGCCGAAGGCGAGGCACAATCATGATCACCCACAATCATCCTATCGAACAAGAAGAACTCATGGCCTACCTGGATGGTGAACTGGCGACCAACCGCGCCATCGCGGCGGCAGCGCACCTGGAGCATTGCGCGGAATGCCAGGAGCTGGCGGCTGATCTGAGGAAGCTTTCGCAGGAATTGATGGCATGGGAAGTGGAAGAGCTTGAGTCGGCGGAGGGGACGCCGATCGCGATCAAGGCAGCGTTGCAGGATCGACCGGGAAAACCAAGGAAGACCAAGACGCGGCTGGGCTGGAGAATCCTGCTCACGCGACGTGGATTGGTTTGGGGCGGAGGAACTGCTGTTGCTGTCTTGCTTCTCATGTCTTTTTCCATAAGCCGCTTGCGAGTGCCAGAGTGGAATGACAAGCAGATGAGCGAGCTTACGAGAGTTAAGCTGGCTACGCCCATCCCGCAGCAAGAGCCAACCCTCCATTCAGGTCTGATTGGCGCGAACAACGGGGAGGCGGGCAAGCTACAGACGGAAGAAGAACAAGAAGGCAGTGATAGACCTGGGGTTCCCACCGTCCCGATGATCGCCCGCACGGCCGGCCTGACCCTTACAACCAAGGAGTTCGACAAGACGCGCGCTGCGCTGGAAGAAATCCTGAAGCGCCACAACGGCTATATGGGCGAGTTGAAGGTGAGCGCGCCATCAGACGCGGGACGCACGCTGACGGCGACGCTGCGGATTCCCGCACCGCAGCTTGAGGCCGCGATGGCGGAACTGAAAAAGCTGGGCCGCGTGGAAGACGAATCGCAGGGCGGCGAGGAAGTGACGCAGGAGTATGTCGATTTGCAGGCGCGGCTGGCCAATGGAAAGCATACCGAGCAGCGGCTTACGGAGATCCTGCGCACGCGTACGGGCAAATTGCAGGACGTGCTGAAGGTGGAACTGGAGATTGACCGCGTGCGCGGCGAGATCGAGCAGATGCAGGCGGAAAAGAAAGAGCTCAGCAAACGAGTGGCGTTTGCCACACTGAGCACAACCGTTAAGGAAGAATATTTCGCCAGGCTGCAGCCCACGCCGCCCTCCACGGGAAGCCGCTTCCGCAATGCCGCCGTTGATGGATACAACACCGTGGTGGAAGGGCTGATCGACGTTGGGCTGTTCCTGCTCTCAGCGGGGCCGAGCCTGCTGTTGTGGGCGGCGATTCTGTTCTTCCCGGCCCGGTGGGCCTGGAAAAAAATTCAATCGCGGAAACGCGGGGACGCCGAGGAAGAGACGGTTTAATAACGCTCTTCTTTCTGTGCCGCACCTACGGTGCTCGCTCGTCTCTTTACCCTCCCCACCCTGCCGGCTTCGCTGCGCTCGCCTTTAGGGTGGGCTCAATAATGTCGCGCCTGCGGCGCTAGCGAGCGCCAGTCAAAAACGAAGAACGCGGTGGCCGAAATTCCCGGCTCAGAGTTCCCTGAACCAGTATCTCAGCCAGAGAAAGTGCTGGGGCCTTTGACGCGCAGGATGACAGGACTGGTGAACTCGCGGTTGCCCATCATCTTAAGAACTGGAAGGAAATTCGGCCCCGCGCTAGTAAAATACCCGTTGGAGATTTGTGAGATGAAAAAGCGCCAACTCGGACAATCCGCAATCGAAGTGGCGCCGCTGATGCTGGGCGGCAACGTGTTTGGCTGGACCGCCGATGAAGCAACGACGTTCAACATTCTGGATGCGTTCGTCGGTGCGGGCCTCAACTTTATTGACACGGCAGACAGCTACTCGACGTGGGCGCCGGGGCATCAGGGCGGCGAGAGCGAAACCATTCTAGGCAACTGGTTCAAGCGCAGCGGCAAGCGCGACAAAATTGTGATCGCAACCAAGGTGGGCTCGGAGATTCCTGGACAGGGCAAAGGCCTGAGCAAGGCGTGGATCATGCGCCAGGTCGAGGGATCGCTCAAGCGATTGCAGACGGACCATATCGACCTTTATCAATCCCATCGCGATGACCCGAACACGCCGGTGGAAGAGACGCTGGAAGCCTACGCCCAGCTGGTTCAGCAGGGCAAGGTGCGGGTGATTGGCTGCTCAAACTTTACAGCCGAGCGGACGAATGAATCACTGGCGGCGAGCCGCACACATGGCTGGCCGCGCTATGAAAGCCTGCAACCGCACTACAACCTTTATGAGCGCGCGACGTATGAAACTACGCTGGAACCGCTGGCATTGCAGGAGAAGCTGGGCGTGATTCCTTACTATTCGCTGGCCAGCGGCTTTCTCACGGGCAAATATCGTTCGCAGGACGACTTGAGCAAGAGCCCACGGGGGCAGGCGGTAAAGAAATATCTGAATGATCGCGGCTTCGGCATTCTTCAGGCGCTGGACCAGGTGGCGGAACGTTACCAGACCAAGCCGGCGCAGGTAGCGTTGGCGTGGCTGATGGCGCGCCCCAGCATTACTGCGCCGATTGCCAGCGCAACCAGCATGGAGCAATTGAATGAGCTGGCGCAGGCGATACGGCTTGAGCTGGATCGTGAGTCGATCGATAAGTTGAACAAGGCCAGCGCGTATGATGAGCCGGCGGAGAGAATCGCGTAAGAATGGTCGCCGCAGATTTTCGCAGATAGGCGCAGATCAAGAGCGGAGTTTGATGTTGCGAGGGGTAGGCTGTCAATTGTCCCTGCCTTGTACTAAAAATATGTACCTGTGTCAGGCAGAGGGCCGCAAAAGACATGACCGGTGCCGGTGAACTATTTCGCCGGTGACTCCGAGGTAAGAATCGGCTAACATGCATTTGCCAAGCAGCTTGGCGGAACAGAGCGCAACGGAAATCCCGTTGCGTTTCTTGTTTTTGGGTTTGCGACCCTCTGCCGATTTTCTCAGCCTTGGGTGGTCTTGGGTGACCTTGGGTGGAATTGGGTCGACATAGGGAGTAGGGGCGGGGTGCCCGGCTGAAGGTACAGGCAGAAGGCTGTAAAAAGATCGCCAA
>Ga0207663_10000980_pt1 | contig 13071 bp, 10 predicted proteins | sample LARL53metaG_FD_184346 | JGI IMG/M metagenome (GOLD analysis project Ga0207663, IMG submission 184346) | Corn, switchgrass and miscanthus rhizosphere microbial communities from Kellogg Biological Station, Michigan, USA - LAR L5-3 metaG... | ecosystem: Host-associated > Plants > Roots >...
GCGCGACCGGCCGGATCGCCCAGCCGCCGACGCGCTGCTCGCCGACCTGGCCAGCCGCGGTGTAGAGGTCACCGAGCTCGAGCTCGGTCCGCTGACGGCAACGGAGATAGCGGCGGTCGCCCGCAGCGTGGCCAACCTGACCGACGATGCCGTGGAGCAGGTGGTCAGCGCGGCTGACGGTAACCCGCTGCTGGCGACCGAGAGCGCCCGGGCGCTCTCGGCGGGCCGCAGCGCCCCGCCACAGAACCTGCGAGCCGCCGTCCGTGCCGCCACCGGAACGCTGCCACGTACGGCGCGCGACCTCATTGAATTGCTCGCCGCCGCCGGGCGTGAGCTGTCCGCGGCCGAGCTCGCCGCGCTTCCGCTGGCCGATCGCGACGCGGCCGAGGAAGCCGTCCTGGACACCGGGCTGATCTCCCGCAGCCGGGCCGGGCTGCGGTTCCGGCATGCCCTGCTGGCCGAGGCCGTCCGGGCCGACCTGGGCGGGCAGGGGCGCCGCTACGGACAGCTGGCGCTAGCGATCGAGGATGCTGCCCTGTCTCCGGACGGGGTCGCCGCGGAGGTAGCCGGTCATCTGCACCGGGCCGGACGTGATGACCTGGCCGGGCCCCGGTGGCAGCGCGCGGCCCGCTACGCCCGGTCGCTCGGCGCGATGCCCGAGGCCGTCCGGTTCTGGGCCGAGGCCGTGCGTTGCGACCCGGATGCGGTGGATGTCCGGCTGGAGCTGGCCGAGGCGTTCGGCTGGCTCGGGCAAGACGCCGAGTTCGAACGGGAGTGGCAGACGGCCCTGGTCCGGCTGCCGGAAGAGCGGCAGTCGGCGGCCTGGAACTGGCGCGGCCAGGCGCTGCGCACGGTTGTCTGTAATCCGCGTGCGTCGCTCGCCGCCTACCAGCGGGCCTGGGAGCTGCTGCCAGCGGATGCACCGCAGCCGCTGCGGGTGGACATCATGCTCGGCGCCGCCTGGTGCGAGTCGGCGGCCGGTGACCCGGAGCGCGCCCGGACGTTGCTGGGGGAGGTGGCCTCACTGGCCGCAGACCTCGATGACACGATCGCCGCGCAGATGGCCAATTCCGAGCTTGGCTCGCTGATCCGGCTGGGCCGGTTCGCCGAATGCGAGGCGGTGGCCGACCGGGGCGCGGCGGCGGCGGCCCGGGCGGCCCGCCCGGACGTCGCTTACACGATCTGGATCCAGGCCGCGTGCGCGCTCAGCGCGGCCGGCCAGCTGGCAGGGGCGCTGCGGGCCACGGACGCGGCGGTCGCGGCGACCCGTGGCCTGACGGTGATCGAAGTGCCATGTCTGGCCGCTCGCGCATTCGTGCTTTCCCGCCTCGGCCGTCACGCCGAGGCGCTGGCGCTGGCCGCCGAGCAGCTGGCCAAGGCCGAACGGATGGACTCGTCCGCGGCCGTGTCACTGGCTCGCCACGATGCGGGGCGGATCTCGCTGGCGGCCGGGCGTCACGCCGAGGCGGCAAACCTGCTGGAGCAGGCGCTGGCCGGAGAGGCCGAGGTGAACCGGCCCGCCGCCCGGCTGGCTCGCGCGGAGGCGCTGGCCTCGTCCGGCCGCCCGGAGGAGGCCGCTGCCGAGCTGCGCCGTGCCGCCCTGGAGCCGGTCCGCGGCAGCGACCAGCCGTGGGCGCTGGTGCCGCAGGTGGCGCGGGTGCAGGGGCTGATTGCGCTGGCCCGCGGTGACCGGGCTGAGGCCCGCCGTCGGCTCATTGAGGCCGCCGCGGGCTGGCGGCGTCACCAGGAGCACGATACGGGTGCTGAGCTCCTGGCCAGCTTCGTGGACCTCGGCCGGGCGCCGATCGTCGGACTGGTCGAGCCGGAATGGGAACTGCGACGGCTCACCGCTGAACTAGCAGGCCTGGACGAGTTCACGGAGGTGTCCTGATGCCGGGATTCGCCTTGACCGCCCGATGCCGCGCTCCCGTCGAGGAGGTGTGGAAGCTGCTGTTCGACCCGACCCGGTTCCCGGAATGGTGGGCGGGCATCGAGGCGGTGCGCCAGGACGCGCCCGGAGAGTTCACGCAATGGCCGACGGGCTACCCCGATTTCCCCATGCCGCAAAAGCTGCGCGTCGAGGAGGCCGGCGAACGGGTGACGATCTCCTGCCAGGTTTCCGACATCGACATCGTCTGGCAGCTCGGCGAGGCGGGCGCCGGCACATCGATCAACGTGAACGTCATCCTGCCCGAGCGCGAGGCACACCGGCTCGACGGGCAGCAGCAGGTCATCTCCGAATCGCTGCGCCGCCTCACCGTGCTCGCCGAAGCCGCATCCTGACCCCGCCAAACCGTGTCGCTGGCGCCAGGCAAGGCTGCATTGACGTTTCGTTGACGGAGCCGCAGACGGGGTCCGCGGAGGCTGGCGGCTGACAGTCCGGCATTGCTGCCGGACGACGAGGAGGCCGCAGTGGGCGAGCAGGCGGGATATGACGTAGTCGTGGTCGGCGGCGGGGCGGCGGGCTGCGTTGTCGCCGCCCGGCTGAGCGAGGAAGAGAGCCGGCGGGTGCTGCTGCTCGAAGCCGGGCCCGACCACCGGGTGCTGATGCCCGCTGACGTGCGGGACGGCTGGCGGCCCACCACCCGGTATGACTGGGGCTACGTCGCCGAGCGGGACGCCGTGGGCGTCGCTCGGCCGCTGCCGCGGGGCAAGCTGCTGGGCGGATGTTCCTCGACCAACGCGACATTCGCGCTACGCGGCCATCCGGCGGATTACGATGCCTGGGCGCGCGCCGGTAACGACGGATGGTCGTTCGACGAAGTGCTGCCGTTTTTCACCCGGCTGGAGAGCGACGCGGACTTCGGCGGGGCACCGTGGCACGGCGATGGCGGCCCGCTGCCGATCCGGCGCTACCGCGACGACGAGCTTACCGACGTGGCCCAGGCCGGCCTGGAAGCGTTCGAGGAAGTCGGCTGCGCGCGGCTGCCGGACGCGAACGCCCCCGGTGCCGTCGGTGTCGCCGCCCTCCCGGTCAACACGCTCCATGGCGAGCGCATCAGCACCGCGCTTGCCTACCTGCCAGCCGGCCGGCCACGGCCAAACCTGACGGTGCGCTGTGACGCCGAAATCAGCGGCCTGGTGATCGAGCGGGACCGTGCCGTCGGCGTGCGGCTGGCTTCGGGCGGCGAGATCCGGGCCAGCCGGGTCATCTTGTGCGCGGGCGCGTACGGCAGCCCCGCCCTGCTCATGCGGTCGGGTATCGGGCCCGCCGGGCACCTGCGTGAACTCGGCATTCCCGTCGTGGCCGACCTGCCTGGCGTCGGCGCCAACCTGGCCGATCACCCTGCCGTCTCGGTTGATTTCGGCTATGACCGGGAAGCTCGCCCGGCCCCGGCGTTCCAGGTGGCCGCGACCCTGCGCAGCGAAGGCGTCGGCCCCGACGGGCCACCGGACCTGCAGTGCATCGTGGGCGGCCCGTTCGCCGACAGCGGCTCAGGCACCTTCTTCCTCGCCGTCGCGTTGCTCAAGCCCAGGTCACGGGGGACGGTACGGCTGCGGTCCGCCGACCCGTCGGCTGCCCCCAGCATCGATCTGGGATACTTCCGTGAACCTGCTGACCTGGACCGGCTGGCCGCTGGCCTGGCACGGATCCGGGAATCAGCCGCAGCTGCCGTGATCGCCGGACTCTCCTGCGGAAGCGAGCTGGCGCCGGGGCCCGATGTCGCCCACGGGGACCGGGACGGCCTGCGCGAATGGATCCGCCGCGCCGCGTGGACCTATCATCACCCGGTCGGCACGTGCGCCATGGGCCCGGCGCCCGGCTCCGGCTCGGTCGTGGACGCCGCCGGCGCGGTCCACGGGATCGACAGCCTGACCGTGGCGGACGCCTCCGTGATGCCGGACATCCCGTCCGCCAACACCCACCTACCCACGGTCATGATCGCCGAACGTATCGCGGCGCTGCTGGTGACCAGCCGCACTCGCGCTGCCCGGTCCCGGACACAGGGAGGAACATCATGAGCGGCATCGCCGAACTACACGCCCAGGCGCTGGACATCACCGGCCGCATCGTGGCGGGCATCCCGCCCGGTCGCTGGCACGTCGGCACACCCTGCCAGGGCTGGGATGCGCGGGCCCTGCTCAACCACGTCGTCTCCGGAAACCTGTGGGCGGCCGAGCTCGCCGCTGGGGCAACCATCGAGAGCGTAGGCGATCGCCTCGGAGGAGACGTGCTCGGCGCCGACCCTGCCCGGTCATACGCCGTATCCGCGGAAGCCGCCGCGGCCGCTTTCCTCCGCCCCGGAGCCCTCAATGCCCCCTGCGCCGTCTCCTACGGGCCAGTCCCCGGATCGGTCTACGCCGGGCACCGGTTCCTTGACGTGTTCATCCATGGCTGGGACCTGGCCACCGCGACCGGGCAGAGCGCTGCCCTCGATGCCCGCCTCATGGAGGCTTGCCGTCAGGTCATCGAACCGCAGCTGGAACTCTTCCGGCGAGTCGGCGCGCTCGCCTCCGAACTGCCGGTCCCGCCGGACGCCACGCCCGAGACCCGGTTCCTCGCGATGCTCGGCCGCAGCGGATGACCGCGATTTCATGCTCCACCTCCGTCACCCGCGGTGCCGCGGGCTTGGAGCCGTTCGGCCAGCACGACCTTGAGCCCGGCGGTGACCGGGATGGCCATGAGCGCGCCGATCAGGCCGAGCACCGTGCCGCCAATCAGACCGGCCAGCAGCACCGCGGCCGCGCTCAGGCTGACCGTATGCCTCAGGATGCGCGGCGCGATGAGGTAGTTCTCAAGCTGCTGGTAGCCCACGAAGAACAGGGCCACGATCACCGTGGTCGGCCACAGCTCGGTGGTGAGCAGCGCGGCCCCCACGCCGGCCACCGCGCCGAGCGTCGCGCCGATCATCGGGATCAGGTCGCACAACGCCACCACGAACGCCAGCGGCACCGCGAACGGTACCGACAGCGCGGTGAAGACGACGAAGGCGGCCAGCCCGGCGGCGAGGGAGATCAGCAGGTTGCCGATCATGTAGGAGCCCACCTTGTCCACCATCACGTCCGATATCCGGCCGAACCGAGCGCGGTGCGCGGCCGGGAACAGCCGCAGCACGCCGTGCCGCAGGCGGGGCAGGTCGGCCATGAAGTAGGCGGTGAGCACCAGCACCGTCAGCGTGGAGAACAACGCCCCGAACAGGCGGCGGGTGAACCCGAGCAGCCCGCCTCCGAGCCGGCCGGGGAGGCTGGCCAGCAGGTCCTGGACCTTGCCGGTCAGGTGGAACCGGTCGGTCAGCTCGCGGAAGCGGGCCGAACGTCCCTGCAGGTTCGCCACGTAGCCGGGAAAGTCGTGCACCAGCGCCTGGAACTGGTGGACCATCGCCGGGATGACCGAGTACAGGAAAACCGTGGTCAGCCCGGCCGCGAGCAGGAAGATCACCAGCACGGCCAGCCCGCGCCGCATGCCCCGGCGGGTCAGCATGCGGACCGCAGGGTCCAGGCTGACCGCGATGAACAGCGCGATCAGCACCCGGACCAGCACCGCCCTGGTCGTGTACACGGCGGCCGCCGCGGCCAGAACCGTCATCACGCCCGCGCTCACGTAGATGCCCCAGCGGAACATCGTCACCGGACGCGCCCCCGCCTCCGGCCCCGCTGCGGGCGGCCCTCCGTCGTCCTGGCGCCGGGCAACCCGGTCACCGTCAGGACGAGCGGGTGTCGTCGGGTGGGCGTTCACGTGGTCCTCCTGCTCTAAGGTCAGCGCCCAGAAGCTGTGCTGACGGGCGGTGATACCCAGGTCTGTGCCCTCGCCGCCCCGGCGGTCAGGGGCCGCCGGGGCGGCGCCGTTCCCGCCGCGTCATAGAGCGAGGTAGAGCTCATTGAGCAAGCGGAGGCTGCGATCCATCTCGTGCGCCCCGGTGATCCATCGGTTGGGGACGTAGCCGAAGCTGAAGCGTCGGTCGAGATCGGCGAACGACATTGACCCGCCGTTGCCGGCCCACCAGGCGACGTGGGTACCACCCGATGCGGGGACGATCTCACCGTTCAGGCAGTACCCCATGCCCCAGCGCAGCGGGAGCTCGAGGACGATGTCGACACCGGCCGCCTGCTGCTCGAGCACCCGCTTCCGGCCGGCCGCGCTCAGCAGTTGCTTGCCGCCGGCACCGCCGCTTGCCAGTATCGATTGCGCCGTCGCGATGCCGCGGGCGTTGCCGTGCCCATTGAGCGCGCCCATGCCGGCGCGACGCCACGGGATGGCCCATGTGTCGCGGGGCGTCGCGGGCGGGTTGAGCATCGCGCGTGCGAAGAAGCGGTTGCCGCGGGGGTGGACCGGGAATCCGGGGATAAGCAGCGACACCTGCGGGTCGGCCTCTACCGGGGTGCCGATGTAGTAGTCGCCCGGAACGCCGAGCGGCGTCATGATGTCCTCGGTGAGGAAGGTCCCGAGCGGCTTGCCGCTCACGCGGCGCACGACCTCGCCGACAAGGTGACCCTGGGTGAAGCCGTGGTAGCCCGCAGCAGTGCCCGGTTCCCACCACGGTTCCTGCTGCGCGAGCAGCTGAGTTGACCGTTCCAGGTCGCAGATGTCATCGAGGGTCATCTGCTCGGTCCACCCGGCGAGGCCGGAGGTGTGACCCAGCAGGTGTCGTACCGCCACCGCGGCCTTGCCTGCCGCGGCGAACTCCGGCCAGTATTCGGCCACCGGCGCGTCGAGGTCGAGCTCACCGCGGTCCGCGAGGATTAGCGCGCACAGCGCGGTCATCGTCTTGGTCGAGGAGAATCCGTTCGTGATCGTGTGGCGTGACCACGGGCGCGTGTAGGTGTCGTCGAAGTAGCCGCCCCACAGGTCGATGACAGGTTCGCCATCGAGCAGCACGGCCACCGATGCGCCGACGTCCTGGCCGTTCGTCAAGAGGTCGATGAACGCATCGCGCACGCGGGCAAAGCGATCGGAACAGGTGCCGTGGATCTCGGTGTCGGGTTGATGCTGTCCGGCCATTCGAGGGTCCGCGGCAAGTTGCCCGCTGGTGCCCGTGCTGGCGATCGCCGGTGGCGCCAGGGGAGGAAGGGGTCGGGTCGTGGCGGTCATAGCTGTTCCTTTCTGGTGATGCCGGGCACACTCCGTCCGGGCGCGTGCCGTCGGGGAGCAGAACTCATCTGCGCTGAGACCGTCCGCGGGCGCCGCTTCCACGCGAGGGCAGCGAACGGGCACACGAGTGCCGCGCCGGCGATCGCGACAGACAGGCCGGCGTACCGGGCTGGGTCGTCGATGAGCTTGAAGGCATCGATCGCGGCGTGCACGAGCGCGCAGGCCCAGATCGTCTGCCGTCCGAGTTCGTAGAGATGAGCGAGCGGGATGCACGTCACGGCGGCGACCGTGACCGCGGCAACGCCGACGCCTATCCCGCCCTCGATGGCGATCGGCACGTGCGTGAGCGCGATCAGCGGCATCGTGGCGACGACCGCGGCGCCGAACCGGCGGCCGCTCCGCAGGTGCGCGAACGCGTAGCCACGCCAGCACAGCTCCTCTGCGACCCCGTGGTAGGCGAGCAGGTTCACCGCGAGCCAGGGCCAGCCGGCCCGGAGCTCGAGATGCTCGCCGGCGATGTATGCGTACGCCGGCAGGGTTGCCACCACGATCAGGGACACGATCAGCGCGGCGACCATCGCCCGGGAGCCAGGCCGGCCGAGGCCGAGCCGGGCCGGAATGTCCGCGCGCGGGGTCTTGAGGACGCGGGACTCGACGACCACGGCCAGGGCGATAACGACGGCGGCGGCGATGACGCCGTGGTCGATACTGGCCGTGCCGATCCGGCCGAGGCCGTAGAGCGCTGACCACAGGATGAGGAAGCCGGCGAAGAACCGGAACCAGGGAACGTCGCGCGTCATGGCTTCGCCGCCGCCGGGCGTTTCGAGGCGATGAGCGTCACGCCGCGGAGGATTGTGAAGATCCAGACGTTGATCATCACCACCTCGAGGTTGTTGTTCGGTGCGACGATGGCGCCTGCACCCGCAATGATCGCGAGCAAGGCAAGCACGGCGAGCAGGCCGTTGACGTGTATGCCATCGCCGGAGCTGATCGCGTCGCGGAGACGCATTGCGCCCATGACGACCACCCACACGGCGAGGAGCGTCAGCACGGCGCTGCGGGTGACGTCGGGATAGACAAGTGCGGTAACGACGACGGCGACGTCCACGCCAGCCTGGGCAAGCAACTGCCACCGGTGCTTGGCGTCCGCGATGGCGGTCGCAAAAGCAAGGAGCGCGTCGGCGATGGCGTAGGCGCCGAAGACGACGAGCATCGCCCCGAGTGAGATCTCAGGCCACACGATGGCCGTCACGCCGGTCGCGATGGCGAGAACGCCGCGGGTAACGGAGCTCGCGGACTCGCTGCCGACGTGACGTCGGGCGAGCGCAGCGATCCGGTGCCGCAGCGCGTCTCCGGCCATGTCGGGCAGTGCCGCTGTCCCGCGCTGGAGGGAGCTCAGCGTCGATTGGTCACGGAGGATGTCTGGCATCTCGGGCGCTCCTTTCGAGCGAGGTGAGTGGGTTGCCTGTGGCTCAGCTGATGGGGGTGCTCAGGGAATGACGAGGCGCTCGACCTGCGTCACGGCCGCCCGTTTCGCGACGTACGCCGGTACGAGCTCGAACGCGTGAGCCGCGGTGTCCGCCTCGACAAGCCACCAGATGTCATGACCGCCGTAGAAGCAGGAAGCCGCCGCCTGGCGCTGCCGCAACGGGCTGACAAAGCCCTGGAACGACGCGAAGACCGCGCCGCACTCAGCGGGCTCATGCCGGTGGTGGATGACGAAAGCAGGCACCTCGTCATCGTGCGGGAATGGACCCGCGAGCATCATCCGGCGACACCCTGATCCTGCCCCCTGAAACTCACGTCCATCGCTGGGCCGGGTCGGTCGTTGTGAGCGGTCAGGCTTCCCGTTCGCGCGCGCGGTCCACGAGCCGCGCCAGTTCGAGCCGCGACGTCACCTGTAGCTTGTGGAACGCATTGCGGACATGGCTTTCGATGGTCTTGCCGCTCAGGAACAGTTCGGCCGCGATCTGCGGGTTGGACTTGCCCCGCGCGACGAGCATCGCGACTTCCCGCTCGCGCGCGGAGAGGTTTGCGAGCTTGCTGGCGCCGGTCGAGGTTGGCGCGGCGCGGCGAGACCGTCGACGGCCCAGTTTGCGGAGCTCGCGGTCGGCCTCGGCGCGCAAGCCATGCGCGGAGCATTCCTCGAACCGGGTCGCGGCCAGGGTCAGCTCCTCGATTGCTCGATCCGCCCGTCCGGACGCCGCGAGGGCTCGCCCGAGAACGACTCGCGTCTTCTCCGCTTCGATCACGGCCCCCGCGGCAGCGAAAGCGTCGAGCGCCGCGAAGGCATGCCGCTCCGCGCGTGCTGGCTCGGACAGGGCCAACGCGACGGTGGCGCGCTGTGCGAAGCCGACCGCGGTCGGGAGCTTCAATGCGTCGGCGACCGCGGTCATGTCGGCGGCGAGACGCTGCGCCTCACGGGTGCGTCCGAGCGCGATCAGGCAGTGTGTCGCGAGCTCGCGTGCCTGCAGTTGCCAGCGCAACGGCAGTCCAGCTGGCCCTCGGCCCCCGGCACAGGCGTCGAGTTCCTGGAGCGCGCGCTGGGCCTGGGCGCAGTCGAACAGGACGGCCGCGTGTGACAGCCGGGCCAGCTCGGCGGGTAGCGTGACGCCGCACGTACCCGTACGCTCCGCGGCTTCGCGGGCCGCATCGAGTGCCCGCTCACGATCTCCACGGCAGCTCAGGATCGTCGACTGCGCCGACAAGTTCCAGGCGATCCCCAGGCTGTGGTCGCTGATGCGCGCGTAATCGACTGCGGTCTCGAGTACATCGAGAGCCTGATCCAGCTCGCCCCGCGCCGCGCGGATCGTCCCCGACCAGTAGAGCAGCGGCACGTGCTGGCCTCGTCCGAAGGCGCGCGCCACCCTCAGCGCGCGTTCGATGTGCGTACTCGCCTCTGGGTACAGGTCGAGGTAGTACTCTGCCGTTGCGATCTGGCCGAGGAGGTATGGGTCCTCGGCCAGCTGATCGTCGTGCAGCGAGTCAGCCGCCCTCGCGGCTTCGGCGTGGGCGGTGCGAGCGTCATCGACCTTCCCGGTGAGCACCGCCGCGAGCGCGACGAGAGCCGTCGTCCTGACAGCGCGAAGTTCATCGCCGAGGGCAGCCGCATCGGTGCGGCCCCGGGTGGCCCAGGCCGCCATGGCGTCGAGATTGAGTGCGTAGAACTCGTCGATGCTGAGCTGGGTCAGCAGATCGACGCGGTGCACCGTCGGCGCCGCGCGAACGCGCGTCAACGCCTGGGTGAGTCGCGCGCGTGCCTCGGTATGGTGGCCGAGAAGCTGGTCGAGACGTGCGCAGAGGCTGACGAGCTCGAAATAAGTCTCCGAATGCTCCTCGCCCAGCAGCGAGAGCACGTCGAGACAGGCCTGACGAGCGTCTGAGAACCGGCCGCCCGATGCGTACGCCGTCGAGAGCGCGACGCCGAGCGCGACCCGACGATGATCCCCGGGGCCGCTCGGCGTCAGCCGAAGGGCGGCGGCGAAGAAGTGAGCCGCGCCGAGGGGCGAGCGCGTCATGAGCGATTCGCCTGCCCTGGTCAGCATCTCGATGGCGTGCTGGTCACCATGCCGGCCGGCGTGCTCTATGTGCGCAGCGAGCAGCACGGGGGATGCCCCGCGCCGCTCGAGCTCCCGCCCGCATCGTTCATGCGCCGCAAGTCGCCAGCCACCCGGCGTCGTCTCGTACACCGCCCGCCGCAGCAGCGGGTGCCGGAACTGGAATCGGCGCGGGACGTCGGTGTGACGGATCATGTCGCGGTGCAGAAGGACGTCGATGGCCTCGACGGCACCGCGATCAGTGAGGTCCGCCGTGCACCCGGCGAGGTCCGCTTCGAAAGGATCGCCCGCAATAGCCGCGCCCCGCAGGAACTGACGGGTCGCGGCATCGAGTGCCCCGAGCTCTTCGGTCAGCGCGGCGGCGACCAGGGGCGGCAGATCAGCGTGCCGATCGCCGGCGTCGGCGCGTACCGAGCCCGGCTTGGACGAGGAGATGCGCGCCAGTTGCTCGAGGTAGAACGGGTTACCACCGGATGCGATGTACAGCCGCTGCGCCTCGTCGCCCGGCACTCGGGGATCGAGCAGCTGCCGGCTCTCCGCTGCGGTGAGCGGTGCGAGGTCCACCCGAGCCGCGTATCCGGCCAGAACAGCCTCGCTGACAGCTGCCAGCAACCCAGCTGGCGCCTGCCGTACCCGCGCGCCGAAGAGGAAAACCACCGGACCGCCGGGTGGGCGCCGCAGCAGCGAGATCACCATCGCGATCGTTGCCGTGTCGGCCCAATGCAGATCATCGAGCACAATGATGTGCGGCTTGGCGGCGGCCAGGCACTGCAGCAGGGCACGCATCGCTCGATGCGCCTGATACTGGGCGTCGACGGTTCCCCTCGGCGACCCTGAGGGGGTGACCGGGTATGACGGCAGCAGTGCCGCGAGCGTCGCGTGCAGCTCGTCATCGAGCGTGCCGAGTAGACGAGCGTCGACCGTCTGGACGTAATCGTCGAGCGCGACGACGAAGGCGCCATACGGCAGCGCGCCGCCGAATTCGGAGGCGCTGCCCGTCACGACCACCTCGCCGATGCGGGCCAACGGCCGGATCTCGTGAAGGAATCGGGTCTTGCCGATGCCGGGCTCGCCGAGCACGATAACGGCGGACCCGTCGCCCCGGCGCGCGCGAGCAAGGGCCCGGCCGAGGACGACCAGGTCAGCATCACGCCCGACCAGCGGCCTTACTGGCACTCGCATTGACCCGTCCCGCGCCTCCGGGATGACCAGGTACCGGTCCTACAACGCTGGGACTGGCGAAACGGCCCGTCCACTGCATGGCAGGCCAACGCGCGCCCGTGAAAGCCCGATGCAGTTGCCGTGGAGGCGGTGTGGAGAAATGGGTACCCGATGTGATGCGACCCGCGGATCCTATCGGCCGGCGGAAGGGGCGATCCGGGCGGCGAACTCGACGATGCGGCGCGCGGCGCTGCGGTCCGGATCCAGGTCCGGGTTATATGCCGACACGCTCCGGCCGGCGCAGCCGCCGCTGTGCACGGCCGGCACGCCGGCCTCGGTGAGCTGCTGCCAGGTCAGCCCGCCGCCCAGCGTGACCTCGCCGGGAGCGCCGCACGCGGTGAACTCGCTGCGGGCCAGCACGTCAAGGGTCAATATGCAGCCACCAGCGGGACCCGTGCGCCGTGACATGCCCGGCGGCCCGGCGGGCGGACCCCGCGGGGTCCGCGGCGACCTGATCCGCCGGGCGGAGCCGCACCCGGCCGGCTACCGCCGGCACGTTCGCGGCCTGGCGGAACAGGTGGTCCCGGGGCCCGGGCATGGCGAGCGCGCCCGGGTCCAGCGCCGGCAGCCGGGCGCGAAGCGATGGCGGCGCCTGCTCGCCGGTCAGGCCCGGCAGCAAGGCGATCTCCATGTCCGCCGCCTCGCCGCTCGCCGGCAGGTCCATCGGCGTGGCGTCCTCGTGCCCGTCCACGAACACCAGGCCCGCCCGGCCGGCGACGTCACGCAGGGCGGGAACCGCGGCGAGCAGGACCGAGCAGTCAGCGCCGTACACGAACGGGAACCGGCCAGCCGACAGCGCCGAGCCCACCCGGCGGTACAGCGCGCCGGTCATCTGCGTTCTAGCGTTAGGCGCGGTGGGAAAAGTACGGACGCGGCCAGGACGCGTCATGTTGGCTCTGGGCGCTTGATCATGCCCGATACGTACCCAGCTCGGCGCACCATGCTGCGTCTTTAACTGGTCATGAGGCGGTAATTCTGTTCCCTGAAAAGCGAACGATCCGCCACGCCCGGGGCGGCCAACGCGTCCAGAACTGGCATATCTGCGCGCCACTGCGGCCTGCTGCAGTCCGAATGTCAGGCACAAAGAATCGGCGTTCTGTAGCATGCGCTGAATTAATTGCAGGTCGCGCGTCAGGTCGTAAGGGGTTCCGGCTGGCTTGAAGGCTGACTGGCCGGCTTCTGCCTTCGTACGCTGATGTACCAGTGCAGCAGCGAGCGATCTCTCTGAATCGTCATTCGTAGCAGTTGCCTGCCTCGTGCGGT
>Ga0207663_10000983_pt1 | contig 13046 bp, 14 predicted proteins | sample LARL53metaG_FD_184346 | JGI IMG/M metagenome (GOLD analysis project Ga0207663, IMG submission 184346) | Corn, switchgrass and miscanthus rhizosphere microbial communities from Kellogg Biological Station, Michigan, USA - LAR L5-3 metaG... | ecosystem: Host-associated > Plants > Roots >...
GATTTTATAGAATCTATTCCGCCTGTGATCGTATAAGTGGTGACAAAGTTGTTGATCCTGGTGAACCCCGATGATATAGTATATGCATTCTTATTCTCGCTAGTCATGTTTATTGTTGATGGGTTACTTGAAGGTGTTGGCAATTGTGGGAAGGGGCTTGTATTGGTAGTAGTGGTAGTAAGTTTAGCAAAAGCTGATGGAGAAATGAGAATGCTCGCAATAGCAGTAGCGAGGATAGCTGCAAAAGCCATAATCTCCAAGGATTTTTCCTTCATCATTAGACTTATGATACAAAGTTGCAATAATAAAGAGATTGCCAATATCATGATTGTCTTAGCCGTGAAGATGATTGTTTTCTCCTATTGAATTTGGAATAATGGCGAATGTAGGAATAGCCGATGTAACACTGACCAATACTATTAGTGTTAATGACGCTGTTATGGCACTTAGGTTTAATATGCTAGCGTTGATTTTGAATGCCATTGAGGATTAAATTAAGTGGTGGTAGATACTAAAAATTAGTGATTTAGTATTGAAGTCCAACAACAGCATTCATCCGAAGTGCAATTTGGACACTTTGTTGACGATTTAGTGTCCTTACATTCTTCCTGTAGACATCCACAATCTACACCTATTTTGCATAAACTGGCTTTAACAAAAAATGTTTATTGAGGATAGATTCATTATTAAACCATGCAAGTTTTTTTATACTGACACATGATACATCCAAAGAAATTCAAGAAGATGCTTGTAAAGCAGCAAGTTGCAAAAACAGCACAAGATATCTTCATGGGCTTAGGTTCGTGGCATCCAGCAGCCAAAGAACACATGATGGCTTATGACATGCATTAAAAGACTTTACAACGATGTACGAAGAGAAGACAATCTTCTAGGAGGTATGAGGAGGGAGATCCTCATGTAAATTCTTATGAATTTAGTCTACATTTTTTGGCAACAAATAAAGAGCAGCTTAAAGGATGGTATAGTATTGGAGATACAATAAGATTCAATATTCATCCAAAGCAAGCCTATGCGTTGAGTTATATTTTAATATGATACTATAGGAGTTGCAATTGCATCTGATGATGATAATGTATCTCCAAACACTCTAACAGCAGATGAGATCTGATTGAAAAGGGTGAGCTAATATGCTGTAAGTAATAACAATTGTGTCATTAAATCTAACTAGCTTAGGGCCATTCATTCCATATCCCGCTATTTTGATAGGCACATTTTAATAGGTATATACACATATACACATATACATATGATAAACAACTAAGGGATTTCACTAGCTATCATGCTCGATCAGAAAGTATGATCGGTAGTTGGATGGGAGAGAGGGATGAGGAAATTACCTTCTCATCATATCTCTATCTATATATCCATTATTACAACTATATCAACAAAAGATCCCTTTTTTTGCTGCTACCAAATGAAATTTCCTTGTTACCATTGGTACCGACATTTTCCCTCTTAAACGTCCTTACAGATTTTTATGGCAATAATAAAATATAGAAAAAACGATATAAATAATATCTTGTGATTCGTAATCATTACGCAGTATAATCCATTATCTAGAAACGGCTAATAGAAAACCTGATCTCAAATTCATATTGTGGTACATATGAATATATGACCATATATTATTGACAACTTTTACTTAGTCAGTTAGTTATACTGGCTAACATAAGTTCGTCAACTCTATTATGTCGTTTAACCTCATGTGAAAGCCCATTGGATTTATACGGAATTGTGTTAGTTGGTATAGCTAGAGAATCAAGACAAAAGTTAATTCCTTTTTATTCTATATTTTAATAAAATCGTTTATGAATATCATAGAGAAACAACAGCAGCAACAACCACCATCGCCAGCATTTAGGACTTTGGAAAAAAAATCGATGAACGTGCTAATGACATTCGTTGAATACGAGACATTATTTGGGATAGAAAAACGACAATTATTCGACAGATGGACAAAATAACACAATTAGCATCAGATCTGAATGTAGATAGCATACAACTCAGAAAAATGATTATTGAATCTTTTGCTGACATAGACATGTCCGAATCATGGCTAAGGAAGCTGCTATCGGGATATCTAAAATCAACAAAGCATAGCAGAAAAGATTATCTCAAACGACAGATACAATGGGACCAGCAACCACTACAGCAGTTCAGTATCTCATCCTCTGCTATTCCATAACTTTGCATAAAAGATATAGGAACTGGCATAGAGCCTGAAATATTCCCCAAGATTATTTGGAAAAATTTGTTACAAAATCAGAAGCAGGAGGTGTTAGTTTAGGATTATTTATCTCTAAAAGCTTTGTAGACGCCCATGGAGGAAAGATATCGGCTGAGAATAATCCGGATGGTAAAGGAGCCGCTTTTTGTATTAGTCTACCAGTGAGCATAGATATAATGATGCCGTTATAACCTTCTATCAAAAGCCCATCACGTAGGTAAAAATTGCGCTTTGGAGTAATTGGAAATAATCTATCTATGAGTAAGTGAGCATGACTTACTCCCCACTATACAAGATAAAATGTATCTTTGTAACAATGTATGGAGTTAAGTGATGTACAAGACTGCATTTTCTCTATGGATTTTCATTCTTCTTATCAACTTGTTTAGACTTGAAATTATAAATCAGGTCTCAATATTAAATAGAAAGAAAGGAAGTGATTCAACAATTTTCAAACATGCTTGTAAATAATAAAAATTAAACTCTGATGACAGATTCATTAATTCTTAACTGATGTATAAAATCTTTTATACATATATCCACATAGAATTTAATGAATCTGTTAAGTGGTGTTTTACAATAGTCTTTACAGTTGTCTTAGTTGTAACAATTATTTTTTCGGTATCAACAAATCTTTTTACACCTTCCATTGCGATGGCTAAAATAGGTAACAGGCTCTCTAATGGTAATCCTAACTCTGGGCTTTCCTCTACAGCTAATACATATTTTACGATGGTAAATGGTACTATAGACAGTACTCAGAATAATGAAAATGGTACGTGGTTACTTTCAGGTAAGTGGAGTAACACACTTGCAAGTATATTAGGTCACTACGAGTCAATATTCTCTGCTTCATTTAATATGGCTAATACAAATGGAAATGGATTGCATAACCATACGATCTCAGGAAGAATAATTGGAAAGCCTGTAAACCAAAATAATATAACTACTATTAGTGGCCCTGTTACTGTGACCCTTAAAGATGGTCAGCACAGTGGTGTACCAGCGGCTATAAAATTTATAGATAAGAGTAAAATAAGCATATCACTCGATCCATCAAAAGTCAGCCATCACTTTGGGAATACACCAATCCTTGGCACTATAACACAAGAACAATTTTTCAAAAGTGTCACAGAAGTAATCCATATCACTCAACCACCAAAATCGATGATTACTGGATAATCCAAGCATCCTCTGTATTACACAGCCGACTTTTTGAGTAACTAAGCCCTCTCCTTCCCCCTAATGTATTCCAAGATTTATCTATAGAATATGTCAAGATAACATACACAGAGTATATGCATGAGTATATTGCATCCTACGTTAAACCCTCGTACAGTGAATGTATAGATTGTAATAAAAGGACTACGCATATTTGTCTTAGATGCCATTATTGTTATTCATGCCATTTCAAAATAGAGAGGATGGAAAAGCAAAGGAAACAAGCAAGCAAATATCATCAGCGTTACTATAGAGATAGTATAAGGCAGGAAGAATATCCAGTGAGGTTCGTTACCTATAAAATACAACCAACAAAGACAAGTAAAAGAAGATAACCTCTGTATTTAGTAGTCAATTTTCATAGAAGACTCCTGTCATCTCTTGTATGTTACCAGGTGGAAATTGTATTTTCACTGCTTGATGCAGTCGCAATCATCTAATTTCGACATCTTTGTAAGTACAAAATGAAACCCTATGAGGGGTGCAAACAAAGCCAGCGTCAGAGCTGCAAGCATATAACTTTGTAGGTATAGCATATACAAAGTTATTCCGGCGCCGGTCATTATTTCAATCCACGTGCAGGTGCATAGTTGCAGTGCAATGGATTTTACATCCTTATTCATTGGCTATGATATATCTATTATATCGGCTATTAAATACATTTTTCCAAATTACATCCATATGTGATCCAAAAGTTGTTTCTTTGGACATTTCATAGAAGAATGAGTGGCATAAAGGCTGATGTGGTTTACGTTTGACAAGCGACATTCTGGATCAATTAAACTACTTTTCCATTTGTTAGATATATTAACATTATAGTTTCCAAATATGTAGTATTAGTATCATAAAGTTTAAATCTATCAACTGACTGCTGCTAACCGTTGCTGCTGATAAGACAAGTAATGAAGACTATTTCATTCAGCGTTGGCAGGTACAAGAGCGCACTTGAACCAAATGACAATAGTAGTAATTTCAGTGTAGTTGTAGAAAAGCACTCGTGTTGGTCTGTTCTGTCCATTGATGGACTTGAAATAGATGCAAGAATCATACACAAAGGAAGAGGTAAATTCAAAATCCTTGAAGACAACTACAGAGGAAAATATACCGGCAATATAGTGGATGCATCAGATGTGATTCGTTGTAAATTCTAGTATGTTTGCGATAGATAGGCTTGCTCTTCATAATTTAGGAAAATATGGAGAGGCTTCTGTTACATCTTGTAACTTTAAACATAATGGGAGGGGAGTCTCACAAATAAAGTTTCAAGTCATGCTTATTGTTGAGTCATGAGGGCTGGTGTTGTGGTCCTTTTATGATGCCTCAAGCACTTTATCAGCGCAACAGGCAAGTAAGTGCATTCTGAATTCTACACGTGGTTATACAATACACATTCACATCAACCGGCTTTGAATTCCCGTGTTATGGCCTTTAATTTCTCACTATGTATCACTGGAAAGCGTTTCGCAACATAGTCTAAATCGTTGAATTTGGGAGGAAGCATGTTTAGCTGTTGAAGATGATGTCTTTGAATCTCTTCGGTCGATGGCATTTTGCGTAAAATCCTTCTGTTATCAAGAAATTTCCTTAACAGGGGAACGGTTGAATGGTCGGGAATATCTTTTTCGTCTTCTAATGCTATGACTTCTTTTTTTATTATATTATTTTCCAATATTCTGTAGACTTGTTTAGGCCCAGGATAAGTCTTCTTACCTGGGCTGGTCTTGAGTTTGAATATTAATTTCTCATCGCGCTTTTTCTTGCCTGCTGGAGTCTTTACCGCAACTAATTTGTAAACCCCGTTCATCGCTGGATCATCTCTTGACGTACTGAGCTCGGTTCCAACTCCAAAGGAATCTATGGAAGCGCCTCTGCTAATAAGGTCACGAATCAGATATTCGTTTAGATCCCCGCTCGCCATTATCTTGGTATTCCGGTAACCTGCCTGATCAAGTAGCTTTCTTATTTCCTTGCTGAGGGAATATAGATCCCCGCTATCAAGTCTTATGCCGTTAGTATGAATTCCTTTACTGATAATCATTTTTACAGCGGCAATACTGTCGTATGTGTCAACAAGCAAGTAGCCGGATGGAAATACTGCGACAAATTGTTTGAACGCTTCTTCTTCCTTATCAAAACTCATGATGAAGGAATGTGCCATTGTTCCTACGGTCGGCATTCCTAGCTTGTATCCTGCAAGTGCATTTGAAGTTCCAACACAACCGCCAATATAACCTGCCCTTGCCGCTAAAAACGCCGCTTGTGGTCCGTGCGCACGTCGAGACCCAAATTCTATGATGGATTTTCCTTTAGCAGAAGTAACTATTCTTGATGCCTTAGAAGCTATCAGGCTCTGGAAATTAATCATTGAAAGTATGTATGTCTCAACTATTTGCGCTTCGATAATTGGTGCCTCGATTCTGATGATTGGTTCGTTAGGAAATAGAAAGGTTCCCCCTCTGGAACCGCCCATACAGTACCTGTAAATCTAAACCTCTTCAAATATTCAAAAAAACTTTGGTCAGCATATTTGAAGGTCTTATGAGATTTCAGATAAGATATTTGTTTATCATTAAACCTCATTTTCATAAGATAGTATATAGCTTGTTCCAAACCGGCGACCACTACGTATGATCTGTGTAATGGAAGTCTCCTGACAAACATTTCAGATATTCCCTTCTTTTCTTTGTTTATGTGATCGGAACTAGGGCGAGTCTCTATGAGTGCATCGTGATAGGCAGCAGCCATCGTTAATTCATAAAAGTCAGTAGCTAGTGCAATATCGCCGTCGTCGTCATTTACATATCCTGATGTAAGCATTAGCCCTTCTAACATATTCACTAATAGGCTATTAATTGGAACTCTTTATGTTATTGGTAAAAAACCCTGGTTACGTCCCTGGCTATTCATCATTATGGATTAGTAGGGGTGGGTCAGTATCAAGAATACTATTACTGGGAGGAGGAGACAGACAATCTCTCACTCTTTCAGTCGTTCTGATCAATCAAGATATGTTAATATTTTTGGCAATTTCCTGTTATAGTGGTTTTGTATCAGTGCAATTTTTTCATGATAACTTTACTTTTTTGTGTGCTTTTCTTTCTTCCACTTTAAGCTCATCTATTAGTGCGAAATAGGATTCATTGGGAGCATTTATTGGTGATTTTTAATTTCTCTAATTCTTGTATTTGTCTATCCAGTTCTTCCTGAAGATATTTATTTCATAAATTGTTCACTCCTGTCTACTGAGAATTGATCTAAATTCGCCGTGTAAAATCCAATAATATTTTTGGATATGGGCTCTAATATTTTCTTAGAGAAGGAGGCAAGAGGCATCTCTATATTTTGTATGTGTGTGCGCATCATATCATAACAACCATCCTGCTTCTACTTCATTTTTTGCTACCTTGATGTCATGCTTTTACTACTTATGGGAAATGTGCAAAAGCTAAAAGATCGTTTTTTCACAGAGCTTGTTATGTTATTGACCTCTCCCCGCCAGCAATTTCCATGGAGATAGCACTGTCAAAATCTTCATTGCATAGAAATTATAAATAAGAAATTAATAAGCTCAGCAAATATGCCAGTAATACAAATTACAATAAGTCAAGGAAGATCTGTAGAACAGAAAAGAGAATTAATTAGAGTGTTGACAAGAGAAACAGCAAGGATTATGAATACAGAGGAGGAAAAGGTAAGAATCTTAATCTATGAAGTTTCAAAAGAGAATTGGGGAAATGCTGGAGTATTGGGATTAGATATGAAGTAGAGGAATGGAAACCGATTGACATCATCACTTGAGCTAATTTAGACTTGTTGATTTAGTGAATTGTCCCCCAATAATAAACAGTAAAAAACAGGCAGCAAGGTCTCGGAAGTTGACAATATGAACCCGGTAGAATTCTGGAAGCAGATTTATGGCATTGATGCGGGTAAGGCTGCGAAGGTTCTGGACGATGTGCGCTCTTACCTATATCGCTCTAATAGTAGAAAACCATGGGTCGGTTTCAAAGAGAGAAGAAAAAAATGGTTACTATGAATCATGAGTTTGCGTATGTGATTAGAATCAGAATTTCCAATCAATCGTTCTTTAGAAATGAGAAATATCATATATGCTGTAGAGAATTTGACACCTTTGTACAAAGAATACTACCACGTGACTTTTTTTATATCTTCAACAATATATAATATACACATATGGATCAGCAGGTACAAGCCAGAATAATCGAAGAAAAGCGCCATAGAAACCCAGTGTTATATCTGAAAACCGTTTCTATTCATGCTTACTCACAGCTATCCGAACTAAAGGAGAATCTCCTAGGCAATAAGTCAACAATCCTGATTGCAAGAATTACACCAATAATGCTAGGAAATCCTGAAAGCGGAAGAAAATTATTAAATGAACTGTGCTCTGCAGCTGCTGCGAATAACTATTCTGTATTTCGGTTAGGCGAAGAAAGAATTATTTTGAGTCCAGATAGCGTTCAAGTAGAGAGGAACGCATAAGAGGAAAACGCTTTTAATCCTGAAAACATTCAAGCCTGTAGATAAAGGTTGTAATGCCTAGGGAAAAACATTCTAACGACGAGTTCGTTCAATCAGTCTATTTGATTATAAAAGGTCGCGGCAGGGTTAAGATGAAGGATCTTGAGAATGAGATTGGCAGTCAGCATAAAGTACGTTGTGCTGTAAAGCGCTTAATAAAAGAACATAAAATTAAAAGGATCAAGTCTTTAGGGTTAGATAGAATCGACCACTATTATCAAGCTACAAGTTCTACCTAATTTTACCTAGATGAAATATGGGTGTTCTGGATGCTAATCTTCCCCGAGATCTTGTCGTGTGAGTCTTCCATGCTATGAATTACGTGCTTAATGATCCTAAAAAGTTATCACCCAAGCATACCTGCAAAGTTTGGATTAGATTTGTCAGGAGGAATATCTTAGCGAAGGTAACAAAAATAATATTCCATCTTTTTATTTTTTTGTATAAGGTCCTAGTCTAGAGTGCTGCGTTCTTCTTGCCACGCGACGGCCGGAGTCTTCGCCAGTTAGATGAGGCAGACCACAAGTCTGTGGTTAGCCCGGACATGATCGTCAATAATGAGCCTACTAAATAACAAGCCAACGCTGCTTAGAAGAGGCATAGGATTTGTAGTTTCAATGACCATTAACGTGCTTTCTTTCCTTTTACTTTGAGATAGTTCTCAACCGCTCTTCGAATATAGGTGCTTCTTGGAATGTCTCCGCGCTCCTTGTCAACTTTTTGTAATATTGAGGTAGGTAGTGTTATACCTAATTTCTCAGTCCTATCAGAATTAGTTGTACTAACCATACTAGTCAAATGTATATAACTGGTCATAGCTAAAAAGGGTTTCTATAAAGTCATGACAAGGAGTAGAGACAATTGACCAATTCGTCCCCATCTATTCTATTTCTTGGTAAAGTCGTGTCAGCAGGTATCTGCTCTATTGCTTTCTTCTTCAAAATTAGGTCTGAAATAATGCCTGACAAATACGCTCGTGGAAGGCGTTCTTGCAGTAGATCGACTATCTCTTGTTCAATGCCTAGTGTTCTGAGATGTGTGGCAAAGATTTTTACTCAAAAAGAGACGCATATCAAGGTTTAGTCTAGAAGGTCCGTTTGAGTGAATCACAGGTAAATTTGCTGTCGGTATGTTCTATGATTTCCTTGGTTTGCCACTTCGGCTCTTTTGGTGATGATTTCCTTCTCGTTGACGGTCAGTGGTGCCTTATGTTGTTTATTTGACAGACAACCGTAATTATCAAGAAAGATAGATATCGGATTTGCCATTGTTATCGTAGATATACATAGACAGTCATAATAAATTTGGTCTAAAAGATAAAAAATTATAATAGCATCAATAAAAAATTACAATGGATAAGAAATATATCTATTATCTTGTTATCACAGTTATGGAGTCTTTTTTGTCCTTTATTTTTATAATACTCAGATAAACAAACCCACATTTGGACTAGAGGTAGATCCAACACAGATACTACAGACATCTCCGGAATACAATATAGAATAAGGATAACAAATGTGGGTAAGAAGCAGCTTACGGGAATCGTACTCGATTTAGGAAAAAATGATGTTCAGTATCTATCACTTCTTGACCCTGGACAGTCATACTATTTTTATCCAAAAACTGATACGCTTGTCAGTAATGTAAAAGTCATGACAAATGAGGGATTATATGCTCAGGCTGGTTATCGATCACCAACAAAAGTTCTTGGACTGCCAGGAACAGGGAGATAAATAATTTAGGATATCTTATGATTGGTTCGGGTTTTGAATATTGAATAATTGATTCGTAACATCTACAATCTCAAATGCCTTGTTATGTCCCACTTATTCTTTGAGGAAACGTACCTCATTAAGAGACTATCCCAAAAATATAGACATGATGTTGCTATTTCAGATAGGGATATAGCTTGATAATATGTGAACTTTCTTATAAAAAGAACAATACAGAATGTATATAGGAATCATTATGATTGTTGTAGGATGAGAACAGCTACTATTAGTTTTGTTAGCCTGTAGACGAAATAACAAAGTCCATTGTATTCATTTCTCTATTCTTTATCTGATAAAATCTCATATGCTTCGTTTATTTTTGCAAATAGGCAACTTGCTAACGGAGATTTATTATTATACCTGCTAAAAACCAGATATACCTCATAACAAGAATTCTATATGCTCCTTTTATCCCCTGATACTCTGCATCTTCTGGGATTCTAAGTTGAATAGTATTACTTGTAATCCATACCCTACATTCTTGGGATGTCTTGTCTTTTTTTGTTATCCTTTGATTTTGTTCTTGTATTTTTGTTGGGATCATGGTATTTGTTTTGAACTAGAACTACTGTGATGTTATCCCTACCTCCTTTTTCATTTGCTTTTTTAACGAGTGCATCACACGTTTTTTCGAGTGGATGAATCAGAGCATCAACATCTTTTGTTTGTTCTGTTACTACTTGCTTTACATTGTCTTTTTGTTTATTACTATTTGCTACTTCTTCCCTTCCATGAGTTTGGTATTCAAGAACGGTTGAGCAAATTTCTTTATCTTCCAGCATATCTGTAAGACCATCGGAACATAAGAGTAGATAATCGTCTTTCTCCCATTCAATACGTTTTATGAAAGCTTTATGATCAAAAGGTCTTCCAAGAGATTGTGTAAGCGTATGCTTGAGTTCGTGGGTTCTTGCTTCCTGTTCTGATATAAGACCCTTTCTTACCATCTCTGCTGTTACGGAATGATCTTCTGTTAGCTGTGTTATGATTCCTTCTCCCTCTTCTCTTCCGGCTCCTCTAACTACCGTGTGATTTTCACCTTTGATTTTATAAGCCCTGCTATCTCCTACGTTAACAACGTATAATCTGTTTGCATTATTTTTCGGAATGAATGAAAAAACAATTGTGGTTCCCATTCCTCTAATATCGGCATTATTTTTTGATTCCTCTACAATTTTCTGATTTGCCGCTTTCAAAGCATCTTTAAAGATTCTCTTTAATGTTCTCTCTTCGTCCTCTCCATTATGAAAAGTAGTGCATACAAGTTTTTCTTTCAAAAACTTTGATACCTCGTCTACAGCAATGCTGCTAGCAATTTCTCCTCCCTCATGTCCGCCCATTCCATCAGCTATAATAAACAAGCCAATCTCTTTGTTCAGATACCATTTATCTTCCATGTTCTCCCTCACTTTTCCTATGCTGCTATCGTGTGCAGAAATTACATAGGATGTGTCTTTGGGATTAATATCATGACTATCCTCTACAGATCTGTTATTACTTCTTGATTTGGACAATCTCGTTTCGTCAGCCACCAGCTGTTCATGCATTATTTCTTATTATAGTGTATTGTGATCTTAAGTATCATTTCATGATGTTTATACTTTCCTTCCTGCCCGCCCTTGCTTCTTCCTTTCCCCGATCTATCAAATTTCTCAATCAATTCTTTTTCATATATTTTTTCAAGGCTCTTCCGTAAGACATCTATGGCGAATTAACGTCACTCGCTTGCTAGTCCCAGCCGGTATCAGGGAATAAATCTTCCTTTTTGTCTCTTATGGCCTATACGTAAGTATCTTTGTTGTTCCACAGATTGAACATTCAAAAGAAGACTTACTATTTGTTTCTGGGAGTTCCATTATCATTATCACTATCATCATACATAAACTATTTTGTGACAAAGCTCATCTCGATAAACCTAGAAAACATGATAAAGCTATTGAATATCGTAATAAATGTATAGAGCTAGACCCAGAGAGTGTTCGTTTACACATACGATGACAAATGCATTTGTCTTTCTAACTTTGGAAAATACGATGAGGCTGTGGAATAACAAGGTTGCTCTTGATAAATTGAGAAGTAAAGAAAAAAAGCAAAGAAATATAAATATCTCTAGTGATATTACTAGCGATATGCAGTTAGAAATGAGTCTAATGATTAGTAGAAATTATGACGGGTTTGAGCGGTGGATAAGGAGCTGAACGAACGTTAAAGTAACGCAGAGGACTACACTCTATAACAAATACAAGGATCTTATTCTTTTTAATAAGAATATAATAATAGCTGGAATTTGTTCTTTCATTTCAGCAGCGTTTGTCACCCAAATGTATTATGCATATTACGACAAAAACCACTTTGCAAACTCCATAGTTGCACTATCAGCTGAATATAGTGTTTATATTCCGTTATTTGCTCTACTTTTTTACATTGATAACAGACATCGATACATAGATCCACTAACAGGAAAGAAGGATTTCAAGACAATAAGAAGTGATATAAAGAAACTATTTACTGCATTTTCTATTTCTGAAATTGCTTTTTCACTTTCAAACATCTCATTTACCTATGAGTCTCTACAACTTGGAGCGCTACCGTATCAAGCATCAATGCTCGGCTCAATAGCAGCATCAATGATATCATTTGTATTGGTCAACTTCGTAATAATAAAAGTTGTAAAGCTCTTTAGAGCATAAGTCACCACCCTTCTTCTTTTAAGTAATGCAGGGAATTTTGTCCTAAAATCTGAATTGCCGCGTGATTGCTACGAGGTAGCAGATAACCTATTACAGAGAATAGAAAAATAAAGGTTAAAAGAATATAGAAAGAGGATTAACTCTAAGGAGCTGCAAGTCTGCACCAATAAAGGATCATAGAATGTGCTATAAGAATAACATAGGATATATCTAATCACAACGAGAGGATTGGACTGCGATCAAAGCTTTGAAATCATAAAAAACTGGCAATATAATAAATGCAATAATATGGAAAGACCGAAACCCCCTATACTATGGATTATAAACCGGAACTGGTCTATCAGTCAAAACTGGATGTCTATGGTTTGGATAAACCAAAGCTACAAGAACAGGAGTTAGGGCAATGGATCTTATGTAGGGGCAGTCATGGGCTTTTATCATAACAATGGCTTGAAAGGTGAAATCCTAGATATCTGAGACTGGGGCATAATTTCCTGTTCATAGTTTTGCCAATTTACATTGATGAGTTGGTATAAAGCTAGTCTAAGGGTGTCAGATGTTTTATGGTGAGAA
>Ga0207663_10000989_pt1 | contig 12995 bp, 11 predicted proteins | sample LARL53metaG_FD_184346 | JGI IMG/M metagenome (GOLD analysis project Ga0207663, IMG submission 184346) | Corn, switchgrass and miscanthus rhizosphere microbial communities from Kellogg Biological Station, Michigan, USA - LAR L5-3 metaG... | ecosystem: Host-associated > Plants > Roots >...
AATGCCAGTAATTACGCCAGCAATCAATCCCACAAATGCTCTCATATAAAAAACTCGATCTAGAGGTTCCAAAGGTTACTTGTGTCATTAAATAGCACTTGGTTTAATTCCTTACGGTTTATTGTTGTCATAGCGTTTTGATTAGATCAGTTTTTGGTTAATATTTGTGATATGCTTCTTGCTAATTATGGAGTTGTCTGGCATAGAGTTACGTTATCTAGTGAACGAGATTAGAAACACAGTAATTAAGGGGTATTATGTGAGTAACATCACAGCAATCACTAAAGATTCTTTCCTTTTCAAGATGCATCATTCAACTGAGCCTGATATAATGCTAATGGTTTCGACCAAAGGGCTCTGGATAACAAGACTAAAGTTCAAACAAATAGAAGAGAATATACTCATCGGTATTATCAAAACTGAACTTGAAAGAGCCAAGCTCGAGTCAGTGGAGCAAATTGATAGCGAGCGTATAATTACGATCAAATTTAAGCTCATGGATGGTAAAACACGGATAATGGTCGGAGAATTTTTTGGCCAAGGCAATATAATATTATGTGATGAGAGCATGCAAATTCTTGCTATTCTTAACCCGATCGAAGTGAGACATAGGACACTAAAGGCTGGTTTTCGTTATGTTCATCCACCTGTTCGTGGAATCGATGTATTCACCATATCAGTAGAACAGCTTAGAGCTATGAGAAGTGCAGCGGAAAAGGAACTGGACATTTTAAGATGGATCGGCAGAAATATTTCTCTGCCTAAAAAGTTTGTAGAAGAGATAGCAAGAAAAGCTGGCATAGCGAACAAGAAAGTAGCGCAGCTTTCAGATGAGGATTTGGAAAAAATGTACAACGCGATAAAGACTCTAGTTACGGATGTCAGCAGTGGGAAAAATCATGAACCTATAATTATTTTAGGAACAGATGGAAAGCCGCAAGATGCACTTCCTATAATAACAAATGATGCCACCAAATTACCAGTAAAAAGAGTAGACTCTTACATGGATGCAGTAGATGGAGCGCTAACCCGTGACATCTTGGACCTTGGCCGTAATATGCAAACTATCGAGATGGGTAAACAGATAGCAATCCTAGAACATGACTTGGAAGAACAGAATAAGGCTAAGGACAAAGTCATTTCGAAATCCTTTGTAATCAGAAACCTTGCTAATCAGTTAATGATGCTATCATATAGAGGTGTCGATAGCTTTAATGATGATTTAATCAAACAATTACTTGTCACAAACTCTGCATCTATCATCGATGAAAAAGGGATGAATTTTTTAGAAGTAGTAAATGAACGCGTTTCGATCGGATACAATAATCTGCCGAAGGTAGCATCTTTGTTATATTCTAGAGCTAAGGAGATGGAGAGAGGTAGTGCCTCTATAGAAGAAGCCAAAGCAATGCTACTTACTCAGATAGATAAACTGCGGAATCAAAAAGATTTGATCCATAGTAGGATTGTTATCAAACAGCATATCAGCAAGGAGTGGTATGAACGCTATCACTGGTTCATAACAAGTGACGGACTGCTGGCGGTCGGCGGTAGGGATTCTTCATCCAACTCTGCCCTCGTTCGTAAACATTTAACTGAACAGGATATTGTATTTCATGCAGAAATTTATGGTTCGCCTTTCTTTATTCTCAAGAATTCGGCTGGTATTGGTGAAATAGAGAAGAGCTTACACCAAGTAGCCCAGGCAACCGTCTCTTTTAGTAGAGGATGGAAGGACGGATTATCCAGTGCAGATGCGTATTGGGTCAAGGCAGATCAAATAAAGAAGGGTGCCCCAACAGGGCAATTTCTTCCAAAAGGCTCATTTGTCATTGAAGGCAAACGTAATTACATAAAGGGCGTCGAAATAAGGCTCGCACTTGGAATTATACAGAAGACCAACAACGGATACACTCTGTTCTGTGGACCTGCTGATGCCATAAAGAAAAGGTCCTTGATCTATTCGATTTTGGTACCCGGCGGTTCTGACCCAGCGAATATTGCTAAAAAAATCAAAAGTGAGTTTGTTAGAGAATCTGGGGATGATAATGAATTGGCGGGTTTTATCAAATCATTGAGTGTGGATGAGTTTGTCAGAACTATTCCGTATGGAAAATCAAAAATTTCTTTCACTGAAAAAGGAGAAGAAAGAAGAACAGGACGGACAGATGCTTTGGCTACATCAACCGAGCAAAGTAATTAAAGGTAACTAATTGATCTGGTATTGTGGTAAAAAAGCCAGTCAGGCAACACGGTGATGCTAATATGACGACTAGGGTTCTCGTCAGAGATATTATGAATAGCACTGTTATCTCGGCTTCACCTCAGCATACTATCAAGGATATTGCTACAAAGATGAAAGAGGAAAGGATCGGAAGCATTGTAATTATGGAAAATGAAAAGGCAGTGGGTATTGTTACCGATTGGGATATAGTTTCAAATGCTGTTGTTAAGGACGTCAAACCAAGTGAGGTTAAAGCTTCAGATATCATGCAAACATTACATACTATTGAAGGGGAAGAAGGGGTCACCGAGGCTGCGCGAGTCCTGCGACAACATAACATCAAACGTCTTGGCGTAGTTTATAAAAACAGACTTGTTGGCATTATTTCTGCTTCGGATGTTATTGCCGTCACCCCAGATCTAGTTGACGTAATCTCTGAGAAGGCAGCAGTCATGAGAGGAGAAATAGGACGATCGGCTGGCAACATTTCAGGATACTGCGACGAATGCGGTGAATGGTCTGACCTTCTACAGTTCAATGAAGGAACCTTTATGTGTGAAGAGTGTAGGGGCGAATCAGTTAGTTAGCTCAAAGCCAACTTTTTTAGCAGATGCAATGCTCGGGAGCATTGCTCGCAAATTACGCATTTTCGGCTTTGACACCTTATACCTTAATCATGTCCATGATGATGATGTATTAAAAATTGGGATTGCACAGAACAGAATTATTTTGACCCGTGATAAAGAACTATTCAAAAGAATCGTAAAAGCAGGGGCGCATGGAGTTTTGCTTCAAGGTTCAAACGATTCTAAAGATTTAGTTCACGCATTATCGAAATACGGAATCTCCTCCGTAAATTTCGATACGGTGAATTCAAGATGTTCTGAATGCAACGGGTTACTGTCAAGAGAAACACATGAAGAGTCCAAGAAATATGTACATCCCAACATCATTAAACGGCAGAAAGAGTTTTTTCGATGTGATGGTTGTCATAAGATTTACTGGGAAGGCAGTCATCTTACCCGCATTCGATCCTTGGCAAAGAATATAGATACTAAGATCAAGGAAAAATTAACGGAAATGGAAATGCAATAACCAAATACACTTATGATACTATAGAATTCCCAACTCTCAATGACTTTTCCTAAACAAAAGAAAATCCTCGAACCTGTCTATAATCTCGTAAAATTATGTATGACTCCGGATTACGCAGGACGACTGACTAAATTAATTCTATAACGCATTGGGAAAACGGTTAGTTTTCATTGGACCAGGTGGAGAAAATACAAGATATCTAACAATATTTATCAATGGCGCCACACAAGATTAAATTGTTCTGCTGCAACTGAGAACACATTATTCCCACTTATTTTTCTTCCCATCTCTTTCTTGACTCACTCAACAAAAGGTTAAAATCACGTAACGCAAGACCAGGTTATATAATGAGTTCAACTTCTGCTCTGGAGCAAACAATAAACAAAGTTCTCTCCCAGAAAGAAGGAGATTTGATCAAACAACTCGATTCCGCTTACAATGAATCGGTAGCCAACCTAGAATCCTCTAGAACAAAATTAGGATCTGAATATGCAAGAATTTTGGAAGGAGCCAAGAAACAGGCGGAAAACCTCAGAAGACAGATTGTCGGTTCAAGTCGCCTGGCCGCCAGAAACAAGCAACTTGTACTTATCGAGACAGCTGTAAATGATGCGTTTGAGAAGGCCAAGACAAATTTGAGATCTTCAGATAAACAAGAAGTTTATACAATACTGATTACAAAAATGCTTGAAGAAAGTATTGCTGCTATAGGAGCAGACGAAGTCATCATACTATGCAATAGAAATGATTTTGACCTAGTCAAAAAGGCGATTGCTAATCTGTCTAATAAGAATGTGCGGATGACGTTATCTGAACAGCCGATAAACGTTATTGGTGGGATTCGCGTAAGATCCGTTGATGGATCAACGACATATGATAATACTTTGGATTCACGTATTGAACGGTTCAAACCTTTAATAAGGAAGAATATTGTGCAAATGCTGAGGAGCGAAGAATGAGGCTATGGTATCTAAAGGAAGAATAGTATGGGTCAGCGGCCCAGCGGTAAGGGCGGATGGTATGTCTTCTACAAAAATGTATGAAACCGTCGAAGTAGGCGAATCAAAGTTAATTGGAGAGGTCCTCAGGTTAACAGGAGATACTGCCTTTATCCAAGTTTACGAATCTACATCTGGCTTAAAGCCGGGCGAGCCAGTAGTTGGTTCAGGTCAGCCACTTTCAGTTTTGCTAGGTCCGGGTATAATAGGCAAGATTTATGATGGAATTCAGCGACCACTTGAAGATATAGCACAGAAATCCGGATCCTTCATTGGAAGAGGCGTAATGACCACCGCGGTAGACATGAAGAAAAAATATAGATTTGTAAGTAGTGTTAAGAAAGGAGATGAGGTTACTGGAGGGTCCATTCTTGGTGCTGTAGAAGAAACTCCGCTGCTAACTCACAGTATCCTAGTCCCACCTGACCATGATGGTGGTAAAATCACGGATGTTGCAGCTGAAGGCGATTATGATATCGATCATGTTATAGCTACTGTTGAGAAGAATGGCAAGAAAGCTGAACTGAAAATGTATCACAAATGGCCAGTTAGAAAACCGCGGCCATATGCTGAGAGATACGATCCGTCGGTTCCACTAGTTACAGGACAACGTGTGATTGATACGTATTTCCCCATCGCCAAGGGTGGGACAGGTGCAATTCCTGGTGGGTTTGGAACGGGTAAAACCGTGACTTTGCACCAAATTGCAAAGTGGGCCGATTCTAAAGTAGTAGTCTACATAGGATGTGGTGAACGCGGTAACGAGATGACAGAGGTGCTAGTAGAATTTCCACACTTAATAGATCCTAGGTCCGGACGTCCACTTATGGAGAGGACTGTACTTGTGGCAAATACAAGTAACATGCCAGTCGCAGCAAGAGAGGCCTCTATTTACACGGGGGTTACAATAGCGGAGTATTACCGAGACATGGGATTTGACGTTGTACTGGTTGCAGATTCGACAAGCAGGTGGGCAGAGGCACTAAGGGAAATGTCTGGCCGTCTGGAAGAGATGCCTGCCGAGGAGGGTTACCCATCATATCTCGCTTCAAGATTGGCTGAATTCTATGAAAGAGCAGGACGTGTAAGGGCCTTAGGTTCACCCGAAAGGGCAGGCTCTGTAACACTGGTTGGTGCAGTATCCCCTTCTGGAGCAGACTTTACCGAGCCAGTTACGACTCACACCATCAGATTTATCAAGACTTTTTGGGCACTCGATACAAGGTTAGCCTATTCAAGACATTATCCATCCATTAACTGGATGCAATCATATTCAGGATATCTTGAAGATGTATCAAAATGGTGGAAGCAAAACGTAAGTGCAGAGTGGTACGATCTAAGAGCAGAGTCATATCACATACTTCAGAGAGAGGATACTTTAAAGGAGATAGTTAGGCTACTAGGTCCTGAAGCACTACCAGATGAAGAAAAATTGGTACTAGAAGTCGCAAGGATGATTAAAATCGGAATTCTACAACAAAACTCTTTCGACAAGGTAGACACCTATTGTAGTCCAGAAAAACAGTTAAAGTTAGTAAAATTAATGGTAAACTTCTACAAGGAAGCACAAAAATCCCTTAAGGAAGGCGCTTCGCTACCAGACATCAGAGCCATGCCAATTATAACAACTCTTCTAAAAGCAAAATTTGAAATTCCTGATGACCAAGTAGCCAAATTGGATTCCATTAATGGGCAGATGAGCGATCAATTCCAAAAGGTATCTGGACGTGAGGAGGTAAAGGTCGTTGTCTGAGACGACTGCAGCTGGCGTTGAATACAACAAGGTTGCTGAAATCAAAGGGCCCCTCATGATTATCGATGGAGTCACAAAGGTATCATTTGACGAGTTAGTGGAAGTAGAGACATCTGAGGGAGAAAAAAGATTGGGTAGAGTGGTAGAAGTAGGATATGGAAAAGCTGTAGTTCAAATATTTGAAGGTACTACCGGTCTTGCCATAAGTGGGACAAGAGCAAAGTTCCTTGGTAAAACAATGACAATGCCTGTTTCACAGGAATTACTTGGTAGGGTATTTGACGGGCTTGGAAGGCCCAATGATGGACTGCCCGAACCAGTAGCAGATAGATTTATTGACGTTAATGGAGAACCAATGAATCCGGAACGTAGGGAATATCCAACATCTTTCATCCAGACAGGTGTTTCAGTGATTGACGGGATGCTTACACTAGTTAGAGGTCAGAAACTTCCAATTTTTTCTGGCTCTGGAATGCCTCATAACATTCTGGCAGCGCAGATTGCACGCCAGGCAGCGGTAGTAGGAACAAAGGAAGACTTCGCCGTAGTATTTGCAGCCATTGGTGTCCAGTATTCCGAGGCACAGTATTTTAAACGCAGTCTAGAGGAATCCGGCGCGCTCAGACGAAGTGTTTTATTCTTAAATCTTGCAGACGATCCAGCTATAGAGAGAATCATAACTCCAAGAGTTGCCCTGACGGTGGCTGAATATTTGGCATTTGATTTGGGGATGCACGTGTTAGCAATTTTGACGGACATGACAAACTATGCTGAAGCGCTACGAGAGATTAGCGCTGCAAGAGAAGAGGTTCCGGGCAGGAAGGGATATCCGGGTTACCTGTATACCGATCTTGCAAACAACTATGAACGTGCGGGCAGGATTAAAGGTAAGAACGGAAGCGTAACGCAAGTTCCGATTTTATCAATGCCTGCAGATGATATAACCCATCCAATTCCAGATCTTACTGGCTATATTACTGAAGGGCAGATTGTTCTCGGCCGTGATCTATTTAGAAAAGGCGTCTATCCACCAGTTAATGTTCTTATGTCTCTTTCAAGGTTGATGAAAGATGGAGTAGGAGAGGGAAAGACAAGAGCTGATCACATGGAAGTTGGAAACCAGTTGTACGACGCGTATTCAAGGACACAAGAAGTGCGAGCGCTCTCGGAGATAGTCGGAAGAGCAGGTTTGACTGGCATTGACTTAAAGTATTTGGACTCAGGCGATATATTTGAAAACCAATTTTTAAAACAGAGCAATGATGAAAATAGGAGCTTAGATGAAACGTTGAGCAGGGCCTGGGACGTATTGTCTACTCTTCCTGAGGGAGAATTGACAAAGATAAAGGAGAAGAATGTTAGACAGTACTATAAAGGAAGTAAGTAAGACATGTCATTTGGAACAAGAGTCAGCGCCACAAAAATCGAGCTTATCAAGATCCGGCGATCAATGCAAGTAGCAAAAATGGTTCACAAGATTCTCGATGACAAGCGTGAAGTATTATTAAAAAAAATTGATGAAATGATCGAAGAGGCTAACAAGGCAAGAGGAGATATATGGTCCCCACTAGGGGAAATTTATACAGCTGTATATGATGCTTACATGTCGCTTGGTACCGGTACCTTGGAGTCAGTTTCAGATTCTACTCCAAGTGTAATGGAAGTCGACGTTAATGTTAGAAGGATTGTAGATGTGAAGATCCCAACACTTCAAGTAAAGACTAAAGAGGGCGGTCAGGATCTCTCTTATGGATTCATCGATACGAATTCATCAGTAGACAAAGCTGCCAAACTCATTAAGAATATACTTCCAAAGGTCTGCAAAGCCGCAGAGTATGAAAACGCCATATTCAGTTTAGCAAAGGAGCTTGAACGCACCCAGAAATTAATTAATGCTCTTGAATTTGTAATCATCCCTCAGTACGAGGGAGCTGTAGCTTTTATACGTGCAACCCTCGAGGAAAGAGAGCGTGAAGAATTTGTACGTCTGAAAAAGGTCAAAGTAGTAATTGAAAAGAGGAAGGTAGTAGAACAACAACAACAAGGGAGCAAGGTTGTGAAGACATGACCCATGATATTATTTCAAGTCATTTTGAGAAGGCCCGAGCTATGTTAAAGTCCGAACACGATTCGATGGTTTCGAAGGTCAAGGAAGAAATTTTGCAAAGCAAAAAAAAGACATTGTCTAAGATTTAAAGGATTTACAAGTTCCTAGGCGCTGTTCGCTTGGAATTTTAGCCTCGTTTCCTCCACCTACCATATTGCCTCCTCTGCATCAAACCACTATTATGACATATCCATTTTTAATTAATAAAATGCTGTAAGTAATCTCCATTTTTCATACAGTTTTTCCCTAACTTCTTTTGGCAGAGTAACTCACTCACTCACTTTTCCATTGCTAATTAGTATTGATATTCATAATATCTTCTCAGGCATATTTGCAGTATGATTTGGAATCTAAAAACTCAAGGTAACAGGGTCCTTCCTAAAAATAGAGGTTAAAATACGGCACATTTTTAGTTATAATTAAATATGGCATTTATATTCGAAACTTTATTATGCAAATGAAAGAACCCCCCACGATTCTAATTTCGGCTGTTCTTATCACCGTCACTTTTACAGTTTTAATCGCAACGGGCTCAAATGCATACGCCCAGGCCCCCTCCACCACATCTAGTTCAGATGGAGGATCTTCCTCAAAACTCATAGGTGCAGGTCTGGCTTTTGGTCTAGCGGGTGCAGGTGCGGGCATAGGACTCGGTTTTGTAGGAGCTGCGGGTCTAGCCGCAATAAGTGACAATCCAAAGATGCAGTCTAGGGTGTTTATCTTCGTAGGTATGGTGGAGTCAATCGCGATCTATGGTATCGTCATGATGTTTATTATTTTGGGCCAGAAGTAGCGAGAGAGAATTTTACCTTTTCACTTCTTTTTATGCACTATTTATCTGGATGCACATTTACATTTTAAAAGTCTGGCGTCCAGTGATTGAAACGGAAAGATTTTAAAGCGATTGAGATTTAAAGCAAGGCGGGCGACAACATGGGACAGGCCAAACTGATGAAAGCTACGATAATCCTGCCTCGAATGGAAACGCAGGAGGCAGTAAGCAAGCTAGCAGAATTGGAATGGTTCCATCCGCTTCAAAGTGCTACCTCTGAGCATACTAATCCTTATCTTGACGACCTTTTACTAAGGGCTCAGAGATTATTTCAAGATATCGATGAGGTAGTCAGAGCTCTGGGAATTCCCTTGGAGACTGGAATCATGGCCACCATGTTTAAAGGTGCTCCACAGGGAAAGACAGACTACGTCATTAATGATATCGAGAATTTCGTTGCGGATCTTGAAGATAAGAGTAAGGCATTATTATACGAGCCAAAAAAAGTTCTGATCGAACAGAACAAGATTTTGAAGCAGATCGAAGAATATAGCACTGTTGAAGCTGCTCTCAAGATGGCGGCAAACCTCAATCTGGATCTGGTATCATTCAGACAGCTCAAAAGATTCTTTGCTGAAATTTTTATTATTGATTCCAGAGACGAAGAAGAGATCAAAAAAAGCCTTGTCGACCTACCTCTATACGTGAATAAACTTAACGAGCAAAAGTCTTCGATTGTAGTATTTACTTCGACAGAGGATTCAGAAAGAGTGATTAAGGTTCTAAGAAGTTTTGGCGTTCATCCTCTTCAAATTCCAGCCGACATGCCACAGAACCCAAGTATCGCGTACACTCAGTCTCAGTCGAAGGTTAAAGAACTGGAAGCCAGATCCAAAGAAAATACCAAAAACATGGAAAAGATGAAGTCATCATTGTTGACTAGTATTCTATCGCTTCATGAAACTGCAAAGGTTGCCAAAGATGTTCTAGAAACTACCCGAAAGCCCGGAGGCACAAAAAACTTTGCAATGATACAAGGATACTTACCCGTGAAAATGGAGAATAAATTCAAGGATCTCACACGTGATTATGTCGCGATAGTAGAAGAAACATATGAGAATGAATACGATGAAAATGGTCTGGTGTTACCTACTCTTCTTACTAACAAGTCCTATACACGCACATTTGAAGTTATAACAGAAACCCAGGGAATACCAAGACATGGCGAAATCGATCCCACTCCTATCATAGCATTTGTCTGGCCTCTTTTCTATGGTTTAATGTTTGCTGATCTTGGCCACGGCCTATTGCTGTTTGGACTTGGCATGCTCATAAGACAAAGAGGAAATGGCTCTGTAAAAACATGGGGAACACTTCTGGCCACGAGTGGTGCTGCTGCTGCTCTAGCAGGATTAGGAACAGGGGAGTTCTTTGGATTCAATATAAAGGCGTTAGCTGTACTGGGTAATTATTTTGCCTATTTGCCCTTTGTAGGAATTTTGAATGTATCTGAGCTTAGTTTTATCCAAGTAATAAAAATACTCAAAGTATCAGTGGCAATAGGGATTGTCCATCTCTTGATGGCATTCTTCTTAAGACTACATAAGAACATCCAAGATGGCAATAAATTCTTTATATGGTCGCATGATATTCCCACTATCATCCAATTCCTCGCCATAGCTGCATTGATACTCGCTGCTATAGGATCAGGTTATGATATCATAGGAATGTTTGGAATTAGCGGACATATACATAAGGAACCAGTACCGTGGGTCACTTTTGTGCTTGGCAATTGGGCTACAGTTGATTTGATAGCAAAGGCAGCAGTGCCGGTAATTTTTGCTACCGTAGGGATAATGATATACGGAGGATGGAGGGAGCAAAAACTGGCAAAAAAACACGGACAAGACGAAGGCGGAGGTTTTATGGGAATCGTCATAGAAGTTATCCTTGTAAGGATTGTAGAAGTGCTTTCTAATATCATCAGCTACACAAGACTTGGTATTATGCTACTTGTGCACGCTGCGTTGTTGGTAACAGTAAACACATCTTTTGCACACGGTGGAGGCTACGCGGTGCTCATAGGAGGTAATATAGGAATCATGCTAATTGAAGGTCTGATAGTATACATTCAGACTATTAGATTGCACCTCTATGAGTGGTTCCCAAAATGGTATGTTGGAGAAGGCACAGAATTCAAAAAAATTGTGCCAAAGATGCTCTATTCAAACCTCATCTGGAAAGATAGTGGGATCAAGGTCAGTAAAAAGCCGTCCATAACGCTTGAAGAAAAACAAAAAGCATGAGGCACTGCAAGACAAATCGTTAAATTACGAAAATCTGACTGTATTAATATATGCAGAACGTTTCTCAAGAAAAGAAGGAAGTCGTGATGAATCTCTATGTATCCGGTATAGGCGAAGAATTCATTGCAATGCAGCTTGACTTGGAAATCCCTTTGGTGATAAGTATCCTAAAAGAATTAAATGTATATAGGGGAGCAGATACTGCAGGAGAACAATAGAGAAAAAGATGATGATATAAAAAATATATACTATTTCATAATTTGAGTCGACCTCTTCGTCAATTGTCAAGTAGTGTTTCAAGTTCTGTAGAGTCAAATCATAATAATATCGGTATCTTCAATTTTTATTTTAGTTTTCACAAGAATTTGATTTCTTATTTCATGATATATTCTACTTTAGAAATTGTATACACACATTCTACATTATAGTCTCATAACCTAGATATAATAACTATTCTTATGCCTTTTGAATATGGGCAGCAACAAAATGAATCTTGGAATTGCAATTGCAATTACAATAATGTTGATAGCATCATTAAGCGCAGGTCTTTTGATCATTCCTTCAAAAGTTGCAACAGCACAGACATCTGCACAAAATATGACAATGCCAGGTAATCAAACATCAGGTAATCAAACAGCTACTCGGTGAGAAAATAAGAAATAATCGAACTAAGCTGAGCATCTCTAATAATTCTAAGTCTCTTTTCTTTTTCCTTTATGCTTTTACAAAACGCATGAATTTCCGTACGTTTTTTGGCTCTGCAAAATGTTGGAATTTTTCTCTATTTTTGTTTGACATCGACTCCAATCCAAATCATGGTTTTCTCTTCCATCAAACGTGTATTGGGAAGACCTAACTTCAAGGAAATTCTCCGCGCAGAAAGTAGAATCTGGACTACAAGTAGTATTCATCGACAAGCTAAACCATTAGTTAAAAACCAATGCCAGAGATGATGGACAGTTTTACGTAGGGATTGAGCTACAAACTAACTACTACAAGAAAGATACGGCTTATCCGTGAAGGCAATATACAACTGAATGGAGAGCAGATTGAAGAACTGTATGTTAAGCAAATTGAGAGGTAAAGCAATCAAGGGAATTTGAGAGAAAGAGTAAAGAATAGCGACTTTAGCGGAAAGAACAGGTTATTCTAGTTATTGTACTCATAGATAGAATTAGTGGTAAGGCCTGAATAAAGGTAGACGATAATTTCAACGAGACAATCGCCTAACCCTATCACAGAAAAACAATTGACGTTGATACTGAGGCGGCAGGAAGAATTAAGCTAATTGCAAATTCTCAACAAAATGCATCAGAATATTAGTTATCTCTCCAATCTACATGGTATAGTGAATGGAGCTAAAAGTCAATGCAAGATAAATATCATTTTCTATCAAAATAGGACTTTATATTTGGTAAGTTGTTTGTGGATACCATTACAATAGTAAGAAGTAATATAGTTCCGTAACTGCCATCTCAATTAATTCTGATAGTTTCACTCTCCTTCTAACATATAGTAATACTAATGATGGGCAGGTTACAAACGAAAGGCTTATCCGATGTTTCGGAATGTTTAATTACTGCGATGGAAGTTTTTATGTAATGAGTTTTTCAGAGGATGATGCTAGTGACCAGAAGGTTAAGGAAAAGTCTAATGAGTTGAGGACAAAGTACCCAGTATTTACGGCTATTTTGGAAAATATTCCTGTAATGGATCTAAAAGAAGTCGTTAGCGTTCTGT
>Ga0207663_10000990_pt1 | contig 12991 bp, 5 predicted proteins | sample LARL53metaG_FD_184346 | JGI IMG/M metagenome (GOLD analysis project Ga0207663, IMG submission 184346) | Corn, switchgrass and miscanthus rhizosphere microbial communities from Kellogg Biological Station, Michigan, USA - LAR L5-3 metaG... | ecosystem: Host-associated > Plants > Roots >...
AACCGCGTAATGTATTCCCCCGTAGACGAAAACTCATCCACACGATTACCTTCCGTATCCGCTACCCACACATGCCCTTCAGAATCAACCGCCACCCCACCAGGCTTACTCATCAGCACAGGATTACCGCCCGCCGTCGTAAGCTGTCTGATGTATTCGCCTGTTGCGCTGAACTCCTGCACCCGGTTGTTGCCGGCATCTGCAACCCATAGATGACCTTCTTTGTCGATGGCCATACGCTGGGGTTCTTTGAACTGCCCATTGCCAGTACCAGCTGTACCGAACTGGCCAAGGTATTCTCCTATAAGACCTTCTCCGGTTTCAGTAGCTTTCTTTAGCCTGTATTCCTGTATGCGATTGTTACCGCTGTCCGCTACGTACATCGCTTCACCCGAAATAGCGATGCCCGTAGGGGCTTTGTTTTCTTTTAGGGAAAGAAGTCCAACAAGTTTACCGGCGGGTGTGTACTCGAACATCACATTGCTTTCGGTCCTTGTCACCCAAACATCGTTTTTCGTGTCGACTGCGACACCGAGCGGTTTAGGCACTTCAATGATTTGCTGCAGATATATACCGGTCGATGAGAATTCCTGTAGCCGATTGTTTTCGGTATCGGCGACCCACACGTTACCGCTGGAGTCAAACGCGAGCGCAGTTGGCTTCTTGAACTTTCCAGTTTCTGTGCCTTCCGAGCCGACCATTTTTATAAACACGCCTTTAGAAGTGAGCTCCTGCAAACGATTGTTACCAGTGTCCGCAACCCAAACATGCCCTTCAGAATCAACCGCTATCCCTTGAGGTTTCTTGAACTGGCCATTACCGGCGCCTTCCACACCAAACCGCGTAATGTATTCCCCCGTAGACGAAAACTCATCCACACGATTACCTTCCGTATCCGCTACCCACACATGCCCTTCAGAATCAACCGCCACCCCACCAGGCTTACTCATCAGCACAGGATTACTGCCCGCCGTCGTAAGCTGCGAGGAATAGGCGTATGCTCCCGCGAGCAAGTTCCCGGAGCCGGCTGCCGGACCCTGTGTTTCGATCACTTTGCCCGTCTGAGAGCTGTAGAACGTTTTATGGACCAGTTTCAACCCCATCGCGTCGGTCGTGACTGACGTCGGCTCGCGCAACAGCCATCCGAGGTTTTCTTGGCCCGAATATGATGTCGTGGTTGTGCGTTCTTCGTGATCACTGCCTTCGTACTTGGCGCTGTCGATGGCCTTGGTCATTAGATTATACGTTTCGCCTACGGGTGCACCTTCGTTGTAGAAGTACCGGATATGGTTGCGCGCCTGTTTTTCAGTGGTGCTGCCCGCGAGCCTGATTTTGTGTTCGGGGCCGGTCGTTTCAAGGAGTCGTGTGCCTGCTTCGCTGAAGCCTTTTTCTTTTTCTTCTTTTTCTTTTTCTGCTGTGGTTTCACCGTTGTACTTGCTTTTTGTGTCGATTAGTTCTGAGGTTTCTTTGGATTTGGCGCCTTCGGTCAGCGCGATCGCGCGGTTATCGGCGCTCAAGCTACGGATGACCTCGTTTGTTTCGTTGTATTCGCTGGTGGAGATACCACCCGAGGGCGAGGCACGGTTGACCGTGCGACCCAGTTCATCCAGATAGGTGATCGTCGCGCGTTTATAGTCCTTCGCGGGCCAGCCCATCGGCTCATCCGGCGGGAAGATCGCCGTCGCTTCGGTCGGTTCGTCTTTCTGACCCCATTTTTCCAGTTCTGCTTTGGTCATTTCATGAGGTGCGCCCGAGCCCGAGACGGGCACGCCATAGTCGATTGTCATAACCGTGCTCGTCCCGAGTACTGGCGGTTCAGGCGCCGCCGTGTTGACCACGTACGTTGGTTCGAGCTCCTGAACGCGGTTGTTGGCAGTGTCAGCAACATAGGCGTAGCCCGCCGGGTTGACCGCTATCGCCTGCGGGCTCGAGAATTCTCCGTTGCCTTCGCCTTTTTTACCGAAGGCCACGAGGAACGTCCCGGCGGGGTTGAACTCCTCGATACGGTGGTTGACGGAGTCCGCTACGTACAGGTCGCCGGAGACCGGTTCGGTCGCTATCCCGTAGGGCGTTTCAAACTGGCCGTTGCCGGTGCCTTTGGAGCCGAACTTGGCGATGTACTGCCCGGACATCGAGAACTCCTGTACGCGATCGTTGACGGGGTCGACCACGTAGGAGTTGCCACCAGAGAACGCGATGCCGTCCACCCCGTTGAACTGGCCGTTTTCAGAACCTTTCGTGCCGAACGAGCCGAGATAGGCACCAGTTTCCGAGAACTCAGCGACACGATAGTTGAGATTATCAGCGACCCAAACACTACCGTTAGGTGCGATCGCTACGCCGAGCGGGGTGTTGAGCTGACCGGGTTCTTTTCCTTTTTCACCAAACGCGCCGACGTATTCGCCTTTCGAGTTGAGCTCCTCGATGCGGTTGTTACCCTTGTCAGCGATGTAGACGTTGCCGGTGCTCTGATTGATCGCGATTCCTTCCGGACTTTCGAACTGCAGAGTGCCAGTGCCTTTTTTGCCATAAGTATGCAGCCACGTGCCTGTCGCGCTCCACTCCTGCACCCTGTTGTTGTTGTGATCGATCACCCAGACGTCGCCGGAAGCGTCGATCGCAGCGGCCACCGGAGCGTTGAACTGTTTTTCGCCCGCGCCTTTTTCCCCGAACTTACGCAGGTAGGCAGGCGCGCTGCCCGCCAGCGCTTTGCTGGCCGTCGTGGTGGCGACCGTCGCACCATCAGCGTTCACGGCCGTCACCTGCGCCCTCAGCGTGTACCCGGCATCACTCGGCTGCGGAGTGTAGGTGTTATTGACCGCGCCCGGGATCACCGTGCAGGTTTCTTTGGATTCGTAGGTGTAGCAGTCCTTCCAAGCGTCACTGTAAGCGAGGGGGCTGTTCGACCAACTACCGTTGGAGGAGATGCTCAGCGTGGTGCCGATCACCGGGCTCGTGTTCGAAAGCGTCGGCACAGCAGTGTTAACAGGCGCAGGCTTTTCGTTCTGTTCTTTCAATGAGGCCGGCGTTCCCGCCGGGGGATGCACCACCGACAACAGCCTGCCAGCGCTAGGATCGCTTGCCGTCGTTCCGTAACGCAGAAGCGCCGGCTCCACGCCGGGAGGGTTGACCGCCACCACACGGCCTTCCGCGTCATAACCATAGGTCATCTTCAGCGTCGGAGAGATGCGCGGGTCCCACTCCGCTCGCAACCGGCCCCGTTTGTCATAGGAGTATTCGGCCACCGGCTTAGTTTCCATCGCTTTGATAGACGGGTTATATGCCGTGAAGGAGACCTTTTCCAGCCGTCCCTTGTACGCTTTCCATCCACTCGGAGCTTCACCGGTCGCAGTCGTTTCCGTCGCATAAGCAAAGCTCAACGCGCGACAACCGTTTTTCAGTTCTTTCGGGTCTTTTACCGTTGGCGAGCACGTCACGCCCGCCGGCGCTGGCGCCAACGCCAGCTTGGGCCTCGTGACACCTTCAAGCCTTTCCCATTCGACGACCTCTTTTTCACCATTTTTGCTGGAGAGCGCGCCTTCGCTGCTGGCGACCACCCACGGCCCCGCGCCGCCCGGCTGGGTATACTTGACCGTCGTACCCGCAGACGGGTCCTTCAACATGTACGCCTTGATCGTTGCGCCTTCTTTTTCAGCGCTGAGCACAAGATTTTCGTCGCCCTTCGGCGAGATAAAGCCACCTTTACCGTCACTTTCAAACGTAGTACGGCCGCCGTCGGAGCCAACCAGCACCACGCTGCCCGTGGGCTCCTGTTCGACTCCCCGCGAACCGCTGATATTCAAGCTCCACTGCGGACCCAACGAGCCCTGTTCACCCACAGTCAGCTGACGCGAGTTATAGCTACGCGAGACACCCAGCGAGCCCTTACCGCCACCGATCGACACATCGCTCATACCAAGACGCAGAGAGCCAGTGATCGGGTCCACAGAACCCGGCCCAGCCGGCAGAGAACCGGCGTGGCGCACCGCAATGCTGTATTCCTTTTCTTCGACGTTGCCCGCGTAATCTTCAGCGACCAACGTAAGAGTGTGCTTACCCGCGCCGAACGCTTCGCCGTTGATCGCCCATTCCCCGGTCGCCGTACAAGGACCCGGCGTGCAAGCACCCGCTTTCCCCCCAGCGAGCGCAAACCCATCGATACGAACTTCCAGCCTCTTGATCCCCGAGCTCCGGGCCGGGGCTTTGCCATCAGTCGCTTCGGCATACAGATGATACTGCGCTTCGTTGATCACGCCGCTAGCCGGCAGGCCGGTGATCGCCAGATTGCGGGGCGAGGTGCCATCCACTTTGAGAGTCGGTTCTGTCCCCGTCCCAAACGTACCGGTCGCGTTCTTGACCTGTATGAGCGCCGGGTATTCCCCATCAGCCATTTTGCTGTTATACGTAAACGTACTGGCGAACGCTGGGGGACATTGCACCCCCGAGCATTCACCTTTTTCGAGAAATTCATAGGGGAGTGCCCATCCACCCACATTGATCCAAAAGAAACTGATCCCGATCCCGGGATCTTTCGCCGTGATTTCAAACGCGCCGTTATGTTCACTGAGCCAGCCACCCGATTCATAAAGAACATTCTGGCGCCCACTCGACAAGGTGGGAGATGTCGTGTTCGCGCTGAATGTAGGACCGTTTTTCTGGATGATTTCCACTTCAGCTTTGGAAAGCGTGTCCGCGAAGCTCGACCCAGACCCCAGCGTGTTCTGCTCATAGCGCGCCAGATTTGTGTTTTTGCTCAGTTCGCCGGCACAAACAAATTCTCCGCCAACCTGAGGACAGACAAAAAACGGATTGGTAAAGCTTGTCTGCGGCGGCGTGCTGAGAGGACGGGTACCTTCGACTTTTTCGCTATAGACGAGCTGCGCCACACTTTCGATGTTGCCAGACGGATTGCTCTCCGACACTTCACCCGACAGCTCCTTAATAGTGGATTCACCCTGAGTCTGATAGCTCAACGACACCCACTGGTTCGCCGCATAGCCGCTAACCGGTTCATCAGTCAGGCCCCCAGCGCCACCCCAACCCACCGACCTGAATTTGCTGCTCGAATGGCCTTCACAGTTTACGTCATCACTCGCACAGAACTTCCAGTGCGACGGTTTGCCCGAACCCGTCTCCCATTTATCGTTCACAAACGGGTCGACCGCGATCGGATACTCATACCGCCCCGAGCGATGATCAACCATGAGAGTCAACGTATCCCCGGAGACGCTCATCGAAACCGGCACTAGTGTCCCCGCGGCGTCCTGCGCACTCGGAATCGGAATCGTGGCTACCGTCGCTCCTTCCCTGACAACCCGCGGAGCCCCAGACTCGCCTTCCCCTCCCACCAAGCTCGCCCCTTCCGGCAGCCCAACCCGAAACGAGAGCTGCCCAGGACTTTCCACGGAACGCAGCAACGTATCAGCCTCAAAGCCAAACGTAGCGGCCTTGACAAGCGTATCAGAGTCCGTCTGCGTATTAGCAAAGAAGACACTCGCGCCATCTATCACCCCTTCCGAGCCACCCAACGGCGAACCCTGCCCATCGACAGGCGTAAGCGACACACCCGTACTCCCCAGCGACACCCCATCCCCCAACCGCTTCGGGATGCGCACCCCCACCACCGGCATCATCGGTTCAAACACGCCCCCCACTTCGCCCAAACTCAGATCAACAGGCACCCGCTGACCAGACGAGGAGACCCCCACCGCAATCGGCACCGACGATTCGATCACCCCATGCTTACCTTCTGGAAGATCGATCTGCGCAGCGTTATCCGTCGGAAAACCCGCGATACTCTCCCCCGCCAACAACTTCGGCGGCCCACCCGCGAGATCATTGACCACCGCCGGGAACGCTTCACCAACCACCCTAGCCGCTTCTTCCGCATCGAGACCCTCAAACCTCGTACGCGACGCTTCACGTTCAGCCACCACTTCCGGATTCGCCAACTTCGCTTCTTCCTGTGCCCGCAACAATTCGCCTTCAACCGGCGACCCCAAAACCACAAGCGGGCTTTCCAGCAACGAAGACGCACCGGACCCTTCAACGGACGGTGAGCTCTCCCCCAACGCGGTCATCGGGGAGCCCAGAAGCCCCGCCACGCAGCACACCAGACACACCGCGGTAGACAACACCACAGCTGCCGCTCGAACTCCGGCCCTCATATGCCTTCCCCTTTTGCGAGACTCCCGCTGTCGTTGAATGGATCGAGAACCGCTAGACCAGCCAAATCGACGACCCAACCCAAACACACCACCCGTGACAATAGTCGGAGAAGCCTGGTACACACAACAGGTGTTTCCGACTCCCTCACAGCTCCTACCCGGATGCGGACAGAGCATGTCGCGGAAGGCCCGCAGCGTGTTCTAGGCATGCTCTCGCCCGATCCAAGCCATGACAGTGTCCGCTCCCCGAGCCGGGTCGATGATCGGATAGAACACGTGCGCAATACGCTCGTTCTTGACGATCATCGTCAACGGCTCATACACCCGCTCCCCACCGGCAAGACTCCTAGTCGGCAACCCCAGCTCCCGCGCCAGCTCAAGCTCCCCATCACTCAAAAGCATGTACTGCACAAACTCATCCGAAGCGAACAGCGCCTGAACCTCGGGTGAAGTCGTACTAACACCCACAACCCGATAACCCAGCCGCTCGAGCTCAGGCTCACGATCTCGCCACGCCAACACCCGCGCCATACCGACACTGCCCTCCCGACTCTCCCCACCACCCGGCTGCACCACGCCCTCATAGAAGAACACAACCAGCGAACGGCGATACGCCATCGCCACCAAGCTCACAAGCGCATCGGGGGCGAACGGCAACGCCACCGCAGGTACCCGCACACCAACAAGACGCCCAGCCAACCTGTGTGAGCCGCTCACCTCGGGCCCGCCGGAGCTTGCTAGTAAGACCGAAGGCCCCGCATACTCTTCCCGCAGGCTCATCCGATCCTCACGATCCGGTATTTGTGCAACTCCGGATCGCGCTCTGAGAACCCTAACCACGCTGTGAGCCGCATCCCTCGTCATGCTGACGCACCCTTGCAAGACTTCAGATGCGTGTCAAGCAGAAATCGGATGTGCGGGAAATTTCTAGAAACTAAAGAGAATATCGCTAGCAATAGTCACTAGCCGAATAGTCAGCTCACATAATATTCGGTGAGGGTCTTATCTGAGATTGTATACGTTGGCATGATTGCTATCGCGTGATAATGGCCAACGAGAATCGACAGTCTGGTTTCCAGTCGAGAAATGGTCCTCGCCGGGCGCAGCGCTCGGCAGGAGCTGGAACGGCCGCGGGGACTTCTGTGGTAGGACCGTCTCACCAGAGCCAGACTGAGCGTCCTTCGGGGCGCTCGGCCCGCGCTTGTGAAGAGCAGGGTGATCCTGGTATCGGGATTATGCTTTCCCATGCGCAGATCGAGCATGTGATCGGTGCATCGCTGAAGAGTGGCCCCCCGAGTGTGGCTGCCTTGCTCGCGGGGTTGAATGCGGGCCAAGCGGTTTCGCGGGTATCGCTGGAAGAAAGATATCGTTCCGAGATCGCGGAAGCGCGCCTGTCTCAGTCTCTTCTTCGTGGTCTCTTTGTGCTATCTCTCCTTGTTGACGGTACTGAGCGGGGTGTTGTGGATATCGCCAAACAGCTCGGCATGAGTAGCAGCACGGCACATCGATACCTGACGACTCTATTGGTCTTTGGATTGGTCGAGCAAGATCAGCCCACGCGCAAGTATCGGCTCGCGACAGGATGGGCCGCCGCGACACCTATTCAAAGATCTGCGCGTTCGCCATAGCCGCGTTAAGGAGCGCTGTGCCACGCCTTTCGCCGCAAGCGCATGACCGCGAGAATTGGCGTGGCGCCCCGGCCAAGAGAACTAATAACGCGTACCGCAACTGGTTGGGCGAACTTGGTCATGGCCTCCGGTGCTGAGAGATAGAAGCTGGCGATACCGGTAAGAATGATCTTGTGACGCCGGCTACGACGAAGCTTGCACATCAGGGTACCGGCTTCGGTAGTTATCGCAACGAATCGCTCTGCCGCCAGAACACTGGAATTGTAATATTTTGCAAAGCTATGATTTGTGGTGCCGTCATCGTGCGGATAGTCGATGAGGCTGTCCAAGAGCGCACTGATGGCGCATACGGGCGGGAAGTATGCCGTGTCTATGTGCTCTGCCTCGTCTAGTGTTGTCTTTGAGACAGCAGCGGCCGCGAAAAGCGCATGGAGTGAAAGGCAGGAGATGCCGGCGGCGGCGAGCTCCCACCATAGATATCCGCTCACGGGCGCCTCGCCTGTCGACCAGTTCGCGAGCTGAGCCTCGCCTTCGATCAGGACGGCATGGTTTCGGCTTTGGGCCTCGCCGCAGCGATCAGCGGCGCGGAGCAGCAATGGTGCGATAACGGACGCTGAGGGAAGCGTCTGAAGTGTCTTTCGGCATGTTTGGATCAGCGTGTCGAGGTAGCCGCCGTCATTGCGGTGTGGATGATGCAGGTAGTAGTCTGTCGAGCACTGACGAGGGTTTACCGCGTGGGTGAGCGCACTGTGCAGCCGCAGGCCGTTTTTCAGATGCGCTGAGTCCAGTTGCTCGTTGATCGCGTCGAGGTAGTCGTACATGATTTGATAGGCCACCATGAGACGCACGAGCCGGGTCCTGTGTCGTCGGGGGCCCAGGATGGCGAAGAAGGCGGCCGCCTCAGGGTTGAGGCGCTCCTCGGTGAGCTTCTGCAAGGCATGCGCACGAAGCGTCAAGTCGGGGATTCCGCGAGCGTAGCGTTCCCAGTGGCGCATTTCGCGCCGCGCACGGGGGTAGACCTTCAGCCAGTAGGTGGTGCCTGCGTTCAGCAGCGCGAGGATGTCTCGCGCGTGAGATATGTGGGTGGATTTCATGCCAGCTATGCTGGTATGAATCCGTGGCGTTTTCTAGTTCTTGAAAAACTTGGTCTTGTAGGCCGGGAGCTTACTCGTGGAGTGCCAGTCGGGGTGGCGCTTGCGAGGCGACATATACTGGGACAGCGAGCACGAGGAGCGCGGCAATGACGATCAGCAGGATGGTCTCGACCGCCTGAGAACCTTCTGGTGCGAACGGCGCTGGAAAGCCTGTTGTGAGCCGGAGGAAGCGGTCGCTCAACAGATGTCCGTAGATCCCGGCGATGGCGCCCGTGATGCAGCCGGTGCCGAGCACCAGAGCCGACTCGTAGAGCAGGATGCTGCGCAGTTGCCTGGGGCTGAAGCTCTGTATGCGCAGTGATGCGAGGGTTGGGCGTCGCTGCCAGATCGCGGCTCCCATCGCCGATGCCATCGCAAGCGCGGCGGCGATCATCAGCAAGAGGGAGATTTGGCTCATGCGCCCCAAGCCTTGTCGGGCGAGCGCATCCGCTTGCGCAGCGCGTTCGCCGCTGGTCTGGACCTTCAGCGCAACACCCGGTCCCAGGACGCGCTGAATCGCCCGCTGGACGGCCTGGGTGTCAGCTCCGGGCCGGACGTCCACTTCCAAAGCGCTTGGATCTGACGTGGCCCACGCGTTGCTGTAGTCGGCGCTGTTGAGGATGATCGCGCCGGAACTCCATCCGAGGTTCGTCGTGGTCGCGGCGACACGGTAGCTGACCGGGCCGGTCGGTGTGGGGAGCATGAGCACTCCCCCTGGCTTGACGTGGTGTGCCTGAGCAGTCCGTTGAGAGACGGCTATCCAACCGCCGTTGCGTAGTCGTCTCGTCGCGGCAACGACGTTCCCTTCCTCGATCTGGCTTTGGGGGATCATGGCGGGACTGGCGGCAGAGCGGGCGATGATCCAGACACGCCGGCCGCCGAAGTCCAGGAACCCTCCCTGGTAGGAGCGCACCCCTGCAACACCGCGCACAGCCCCGATGCGAGCTGGGAGACCATTCGCGTGGAAGCTTTGGGTGGCGAGATCATCGTTGTTGTTGACGATCCAGAGATCAGCGGTGGATACATACTGGGAATAATCGCGGTACAGCCCATGCAGGAGATCCTGGTGGGAGCCCTCGGCGATCACGCTGCCGAAGACCGCGACGGCACCAGTCGCCGCCAGCGCAAGAGATCGCACCGTTGTCGCACGCAAGGCGCGCAACGCGACCAAAAGCATGTTCAATCGCGGTGTGCGGGTCGCGATGACCTCGACGAACCCCAGCACGAGCCTGAAGCAGAGCGGGATCACGAGCAGCGCGGCAAGCGCCAACCCGATCGTCGCAATTGCTACCGCCGAAGGCCAGAAGATCAGCAGACTGCTGGTTGCGAGGACCAGGATCGCACCTGCAATGAAGAGCCACAGCTGTGCTCGCATACCCAGCGCTTGGCCAGGTTCGCCTCCCTCGAAGTAGACGGCATCGACAGCGCGACTGCGACGCAAATCGAGCAGCGGCGAAGCAGCGGCAAGACACGTCGCCAGGACGCCACCAACGAAAGAGATCACCAGCGAGCGCAGCCCGATGATTGTTTGGGTCCCCAGCGGAAACGCAACAGTGAGATAGCCCGGCGTCTCATGGAAAAGGCCTCGCGCGAGCAGGTCGCCTACGAGCAGGCCGAGCAGTGAAGCCAGCACACCCAGGCACAGTGCCTGAAAGAGGAGCATCTTGATCAACTGGAAGGGCCTGGTGCCCTGGATGCGCAGGTCGGCGATCACGCGTCTGCGCTCTGGAACGGTCAGCAGCATCGCGTTGAAGGCGAGCAGCAGACCTACGATGCCGCTGACAAGCGCAAAGAATCCTGTAGCCTCGGTATTGGGTACTACCGCTCGCTTTAGAAGCTCGATGTCCTGATCCGCTGCGGCAACCGTAAGATGTCCGGCCGCCAGGACCATCAGCTCTCGGCGGACTTTCTCATGCTGACCGGGCTTGGTCGTGACCAGGATGCGGGTCACACGACCGGGCAGTCCGGCGATCCGCTGAACGAGCGAAAGGGGAGCGAGTGCCGCCATCGCGCTCGAGAGAGGCCCAATCGCTTCCGGGCCCAGCACAGCCATGACGCCGACCGGCGTGGCGATTCCTCGCACCTGAAGCGACAGGTGAGACGGAGGCCCATTGACCGCCTGCAGGATCGTCGAAGGAAATCCGAGCGCTTTCGCCGTCGTGCTCGGGAGAATGATCCCCGTCCTCGAAAGATCGTGAAGGGCGACGTTCTGAGTGATGCTGCCTTCAAGCGCAAGAAGAGAGGGAGCAGCACCTGCGAGGTAGATCGCGACTCGGCGACCGTTCGGACCGACGATCGTAGCGTTCTGGTCGAGCACCGGCGCCGATGTGAGAACGCCGGGCAGCCGTCGCACACGATCGATCAGATGTCCGTCGAAGCCGTCGGCATCACGCGAGCGCAGCTGCAAGCTAGCCGTCCCGGCGATACCCCGGACGATTGCGCTCGAAGCGTCCGTGATGCTGCTGTTCGCGACCTGGACCGCGAACACCAGCGCAACACCGATCGCTATCCCAAGACCCGCCAGCAGCTCCTGGACGGGCCGGGTACGCAACCGCCTGCCGTAGAAGTAGAGCAACCCAGAAAGCCGCACCAGCTCAACCCCGCGTAAACCCAGCGAACGACGTCAGAGGCTCTGGCGAACCGTTCGCCGACTCATGCACCAACTTGCCATCGCGCAGCACGCATACGCGCCCGGCGATCGCGGCTGCCTGCGGATCGTGGGTGACCAGCAGAACGGCAGCCTGCTGCTCGCTGCAGATATCGGCAAGCAGCGAAAGGATTTCACCGCCGCGAGGAGTGTCCAGGCTTCCCGTCGGCTCGTCAGCGAGGATCAACCGCGGTTCGTTGATCAACGCCCGCGCGATGGCGACCCGCTGGCGCTCGCCCACCGAGAGTCGCTCAGGCGTGTGATCGAGTCGACCGGTGAGCCCGACGCGCTCAAGCCAAGGGGCAGTGGCGCGACGCGCCTGCTTGAGCGACACACCGCCAGCCAACAGCTTGATCGCCGCATTCTCGAGCGCGGGCACGCCGGACATGAGATGAAAGGACTGGTATATGAAGCCGATTCTTCGACGCTGATAATCGGTCGCGTCGTTCCTCGACAGCGACGCGAGGTCGTGTCCTTCAAAGCGAAGTACGCCCGCGTCAGCCGCCAACAGCGCGGCGGCCAGCATCAACAGCGTGCTCTTGCCCGACCCGCTGGGTCCGTAAAGAGCGACCATCTCCCCCGCATCAACCGACAGGCTGACGCCATCCACGGCGCGCACCACCTCACCACCGAGGCCCGAATAATGCTTGATAACGCCCTCCAACTCGAGCGTGCTCACGGCAAGCGCTTCGCTGCACCACTCATCGAGATCGTGCTCCCGACTCGGCTGTGTGCTCCTCCTTCGCCGGGTGGCGGCGCAGTGGAACGACCGACGCCTCGGCGGACTTCTCGGTCCCACGCAGCTCGCCCTCGTAGATCGACATGGCACGATCAACGCCCGACAGATCCGAGGCGTCCCCCGTGCACATGAGCACCGCGGAGCCCTCGTTCGCGACCGAGCGCAGCACAGCCAGGATTGGATCGCGTTGCAGGAAGCCGACACCGCTCGTCGGCTCGTCAATCACGAGCAAGCCGGGTTTGGTGACCAGCGCGCGAGCGATAGCGACACGCACGAGCTCCGCACCATCAAGCTCACATGGATCACGTTCGGCACAGTCATCCACGCCAACCCGAGCAAGCATCTCCTCCGCACGACGCCGAGCAGGCCGCAGCGCCATGCGCTGAGCATGGAGACCGGCCGCGACATGCTCGACCACAGCCCCGCCCTCCAGGGAGGAGAAGGACATTTGGCAATAGCCGATACGGGTGCCCAGAACGCTGTTCCTGGAGCGCGCGAGATCGCGCCCTTCGAAGCTAACGAAACCTTCATCGGGAAGCTCGATCCCAGCAGCTACACGCAGTAGCGAGCTGCGACCCGACCGCCGCTCGCCTCGAACCGCGACCAGTTCGCCAGCCTCCACGTCCAGAGACACGTCCCTGAGCGCGACACGCTCCACCCGTCCGGTGCGATAACGA
>Ga0207663_10000996_pt1 | contig 12937 bp, 16 predicted proteins | sample LARL53metaG_FD_184346 | JGI IMG/M metagenome (GOLD analysis project Ga0207663, IMG submission 184346) | Corn, switchgrass and miscanthus rhizosphere microbial communities from Kellogg Biological Station, Michigan, USA - LAR L5-3 metaG... | ecosystem: Host-associated > Plants > Roots >...
TTGTGACAGCTTCCACGGTTAGGACCGGATCGATGTGATCAGCTGCAGCAAATAGTAGAAGGAGGGGGTCTCATTATGTATGACGTACCTGAATTAGATAATAATGGTGATGACAAAAAAGATCTTTCCAAGCAAATACATTTCCTACTTTGTGAAATATGTTTTTTGGTGCGCTTCAAATTTATCTTCAACAACTGTGTCAGTTGCAAAATGTCCTAATTGTTATAATCGTTAATCAGTTTATAACAGGGATTCCCTCGTTTCTGGAGTATTGAACAATCTATGGCTTTATTGGTCGGCCACTTTTATAGGCACATCGGTAATTGTCTTTATGTTTAGAAGACTGTTTACATCAAAAAAGAATAGTTTGTAGCATATCTCTTTGTCTATTTCTATATAGATCATGTATCTCGTATAGAGATCACATCGTATTATCAATTCATTTCGAATAACCATTTATTCATATAATTTATAGAGAAATCTAGCAATCATCATTTCATGGCATAAGGTTGACTGGAAACCCCAATAGCGCATTGGCTAAAATTGATGACACGAGTTCATCCTTGCAAATCGCTTTGGGGCCACACCATCAACCAACTTACTAGTTAGAAGTATGCTCGTGTCCTTCTCTGAAGCTAATCCTTATTACGATATGTCGGGATGCGTATAATCCTGCCAACCTTTTAAACAATAATCGTCATTGTATTGAAAGATCTCTGCAATCTTGCTTTTACAGTTATTATAACATTGGGAATTACGGATATCTTTCATAGACTATCTTGTATGCATTGGTGATTTTGAGCATAAAATATAATCGACTAGCAGTTTTTTTGACAAACTACCAGAAGCGATTCAAAAATATATTGATCTCATATTGATCAATATGATCATACCCTTGCGAATACCACCCACCAGAAACGGTTCAGCGCAGCCGATATTCACTTTCTGGTGCTGCAGTCCGAAAATATACTATTTATACTATTTATGCGTTAATCATTGATAGATATTTGTTAGTTAATTTAACCAAGATTTACAGCAGTAGTCTTCGCTCTGTAATTACTTTAGCAAACTCACGAATATCGGACTCATATTTTTGGTTGATTTCTGTCAGTGACTCAACCCCTAATCTACAAATTTTTAATGATATTGCTTGTTTATGTTTGTCCGGTTCAATCATCTTACAATGCCATTCTGCTTGTGCTAAACTATAGAATTTGAGCAAACATATGCTGCAAGTATATTCGGTAAGCACACTTCTTTCTAGTTTTCTAGATGATACAATGTGTTGACAGGGGCTTTCTTCGAGAGTGTGTGGAAGGCTCAGAAAATCGTCTAACATGGTAGATAATAATTCATAGAATCTGTTAACACTTTGATGTAACTATCCATCTCCTGTTCGTTTTCAACAATTGCTTTGTCGTATCTATCCTTAATATGAGATGAGGTTTGAAACTTTAATGCAATACATTGTGCCATGGTGCCTTTATTAGCTATCATGCTTCCTGGTTCTCATCTACTAGTTTCCGAAGTAGGCTTACCGCTAAAGAAATTGTTAAGCATATTTACTACAAAGTCTGGCCTCTCTTCTGGAATCCAGTGTCCTGATAGGGGAACCTTAACACCGGTAACATTTTGAGCTAATTTTTGCATTCCGTAGAGTGCATAGTTGATAGTAACATTACCCCCAAATGCTGGAATATATCCTGCTCCTACTGCCAGTACCGGCATTGTAAGCTTGGTCTTCGAATAATTCATATTTTGAATTGCATCTTCTGGGAATGCTCTGAAGTAGTTAAATCCATCACGCATTCCGCCTGGAGCAGAATAATGACTTACAAATTCATCAATATCAGCTTGTGTTATAGCAGATGGATTGGCTGCAATGTTATGATAGAACCATGACAAGTACGTGCGCTCCTTTCCATCTACAAGTGCCTCGGGTAGGTCGGGTGTTTGTTGAAATGGAAACCACCACACTTTTCCCTCAAGCTGAGGAGGAGTAAAACCAGGGAAAATATATTCCATGATTACTAAGCGCTTTACCTCTGTTGGGTGTGCAGCAGCATATGAATAAGCAGGCTGTGATCCTACATCATGTCCTACCAAAAAGATTTGCTTAAATCCTAATTGGGCTACTAATTGATGTATATCTTCTGCAGTAGTCTTACCATCATAACCTGTAAGAGGTTTTGAAGAATCTCCTAATCCACGTAAATCAGGCGTAATAACAGTATAATATTTGGCCAAGGCGGGCATAACATGACGCCATTCATACCATGTCTCAGGCCATCCATGCAGCAAGACCAGTGGAGGTCCATGACCACCTATCACGTAGTGAAGCTGAATACCATTAACAGGTGTCATATGATGGGAAAATGTCATGTTATCAATATCAAAAGATATATCTTTTGGAGCAACACTCTGTTCCTGTTGTCCCATTGCGGTATGACTTTGGTTAAATACTAATGTGCTAACAAATATGCCACTCAAAATAATACCAATTATGACGAACGTTATTGCTGCCACAATATGGAGCACGGAAAATGCGTTTATCAACTTTGTCATACATTACACACTAGTCATCTGGCTGATATAATAGTATATTTGTTCATTCATGTTTGCGGCTGACAATGAACCTACAATTCGTGCACTTTATCAACAAACAATCTATTGTTGCGCAAATGTATTGGTAGGAATGAGTTGGTGATGGTGCAACACCCATAACTCCATTCTAGTTAATCTGAAAGATGGATTGGGAATCCTTATTTATCAGTATAGATTTAGCCTAATCTGTTACAGCTACAGACAATAGCATCACCGCAAAACTTTATTGATTTTTGGTCAATCAGCGTCAGCCATGGCCAGTTTATTCCCTTCATAATCCATGAATTCTGCGGCCCTAATTCCAGGCACTACGTCGTAAGGAGGCTTATGAAATTTAACACCTTTCGTCTTCAGTTCGTGATATTTCTGTTTTATATCATTGGTCTTAAAGACAATAATAGGGCCATCTGATTTTGACCTCTCATCTACCGTTGTCGCATTAATTTGAAGAGCGATCCAAAATTTCTCGCCACCAATTTGGGAAAAATCCGCAGATTCTGATATAAGTTTAAGCCCAAGGATATTTGTATAAAATGTTACTGCTCTTTTCATATCTGAAACCCATACCAATACATGGTGTGGAAATAGATTCATAGACGTTGTTTTTGTTCACATGTTACATATACATACTTTTTTAGAATTAAGCTGTAAAACTGTCATAATATGACTTTTGATCTTTTATCACGCCACTTAGATACTTTCAACTAATGCCTGCTTCTGCTTCTTTGCTTGAACTGATAGTTCGTTTAGCTTATTCTCTGTAATTCCAGGATGTTAAATGGTTAAGACTATTTTACCCTTTGGATGTGCATCTTTTTGGTAGTCAAGTGCTTTAGCAGCTTCATCTAATGAAAATGTCTTGTCTAAATTCACCTTTATATTATTTTGATCCACCCACTCTGTCAATTTATCTAGCCGATGTCTGTTTACCTGAGTGAAGAAAAATACTGCTTTGATTCCATATTGATTCATTATCTCTGAGTTTGGTTGTTCTAGCATAGAAACTATTATGCCGCTACCTTTCTTCAATACTTTAAAGGATCTTTTGTAAGTATCACCACCAACAGTATCAAAAGCCGCATCATAGTCATCTATTATATCTTCGAAATTCTCTGTCTTGTAGTCTATTACCTTGTCTGCTCCTAATTCTTGTACTAACCGTTTATCATTTGTGCTCACTGTTGTTGCTACATATGCACCTAGATGCTTTGCAAGTTGTATGGCTATAGGTCCTATTCCTCCTGCTCCACCGTGAATTAGAATTTTCTGACTCTTTGATAATCCAATAAATTCTACAATGGCCTGCCAAGCGGTAACCCCAACAAGCGGTAAAGCTGCAGCCTCTAAATGATTTAACGTTTTTGGCTTGTGTGCAATACTATCTGGGTTTGTCAACGCTAGTTCAGCAAATGCCCCTGAACCACCACTAAAGACAGAGGCTTGTCCATATACTTCATCACCTTGCTTGAGATCTGATGGTACATTTTCTCCTAACTGTTTGATAACGCCAGAAAAGTCCATTCCTAGCGTTGATGGGAATTGAAGTGGAAAAACCTGCTGCAAATGTCCTTCGCGGATTTTCCAATCTACTGGATTTACTCCAGATGCCTTTATGTTAACCAGAATTTTTTCTTGAGGCGGATTTGATATTGATATTGTATTGTTAACCTCCATTACATCGCTGCTACCATATCTCTTAATCTGGATTAATTTCACACTCTTCTATAAGAAATAAGTAATATTAAAGCGTAGTAATCTGCGTGCCAAGTTTTAATTTGATAACCAAGCGTTGAACTTTCAATGATTCTATTATAACGCCAATAAGTCATTATGCACAAATGCAGGAATCTATGTGTCACACTTATCTTGTATATTATACCACGGGGGCTTAACATCATCCATGTATTATGATGCTCGACCATTTAATTATGAAAATGAATCCCGAATAAAATCTGTGATATACTTTGCCACAAGATCAGGATACTGATGATGAGGTGCATGGCCTGCTCGAGGCATCACAATTATCTGAGTTGACTCTAGATCACCTATTAAGGGATACCAGTCTTTCAAATGAAAACATATATCATGATCTCCCATTATAAGTAAAATAGGAATTGTAGATTTTTTAAGCTCTTCTAGTGTGTTATATCTATCTTCACGAAAATCTTCAATTGCTTTTTTTTGATTATACCAACACTCTTTCGATACAGGAGTATCTAAATCGTTAGTTCGTTGTGCTATTCTTCTAAAAGATAGCTTTGCTGCATTTTTACTTGACTCTGACTTAGGTTCAAAGAAGAGAACTATCCCGTCATCTAGATCATTGACAGGTTGCAATGCCCTGTCCCAAAATTCCTTTTCTGGAACTCCTGTGTTCTTGCCTGGAGGTGCAGTTCCAATTAATATTGCCCGACTTATTAGTTCTGGATACTTTGCTATTATTGTTTGCGTTACCAGTCCTCCCAGTGACCATCCGATAATGATGAATTTAGACAACTTTAAAGCCTCGGTAACAGCCTTGATATCTTTCGCCATTGATAAAACGTCAGATGCACATTTCCCAGTTGACAAACCAATTCCGTTGTAATCTATGGCTATGACATTAAATGATGCAGCTAGGCCTCCGAGAAAAACTGGATCCCATGTATCCAAGTTACCTCTAAATCGATTGAGCATAATAATCGGCAAACCAGCACCAATTGACCGATATGCGAACCTCTGCCCATTGACTTCTATAAACTTTGTTTGCGAGTTTATTGGTTCCGACAAAGTATTAGCTTTAGATTCCTTCTCGACCTCAGTCATTTATTTTATTTCATCTAGTTATACTAAAGATAGTAAATAAGTTTTGGGTCTACTAGCCCAAAATAGGACAACCATGCAATCTCAACCTCAAGTAGGCTATCAGTTTTTTTGTGCGATAGATTACATGGTTACGACTATATCGCGTCATCGAGTACTTGCTTACGTTACCAACCGAACTAATTCTGGAATTATTGGATAATTCTTCTATGCGCCATGAGTCAACAGTAACATTCAGCGACTTAATAAAGTGGCTTTCAAGGACTTAGTGTGTAAACTTTGTATGGCTTATCAGTTCCATAGTTAATATATTTCCATCGATTGTCAGGAAGCAATATCTCATGAAATTCATTCTGGGTATTAGGATCAAGTGATTTGTATACATTTTCTCCAATAGATATTTTATTTGCGCCTGTAAGAGAAGTTATCTTCGCCGCTATGTTCATACTATATCCTAGCATGTCTATAGGTGAAAGTTGTTCGAAGCCATACTGAATAATTGCATTTTCCCCTGCGTCTATACCTATCTTGGTAAATAGTTCAGGATACCCATATCTTTTGAAAATAGTGTTAATCTCCTCCTTAACTACATTAATCATTAATTTCCCAGATTCAACTGATAGACCTGAGGTTGAATACTTATCCTTGTTTATAGGGGCAGGAAAAAACGAAATTACTGCATCACCCACGTATTTTAGGACATATCCATCATGACTATCTATAACATGGGATATCTGATGGGTAAAGGCTCTAATTATTGTAACTAGATTATCTACTGGTAGGGTCATGCTCATGCCCGTTGAACCGACCAAATCAGCGTATATGATAATAAGGGGAATCTTTGAACCAATGTGATTTAAAAGAAACCTTTGACCGCGTCTTATTGAAGAATGGATTATCTTTGGCCATAGGTTGTCAAAAATTAGGGGCGTATGTATTTTATACCAATATGCCATTGATTCTTCCTCCTTCATGCTCCTTTCCAGTAAACACACAAACTCTTGCCACTGGTGCATATTTGCCATCTGTACCGCTTAGTGTTTCATAAGCCACCATTTCATCATGTTCTATCACGAAATCATTTTTCGTTTGCATTAATTCATCTTCTTCTGAGATAGAGATAGAGTTCTCTTGGCCACCCACTTCTACTTCTGATTCAGTTCAGCATTATTTGAAGAATATTCTCTCACCATTCCCAGTGGATTTGACCTTGACAACTCCGCCTTTGCATTAGTTGGTTCGCCTCCTAAACGTCTTATTATTCTGTCAAGTATACAGTCTAAGATAAGATAATGGAGAGTAAACTCGTAGACAGGCGAGTAATTGTCGGTGTCTGTCCTGAAATATGGACGTTATTAAGCAAGGCTGCAGCAGAACATCATATGACGGTGGATGACTATGCTAATTCCATTATAGAAAGTTATCTGTCATTGGAAGAAGATTTAGAGTTACATGGTTAGTAATATAATTACAAGAAGATAGATTATACATAATGACCATACCGAGCGTTGTCCTAATTGTGGTTACAGTAATTGTCCTAGTGATGGGGAGCAATTCCAGGAACGAAAGCAACATTAATAGTAGATCACGGGATCTTTGGAAAGTGCAAAGCCCTAACCATATATGGTAATAATAGCCTATAGACTATATAGTATTATATAGCGCTATAAGATATATAGATCTTCTTTTAATGTTTGCCTATGATAGAACAGTCAACAGAAAACTCATTTTCTCAAGATAATAGTATAAATGCAGAGCAGATAAGAAGTCAAAACCATGATGAGTTACATCAACGGCCTGATCTCAGTGAAATGCTACCTACAGTCATTCAGCTATCCAAACAGATTAAGGAACTTGATAAGAAAAACACAGGAATCGAAGAAAAAATTTTATCTATCAAGAAAGATATAAAGGGTGCAGTATCAACGCTTGAAACCGTTCATCAAATCACATCAGACAGTTCCACTATAATCAAAGAGTTTCATGATGAGATAGCTCGATTACAGATGCAAATCCAAAAAATTGAACTCTCAATTAGTAACGCCTATAAATCTAAAAAAATCAAGAAATATAACAAAGATAAAAAACACAATAAGAAAGATAAGAAGCGGAATAATAAGGGAAAGGATAAGGATAAGAAGAAAAATAAAAAGAAAGCAAAGAGTCTTAAAAAGATGAAGAAACAAAAGTAATTATGACTTCAAATATGGAGTCGCAATTAAGAATGGAATTATATTTATTAAGACACGGCGAGTCAATAAAAAATGCTGGTCAGGGCAGAGGCTCTAAAAGTAAAAATGGAAATCCTGGACTTACGGAAAATGGGAAAAAGGAAATCACAAGAATTGCAAAATCCATAAGGAAATTTAAAATTACATTTGACATAATCTTGACAAGTCCACTCAACTCCGCGGCACAGACCGCTAAAGGTAGACGAAGTAGATTAGTAACAAATGGAACAAGAGTGAAAGGTATAGTCAGACCCGAAAGAAGCATTGTCGTCAAGAGAGGTGGATTGGCCAAGATAAGGATAATTTCAACTACTCCTGAACTAAGAGGAGAGTTAAGATGGTTACTTACACCAAGAATTCTAAAATCCTTATTTGAAGAGTCATACACAGTCGAAAAGACCGGACAGAAAAAAGGAAAATCAGGCGATTGAAAAGGTTTTGTAAAGATGTTTGTAAATTATAAAGATAAAAGGAATAACGCATCATCAAGTTATTACAATTTCGGATGTAAGCGCTGTGTAGAATGTGAGATATTTCTCAGATACGACAGCATGAGATGTCCTTGCTGCGATCATATCTTGTGAATCAAGCCACACAACAATATATCGAAAGGAAAACTTGCCGACCTAGATGGGTCTTGGGCTAGATTTCGATTCCGATAAGTTAGCGGCTGTAGTATTATGAATAGGCTAAACATCGGCGAAGTAAATGAGTGGATCAGCTTTTATAACAATATGCACAAACTGATTCCTGCTGTGCGAGCAGCGCATATCCAAGTATTCATTGTACCTCATCACCGCTGGCGAGAAGGTGCCTTTAAAGGATGGAAGCATATGAATCCATCACAAATACGGGCAAACGAAGACCAGGACTTTGCTGCTGGAACTTGGGGTGGCGAGTTCCATCCTGAATTTGGTCCTCACGAGGGAGATGTTATAGTACTTGAGCACTGGGCACAAAGCGGTTTTGCCAATACAGATCTTGACTCACAATTAAAACAGCATGGGATTCAGAAAATAATTTTGGTAGGCATGATAGCAAATACTTGTATTGAAGCCACAGGTCGCTTTGGTATAGAGCTTGGCTACCATGTTACTATCATTAAAGATGCTATCGCTGCGTTCAATCAAGAAGGCATGCATTCTGTGAATGAAGTCAATGGACCAGCGTTTGCACATTCTATTTTGACCACCAAGAAACTGCTTGGCTTATTACCTGCGTAATAGAGATGAAAATCTCAAATAACTTGACACTTTTTTGGTGTCAGACTTTATTTCATAAACCAATAATAAAAATAATAAAAATAATAAAGCAAGAGAGCAACAAGAATATGATTACCAAAAGAGAAGGAACTTACTATGAATCGAGATAATATTAGTACCTTAGCAATGGCAATTACAGTAGTATTAGTTTCTGTAATCACTAGTTCTATAATATGTTTCAACAATCCAAGCCTTAATCAAACTTGGTCGGTACAGCAGCAACAACATCAAAAAAAGGTAGTTGGTGGTGGTAGTAGTAGTTGGTGGTGATGTTCATTCATCTGAATTTCAATTTGAGAAAAATTATACCAATGTGAAGAATGCTGTCAAAAGATTTGGAATAACTTATCCTGTAATACTTGATAGTGACCATGGAACTTGAAATGGATATGGAAATAATCATTGGCCTAGATTTTACTTGATTGATTCTCAAGGATATTTATGATATGATCACATAGGTGAAGGTGACTATAATCAAATAGAAAAATCGATAAAGTCGCTAGTGGCTGAACGCGCTGCTCTAATGGGTGCAAAGAAATAAGCTTCGATGCAAATCCACCAGCACCAATAAAGTCAGGGAGTTTGTATTATGTAGATCTAAGACAGAATATAACACCGGAAATATACATAGGGTATAATACTGCCAGGGCACCCCTTGGAAATCCTGAAGGCTTCAATCCAGATCAATCTCTCTAAAACCCAAAGTCCCCTTCGTACGAAGGAACGAGACGTCTAGGACTTTAGAAAGGCCAGTAGGTCAGAGTTGATCTGATCCTGAAGCGTAGCTGTGAGACCGTGCGGTGCTCCAGGATAGTAGATTTCTTTCGCGCCTTTGATGAGCCTAGCCGACTTCTTAGCTGCGTCCTTGACGGGAACAATCTGGTCGTCTTCACCATGCATAACCAATGTTGGGACATCGAACTTCTTGAGGTCCTCGGTGAAATCGGTCTCGGAGAAAGCCTTGATACTTTCGTATGCATTCTTGAGGCCGGCCTGCATGCTCCAAAGCCAGAACTGATCCAGAATTCCCTTGGAGACCTTGGCCCCTTCCCTGTTAGCACCATAAAACGAGATGGCTAGATCCTTGTAGAATTGCGAGGGATCCTTAGTCAGACCCGAACGCATATCATCAAATACTTCTATCGGTAGACCCTCTGGATTGCTGGCGGACTTTACCATGATGGGCGGCACAGCCGCGATCAGAACAGCCTTGGCAACTCGTTTCGTTCCATGGCGACCGATATAGCGGGCAACTTCACCTCCGCCAGTGGAATGTCCCACAAGCGTTGCATCGTTGAGATCAAGCGCTTCGATCACGGCTGCAAGATCGTCGGCATAGCCATCCATGTCGTTCCCCGAAGAAGCCTGACTTGACCGGCCATGACCGCGACGGTCGTGAGCAACTACGCGAAAACCTTTTTGTACAAGGAACAGCATTTGGCCGTCCCAAGCGTCTGCGCTAAGGGGCCAGCCATGCGAAAAGGTTACAACAGGGCCTTTACCCCAGTCCTTGTAGTAGATTTCAGTCCCGTCCTTGGTGATGATTTTACTTGAAGTCATACTACTTTGTCACTCCTTTTGTTGCATTTAGAATTAATTCGGCGACCTTTCCAGAACGAGCAAGCAGCGCAGCAGTGGTAAGACCTGCAAGCCCTCCTCCAATAATTATTACATCTGAACTCTCCAATTCATTTGACATTGGACAATGATATTTAAAACCTTACTGTTAAGTGTTGCTCTACATTGAGCATATATCTTTAAGACATTTGAATTTCTGATAATGATCATCTTATTAATTTTTAATTCTTCAGAAAAATCACAAAAAACTGATCTGATAATCTATCTTTGAGGATTACTGGTTCCTGATGCCCTTCAAGTCTATGAAATACGTGTATACTTGTTGTAAAGATTCGGGACTTTTTGTAAGTTGTCCTGGTTGCGACGCAAAACATGCATCCGTCTCATAAAGCGTAATGATGAAAAGATTCCCTGTATTGATATCTTCAACTTGGATTCATCTCTATGTCCCAAATGGAGAATTAGTATCACTATCACTAGAAATGGTAAGTATGGCAGAATGATATTAGCAGCAAGTTTTATTATATGTGATGAAATATCCTTTTGTCCTGAAGGGTGGATCAGCTGCTGCATAAAGACTATGCTTTAAGCATAATAAGGGTCGAGGAGTTACATAATGAATCATGCTAATTGAAGGAATGAATTATGTGTATATGGTTAATCGTCGGATTTCCCTTTAAATGTTAGTAAAGATGGGATTGGATGTAATGGGAACCTAACTTTGCAGGTTGATGGTATTCTTCTAGTTGAGTATATAAGAAATTCGAGGCAATTGCAATCTTTTTGAACACGACTGGGAATACTGTTTGTTATATCTTTTAGCTAGCTATTGCTCGCTTTGCATCGCCTTTTCTTGCATTTGATCTATTTGTGTTTGAGGAATTTCCTCAAATAGATTACACCAATCCCTGCCAGAAATAATAAGGTTGAATTTCTTGAGGTCCGGATGAACGCATCTACCATTAGTTAATATATCTGCATTAATGGGATCAGACGGCGAGAACCATTTACATGATAAGCAATTCTCTGATTGCCATGTAATTCTTTTTAATGTATTTGTGGTGTTTCCTGTTGTGGTTGTCATCTAATACCATTTTCAAGAACGAACTTCAGGAATAAAAGAGTTTGCAATTTTTGCAGATGATTTTATGCTCATGGTATCACTTTTTTAGGTTCAATTAATTCTTGATTAAGATTGTCAATTACATATAATCAATTGGTGATATGTTAAAGACCGTATTGACCGCAGCGGTTTCGTTCTGCTTCAGTTAACTTGACTCTCTGTTCGCCATCCAAAAACTCAAATGGTTCGCTATCTTTATTTTCGAGCGTTAAAATGGTTGAGTCAGCTAGATGACAAAGGCCAAGGCCCGTAATCAATATTGAAATGGAATCAGTAGATTCACTTCTGAAAAGGAAGAAGGTTGAGCCAATAGTGGTTTCTATATTTAAGAGTGTAGATGTTATACGAGAACGCGAATTGAAAAAAGCACTTTCTATCATTGGAAAATCATTGGGGCCTAAAGAAGCTAAAACAATTGAAGAACTATCATACGCCATCGTTGAAGGAATTGTTTCTACCCCAACGAACAATCTTAGAATGGAAATAGAACAAAGTAACGAAAATGAAGAGCTGATTAGGGTTGTATCCAAGTTATTCAAATATGAGGATAGATATTAGTAATAATAATAAAAACACCAATACTTCTTTTCCAATAGTTAGTTAAGGCGATTAAGAAAAAATACTGCAATACGTGAACTACTGCAAGAGCTGCACCTTTCAGCTAGAGATTTAATTTGCCCTCTCTTTATTGAAGAGGGGATCCTACTTAACCTCTAATCAAAACTCCTTGCGGAAACTTTGGAGTCAAGTATATTAGATTAAGTTGTACTCAAAGGTAACTAGCATAAGTTGATAACTCCATATTGTCAGGCTTATTCCAAGACGATGATATCTCCAAAAATGCTCTCATTTTATCACAAATATTCAGAAAATGCTTTTCCCTTTACTTAGTCATAAAAATTCTTTGATTATGCATATACCTTATTTCTATTAAGCCACATGGGTATAGTAAAAGCAAATATTCTTTGAATAGGTTGCCTGGAATATTTGCCCTCCTTAAGATATCTGCCTGTCTCACTTTATTACCATTGGCAATATCCAGTATAGATACGATTACGTCAATTCTATCTCTATAATGGCACTGCATGTTAAGTGCAATTCACTAAATGCATTTTGTTTTATAATAATACTCTGGGTACAATGAATGGCAATGTACTCGTCTCACTTTTATCACATGCTGATAACTAGTCTTTAATGACTACTACAACAACTAGTCATATGAGTAACTTGACTGAAACAATCAGATCAAGCCTCAACAATCCAGTCCGTTCTTCTGACTTTGATTTATACACTACCTTAGATAAAGTTCTAAGCGGTATCGGACTGTCGGAGGCTGA
>Ga0207663_10000997_pt1 | contig 12934 bp, 8 predicted proteins | sample LARL53metaG_FD_184346 | JGI IMG/M metagenome (GOLD analysis project Ga0207663, IMG submission 184346) | Corn, switchgrass and miscanthus rhizosphere microbial communities from Kellogg Biological Station, Michigan, USA - LAR L5-3 metaG... | ecosystem: Host-associated > Plants > Roots >...
GGTGCGAAAACCGTGCACCTTGGAGCGGCGCCGGCGGTTGGGTTGAAAAGTGCGCTTGGGCATTGACTTGTGGGACTCCTACTCAGGATTGTTTGCGCTGGGCAAACGATAAGTATAAAGGAACACTAGCGTTTCGTGCCACTTTGTGGCATCGGGAAGATGATAAATCCGCCGAAGCGAGAGCGGCTTGTTTGGAAGGTATCCTCCACAGAGAAGAGATCCAGGGATTCCCGCACACACCTCACAAGGATGGGAAACACCTGTGTGGCAATTCCTGGCAGACAATCTCTCAAGCTGCACGCGACAGAAATACCGCTATCGAGAAGCAAGCGCAAAGAAAAAATCAATGTTGCACCACGCTCGCGGCAATTCACAGGCTATGTGACAAAAATCCGCACGAGGGTTTTTTAAAAAAATTCAAGGCGACAAAAAAAAATTGCCGCGTATGCATTTCCAGCGGGTGAACTTCGTGCTAGTATGCCCACCAGTCGAAAAAAAATTGTTGCACAACGCAGTGTTCAACGCTCTGCGTCGCCCTTGCAGAGTTAAGATCAACGTCTCCGAGTCAACCACGGGCCCCTGGCCGGCTCGCAACATAGGAAACATTCCAAGAAATGTCATTACCCGCTGCGACCGTTACCGCAACCGCAAATCCGTGGCTCCGAATACTTGGAGCGCTGGAAAAAAAGATCACCCGCCATTCCTATGACACTTGGCTCAAGCCCACGAGGTTCAGCCACATCAATGGGAACATTATTTTTGTCCGCGTGCCGAACGCCGAGTTCCGCCAGTTGGGAGAAAAATTCGGAGACCTGATCCAGGAAGCCATGGACACGCTGGCGCCTGAGTACCAGGACGTGAAATTCATCACCGCGGAAGAAGATCCCACGGTACCCCCGGTCCGGGCGGATGGCGGCTTTGCTCCGGTTTCCGCCAGCGGTACAGCCTCACCCACAGCATCCCGGCAGCAGCGCTTTGACTGGGACTCCGCGGCACAGCTCAGCCCCAAGTACACGTTTGGCGCATTTGTGATCGGCGCCGGCAACCAGTTTGCGCACGCAGCGTCACAAGCCGTGGCCGAGCGTCCCTCCAAGGCCTATAACCCGCTCTTCCTGTATGGCGGCGTGGGCATGGGCAAGACCCACCTGATGCAGGCCATTGGGCATGAAGTGAAGCGGAGACAGCCGCAGGCTTCCATCTGCTACATCTCAAGCGAAAAATTCACCAATGAGATGATCAATTCCCTGCGCTACGACAAAATGATCAGCTTCCGCGATAAGTTCCGCAACGTGGACGTGCTGCTGATCGATGACATTCAGTTTCTGGCGCAGAAGGAGCGGACCCAGGAAGAGTTCTTCCACACGTTCAACGCGCTGCACGAGTCAATGAAGCAGATCGTGATCGCCAGCGACCGTCCGCCAAAAGAGCTGCCGGAAATCGAAGACCGCCTGCGCTCCCGCTTTGAGTGGGGCTTGATCGCGGACATTCAACCGCCCGATCTGGAGACGAAAGTCGCCATCCTGCAAAAGAAAGCAGAGTCGGAACGCGTAGTCCTTTCAACCGACCTTGCGCTCTACATCGCTTCCAACGTGCGCACCAATGTGCGCGAACTGGAAGGCGCGCTGATCCGGTTGATAGCGTATTGCTCGCTGACCGGCGCCGAAATCAGCCTGATCACGGCGCAGCAGGTCTTGAAGAATTTTATCGACTCGCAGGCGCGCAAGATCACGATTGACGCCATTCAGAAAGCCGTGGCCGAGCAGTTTGGCCTGCGTGTGATTGAGATCAAGGCCAAGAGCAATTCCCGGGCGATTGTTTTTCCGCGGCAGATTGCCATGTATCTGGCCAAGCAGATGACGGAAGCATCGTTGCCGGAAATTGGGCGGCAATTTGGCGGAAAGCACCACACCACGGTGATGCACTCGATCGACAAGATTGAAGACCAGCGGCAAGGCGATAAAGACCTGAACCGTCTGCTGAACAAGTTGACCGAGACGCTGAATAGCTAACAAGAAGCAAACCGTGCAGCAAAGATGGTGCAAGTCTAGTTGTCCACATTCCCACAATTGGCTATTTTCCACAATTTTCAAAATTACAGATTAGAATGGCAGCCGGGAATGGAGGTCAGGCCAGCGTTTTGAGGCCGGACCGCCGCGATTTTGGGCGGAATTTGCTGTATTCTGCAAGGAATAGCTTTATGGTAGAGGGTCTGCAAGTGCGTCTCTATCTGGATGCAAGGCGAGTTTATATTAGGGGGCCACATTAATATGCCTTCTTCAGCAGGCACAGAGTCGGGAGCTACGATGGAAATCAGCGTCAGCAAAAACGATCTGTTGAAGGAACTCACGGCGACACAGGGCGTGGTGGAACGCAAGACCACCATCCCGATTCTCTCCAACTTTCTGTTTGAAGCAGGCGGGGACAAGCTGTCCATTACGGCGACAGACCTTGATCTGAGCCTGCGCACGTCGTGTCCGGCCAAGGTGAAGAAGGAAGGTTCCTGCACCATACCGGCGCGTAAGCTTTATGACTACGTGAAGTTGCTGGGGGATGGCGACATCAGCATCAAGCTGCTGGAAAACCACTGGGTGCAGATCCGCAGCGGACGCTCCAACACCAAGATGGTCGGCATGGCCCGGGCAAACTTCCCGGCGTTGCCGCTGTTTCCGGCGGAATCAGCCCTGCAACTTCCCGCCCAAGTGCTGCGCCAGCTGATCGCGAAGACCATCTTCTCCATTTCCAATGAAGAGTCGCGCTACACGTTGAATGGCGCGCTCCTGGTGCTCAAGCCGGAATCGCTCACCATGGTCGCTACGGACGGGCATCGCCTGGCCCATGTGGAACACAATGGCACCAAGTTGCCGGTAAGCGGAGAATTGAAGGTCCTGGTCCCCAAGAAAGCGATGGCTGAGCTGAGCACCCTGCTGAACAGCAGCGACGCGCAAACGGTGGAGTTCGCCAAGGACGAATCGACGCTTTTCTTCCGCATCGGCGGAAGGCTATTGACCTCTCGCCAGCTCACAGGACAGTTCCCCAATTATGAAGCCGTGCTGCCGCGCGACAACAACAAGTTTGTGACCGTGCACTGCGACGAGCTTTCCGCTGCGATCCAGCGCGTGGCCCAGTTTGCCGATGAGCGCTCCAACGCCATCCGCATGCGCGTGGAGAAGAACGAACTCAAGGTTTCTTCTTCCAATACCGAGACGGGTGAATCCGAGGACTCGATCGAGACTGCTTACACGGGCGATCCCATGGTGATCGGTTTCAATTCACAATACCTGCTGGAATTCCTGAAGGTGGTGGGCGCGGGCGATGTTCGCTTTGAGTTTAAAGACGCTCAGACTGCGGGCCAGTTGCGTCCGGACGAGGCTGCGGACAGCGAGTACCGTTATCGCTACATCGTGATGCCGATGCGGATCTGATTTTTCTGTCGCTTCGCTCCAAACCGCTTACGCATTCACTGGAGACTTCCATCCGTCGCGCCTTGAGGCAAGCGGCTCGGCTAGCACGAGCCTCGCCGCTTACAGTGATTTCGCGTTGCTGTTCCCTACAAAACACAACAGGCCGGACAATGAAGTCCGGCCTGTAGTTTCCTTGGCGGCAAATTAATTACTGGACGATCTTGCGGGCCAGAACGCGTTCCACGGTTTGTTCTACGCCGGGAAGGAATGATTCCATCCCGCCGGCCGCAAACGCCATTTCGCCGCGGACGCTGTGAGTCAAAAGCGCTTCATTCCAGCGCTGGAAGATAAGCCGGCGTGGCGACTCGAGCACGTTGCTGCGTACCGGTTCCGGCTTGGCCAGGCTATAAGCCCAGAGAGAAGCGGCGCCCAGATAGACGAGATTAGCAAATATCTCGAAAAACGCCGTCATCGCGGGCAGGCGGTCAATCAAATATGTGGTGCTTAGATCCACGCCGGCATAGATGCCCATACCCAAAGCAATGCTCATGCTATGGGTGCGCCAGGTAAGACCAAGGCGCTTTTCCAGGCCGAAGAAGAGCAGCAGGAGACCGCACTGCATCAGGCGAACAGTGCGCTGCAGCAATTCTGAAGCGGCCGTGAGCTTGTGGGTCCCGGTTCCGGTGGTAGCGAACGCGGTGAGGAGCGCGGCCAGGACGAGGAAAACAGCCGCCCAGCGAAACAACATTTTGCCCAAATCGATGAGGGCTGAATACGGCTTAAGAGCGTTTACCAGCAGCTCATACAGGACGGCAAATTCAAAGACCATCGTGATGGGAGTAAGAACCCAGTAGATGTAAAAAAATTGAGGGCAAAAGAAGATGAACGGTATCAGGCTTATCGCATAGGCCGCAATGCAAATGACCGAATAGCGGAAAAAGACCGGAAACTCGGAGCGCAGCTTCCGTTGGTTGAGAATGCGAAGTGTAAAAGCTTGAACGCCGGCGGCAACTACCGCGATCGCGATGGGAATCGATTGACTAAGGGAGATATGCACGTGCGCCTCCAAGGGAGCGCAAGCATACTATCGCTATTGAAGGCTGATCAAGCCCTTCGGCGGCACCAAAGTACAATTTACTGCTTAGTAAACACCCTCTGGAATTCGCCGCGGGGTAAGCCATTGAAAGCAATGGCAAACCCCCATCAGGCGCAAACCCGGAAGCCTTGGTGGGTGTTACTTGCCAATCGAGCAAAGCGCATGAGGCGGACACTGCGGGTGCGGTATGGCAGCGTTTGTGTGCGGTTTGCTGATATCGGTGGCCACGGCAGCGTAGCCGGCAAAGACGAACAAGGCGAAAATGGACGAGCGAAGTAGCGCTTTCATGAGGGAGATCTCTCCTGTTTTTAATTTTTATTACCGGGTCCTTGGTGGTGCATTTCAGGTACTCTGAAATGCGGGGGTAAGTATACAGTTCAGCCCTAATTTTTCAACGGTTTATTAGTACTATTTTATTAAGCAAAATCTGACTATTTTTTGGGCTCCAAAAGGCCACTTCTCGCGCCCTGGCGGGTTACTAAAAGCATTGCACTAAAGTAACTCCTAAGACGTTTACTTCAGGTTACTTACGTAACCTGGGAAGCGACCGCGCGAGACTCTGAAGGGGCGGGACGGCCCCTCCCCCGGGACTGGGCTAGTACCTACAAGGTTAACAACCGCAGTCCGATTCTTAAGGTTTTTAAAACTTTCATGCCATGGTCGAGGCCCATTTTAGGAATCTGGATCAATTTGGGAATGCAAGCGTTTTGACGAAATCAAGCCGCGTGAACACTGCAAGAAGGCGATGAGTAGTCGAGCGCTTTGCGAGCGTGAGTGCCCGCAAAAGGGATTTTTTTCGATTTTAAAAACCAGTCGCAAACAGCGAAAATGGAATTGCCAACCACACACCGAAACAGGGTGTCTCCACGATGCTCATCTGGCATCCCGAGCGCCCGCAGATCAACTCTGGTTATGATATAATTAGCGTTGGCTCAGACATCCACTAAAGCATTGAATTTACGTAACTTGAGTGTTCTTCAGGCCAGGTGGAACCCGGTCCTGAAGACGCCCGAAGTCGCACCGGCAAGACAGGAGTCCCAAGTTGTCCATCCGTGAATCTGCAACTGCAACGGCAAAACAAATGGCAGAACAAAACAAAAGCAAAAAGTCAGGCGGCAACGGAAATGGCAATTACACCGCGGAAGACATAAAAGTCCTTGAGGGCATGGAAGCGGTGCGCCTGCGTCCCGCGATGTACATTGGCTCCAACGGAGAGATGGGTCTCCATCATTTGGTGTACGAAGTCGTCGACAATTCAGTGGACGAAGCGCTGGCGGGTTACGCCACGCAGATCGACGTCACGATCCACATTGATAACTCCATCACCGTGGTTGATGACGGGCGCGGAATTCCCGTAGACGACATGCTGATTGACGGAGAAAAAGTTCCGGCCGCGCAGGTGGTCCTCACCAAGCTGCACGCCGGCGGAAAATTTGACAGCTCCAATTACAAAGTTTCCGGCGGACTGCATGGCGTGGGCGTATCGGTGGTGAACGCGCTAAGCCATCAGCTTGATCTCGAAATCTGGCGCGACGGACACGTATGGGAGCAGGGTTACTCCAAAGGCCAGGCGCAAACCAAGCTCAAGAAAACCGGCACGACAAAGAAGCGTGGCACGAGGATCCACTTCCTGCCCGATAAAGAGATCTTTACCGTAACCGAATACAACTTTGACACGCTGGCGCAGCGGCTGCGCGAGCTTGCCTTCCTGAACAAAGGGCTGGAGATTACGCTGACCGACGAGCGCCAGACCGATGCCAAAACAGGCGAAGCGAAAAAGCTCCAGTTCAAGTACTCCGGCGGAATCGCGGAGTTCATCAAGCACCTGAACCGCGGCAAGAGCGTGTTGCACGACAAGCCGATCTACATGGAAGTGGAGCGCGACGGCGTGGCGATGGAGATCGCGCTGCAATACAACGACGGCTATTCAGAAACCGTCTTCAGCTTTGCCAACAACATCAACACGGTGGATGGCGGCACGCATCTTTCTGGTTTCCGCACGGCGCTTACACGCACCATCAATTACGCCGGCCAGCAGCTTGGACTTTTCAAGGACGTGAAAGAGAACCTGACGGGCGACGACGTCCGTGAAGGGTTGGTCGCGGTGGTGAGCGTAAAGCTGCCACAGCCGCAGTTTGAAGGCCAGACCAAGGGCAAGCTCAACTCCGATATCGCGGGCACCGTGCAGGCGTTTCTGAATGAGCGCCTGGGCGCTTACTTTGAGCAGAACCCTCCGGTAGCGCGCAAGATCATCAATAAAGCGATTGAGGCGGCGCGCGCTCGCGAAGCGGCGCGCAAAGCCCGTGATCTCACGCGGCGCAAAGGCGCGCTGGATGGCGGCGGACTTCCGGGCAAGCTGGCGGACTGCTCTGAGCGCGATCCCAATCGCTGCGAGCTGTTCCTCGTCGAAGGCGAGTCCGCAGGCGGCACAGCCAAGCAGGGACGCGACCGGCGCTTTCAGGCCATCCTGCCGTTGAAGGGAAAAATTCTCAACGTGGAAAAAGCGCGTTACGACAAGATGCTGAGCCACGAAGAAATTCGCGCCATGATCACAGCGCTGGGCACGGGCATCGGCAAAGAGGATTTTGATCCGGCGAAGCTGCGCTACGCGAAGGTGATCCTGATGACGGACGCCGACGTGGACGGTTCGCACATCCGCACGCTGCTGCTCACGTTCTTTTTTCGCCACATGAATGAGCTGATCAAGCGCGGCAACGTCTTCATTGCGCAACCACCGCTCTATGGCATTAAGAAAGGCAAGAGCCAGCAGTACATCAAGGACGACCGCGAGTTTGTCCGCGTGATGGTGCGCCGCGCCGCCGAGGGCATGACGGTCCGCTATGGCGAAGGCGCCGCCAAGCTGGAAGGCGCAGCCCTGGCCAAGTTCATGACTACACTGAACGAGTACCTGGTCTTCTTTGACAAAGTGGACAAGCGGCTGCGCCATGAGCGGCTCACCGAGTTGTTGCCGCGTCTGGCCATCTCGCAGCGCCCAGATTTTGAAGGCGACAAGAAGAACCCGCCGAAGAAAGTCGAAAAACTGGAAAAAGAAGTCAACAAGCTGGCCAAGGAATATCAGCTCAAGCAGGTGGAAAGCTATTTTGACGAAGAGCATAACCTGTGGGGCGTAAAGTTCACTGACTCGCAGGGCGCGGAGCGCCAGATCAACTGGGCGCTTGTTTCCACGCCGGAATACCGGCAGATGATTGCCAAGTTCAAGCAGATTGAAAGTTTCATGGAGCCGCCGTTCGTAGTGGAGGTGGCGGGTAAGGCCACGGAAGACACGTCGGCCGACCTGAGCGATGCGGAGCGCGAGGACCTGGAGAAAGCAGCCAAGAAATCGTCGAAGACGACGATCCGCAGAACCAAGATCGAGGCCGAGCGAGTGGAAAAAAATTCCGCGCGCGAGTTGTTCGACTACGTTCTCTCTGAAGGCAAGAAAGAATACAGCGTGCAGCGCTACAAAGGCCTGGGCGAAATGAGCTCAGAACAGCTCTGGCAGACCACCATGGACCCGGAACGGCGTACGCTGCTTTCCGTCCGCGCTGAAGACATTGAAGCGTGCGAGGTGATCTTCACCACGCTGATGGGCGAGGACGTGGAGTCGCGCCGGAAGTTCATCGAAGAAAACGCACTGGACGTGAAGAATTTGGATATTTAGTCGCCGCAGATTTACGCTGATAGGCCGCAGATCAGAAAAACCAAATGAGCCGCGAATTTCGCGAATAAACACGAATTACGATTTAATATTCGCGTTTTTTGCGTTGATTCGCGGCTAGTTTTTTCTGTCGGCAATCACCACCAGCGCTGGCTCATTGGGCTTGCGGTAAAGCCATAGAAACACAATTGTCATGATCGCCCACAGGACCAGCGTCACCGCGCTGCCTTCGGGGCCTACCGTGCCTCCGGTGAGCCAATCAGGGCCCTGCGAGACGTGAGGATTCAAGAGGTGGCCGGGGGCCTGAAAACCACTGTCATTCACGCCGAAGAAATATGACTGACCCCAATCCCAGCCGGCATGCGCGCCCACGGCCAGCCACAGGTTGCCGGTGCGCCAGAGCGTGGTGGCTGCAAAAAGGGCGAACAATCCGGTGGCGATGATTCCGATCTTCGTCTCGCCGCCATTCCCCATATGTCCCAGGGCAAATAATAAAGCCTGGATCACGGCTGCCGGCCAGAAGCCGATTCCGTCTGCCAGGGTGTAAAAAAAATAGCCGCGCAGTATGTATTCTTCAAAAAATCCAACCAGCAGAAAGACGGCGAACCAGAGAAGCCCCCAGCCCAGAATCCTTGTGTTCAGCTCGGTGACATCACCGAAATAGAAGGCATGCATCACGCGAAGAACCAATAGCACGACAGCGAGAGGAAGAAATCCCCATAAAAAATATCCTCGGACAAGCGCGGAAAGCGCTGACCGTTGCAGCGGCAGGCCGTAAGCGCCAACCTTGCGGCGCTCAATCCTGCTCATGATCCAGGCGAGGAACAAAAGAACCAGAAACGCAATGAGCTGGCCAACCGCCTGGAATACTGTCCGGAGGTAGTCTGGCGGTGGAGCGCCCCTGGGCGCACCACCGAGCTGTTTAGCAATCAATCTAGCGCCAAAAACCAGGACCGCGATCATTGCGAAGTAGATCAACAGCCGCCAGCCGGCGCGGAGGCCGCGATCGTTATAAAAGATTTGTCTGGCAGCAAAAGCTGGCGTGTTCGCCGAAGTGTCCGGTTCCATGATCCTCCTTGTAAGAAGGAAAAAGAGAACTGTATCAGAGAGCCGGGTGGACAGGTGCTGAAGATTGCGACGCCATGGCGGGGACCTGAATCAGGGGACGCATGAGAATCGTGGGGCGAGCAAGACCTTGCTCGATACGGATTCAGCAATTCAGCAATCCTAGGCCTGCATGATACAACTGTGAATCAATGCTCCAGGTGCTCAGAGAATTCAGGGTTGGCAGGCCACAGATATTTGCCGGGACCATGCTGCTGGCATTTCTGGCGCAATGCCTTTGGGCCGCCCACAGCCGCAAGATGTCTGACCTGGAGTACCGCTATATTGGCGCGGGCCTCACCTCGCCCGGCGAAAAAGCCGCAAACCCGTCTCCATTTACCGGATTGATAGCGGCCCTGCCGGTGCGGCTCACAACGCTGGCAAGAAAAATTGCAACACCCAGCTTGAGCGCGGCACTCGCGGTACCGCGGCCGTGGTTTCTGCGGCTGCCATTCATCGTGTTTGGCGTCTGGCTGGGAGGCGCATTGTGGTGGGTGGCGCGCCGCCTGTTTGACGATGAAGGCGGCTACGTGGCGCTGGCGTTGTACTGCACGTCACCGGCAATGATCAGCTCCAGCAGCAATATTGGCCCGGAGATCATTCTGGCCTGGAGCAGCCTGGGGCTGATCTATACGGCGATTGGTGTGGCACACACGCTCTATGCTCCGCCAAAAAAGTGGGCGCCACGAATCTTGATACTGGGGCTCTCCATTGGGTTTGCGCTGGCAACGGCCTGGTGGTCAGTGACGCTGGTTCTGCTGGCATTTGGCTACATGATGTATCTGGCGCCGGGCTGCCGGCAGAAAGCGCTGCTGGTGCTGGCCAGCGCGTCGGCGATCGGTTGCGCCGTGTGGGGAGTGGTTTATTGGCTGACGGGCAGCTTTGGGCTGGGAGTGAAGGCGCTCTTCTCCGTGAAACCCGGTATCGCGGCCCTGGGCAACCTGGCGTTTGCACTGTCCCTCTGGACAGACGGGTATGTGCTGGTTTTTCTTTTTATTGCGGCGCTTACCGGCTATGGAAGCTGGGCCAGGGCGCGTTATTTTGGCAATACCGCTCCACTGATTACAGGGCTAACGGCGGTGCTGCTGTTCAGCCTGGTTCCCGCCATCCACATATGGGACGCAACTTTGGGCCTGAGTTTTGTGTTCATATTTATTGGCGGTCTGGCGGCGGACTTTCTTGAAACTCGCGCCCGGCGGCCGGTGGCAATGATTTTGGCCGCATGTTTCCTGCTCCGGACCGTTCTGACGGTGATAACACTGCGGGGCTGGGTACAAAACTTAATGTAGCAGCAGAGGCCGAAGAGTTATCATAGTAGGTAAGAAAAAGGGCAGTTTAAAAGCAGGTGGCATATGTCACGATCAATCTTCGTCATCCCTTTCCTGGCGCTCGCCCTGCAAGTTTCGCAAGCCCAGTTTGTTACGCATGGGCCGCCGGCGTCAGCGACTTCGCCTACTCCCGATGGCCAGTTGCACGGCGTACCGGCCAGCGTTGTTTCTCCCACGCCTCTGCCTTTTGGAGTGAATCCTCCGCTGCGGCCCGGAGTTCGGATACATGGCCCTTTCCGCAGGTTCGGCAACCCTCGTGGTCCGCGGCGGCAGGTGTTCGTGTCGATCCCGGTGTTTTATCCGATATACGCTGACAATGGCTATCCTTCCGTGGCCGATCCTTATGTGCCCGAGGCCCAGGCTGATCCGCCGGCGCAGGCGCCGCAGGCATCCGCGGACCGAAGCGCTGATCGCAGCGAAGACGAGCTGCGTGCCGCTTACCTGCAGGGCGCCCGCGATGCCATGAGCCGCCAGGAAGACAGCCGCTACGGCGAACACTACATGGATTCCCGCGAGCGGCGGCAGCAGAATGAACCAGCCCGGAAATCAAGCGCCAACGATGAGCGCGCCGCAGCGCCCCAGCCACCAGTGGAAGACAAATCACCCGCCACAGTTTTTATTTTCAAAGACGGTCATCAGATGGAGACGAAGAATTACGCCATTATGGGCGGAACGCTGTTTGATTTCTCCGGCAAGACGCTGAAGAAGATCCAGATGGAAGAGATCGATGCGGTCGCCACCGCCAAGGCCAACGATGATCGCGGAGTGCAGCTGAAGCTGCAGTAGAGAATTTGCGAATTGTGAATCGCGATTTGTGATTTGAGGATGCCGCAACTATCGGCCCAAAAATCACAAATCAAAACTCACAAATTACCAATTGAAAACGCACCGTAAATCCGCCTCTGCCTGTGCTATAATTTCCTGTAATCCTCTGACACATAACTTCTTGTAAATGCAAGTATTTAGCGGACATTTCGGCGGGGCCACGGAGTCTGCCGGAAGCGCTTGTTGTGTGCGTAAAAATCGTCGCGTTCGAATGAGAGAAAAACATGGCAGATGAACAGAATCCGCAGTTACCGTTGACGCCTCCTCCGGGCGGCGACGGCCCCACCGGCCAAGGGGGAAACATACAGCCGATCAACATTGAAGAGGAGATGCGGCGGTCGTATCTCGACTACTCAATGTCAGTGATTATCGGGCGCGCGCTGCCTGACGTGCGTGATGGACTGAAGCCGGTACACCGGCGCGTTCTCTACACCATGCAGGAGATGGGCCTGCAATACAACAAAAAGTACACCAAGTGCGCCAAGGTGGTGGGACAAGCCATGGGTCTCTACCATCCGCATGGCGACTCAGCGATCTATGACACGCTGGTGCGCATGGCGCAGGATTTTTCGCTGCGCTATCCGCTGATCGATGGCCAGGGAAATTTTGGATCGGTAGATAACGATCCGCCAGCGGCGATGCGATACACCGAATGCCGCTTGCAACGCATTGCCGGCTCGCTGATGGAGGACATCGACAAAGAGACGGTTGACTTCACGCCGAACTACGACGAATCGACGGTTGAGCCGACCGTGCTGCCGACACGGATTCCGAATCTGCTGGTGAATGGATCGAACGGAATTGCCGTGGGCATGGCGACGAACATTCCTCCGCATAACCTGACTGAGATCGTGGAAGCCGCGATCACGCTGGTGAACGCTCCAGCCACTCCGCTCAAAGAGATCCTGAAGATCGTAAAAGGGCCTGACTTCCCGACCGGCGCTTACATTTACGGGCGCAGCGGGATTGAAGCCGCTTATACGAATGGCCGCGGCAAGTTCATGATGCGCGCGAAAGCCGCCATTGACGAAGGACCTCAAGGTCGCAAGTCAATCATCGTGCGGGAAATTCCTTACCAGGTGAACAAAGCGAAGATCGTGGAGCGCATTGCGCAACTGGTCAATGACAAGGTGATCGACGATATTTCCGACGTGCGCGACGAATCCGGCCGCGACGGCATGCGCATTGTGGTGGAGCTGAAGCGCGGCGCGGAAGCGCAGATCATCCTGAACCAGCTCTTCAAGCACACGCAAATGCAGGAAAGCTTCAGCATGATTTTCCTGGCGGTGGTGAACGGGCAGCCAAAAGAGATGGGGCTGGTGCAGGCGCTGCAGCACTTTATCGACCACCGCGTGGACGTGGTGCGGCGGCGCACGGTTTACCTGCTGGAAAAAGCCCGCGAGCGCGAACATATTCTGGAAGGCTACAAGATCGCGCTGGACAACATGGACGCGGTCATCAAGATCATTCGCGGGTCGGGCTCACGCGCAGAAGCCAAAGAGAACCTGCTGGCGGCGAAGTT
>Ga0207663_10001000_pt1 | contig 12928 bp, 18 predicted proteins | sample LARL53metaG_FD_184346 | JGI IMG/M metagenome (GOLD analysis project Ga0207663, IMG submission 184346) | Corn, switchgrass and miscanthus rhizosphere microbial communities from Kellogg Biological Station, Michigan, USA - LAR L5-3 metaG... | ecosystem: Host-associated > Plants > Roots >...
CTCAAGCAGCCGAACCCTGCCCCTCGCCTGCATCGTGGCCTCGAGGGTCCGCACAAAATGCCACTCGCCCCGTCGAAACTTCGGTCCCTCAAATGCCTCGTCTGCCTGGGCAGAGGGCAGAAGCAATGGAGCCGCAACGGCGGATACACTCAGCAGAATCCAGCGAACAAAACGAACATGCGGGACCATTCTTGCTCTCTTGATTGTCTTGTGTCGGTTAAGGTTCGCAAATATCGCCGCAGTTTGCGCCCTTCATTCCAAGCGCCTCGACTTAAATCCGAGTTAACAACCCGCGCGCGCGGAAGCATCACTGCTGTCATTGCTCACGCTAGGCCGCCACAGCGCATGAAGGGGCCGCGGGCCCGAAAGAACGGCCGCGTGCTGCCAACTGTTGTCACCCTTTGCGGAATAATTTCGGATTGAGGGCAATCGGGCGTTCCGATCGCCGCGCCACTTATTGCTCGACAGTGGTGGCAGGCGCTCGAACCGAGAGTTGCGCTTTGTCCTCCTGGCAGTCGCCAATCCGATGCGCGACCACCTGATCCGTTCTTGGATGGTCTCCAACGTTGATTTCGTTGACCTCGGTGTACGACTCGTCGCTGTTCACCGTTATGACCGTGCTAACCGCGCCCATGTAATCACACCTGTGCGCGAAGATGTATTTATTGCCCACCTTCTTGGGTTTGTCCGACACACAGGTTCCGATCGGAGCCTCGGAAAAGGTTGCTTTCATCGCCAGAGTCGGATCGACACAGCGCGTCATTTCCCGTTCCTGCAACCTGTATTTGATGTTCTTGTTGGCATTTCTGACAACGTCCAGCGTTCGCACGAAATGCCAAAGGCCCTTACGGAAGCTCGGTCCCTTCTCCTCTGCCCGCACCTGGGACGACAGCAAAGGCCCTATCATGATTGCTACAACGATAAGATGAGTGCACCAGAAGATGATCCTCTGGCGAGTAGGCCGCCCACACGATGTCATCGATTAGCCTCCAGGCCCCTTCGCTCGGGAAAAATCCCCAACCCGCCGAATGGAATCATAGGTTAACTTTGAGAAGGAAGACTTAGCAACACGATTGCAGCGCATGTGCGGCAGATCGGCGATGAGTGAGGCCGGCGCGCAACACCATTCGTGATTCTCGAAGATCTACCAATGGATCTGTTTGACGTATGAAAGGATTTTTGCTCTGGTCTAGCAGAGGCTTTTCAGCTTGGGGGCATCGATGCGCAACGCACTTGGCCGGTTTTTAGCGGCGGCCATTTTCATTGGATTTGCCGTGAGCATCAATCTGCGACAGGCCGCTGCCGCGGACTTGGGGCTGGTGAGCTCCGGCCCTATCGGCAATTGTTCGGAAATCGTGTTTACCTGCGAAAACGGGCGGCAGTATCCGCTCTGTCCGATCGCCGTATCGGTCTTCGGGGAAGTGGTAACAGCATCATTATACACAGCTCCATACAGTCCGACTCATGTTCGGCTGATACCGATGGGTGTCGGCTATCGCTACGCCGGGCCGGGCGTTTGGCTGGATGGATATCGCGAAAACGCCCTGCTGAACTTCGGAACGCATAGCCAAGTCGCTTGCACGATCCAGCACGACTGAGTCGCCCGATTGCTTTAACATTTGGGCTTTGTCCAGCCGAAGTCCTCCTGGAGGCCGGTTATGAAAAAAATTGCCATCTTGGCCGTAGCGTTTTCGGCTCTAATTCTGTCAAGCAACGGGGCCACTAGCGCAGGCAGCTATCCCTTCGGCGACGAGCCCTACACGCTCGACTGGGGTTATTTCCCCTACTGGGACCACTGGCCCCAGATCCAGTCCGGCTGCTGGAGATGGAATTGGCAGCAATATCAATGGAACGATCACTGCCCTGTTTATGTTGCTCCCAAGGCCTATATGCATCCGCGCTCGCATCGCGCGGCTCTGAGAACAAAGGACTGAGCGCAGCACACTAGCGGAATCCAAACTCTCCGTTATTTCTCACGCGTCAAGCTAAGGTGGATTCGGATCATTCGGTCATCTTGTGCCGCGTGGACCGTTAGGCGCGCTCAGAGTTGGCGGCACGAGCCTGCCGGGAAGTTGCCGATCGCTGCCTTCGTCGCGGGTTGGGCCGGCGGACCGACCGACAATCGGCTGCCATCAATCAAGCCCCCTAGCCGACGTCGCTTGATGGCGGCTGGGAAGCCAGGTGAAGGTCGGCTACGGAACCGCTTTCCCCGCGCTCGGCGCGGGGTGGCCGCGGTCAGTTTTGCCGTCTGCTGGTTTGCCCTACCGAAAACGGGTGCCGATGGGCATATAGCCCGGTCGGGGGCCGACGGCGCTGACGTTCTCGGCTATCGCCGCCTAATGATTTTCGACCCGCTATGGAGTCAAAGCGACGATGTCGCCGCACGAAGCAATCCCGTCCTTTAGCGTCGTGGCCCTGGCCACCGCCGGCGTCATCATCAGACCTTTTCGTCTTCCGGAAGCGGTCTGGGCGCTCGCGGGCGCGGTCGCGTTGTTGTTGTTCGGGTTGTTGCCCCTTGACGATGCGGTACGGGGCGCCGCCAAGGGAATCGACGTCTATCTGTTCCTGATCGGCATGATGTTGATTGCAGAACTCGCGCAACGCGAGGGTCTGTTCGATTATCTCGCGGCCTTTGCGGTCGAGCATGCGCGCGGCTCTCCACAGCGGCTGTTTCTGCTGGTCTACGCGGTAGGGTTTCTCGTCACAGTGTTCCTTTCAAATGACGCCACCGCCATTGTGCTGACACCTGCGGTCTATGCGGCAACGCGAGCCGCCGGCGCAAAGCCCCCGCCCTATCTTTTCGTTTGCGCGTTTACTGCGAACGCGGCGAGCTTCATGCTGCCCATCTCGAATCCTGCGAACCTCGTGGTGTTCGGCGACCGCATGCCGCATCTGGCGGAATGGTTGCGCCAGTTCGCATTGCCATCACTCGCCGCCATTCTCGTGACCTATATCGTGCTGCGGCTGACTCAGCATCGCGCGCTTAAGGAGGAGAAGATCGAAGCCAGCGTCCCCACCCCGCATTTGAGCCGCGGCGGCAAGCTTGCCGCGATCGGAATTGCGGGGATCGGCGCGGTGCTGGTAACGGCTTCCGCACTCGACATTCAGCTCGGCTTGCCCACCTTCCTCTGCGGCCTGATCACGACGGCGGCGGTGCTTGCGCTCAGCCGCCAGTCGGCTTGGCCCGTCCTGAAAGGGGTTTCATGGAGCGTCATTCCCCTGGTGGCGGGGCTGTTCGTGATGGTGGAAGCGCTGGTGCGAACCGGCGTAATCGGCCATCTCAACGCCCTGCTGCACGACGCCGTCGCGCAATCGCCAGTACGGACCGCGTGGGGGGCAGGCCTCATCACGTCGATTGCCGATAACATCGCCAACAACCTGCCCGTCGGTCTTGTTGCCGGCTCGGTTGCGGCCCAGGATCATCTTTCTCCACAGGTCCTAGGCGCCATGCTGATCGGCGTCGATCTGGGACCGAATTTGTCGGTTACCGGTTCCCTCGCGACCATCCTGTGGCTCGTGGCGTTGCGACGCCAGAACATCGAGGTCACCGCCTGGCGCTTCCTGCAGATCGGTGCGCTGGTGACCCCGCCGGCGCTGCTTGCAGCATTGGCGGCTTTGATCTGGTGAATAGAGCCATTCTCAAGATGCTATCGCAATACTAGTTTCCGGAGGGGCGGATTGTCGGGTCGATGCTGCCCACTCTCGAAGGATCCCAAATGCTCTCGGGGACCCAGCCGTCGCCGTAATAGAAAGGCAGCACCTGACGGTAGACGCGGGCTCCGCGATAGACCCTTGGGGCGTAGGCTGGGCCATAGCCGTAGGCTGGCCCGTAATAGCCCGGCCCGTACGCACGATCATATTGCGCGGATGCTGGGGCCGTGAGGGCTGCCGAAACGATCGCTATCGCGCTGAGTGTTTTGATCCTCATAGGATTACTCCGTCTGACATGGTGAGCCCCGCCGGAGGCGTTCCCGTCGCAGAACCCGGCACTGTGAAAGACGTTCCTGCATTCAAGTGAACGTGAGACCCGCGCTCAATAGCCTCCTCGCGGTTCCCTGCTGCACCTTTCCTAATGTTACTTTCATTTCTTGCAGATTGGGCGTTGTCTTGTAACGAGGGCGACGGCGCAGCTTGCGATGGCATTTAGAGCAGGAGAGCGCGTGCAACGTTCCTTCACCATAGCGATCACGCTTCTCGGCATCACAGCAGCCCACGCTCAAACCGGACGCACCAGTGAGCGCTTTAACAACCGGTAGCGTAACCGCAGTTGGTTCCGATCCACTTGGTGTACCGACGTCGCCGTTGCCATCGGTGTCATCGCATTCGTTAGGATCGGCATCCGGTTCATCGGGCCATCGGTCGCCACTGATCGCGATGTAACGGCTGCAGCGATCAATTTGGTCAATGAGCGAGCGACCGAGACTATCTGTTCGTCTTCACGAAATTCAAAATCTGGTCGGTGAGCAGCACGTCCGCGGTGTTGATCGAATAGACTTCGGACATGTGGTTGTGCCGCACCAGCACGACCGAGCGGATACATCCGTTCGGGCCTTCGCACGTCACCGCCTTCACGAGACCGAATTGCCGTTTGAATACCGGCGCGTCGAACTCGGCCGTGACGATCATCAGCGGAATTTTGGTTACGACCAGGCCTTTAATCGAGGAGCGCTCCGCATAGCGCGCGGGATCGTCGCCGAAATAGGCCTTCTCGGAAGCGCGAAGCGCGCTTGCCGTGAGATCGTAGAGGCCGGAGAGCATGATAGCGGCTTTGATCCCGCCGTCTTTGACTCTGTAAAATTCGGGATGCGAGACATAGCTTGCGACATGAGTGGCGCCGGCCGAGTGACCCAATAGGTAGATGCGCGATCCATCGCCGCTGCGGCTGCCGATGTTACCGGCGACCCAATTCACGGCAAGCGCGATGTCCTCCGCGCCGGCCGGCCATGGAGACTGCGGCGCCAAGCGATAGGTCATGGTGACGCCGATAAAGCCGTGTCTCGCGGCCCAGAGCGCGATATTATCGTAGAACGGACTCCTGGCGCTATGCTTGTCCCCGGCGACGAACGCGCCGCCATGGATGAAGATCAGCACGGGTTGCGCTTTTGAGTCCATCTCCGATGTGAAGACATCGAGCAGGTTGCGCTCAGCCGGCCCATATTTGACGTCGCGTTCGACCTTGATGCCGTGATACGGTTCCTTCTCCTGCAGCCTCGCATAGTCGTCGACCGTCTTGGGATAATCGACGACGTTGCGAATCTCGATCGGCTTCCAGACAATGTCGGCCGGCATCGCGCCTGGCTGGGCAGCTGCAGCCACCGCTGTTCCGATCAAGACGAAAACAGCGGCGACTGTCTTACTCAACAGTGAGCTCCCGGGAAATTGCCCTTCTTTGGTTTTGTAATGGGCGCAAAATGTGCAGCTGATTTAGGGTTCCTCAGCGGAAGGAATCCGCCACTCGGTTCATCGCGGGATGCTTTAAGGCCTTGAACGCCAGTGGGGCCGCCCCGAGCGAAGGAAATTAGAGCGCCCCTGCCAACCGCTTGAAATTGCGTCCCCATCGACAGCGCTGCAGTCGGACTCAAAACCATAACCAAAAAAGCCGGATGGCTGCAGTGATATACGTCACAAAATACCAGCCTACATTTGTTCTGCGGGGTAAGGATCAATTTGATTCAGGTCAAAGCACAGCGCAAAGCGAAAACGACGTGGGCCACATTTGTAAGTTACACATCAGGGCTGATGACCACCGTCCTCATGCGGCACTTTGGCGTTTAATCACTGAAGCCAGTTCTGTGAACGTGGCTCAATGGTTGCGCGACAAACATATTTTACGCGCGCTGGCCGGCCCCAAGGTTTCAGCGTACTCTCCGGCTTCCTCGCCTTACGGGGCGGGAGCCAGTCTGCCGACTGCGCCAGGAACGCTGGCGCGGCCGCGCTCCTACGGCTTTCGCTTCGGCCCTGCGTAGCTGGTCTCGAAGTTGCTGAAGTTCTTCAAGCTGTTTGGTTAGCGTCTGAGCACAGAGACGTAGGGCAAGCAAACGATTGGAAGCCACAGTGCGGTTACTCACAGCGCACTCCTAAACTACGAAAATCAATTACCGAAAAAAACCGCGCGTGACCGCAGTCGTTCCAAATGAGTTCGCTACTATGTGCGCTGAACATGAACCTTAAATGAACTTAGATTGACGATGCCGTCAGCGAACGTCTTTGTTGGTCGTCATGTTTAAGCGCTCGAGTTGGGCTCGCCGCCGTCCAACTTCGACGCGACGAGATCGTTCCTGCGGTTGCCCACATGCGGTTGATCGCGCGGATGCGATGATCGCGGCTTGGTTTGTGCTAATGTTGAAGAGATTTGCGCATCTTAAGGTCACAAATTTCTTAGCGTACTGCGAGCCATTGTTGATGCTCTCCGGGGAACCAAGAGGGTTCGAGATTGCTATTCTCCGAAGGCGGCGCGGAGTATGACGGCATGATTCAGTCCTTGATGATGTTGGCGCTGGAAGCCAACCACGTGATCGGGCTCCGTTTGATGAAGCAGATGCGGGGCGCCAAAAGAGCGCGGCGCGAAAGTCAACTAATGATCAACGAAAATATAGATGCAGCGTTCAAGGCAGGCGCAAGCATGATGGCTGGCGGATCGGCAGCCAAAGTTGTTCAGGGATATCGGCGTCGAGTGGCCGCAAATGCGAAGAGGCTGAGCCGAAGCGGGCTGTGCCTAGGCGAAAGCGGCGCAAACGCAAATAGCGTCGATTAGTGGCGGCTCTAATGCGTCAGCGGTATCCGAACGCAATCCATCACCCGGCTCATCGCCGGATGCCTATTTGCAGCGTGGGAACAAAATCGTAGGACCTAGAGGCAGAACGACTCAGCCACCCGATCCATGGCCGGGTGCTTCCGATTCTTCACCTTGATCCAGTGCTTCGACCGGCCTGCCTGATAGGGCCGGTCGCGCCGCTTCGACACCAAGCCCTCCAATCCCATCCGGCACGTCACCCAAAACAGGTCGGCCGATCTCGCCACGCTCGAACGGGTTGATGCGACGTGCCAGCAGCCGCTCAAATTGGTCTTGCGCATCGACAGCGGAAACTGCCGTAGATAGTCACCATCGAGAGCCAGTATGTCGAAGGCGCAGAACTGTCGTGCTTGCGGGAGTGCAGCGCGCCGTTGATGCCGGACCACCGATTCGAGCATCGATTCCGATTTCAACCTTCGGTAACGCGAAACTCCTTCTGCATTCGAGGGACGATGGCCGTCAAAGCTTCGTTGGCCGTATTTCTGTCTGCCTTGCCGAATTTGGCACCAGCAAGCTCCCAATTTGCCTCAAGGCGCGATCCCGGTTTCTTTCGCCGGACAACCACGCCAACGAATGCTTCACAACCGGGCGCGGCAGTCTTGACCGCTTTTCCGATTTCCAACTCGAGTTCCGGCAGAGGAATTGAAACTCGGGCGTCACCATTTAAGAGCTTCCTTATCGGTGACTTTTTTGGCGGAGTAGCCGCGGGTGCCGGAGCAGCCGGCGGCAAAGCAGCTTGCAGAAGTGGCTCCGACTGGCCCGCTCCGTCGGCAGCCTTCGGATTCGCCGGTCTCGTTGCTTCCCTTCGCTGCCGAATCGTGCGGCTGACCGTTTTGCGCATCTCTTGGGGCCGCGCCATCAGCCAATTGACAAAAATGCCCAATCGGTTCGTGGCCAACACAACGACGCCGCCATCGGCCTCGTCCTTAGAGACGTCGTGCAGGATGAGGGAAAGCAGCGCGGCCCAAATCGCCAGAATGAAAATCCAGGCGTGCAGCGAAGATTGCAAAAGGCCCGCCTCGACGATGAAGGACCGCGCGTCGCCGAACCGCAACCCGACCGTCTGAACGGGTCTATTGTTGGATCGCAGTTCCGCCATCGCCTCGCGCCAGTTGGGCGGTTCGTTTCCCCACTGAATCTGGTGATGATCTGTTTCTTGCTGAACCTGCTCGCGATCTGGTTCCCGCTGAACCGGCGGTTGCGTCTCTCGCAAAACCTGCTGATCGGCTTGGCGCTGAACCTTCTGTTCTGGCTGCGCCTGCGCCGACCTCTCAGCTCCCTGCCTTGAACGCTGATTGAATCGTCTCTGAGTCTCTTTTTGGATCTTGCGCTGAAGTTCAGCCAACTGATGCGGCCCGATCGGCGTGGCATCCCAACAATGGTTTTGGCCGTGCCAGTAAAGGGCCGCTGAACCAAAGTGCTGGCGGGCTTCGGCATTGCTCATGCAGGACTCGGAAGCCGCTGCTGGGGCAACCGCTAACGAAATCGAAACAACGGTCACTGCGACGCGCATTGGTCGTTCCCTTGCCGGCGTTGCCTGGAAGCAACGTAGCCTGCCAATTTAGAAATGAAATAGAGGCAAATTATATTGGGAAATGTCGTCGCTGTGAAAAAATTCAAAAAAAATTTTTGTTACAATCACACGGGTCACAGCGTCTGCATTGTAATCACACCCTCACATTCGGTCTTCTATCCGGTCTCTTCGTAAACACGAACAGCGCTGCCATTTTTTGCAGAAAATTTTCTCGCCCGCTTGCCTCGATGATTCCGCGAGATTGCGCAAGACTTAGGAGCCATTGGCCCGGAACCTGCGCCGTCGCCTTGCCCTGGTCGGCCAGGCGAACTCGCGCTGCATCTCAACCGCCCCGAGGCGATTTCTTCCTGTTAGCTTTCCCGAACCTGATACCCCTGATGGCCTATATTGGGAGTCGAACGCGACCGCGGTTTATCCGCCCGAGCAGCACGCCGCGCACGCCGGATGAGCGGATTTCGCCGTCTTTTGTTGCTGTCTCGCCATTCGTGTACCCGGCAATTGTGAAATCAGCCGAACGTTTTTGACGTGAACAGCAGGCAGCTATCTGGGGGCAAGTCCACTTTCTCGCCCGCTCACAACGCAAACGAGGAAATCAGCACATCGTGGCGCTTCGATCAGGAATAGTGCTTTGATCGTTTGGGGGCGTTAGGTTGTGCGCGTCTTCGCTGGCTTATCGCCGTTTAGCTGGAGCTGCCTATCCATGTTCATTCTGAAAATTGTTTTCGTTTTTTGCTTATGGCTGGATCTTTAGCTATTTCTTGCCGACAATTCTCACTAGGTAGGCCCGGGATCGAGGACGATGAGGTACGCCGCGTTGGCAATGATTTTCGCTGCCCTTTGGTCTTTCGTTGCGAACGAAGCCAAAGCTGAATTATCGATCAATTGCCCCGAGGAAGGGCTTTTTAGCGCTCCACCCAAGCTGCTGGGTGACATGCCGAACCCATCAGCGGGGTGGGACTTATTCTTGGACGAGGCAATGCCACAAAAGATTGAACTTTTGCCGCCCCCAAATGGTCGGGAAGGTTCATGGCTGATAACCTGTTACGTCAATGTTCGTGGCGGCTTAATTGCGTTGAACGCGCATGTAAGCGGAACAAGAGTGTGCAGCCTATCGGCCGACGGAGGCGTGGTCACAGCACTACCAAATGGCGGCCAGTCCTGTTTATTTGGCGAATCTGGAAAAGTTGGAATGCCGCGCAACAGTTGCAGCGTGAATTGCAGGTAAAGCTTTATCAAGGAAGGTATGGCTCTCGTTAGTTACGCTGCGAAGTACGGACACGCAATCCGTCGGGTACGCTCGTCGATCTAGTCGGGTTGCAGAACTCAAATGACTTTGGCATGCGCCCAAGATAAGCGGCGGTTCTCAGGGGCCGAACGAAACCAATCCTGCATGAAAATGGCCCAGCGCAGGGGGCTTTATTTGGTGGGGTTACCAAAGCTCCGACGCGCGGAATTCTGAGTAGGCGGCAGCACAAGTTGTGAAGGGCCTTCGGGCAAAAAAGGCCTCGCCGAGGCCTTAATCTCCAAGTCTAACGCGCTGCAATCAAAAAGCTCCCTGGTGACCGCGCAGGCAAACGGTGCCGCACCGCGTGCCGGCCGTGCTTTCGAGAGAGAGTTGCGCACTTCGAGCTCAGATCGTCGCGCTCTGCGCCTCGCCGACTTGGCGGCGCGGTCAAGCGTGGGGTACCGTCAAGACGCTACTCGCATCGGAGGATTCGTTGTTCAAGGCCCGTGCCACTGCGCGGCGAAGCCAGATCAGCCTCCTTCAAAGCAAGATCTCGCAACTCGGCGAAGAGATCTCTGGCCTTGATGCCCCGGTCGCGTCCAAGACCAGGCAACTCGAGCTGATCACTGGCGAACTATCGGGTGTTCAGGAACTCTGCGACAAACGGTTGGTACCGCTGGCGCGGTCAACCGGCGACTGACGCCTCAGCTTACCGGTGCGGTTTCGTATGTGTCCGATATCAGCCATGATCACCAGTCGTATGCGCCGTATTTCACGGTCAGGGTGGCGTTGTCTGAGGAGGAACGTCGACGATTGGCCGGCCCGCAGCTCGTTCCGGGTATGCTGCGGAGGTCCTCATGCAGACGGGCAAGCTGACGATGATGAGTTACTTGCTTAAGCCAATCACCGATCAAATGCGACGCGCTTTTGGAGAGCAATAGCGGCTATCGCTTTCCAGCATTCTGGCATGTGGGCCAAAATCCCGCAGCGCCCGATCCTGAAGACACCTTTCCAGAAACAAGATGCGCGTGACCATGGCGGCGAATATGGCAAGCTCCCCTCTCCACGGTTGGAGCGCGACGGCAAGTTCCCACCGGCCCCAAGCGGCGCGCTTGGTACGAGGACGAGATTCAGTCATGGCAACTGGCGTTGCCCAAGAACACCAGGATCGGCCGGCGGAACCACAAAAGCCGATCCTCCTGCCAGAGCTCAGCATCGCGGCCAGATACGAATTTCTTGGCGCATTCCTTGTTCGTCGTCAGTGCTATGGGACGGATTGCCGCCCTTCAGGAAATCAAATACAGCAAAAAACGGCCCCGGCCGCCCAGGGAGAGCACCGGAGCCGTCAGTCTCCCCCCAGGGACGAGGCATCTTTGTTCCGAGGAGGAAGCCCCAATATACGTCAGGCGACATGCGCTTGCTGAGGGCAAATGAACTAGTCTGAATTCTCTAAAGGCCCCCAGTGCGCCTGGCGCAATTCAAAATTTGGTGGAAGCCGCCAGAGACGATGGGCGTTAATCGAGAAGCCAGATGATCGCCGCGGCAAGCGGGAGGCCGATACCCAACGACCAGCCAATGATTAACGCAACCGCCAAAACCAAACCTACCCCGGCCCGCAACTCATGCCATGACATGCCGCTGCTCCCTCAAGCCCGCGATCCGCGAATCAGCCAACGAGGCAAATTGTAACAGGTTGAAGTAGTCGGCTTAATGCCTGAACGACTCAATGCCGGTTGGCATCCATAAATTGGATAGCCGACTCCGATATCTCGCCGTACTCAACGACGCGGCGGCGCAATTCGTCGGCAATATCGACGGTTACATCCCGGCACCAGCCTTCAGCGGTATTGAAGGCGACGATGCGGACCGGGTTGCTGAACTCGCCCTCTACCAGATCACGGATCAGCGTCTCACGATCAGTGGCGTCTTCGTCAGTCTCGCGCCACGATCTGCCGAGACGGCCAAAATCCTCCAGCACGAGGTAAGTATCTTGCTCTGGCCCATGATGGGGCGCGATGGATGGCGAGGTATGCATTACTAAATCCTCCGAAACCAACCGGCATGATCAATCATCATTCTCCTGTCCGGCAGACCGCCTAACGCAAGACAGTCCAGACCGAGGTCTTCGCCAAGAGCGGCCTGCGATACCGTTCAGGAACCGAAACCTGGGCAGTCGCAACACCAAGCGGTGACTCGATAAAGGTTCCAGTCCACGCCAACACCTGGATCACCCGGCTAATCGCTTGATGCTTGCGCATGTCTCCGCCTGTGTGATCGCTTGAAGGCGAGAGCTGCAAAATCAGCCCCGGCCTGCGCTGCACCGGGGCCTCAGTGGTACAAGAATGAGTACCGTAGACTTAGCTTGTTCGGTAGCAGTGTTCCCGGTGCGTCTATCACGAGCGCAAAGGGAAGTGGTTCGGCGGCGTTAGTGGGACCCTCGCTAGCGGTTCGTTCTCGACATTCTCTGGCAATACTGTTCGCAGCTTTGCGCGATAGTTGATTTCTGGCATGTCGCCATGCACTTATCCATTGAAAAGCCGCTCTTTTGGGAAGTGCCTTGAGCCGATGCCGGCGTGACGCTGGCGATTCCCAGCGCAAGCATTGCGACGATGAATGCCGGAATCCGATGCATTGAATCCCCCATGAGTGAATGGCTCATAAGCGTCTAATTTCGCCCATCTCCCCACCGTTAAGTCAACGCGACAATTTGGTCCACCAACAGCCGACCATCGTGGCAGATTTCCCGTCCCAAGCGAACATCAGCGCCTCGCTTGCCGCAGGCTGAGCAAATAAACTGGGCTCGAGATGATGCAAATCGAACATCATCGCGTCATTGGTCAGCGCTGATCGCGTTGTGATGGCTACAGCGATTATCCGCGCAATAGACCAGGATCCCGCGTACACCGGAGCTGCGCATCTTCAGCGAAGGTGGTCTTTTGTGCGCGGGCTGACATGCCCCATGATTCCGCCGATCAACCCCAGAGCGAAGCCGCTGGGGATTGATGCCGAAATTTGGATAGACGCCAATGTTCGAAAGTCGGCGGCCAGTGGGAATGCTGAATTTCTGCGCTGGGCCTAACCTCAGTTACAGGCAAGGCTTAAGCCACGATTGCAGCTGATGCGTGCCATACACAGCGCGCAATTCTCAGAAATCGCGCCACTCAATCAGATTACAGCGCAGGCGCCGCCGGTCGATCTCTATCCGCAAACGCTCTGCCTGTTGCCTGGCGGCTTCGCCTGCAAAGCGATAGCGATTTCCCGTGGCCAGATCCGCAGCGACCTGTTGCCGGATATCTTCATAGAAACGCAAAATGCTTTCGTCAGATAAAAATTCAATGCCCATGGTACGGCCCAGCTCCGCCTAATTTGCAAAAGA
>Ga0207663_10001001_pt1 | contig 12927 bp, 9 predicted proteins | sample LARL53metaG_FD_184346 | JGI IMG/M metagenome (GOLD analysis project Ga0207663, IMG submission 184346) | Corn, switchgrass and miscanthus rhizosphere microbial communities from Kellogg Biological Station, Michigan, USA - LAR L5-3 metaG... | ecosystem: Host-associated > Plants > Roots >...
TCGTTGCGCAACTATGTTGGGGTCAAAATGCACGGTGGAAGCGAAGAGGCGCGTCGCGGTCAGCGGCTACTCGTAACCATCGGAGGGCACGCCGGCTCGGCTCAGAAAATTGGAGACGTAGACTTCGGGCCGTCTGCTCCCTTTGAGGAAGAAGACGTCATCATCAACTGGTATGAGCATCTCTTCAAGAATGTAGCCAACGACTTCTCTTCTCCAGAACCCGTGAGGATCTTCGTGATGGGGGCCAATCAGTGGCGCAATGAAATGGATTGGCCACTACCGCGCGCCCGGCAACTGCGCTATTTCCTACATTCCGGTGGCAAAGCCAATTCTGCCGGCGGAGACGGAACGCTCTCCTCGTCTGCACCGCATTCCGAGTCTTCTGATCATTATGTTTACGACCCGGCGAAACCTGTGCCCACGGTTGGGGGCCCGCTATGCTGTGACTCGTCCCATCTCGAGCCCGGGGCTCGCAACCAGCGTCAGGTGGAGGCACGAGATGATGTTCTGATTTACTCAACCCCGGTTTTGGATCAGGACTTCGAAGTGACTGGACCAGTAACGGCTGAACTATTCGCCAGTTCCTCTGCCGTGGACACTGATTTCACCGCCAAACTCGTTGATGTTTGGCCCGATGGGTTCGCACAGAACCTGACTGAGGGAATCATCCGGGCAAGGTATCGTGATTCTCAAGAACGGCCTTCCGCGTTGAAGCCGGGGCAGAGCTATCGATTCACGATCGACTTGTGGTCTACCAGTAACCTCTTTCGTAAAGGGCATCGACTGCGACTCGAGATCAGCAGCAGCAACTTTCCACGTTTTGATCGAAATCTGAACACTGGCGGCGATGCATCCTCGCAGAAAATGGTGCCCGCGACGAATACCCTCTTTCATGATGCCGATCGTCCGTCGGCGCTCATCTTGCCGGTTGTTTCATCTCAGTGAGTTGTTTGCTTACCACCTCTGCGAATCGAGAGAGGGGCACGCTCAATGAATGTACGCTCCACCAGGGAGCAGATACTGGATGGGCCACAGTTCGGTTTTCTCATTCACCAATTCAGACCACCTGATGATTTGGCCTTCGGACGGGAGAAGCTTGACCCCAGGCAGAGTCTCTGAAATTGCGCTGGCGAGCGTGTATGCGCTGTTTGTTCCCACAACTGTGATCTGCGCTCTAGAGTCTACTTTCGACTGCACGAAACGAGTAGCAATCTCTGCATCCTCAATCATCTGCAAAAAGTATGGCCTTCCGGTCAAGATCGAATTGTAGACGTAGCCGGCGAGTACGCCGGAGATGGGACTGACATACGCTTCATCGAAATTTAATCGCGCCAACGCGGGATCGTCGGGTGACGCGGCTTTGTATGGCATTCGCGTTTCGCCCAGCCCGCGAGGATCGAAGGAGACAACGTCATAACCGGCGTTCAGATATTTCATCAAGCTGGACCAGTCCTTGGCCGTAGCTTTTCCGTTTTCCCCGAGCCACAAGAGCACAGGGCGCTGACCGCCATCCGCCTTGCGGATGTAGAGGAGTGGCATTTCTAGATATCGGCTGTGATGAAGGAGATATTTCTCAATGGTGACGCCTTCAACTTGCGAGCTTCCTCGAGTTTCCCATCGAATCTCTTCTGTACCAGGAATCTCTCCCCGAAATTCGGAAACAGACCATGAGTCGACGCGAGGGTGGAGGGAGGAATTGTAGACTTGCTGGAGCGTTGGCGCCAGCAAGCTCTTGTGCTCTACATAATACTCACGGATCAGATCCGGAAGAGAGCGCGCATCCTCAAACTCGATCATTATCTGGCCGGTTTTCGTACACTGCAGGGTCTTCTCGTCGAGCTCTTTAATCGGGGCGAATCCGCGCCTTGCAGGCAGCCCGTTGAAGTGATCGAGAAAGTCGATCGCCGCTTCTTGATTCTCAAGGGAATATTCGTGGGCGTGGTAACCTTCCGTCATTCCGACGCGGTCCGCGTGATGAAACATGCTGTAGAGTTCCGAAACTTCACGAACCGCCTTGTGCGCACCCGCAATCGGAAAAAAGTCGAGCACCCCTGCAGAGACAAAGACTGGGCGAGGATACATCATTAGCAAGAGCCCGGCATTGTCGACCTGGTTCGAGACCATTCCGTAGAGATCCTGTTCAGGATCGCTGTCGGGATCTTGAAATATTCGGTTGTACATACGCATGGGGAGTGCAGTGATATAGCACGAAGGCGCCGCGACTTTAATCCGACGATCCAGCGCTGCGATGTGGACGGCCTGAAATCCGCCCCCGCTCGTGCCCGTAATGTTAATGCGCTCAGGATCGACCTCGGACCGCGTCAAAAGATAGTCCACCGCGCGAATGCCGTCCCAAATCTCCCAGCGCGCGAGATTCGTTCCAGAGAGATACGCTAGATTCCCCAAGATCGCGTGCTCCGCGCAGATGAGGTTGTAGCGGCTCTTGCCAGCTTTTGCGTCCCAGAATTGGCTGCGTTCGCCTTGGCCGACTGGGTCCCACGAAATGACGAAGTACCCGCGCTGCACCAGTCGCTGACAAAGTGCCTGGTAATGAACCTTGCCATTTGCAGCGTGCCCCGCTGGGACAAGAATCGCCGGATGAGACTTGTTGCCATCTTCAGGCACGTATACGAGGGCCGAGACATATAGTCCGGGCAGGCTCTCGAAAATCAGTTTCTCGATTCGAAAGCCATCCATCTGGATCGCTCCTGTGATTCGAGGGTGGAGAGGGGTTCTCTCTTTCGGAAGGCCGCCTAGCATGGCCAGAAGACGTTCTTCGAGGGTTCGTTGCACGGCCAACAAATCTGCTTCGGTTCGAATGCCTCGCCATGTTTGAAGGCGTTGCTCATCCTGCTTCCAAGCTATGTCTACCTGATATTGCAGATATGGCGTGATCACCGGCGCTTCTTTCCCTGGATGAGGAAGTACGCGAAACGCGTCTGCAGGAGGAGCGTTGGATGCGGCAGCCGACGAAATGCACGCCGCCAGGAATACGAGAATGACAATGTTCCTCATTCGTCGACTCTTGCCACAGAGTGTCATTGATTGACGCCACTGGCCAGAATGCCGCCGTCTACCACCAGCAAGTGGCCGGTTACGAAGCTCGCTGCATCTGAGGCCAAGAAGACTGTGGCACCCGCCAATTCATCGGTCTTTCCGAAGCGCTTCATTGGAGTACGCAGCAAAAATTCGCGGCCGCGCTCAGTCCCGTCTAGCAGGGCTGCATTGAGGTCGGTGCGAAGGACTCCTGGCACCAGCGCATTGACGCAGACCCCGAACTGCGCCCACTCAACCGCAAGTGCTTTGGTCAAAGATGCGACCGCGCCTTTGCTGGCGCAGTAGGCCGCAACCTCGTAAAGCCCTACGAATGACGACAGCGACCCGATGTTGATAATTCGTCCGTAGCGGCGCTCGACCATGTGACGTCCAAAGATGCGACAGGCACGATATGTGCCGGTCAGATTCGTCTCCACGATGGCATCCCAATCTTCATCCGCGAACTCGAGGGTAGGCGCTCGCTTGGTACGACCGGCACAATTGACTAGGATCTCGACACTCCCGAAGGCATCGCAAGCAACCTTCAGCAAACGCTCGACACTCGAATTGTCGGTTACATCGCAAGGGGTAGCGAGGGATTTCCGCCCCAGCGATTCGACTATGGATGCGGCGGCGCGCGCTTGTTCCTCGCGGCGTCCCGTGGGCACAACATTCGCCCCAGCTTGAGCCAAACCTCGACTCAGGGCTAATCCAATCCCGCTGGTCCCGCCGATGACAACTGCTGTTTTGCTTTTCAGTTCTAGAAGAGGATGTCCCATGGAAAGTCCGTTTCGGAAGCTCCATCAGTCAATCGAAGGCGCATTGACGCCAGATTACTCATCGTATTGCGTATGCGCTAAGAAATCGAGGTTCATGCCAGTTTTCATCTGTGGAAATTGCTCTTCGTTTTCGCATACGGTCGTTTTTATAAGGTATTCACTCACGAATAGCAAACAAAACCAACCGGTCGCTGAGATTGCGATGATACACTGCTCAACGATGTTGCTGGTGCCGGTTGCGCCCGGTTTTTCTCTCTTTTTTGTGCCATCTCGTCTCAGTTTCACACGCAACTATCAATCTCAACTGCTTTCAGTAGCCATTAAGGAGACGTATGGGACATCATTCGAGTCGGTCGATCGTTTTTATTCTCGCCGTTACGGCCGTTCTTTCCGGCAACGCATTTTCTCAAGCCGGAACCTGCAGCGGAATGACAGTGGGGCAACTCACGAGCCTAAATGGCTTTGTGCCATTCCAATCCAGCAGTTTATGGAACACCGACATCTCGAGCGCGCCGGTCGATCCTAATTCAGCGAATTACATTAATTTCATCGGGAGCACGGTGACGTTGCATCCAGACTTTGGGGCCGGGACCTTTCACAATCAGACGCTTGGTATTCCCTATCAAGTCGTAGGGGGGAGCCAAGCAAAGGTCGCAATCAATGTTGGAGCTTACGCGGATGAGAGTGATCCAGGACCTAAGCCAATTCCTCCCAATGCGCTGATCGAAGGCTACCCCAAACCGGGGAACGGCGACCGTCACGTGCTGGTCCTAGAAAAAGACGGATGCTGGCTCTATGAGCTGTATCGCGCCGGCGTCAAGAACGGAAAGTGGAGCGCGGACGCCGCTGACGTCTGGGATATGACGATCAACGAACAACGCCCCTACACATGGACTTCGGCGGATGCAGCTGGCTTGCCCGTTTTTGCAGGCCTCGCGCGCTACGACGAGGTCGCGGCCGGCGCCATCAATCATGCTCTGCGTTTCACCGTGCCAACGACGCAGAAAGCCTTTGTGCTTCCGGCTACACACTGGGCGTCAACAACAATCGATCCCAATGCTCCGCCCATGGGTCTTCGGCTTCGCCTCAAGGCGAGCTTCGATATTTCCAGTTTCCCCGCAGACGATCAAGTGATCCTGACTGCGATGAAGAAATACGGATTGATTCTTGCGGATAACGGCAGCGCAATCTTTGTGAGCGGCGCACCTGATAATCGCTGGAATAACTCCAATCTGAACCTCTTGAAGCAGGTGACGGCCTCAGATTTCGAAGTGGTTCAAACCGGCACCGTCTACACTCCCGCGAACGTTCCCACCGGTCCCTCCCCTACGATCAGCAGTTTCTCCGCGAATCCTTCAACGGTAACGAAAGGTCAACCTGCAACATTGAGTTGGAGCGTATCCAACAGCACTTACAACATCATTAATCCGCAGGCCGGGCCCGTGCGAGGTGGCACCGTGGTGGTCACGCCATCGGCAACGACTACCTATACCCTCTCTTCAACCAACCAATTTGGACGCACAACAGCGACCGTGCAGGTAACGGTGCACTGAAGATGGCACGAGTCTTATAGGATCCTTCGGTGAACTTCGTAGATGAACAGGGGCGAGGTCCGAGCCCTCGCCGCTTCACTGCTCCTCAAGAGACTCGTCCCAGATGCAGGCGCTGTGCGCAATCTTGCAATATCTCCGCTTCCCAAGAAGGGCGCATTGCACTCTTTGGATGGGAGAGATCCGTTGGAATTCTGCCGGTGAGACGAAGAAAGACAGCGGCCGAATGTTTGTAAGCGGGAATAGGTTCGCGGAACGCAACGTTGCCCAGATACTGCAGTGCGTCTGAAACCTCGTAGTAGCGGGCATCGCCAGTTTCCCAGAGCCGGTCGCGCTCCGCAAACTTTTCAGGTGCGAAGGTGGCGAGCCCCAGCAAATAGTCGGAACCGTATTCGATCATGTTGATGCCCAAGTCATTTCCGGTGAAGATGCGGAAATCCGGTCGGTGCGCGTCGCGAAGGGCAAGGCGATCAAGTTCCAGCAGGCGGTCGAGAGAAGAATGCTTCATCCCCTTCAATTCGGGAATCTCCATCAGGCCACGCACTGTGCGTTCGTCAAAGATCTCGCCGTTGGGCGCGAACCTCGGACTCAATTCAAATGCAAGGACCTCTCCATAGTCCTTGCAAACCGCTCCGTATGTTGCCACTTTTTCGCTTGCCGACTTACCGTGTAGTCTCGCGGTCTGGAAGAGTATGGGCAACGCCCCGAAGCTAACGATAGTATCGAGTTGCCGATGGTAGAGGGACACCACATTGCCCTCTTGGTTCTCAATATAGGCCCCCGCGACAAACTGCACACTCTTTCCCAAAGCGTCGCGAGTCCAGGACAGCACGTCTTGCTTTTCCGTCTCCGTGAGCAGATTCACGTAGCCCGTATCCATGTTCACTGCGTTGATCAGTTGGGTTTGCTGCGTCGCTACGAGGTGCCTCTGGAAAGACTCGACATCGACTCGTCCGCTGGTCTGGTACGGCAAAAGGGCCGCGGCAATGCCGTAGACCTTGTGACGCGGTTTTTGCTGTCTGGTGACAGCTTCAATCGTTCCGGGTTGGAAGGATCGTTCCACGCTTCTGGTCACACGTGTCATTGCTTCTTCAAATCGGTCAGTCGCTCCGCCAGATCTGAACGCTTGTAATAGTCGTCGAGGGGGTAGCAACCAGATGGCAGTCCCTTGCGCGGCGCCGTGGTGCAGTCGCTAAAGGTTCTGCAGATCCGCTTGCGCTGCATCGGGCGTCCCTCCGTGGCATCCCAGAGAACCTCAGGATAAGTCAGAACCATTCGACCGAGACCGACGCAATCAACCCACCCCAGCCTCACCGCCGCCTGCGCCACGTGGGGCAAAAAGTCCTGCAAATAGCTGTATGCGGATCCGACAATAATCAGCTTGGGAAATTTCTCTTTCAAGAGACGTGTCGCCTCCATCTGGCGAGCCACCCCAATCAGCGGATCCTCCGGGGGTTGATATCCGTCGGATGGTGGGTAGAGGGCGGGTCGCTGAATGTGAGGATTGTAATAGGGACTTCCTGCGGTCAGATTCACTAGGTGAATTCCCAACTCTTGCAGGAGAGAAAGGAAACGAACTGTCTCAGTGAGATCTGCTTCGATCGGATTGGATTCGTTCACCGCAAATCCATAGCGATATGGAAGCAGGGCGTCGAAAGACTCGGGAATTCCAGGTTCGGCCTTTCCGGGAGAGGATCGCTCCGGGTCATCTCGGAATGGAACGGTATCAAACGCAGAGAGTCGAACTCCAATGCGAAGGCCCGGCGCAGCCGTGCGTATTCCCTCGACAACTTGCTGCAAGAATCGAGTGCGATTCTCGAAGCTTCCCCCGTAGGGTCCTCCTCGCGTGTGCGCAGCTAGCAACTCATGAGCTAAGTAGCCATGACAGTGCTTGATGTCGACAAAATCAAATCCCAATTTCCACGCCCGGGCCGCGGCGGTGTGAAATTGCTCCACGATTGCGTCCAACTCGGTCTCGGCCAGCAGCGGAAAATCATTAGGCAGTCGAAGCCGTCGATCCAAAATCGGATGGTGAAAGGCAATTCGTGGCTCAGGTCGGTCATGTTTGTTCGGCCGACAGAAGCGTCCCGAGTGCGTGAGCTGCAATCCTATCAGCAAACCGTCCTCAGATCCGGTTGCAAGCCTATGTTCCTGGATCAGTTCGCGTCGCAATTGCGCCAGACCCTTTTCGGTATGGTCCGCAATGAGTAACTGATTGGGATTTGCGCGACCTTCATGTGTGACGGCGACCGCTTCTCCACCCCAGATCAATTTGGCCCCACTGGCGCCAAAGCGGCGCCAACGCCGCATAGTGCTCTCACTCGGAGAGCCATCTGAGGTGCCGTCCCAACCTTCCATCGGTTGAACGGCGATGCGGTTTCCGATTTTGATTTGGTCTTGGCGGATTGGGAGTCGCAGCGGAGAGTTTGGCCCCTGCACGATCTCTGGATCGCAGGGGATGGAGACTCGAAGAGACGCCAAATGCTCCTGAAATCGTTCGACGTCTTTCAAGGTACCGATTCGAAGAATGGCTTCTCCAAGGTTGCCGCGAACTGGGTGACAAAACTTTTGGGGCAACGTGAGGGAATTGTAGCACTCACACGGCGTGCGATTTCGATGCGAAGGTTCTGTTCCCTGGGATGAGGGCATTAGGCGCCAGCATGCACTGGAAGAGTTCCTTCGCGTTGCAGAACTAGCCGCGTCCAAAAATCACGTTTAGCGACTCGGCATCACCACTTCGATCTTGAAGCGCAGTCGACTCTACCCGGAAGACCGACCAACCGAAGGCCGCAATTTACGGTCGGTTGGTCGGCCTTTTCCAGAATCGCTTTCCACGCCGATCTTAGAAAGCATGCACTACGGAGAAGGAACCACGGCCTGAGCCTGATTGGAGTAGCTGCTTTCCAGACCAGAGGAGTCCACTGCCGTCGTAACGAAGTAGTACGTCTGGCCTGCTTGCACGGTGCTGTCTGAATAGTAGGGCGCTGTATTCAAGGTTGAATTGATTCGCGTGTAGGGGCCTCCGGAAACTGTTCCCCGATAGATGTTGTATCCCGCCACGTCACTCGAAGTACTGGTGTTCCATGACAAAGTGACGCTGTGTTGAGGCGCAGTCGCGGTGCCGCTGAGCGATTGCACAGTGGGAGAATTAGCGGCGTTGCTAACAAAGGTGACGTTCGAAGAAGCCGCGCCCGCCGTCTGCGGCGCAAAGGCCACTTGGAACGAGACGCTACTACCGGCCGCAATCGTGACCGGCAGCGAGATGCCGCCTACGGAGAATTGAGATCCGCTGACTCCCACCGAAGACACGGTTATTGCGGAACTTCCCGCGCTCAACACACCCGTTTGGCTCTGTGTCGTTCCGACCATCACACTCCCAAAGTTCAAGGACACAGGAGTAATCGTCAACTGACCAGGTAGTGACCCTGTGCCGCTCAAAGGCACGGAGAGTGGAGAATTCGAACCCGTGGAGGTAATTGTGAGGTTCCCAGCAAAACTGCCGCCACTCTGTGGCGCAAAAGTTGCACTGAAAGTTGTGCTCTGTCCCGCCGCCAGGCTAAGTGGTAGAACAATTCCGCTCATGCCGAATCCAGCCCCGCTGGGCGTGATTTGCGAGATCGTTAGAGCTGAACCGCCCGAATTCGTTAAGGTTTGAACGAGCGATACAGTGCTACCGACCGGAACACTAGCGAAGTTTACACTGGCTGGGCTCGCCGCCAATTGACCCGGCGCAACTCCCGTCCCGGACAACGGGATGCTTAAGGCCGTATTCGAAGCATTAGAGATGATACTGACACTGCCACTCGCCCCTGTTGCCGATGCCGGAGTAAACGTGACCGTGAAGGTTGCGCTCTGCCCGGCCGTCAGCGTCACTGGCGTCGTGATCCCGCTGATGCTGAACCCGCTCCCGCTGATGCTGGTCTGAGAAATCGTGACACTCGAACCACCCGTGTTCGTCACTGTCTCTGAGAGTGAGTTGTTATTTCCTACGGCTACACTGCCAAAGCTGAGGCTGGTTGGATTCGACCCCAGCGAGCCTTGCGACACTCCCGTGCCCGACAGCGGAATGTTCAAGGTCGCATTCGAAGCGTTAGAGATGATGCTGACATTGCCACTCGCCCCGGTTGCCGATGCTGCAGTAAATGTGACCGTGAAGGTTGCGCTCTGCCCAGCCGTCAGGGTCAAGGGTGCCGTAATCCCACTCAGGCTGAATCCTGTGCCGCTTGCGGAGACTTGAGAAATCGTAACGCTCGATCCGCCGGTGTTGGTCACGGTCTCTGACAGGGACTTATTGTTTCCAACGGTTACACCACCGAAGCTCAGGCTCGTTGGATTCGCCCCCAGCGTGCCCTGCGAGACTCCTGTCCCCGATAACGGTACATTTACAGTTGGGTTGGACGCATTGGACGTGATCGTCATGCTGCCGGCGACCGTGCCCGAAGAGGTAGGCGAGAAGATGACACTAAAACTCACACTTTGACTCGCGCTCAGCTTTATCGGAAGACTCAAGCCGCTTACGACAAAACTGGACGTAGTGCTGACCGCCGAGATGGTGAGGCTGGCCGCGCCAGAATTCGTGAGAGTCTCGGTAAGGGTTTGAGAATTGCCCATCTGAATATTGCCGAATATGAGGCTTGTGGGATTTGTGGTAAGTAGTCCAGTGCCCACCCCTGTACCCGACACCGGCAACGTTACGGTCGAAGTGGTCGATATTTGGCCACCATGCCCTTTGCCGTTACTTTGAGTGCTGTACCAAACCGACAGATTGCCGCTGACACTGCTCGTCGACTGCGGATTGAACGTCACATAACAGGTCGCGCTCTGCCCACCAGACAAGGTAACAGGATAGTTCGGACCGCTCAGAGTGAAGCCGGTTCCTGACACAGTCGCTTGCGTGACGGTCATCTTCGAACCGCCTGGATTTGTGACAGTAACCGCCTGCGTCTGGCTGGTGCCAACGCTAACGGCGCTAAAGTTGATCGTTGAAGGATTTAACATGAGTTGTCCGCCGCCCGCAAACGCGGTCGAGGACAGAGAGAAAATTGCAAGGAACAAGCAGAGACAAACAAATTCAAATGGAATGCTATTCTTCGAACCAAGGTTCCTCACAGCACGACCTCAAACGCCGTGCCAGAGCTGCGCGGCTGGGGGGATAGAAGCCGCTGTGTCCCGAATCGTGCAATGCTCTTCCCGGAACACGGCGATTTCAGTGTGCGGCGAACAGGCGATGGGTGCTAGGTACCAAGAGGACGCAGTCAAAACGAGAATTTGGACAAACGATCACATGGCTGTAAAAGAGGTGTGCCTCACCTCGTACTCACGCTGCCGGTCCTTCGAAGTGCTGAAATTCGCAACACTTACGTCAGTACCCTCTATTGTCCTAGTGCCGATTCTCCCCATGTACCTCCGAAACCTATTCCCAATACGGTTCCAACCCGCAGAATGATGTTGAGCCTTATTAGTCCAGACGTTGGCAAGAACGTGGTGGAATACGGCTCGTAGACATCATGCGAAAGAATCCGTCGGCCGAGGTTTCGACTCTTTGCGGGAAAGCAGCGGCCCTATTGCTTGTGGTCGGCCTGAGTTGTCTTTTGGGATGCCAAGGAGTCAGCACTGGGGCTTCGGGCCAACAACAAAGCGGCGCGCTTTCGCTCGGAGTGCAGAGTCTAGACTTCGGCACGTTGACCGTCGGGAATAAACAGACGCACTCAGAAACGGTCACGAATTCAGGGGGGGCTAGCGTCACGGTTTCTGCGATTGCAGTTACCGGCACCGGATTCACGTTAAGTGGCGCTACGGCGCCTTTGACTCTGGCCGCTGGGCAGAGCGCAACTGTCAGCGTTTCATTTACCCCGCAATCTGCCGGAGCAGCGAGCGGAAGCGTGACGATCACTTCCACAGCGTCTAACGCGACGTTAACGATTCCCGTGTCCGGAACCGGGACAACCGCCTCAGCACAGTTAAACGTGTCCCCCACAACTTTGGGTCTCGGCAGCGTTGTCGTCGGAAGTAGCGGAACGGCTTCTGGAAGTCTGGCCGCAAGCGGCGCGAACGTCACGGTCACGGCCGCAACCTCGAACAACTCGGTATTCAGCGTAGGCGGTCTGCCACTTCCCGTTACAATTCCGGCGGGCCAAAGCGCTCCATTCACGGTGACGTTCGGTCCGCAGGTCGCAGGAGCCGTGAGCGCCGTACTCACCTTCAATAGCGATGCTCAGCCGGCGACCACGACGGAAACCCTCACGGGAACCGGGACGGCGGCCTCCAATCATTCGGTCAACCTATCCTGGAACGCCAGCACGTCATCCAACATCACGGGATACAACATCTACCGCGCGCTCTATCAGACGTCGTGCGGTTCGTATTCGAAGATCAATTCCGTTCTCAACACGAGCACTCTTTATACAGACTCCTCCGTAGCGAACGGTAAGTCCTATTGCTACGCCTCGACTGCGGTGAATACGAGTAACGAAGAGAGCGGCTACTCGAACATCGTTTCCAACGTGCAGATTCCAATTTCCTAGCCCGCGCAAAACAAGCGACAACCGAACACACGCGCGGATTACCCTGCGGACTTCGCACGAAAGGTGAACCTAAGGGCTTGTCCTGCGACCTTCTGCCATTGTCCTAACCGCCCTTGACTACGCGCGTTCGGAACGTCCCTGGGGTGTACCTCGGACATCTACCGCAACTCAATATGCGGCCCCAAACTCATGATGAGCCCGCCCCGGGGTACGAACAGTTGCAATGGTCGGGGACGCTCCAACGGCCGACAATGCAAAAGACCACAAGAGCAACCCTCAAGAAGAATCTCAATAGAGCGGCAATCACGTTGCTTCTTCTGGCGAACCTCACGGTTTTGATCGGCTGCCAGGGTGTGAGCGCTGGCGGCTCAGGCGGCCAAAAACAAGCCAGCACCCTTTCGCTATCCCTCGTAACGTCGACCTTAGACTTTGGCAGTGTTGCAGCGGGAAGCAGCAAAACGCTGACAATCACGGCCACCAACTCCGGACCCGATTCCGTCACCGTCAACAGCGCCGCGATCTCGACTCAATCTTTTGCTCTTGTCACTCCCAGCCTTCCTGTTTCTGTCGGCGCAGGACAGAGCACCACGATCAGCATCATGTTCACGCCCACTACGGCTGGGACCTTCGACGCCACGCTCTCCATCAATAGCGACGCATCGAATTCCGTCATGAACATTTCGCTGACCGGAATCGCAACCGGGATCTCGGCTGGCCAACTAACGCTCAATCCCGCCAGCGACGATTTCGGCAACGTGACCGTGGGAACCAAATCGTCGCAGACGGTAACAGTCACGAATGTCGGTGGGTCAAGCGTAAATATCTCGCAGGCTTCCGTGAGCGGTGCGGGATTTCAGCTCACCGGGATCAGCCTTCCCCTAACACTCAATCCCTCGCAAAGCACGACTCTGGTGGTTTCCTTCGCGCCGCAGGCGAGCGGGAACGCGAGCGGCACTCTAACAATCACATCCGACGCTGCGAATTCCTCGCTTACTGGTTCACTGTCGGGCACCGGAATATCCCCGGGAACGCTGGGAT
>Ga0207663_10001002_pt1 | contig 12925 bp, 11 predicted proteins | sample LARL53metaG_FD_184346 | JGI IMG/M metagenome (GOLD analysis project Ga0207663, IMG submission 184346) | Corn, switchgrass and miscanthus rhizosphere microbial communities from Kellogg Biological Station, Michigan, USA - LAR L5-3 metaG... | ecosystem: Host-associated > Plants > Roots >...
TCCTCCTACCTGCCGCAGCGCATGAGCGACGCGGAAGTCGAAAAGCTAGTCGAAGAATTGGGTGCAGATGCGCCTGTAACCGTGTGGGGCAATGTGACGCGGGAACAAGTGTTTCGCTGCATGCGAGACGCATGCTTTCTCGTTTGCCCAAGTCACTGGTTTGAGGGGTGCCCTTTGGTGGTAGTGGAAGCGTTTGCGTGTGGCCTTCCTGTGATCGCGACGGGGCATGGACCGACGGCAGAGATGATCGAGCACCAACGCACGGGTCTGCATGTAGCTCCCGGAGACGACACCGATCTCGCCGCGAAAGTGGAGTGGGCCTGGACCCATCCGGAAGAGATGAAAGCGATGCAAGAGGCCGCCAGGCGCGAATTCGAACGCAAATACACCGCCAAGCGAAACTACGCACAGCTGATCGACCTGTACCGCGAATTGATCGTTCGGAAGGAAACGGGATTGCTAGCCGAGAAAACGGCTGCGTTCTCGAGTGGTGACGCATCGTGAGCCGCCTGCCAGACATGGACCATCTCTCGGCTTCGTCGGCGGTGTTTCCGTCTTTGCCCGCCAACCGTTCCGAACGATTGCCCGGTGACCCGAGCCGGGAATCGTTGCGCGAGCGATTTCAAGTTCTTGGTGTAAAGATTGACGCTGTGCAGATCTCCGAGGCGATTCTCGAAATGCAGCGGTGGATCGCTCGACGCGAAAACGGCCGCTACATCGCCGTGACCGGCATGCACGGCATCATCGAGGCCAGGCATAACCCTGAATTCCAGTCGGCTCTGGCGGAAGCCGACCTCGTAGTAGCCGATGGAATGCCCATCGTGTGGATCGGGAGACTGCGTGTCCATTCGATGCGGCGCCGCGTATATGGCCCAGAATTGATGTTTCAGTTCTGCCAACAAACTGCATCGAGTGGTTATCGTCACTATTTTCTGGGCGGCGCGCCCGGGGTCGGAGAAGACTTAACGCGGAAGCTGAGAGTTGCTTGCCCTGGAATTGAGGTCGTTGGCGTTCATTCGCCCCCTTTTCGTCCAACGTCCGACAGCGAAGACGCTGCGATCATCGCCGCAATCAATCGCGCTGCCCCCGATGTGTTGTGGCTGGGGCTGGGCACTCCGAAGCAGGAGCTTTGGATACGAAAGCATCGGGCAAAACTACGCGTGCCGGTGATGATCGGCGTGGGCGCGGCCTTTGATTTTCTTTCGAAGCGAAAGAAACAGGCCCCCGTGTGGATGCAAGAGAATGGGCTTGAGTGGTTTTTTCGGCTGTGTCAGGAGCCAGGTCGCTTGTGGAAGCGTTACTTACTGGGAGGACCGGAGTTCTGTTTGTTACTGGCTCTGGAGAAGCTGGGACTGGTTCGATTCGAGTAATTCGATGCCAACTTCGATGGGCTTACGCAGGCTGGCTTGCGCCGAGCGCACTTTCGCAGACGGTCTGTACCGCGGCATACCGGCTATCCGCATTCACCTGGCGCATGATGCGATGAACGTGGTTCTTCACGGTGTACTCGGAAAGATTCAAGCTCGCCGCAATCTCCTTGTTCGTCAGGCCTCGTGCCAGGAACGTAACGAGTTGCTGCTGGCGCGGAGTCAATCCAAGTTTCGCGCACACTCTCTGGTTCAAAACCACGGAGCCCTTTCTCGCCTCGCGGGCCACAAATTGAAACAGGTGGCCGCACAGCTTGGGAGGGCAGACCGCCTCGCCAGAAGCGACGCGCCGGACGGCGACTAGCGTTTCTTCCGCGCTAGCATCGCCTAGAAGGTACCCGCTTACGCCCGCGCGTACGGCTTGCAAGAAGATTTCGGCGTCTTCCTCCATGCCGAGCAGAACAACCTTCATTTCGGGCGCCAATGTGAGGGTGTCGGGAACAAAGTCGGCAGAGAACGTCATCGCCGTCGCATGATCGGCAACGAGCACGTCGCACCTGGAATCGATGATCTGTTTTTCGATAGCAGGGGTGTAGCGGTCGGCTCCGACGGCCGCGAAGTCCGGCTGCTTCCGGACAATGCCGGCCAAAGCATCGCGGAGCAACCGGTTTTCCACAAGCAGGAACAGCTTTATAACGCGGTTCCGGCCCAGATCTTTGAGTTGCTTTATGCCAGAAGCGAAGCCGGTGTGAGAACCCAATCCGAAGACCTCAGAAGCGCGCCCGAGCGACTTTCGGGGCACGGCAACAATGACCATACGTCTGAGTTCTGTGGACGGTCAATCCATGGGATGTCAATACGCTGTCATCTTTCTGTTGGGGCAGATGAGTCATTCTTGGCCGGTTGAGGCGTCGTAAAGGATTCATCGATGAAACGTAACGAATGATACAAGCAGGGCTTTCATTGCGGTGTAGAGTCTGTTTGAGGCAAACAGCTAGCCCGGTGGTCGGGAGGATATTGTGGCGAAACGAGAGGTCACCGACTCATTGATGGAAAAGGTCGGCGAGGGCATCGACCGTACGATACACCTTGCGTCGCTTGTACCGGCGAGCTCGGTGAGCTGGCAGCCGCCGGTCCCGGCAGGTGCTCGGCCTGCCTTCGACTTTGGTCATCTGTTCGGGCATTTGCTGGACTGCCTGGCAGGATTTTGCGCCGTTTTTCAAAAAGCACTGTCCGACGACATGGCCCATTACGCCGAGCTGCGCTCCATTAACACGAACGAATCCTATTCGAGCAAGGACGCGCTACGCTTCATGCGTCTCTACGATGGGCACATTCGGCGGGGATTCGCTCGCTGCACCGACGAAGATCTATCCACGCGGCTGACGACCCGATTCGCCCCGGAAGGCCAGACCTTAATGATCCTGCTGTTGAACAACTACGAGCACCTGACCAACCACAAGTACCAGCTATTCTTGTATCTGAGACTGTCCGGGATTCGCGTTGGCACCCAGGACCTCTACAAGTTTGGCGATGTGACAAGAGCCAACGACGGTCAGGCAAACGCGGAATCTGTGTGAGACGCTACCGGCCGCGGCGAACGAGGAAGTCTGACGAGCATCACGGTGCCCTCCTCAGAACTGCTCTCGAGCGAAATCGACCCGCCATGGTCCTGCACGATCTTGCTCACGATCGCGAGACCCAGGCCGGTGCCGTTCGGCTTACCGGAACTGACGAACGGATCGAAAACGGTTGCGCGAATCGCGTGAGGAATACCGCAGCCCTGGTCGATCACGCGCACTTCGAAGGTGTCTCGGCGGCTCTGGATATCGATCGTGACCTTACCCTCGCCATCGGGCGTGGCTTCGCAAGCGTTGAGAACCAAGTTGAAAAACGCTCGCTCGAGCTTTTTCGGATCGAAAATGCCCTCGGTGACGCTCGCACCGACCAGAGATATCGTGCGCGACCGAAATTCCGGGCGCACCCGCACAGCCTCAATCGCGCGGCGAATAATCTGGTCGAGATCGGTCGGTTCGGGCGAGATTGTTACTCGTTGGGTAGCCAACTCGCGGAGCGAGTCGATGAGATCGGTCATCTGCGTCGAAGCGGTCTGGATCTCTTTGTAAATCTCGCTCTTATCGAGCTTTAGCTCATCGGCTTCATACAGAAACTCGGCATTGGCAACCACCGCCGCCAGGTAATGCCGAAGATCGTGAGAAAGGGAACTGGCAGCGCGACCCAAGGCCGCGATCCTTTCGTTCTCTATCTGTCGCTGTTGAGAAGCCGCAAGCTCACTGCGCATCTTCGCAAATGCCGTGCTGAGTTCCGCGACTTCGCTGGTGCCTTCGGGCACGATGGAATACGTGTAGTCGCCGGCAGCTAATGCGCGCACGCCTGCGACAAGATTGTCCAGAGGTTTGGTGATGGTTCGCGAAACAAAGCCGAAGAGCAGTGCGCCGAACACGACCGCCGAGACGCCAAGAATCGAAATCGTTCGCGTCAGCCGGCGGATGAACGTGTCGCTCGGCGCCAGAGGCATCATCACGTAGCAACGCACAGGCGACGGCAGCGCGCCATGCAGCAGGACGGATGAGAACGCATAGTGATCGGTCTCCAGCGTGATCTCATTCGAATCTGAACGCAGCTGCGGATTCGCTTGGCGAATCAGCTTGGCAAGCATTGCTTCGTCCCGGGGCGGCAGGGTGGAGGCGATAAGATCGCTCTCGGTCGCAAGCGCGATCTGATTTTGTGCCACGAGTGCCAATTGTTCTGCAACGGTGGCATTGACCTGGTAACCAATCGCCAGGAGTCCGAGTTCCTGGGAATCGGGCCCGGCGCCTGCGGTGATGGGTCGAAGGAATACCCAGTAAAGGCGCCCGCTGTCGTACCACCACGACGCCGTGTCACCCTGATCGACCGAGCGCCTCAGGTCGCGGTCGGCCGCGTCGGGCGGCCAACCCGGGTTCGTCATATGCAGCGCAACGATCTGTTTGTCGGGCCTGGCAAGGACGAAAAGGTCGCTGCCGGCAAGCTTCCAAAAAGCGGTGGAAGCGTCCTGAATGGTCAGCGCGTCCCCGGTCGTCATCATGCTCTTCAGCGGTGGAAGATTGGCGACCATCGCCGCCGTGCTCGAAAGTTGCCGCTCCCGCTGGTGTTGAACCCCTTCAAACGCCCGGACGGACGCTTCAGTGCCATCGCGAACCTGCTGATCCGTTTCGACGCTTACGGTGTGCCGGGTGATGAGAAGCAAAGCACCGGTCAGCGCGCAAATCGTCAAGAGCGACGCGAGATACAGCTGCGTTCGTAGGCGGAGATGCGTCATTGCGCCTCCACTCCCGGTCATTGTGGAGGTGTGTTGCCCGGAGCGCCCGGTACGAATTTGTAGCCGGCTCCATGAATGGTAAGGAAATAGCGCGGGTTGGCGGAGTCGGGCTCGAGCTTTTGGCGAAGCCGTAGAATGTGATTATCCACCGTGCGGGTCGAAGGGTAATTCTGGTAGCCCCAAACTTCATTGAGCAGCTCATCGCGCGAAAGCACGCGGCCCGGCGACGAGGCGAAAAACTTCAGCAGCTTGAATTCTTGAGCGGTGAGCGTGACCGGCTTGCCCGCCTGCATCGCTTCCATGCTCGTGAAGTCGATTCTCGCATCGCCAAAAACGAGCACTTCGTGGCTGACCGTTTTTGCGGGGACATTCGAAACCGGTGGCGGTTTCACCGCGCCCCGACGCATGGCCCGGCGAACCCGCGCCAGCAACTCGCGCGGGCTGAACGGCTTGGTCACGTAATCGTCTGCGCCCAATTCGAGCAGCAACACCTTGTCTTCAACCTCCGCGTTCGCGCTCAACACAACGATCGGCACGGAAGCCGCGATTGTCTTGAACTCCCGACAAAGCTCCTTGCCGGAAAGACCAGGAAGCTTCAGATCGAGTAAAACGGCGCTCGGCGGCTGTTTCCGAAAATACTCGAGGCCCGATAGTCCGTCCGACGCTATCTGCACGTTGAGCGAATCGGCCTCCAACAGACGTTGCAGCGTTCGCTGCATGGCGCGGCTATCTTCTACCACCAGTACTGTTTCCATGTTTGTTCCGTCCTTGATGACTTTCAATTCTTTCCACGTGGCCGGCGATTCGAATTCGTCCTGGTCTCGACCGGCACGTGAAGGTTTCGAACCGACGCTCAGTACTCTGGTTTCAGTGCGTCGGGGTCGTAATCCTGCCCGTACTTGTTCTTATGTTCCTTCTGCACTTGCTTCACTACGGGAACAGAAATCGTCGGCAGCACACGAATCGCAGCATCAACTACGACCGGCCGCAGCAATGTGCGAAGTGACTCGGGCTTCGCGTTTTCGTACCAGACGTGGAGCATGTATTTTCCTTCTGGAACACTGCCGATGGAGTAGTGGCCGGCCTTGTCAGAGATGGCGTAAAGATTCGAATCGACTGCCAGCACGACGCCCGTCATTTCTGGGTGAATATTGCAGAACAGGTAGGAAGGTCCGATGCGATCGAACCGAACCGATCGTTGTGCGCCGGCTTGATACAGTCCCAGATCGAAACGCTTCCCACGATATAGAGAGAAGACGTTGTGAAACCACGGATCAGCATTTGGAAAATCCACTACGCTTCCAACGGGAACGACTAACAGGTTGGGTTCAAACCGCTTGTTGCGTTGGACCAGCCGAAAATGGGGCTTGTCAGCCGGGGGATATGTCGGCTCTGTAGCGCTACCCGGTGTGAGCCAAACCACGACGTCCGATGCATCGACGTCGCTGTCTGTGCCTGCTTGAGTCAGCGTGATCTCGCCGGTGACGTCATTGGCTGGGCGCGTTCCGACAGATTCCGGCAAAGTCGCCACACTTGTCGCCAAGCCAAAAGCGCAGCACGCGAGCCGGAGGATGGATGCGACGTTTCTCATCAATTTAGAAAAGGAACCCAACTGCCAAGCCTAGCTGTCCGGCCGAATTGGCGGGGCCAGTCACCTGATACGTTCGAAGGCGACGGTACTCCACCGAGAAGACCAGATCCGACCGGGGCTTGAAGATGTAGTTTGCGAAAAGCATCTGGTTCCGAGCTGGAACCGAAAACAGGAACGAATTGGTCACCGAGGCATCGCGAAGATCGCCAGAATTCCTGCCGCCGGTGCCTGCTGCAACGTTGAACTCGCTTCGGGTATCCAGCCTGAACTTGAATTGAGTCCAACCGCCGATGACGCCCAGGTTTGCGAGCTGAGGCGAGGTTACCGACGCATAGTAAATCGCATCGGTCGGCTTCAGAGGGCTGAGCGGCAGACCGCCAAACCCATCAATGCCACGGCCGGTAAAGAATTCTCCGGACAGCTCGGTGCGGGGCAAAAGCGGGAATCTCCAGTCCAAGGTTCCAGCCCAGCCGGAGACGTCATAGTTGCCCACGAATCGCTGCGGCGAAAAAACACCCGAAAACCCGATCGCTGCCGGACGATCTTCCGACTTGGTACTCGCCGAAACCCTCACGGCATAGGTAGGTTGCCGCGAATTTTCGGTTGGCGATGTAATTCGAACGTTCGTATTCGGCGCATACTCGTTCGAAGAGGGTGGATCGAGGAAGCCGGCCTCGACCTTCAAGGGCGAAAACGCGCCATCGAATCGATGCTCCACGCGCAATGTCGGCGTCCATGACCACAGTTTGCCGGCGGACGCGAATCCGGGTACGACCACGCTCATATAGGTAGTCGGCTGATTTGGTGCGAAAAAGGGATAGTCCAAGCCCGCGACGACCGAGGTGTCGGTCCAATCCATGCGTATCCGTGCCAGGCGAATCTCAGCAAGGCCCGAGCTGGTTGATCCGTAACCGGTCGGCAGCCCACCAAAAAAGTCCATCTGTAGGTCGGCGCTCGTGTGTGCGCCAAATAACGTCGGACCATACCCTGTCAAGCCGATGATCGACTGTCGCACCGAAGCTCCGGCGCTGCCATCGGAATAGCCCGGTATCTTTGGCAGCGCGATGCTCGGGAGATCCGTGCTGTCGACTTGTCCAAAATTTCCGAACGCCGTAAACAGCGCCAGACCCGAAAGCTTGAGCCGATAGCGCGAAAAACTTTCAACTTTCGTTTGGCGCTGCTCCTCCACACGCTCGTTCAAGATATCCCAGTCATCTTGCGTAATTTGCGCCTGCGAAGAGTGACTCTCGGCGGCGGTAGGCTGTTCGACGTTCGCCGATGCAGCCGTCGCCGGCGGTTGCGCATTGGCGCCGCTTGACGCGCTCTGACCCGCATTCATTCTGTTCAACACTTCCTTCAATGCGACTCGCAACTCCTGAATCTCCGTACGGGATTGCGCGAGCTCGACTTGCGTCTGCTCGAGCGACCGCGTCAATTGATCGATCTTTTCGGAGATCTGCGTGGTGTCTTGAGCCCCAGCGGTCGACGACTGCGACTGTGCCAGCAGGGCCGGACACAAAAACAACGATGCGATAGCGATAAGGCCAAATAATGGTCCGCTGCTGCGCTCAAAGGCGCGGCGAGAAAGGGACGTCATGACGAACAACCCTCCTTCAACCCGAACCGAGCGCCTCTTGCCGGCACCTCTGGGCGCCCACTGACCGGAACGGTCATCTCGATGCTGCTTGCGGCATTGGCAGCCGCTGCCTGTCGATCGAGCGCAATGCGAGCTTCCATCGAACCATGTGAAATGGAAATGCGAAAAGTTCCGCCGCGTGAAACACCACGCGACGTGCCGAATGGCCCCACTGCGTTGCTCGTGCCACCATTCTAGCCCTAGTACTGGCTGTTGCGATGTTTCCTATCGTCGACCCCCCTCCGAAGGGAAACAGCCGGCGCGTCACGTACGATCGCCAGGCGTCCGGAGCGTCAATGAATTCGCGGTGAACGAACAGGGTCGTCTTGGTGCCTTGAAGATCGGCCAGTAGGGTGGCAGTTCCAAACGTATTCACCCATGTCTGGACGCGTCCAGGCAGCATCCGTATGCACCAATGATCGAGAATCGCGGGTGACTCTTGCCGGAACGCGTTCTTAACGAGCGACAAAACGAGGCCGAAGGCATTTTGCGTCTTGAAGTTGCTGCCCGCGCGACGCACGATTTCGGCCCATAGTTCGTCGTTGGTGAAATGTCGCTCGAGAAAATATGCGATTTCCAGCAGCCACGACGCTCGAATCCACGATCCGAGCAGGTGGCGAAAGGCATGCAGCACCTGAACGAAGAAAGTGTCTCCCGTGGAGAGAGCAGGGAAGCGAAAGCCGGCAACGTCCCTGCATTCTACGCGTTCGAGAAAATCCAAAGGCAGATCGACGGTCACGCCGTGGATTGCCATCCGAACCGACGTGGCAAGGTCGATTTCACGGTGTCTCTGAATTGCATAAATATTGTCCGTCGCCGACGGAACGTGTTGAAGCGGCGTCGCAAAAGTGGAGTCGCCCGCCTCGTCCACTCCATTCGAAATGTAGCCAATGGAAACCAGTGCGCGACTCGCGTCCTCGATCGATTCCGGCGCGACCAGGAAGTCCAAGTCCGTCTGATGCCGGAGTGCGACGGACGGGTAGAAGTCCGGAATCAGGCTGAAACCCTTCATGGCGCAGAATCGCACCTTCTCGCGTTCGAAGGCGTCCACAACGTTTTGAAACTCTCCAAACATGTCAGCGGACCTGGACTCGTTCGAGGCCATTCGCGATTCGAGCGCCGCTCGGAATTCAGGAGCCAGCACCTCGGTCCTTCCCTGCTTTTGGACGCTTGCGAGAAAATAAAGCGCCAACCCGGATTGATCAAGCCAACGCAGGAGCCGCCTGAGTTGTTCGGGCGTAGTCGACCGGAGGGGCCACAGCAAAGCCTCAATCTCGGCACGATTCCGCTTGGCCCCGAGCGCCGCGAGGATCGCCGCTTTGGCCTCGCGATCACGCATGACACGCCGCCTCTCCCGAGACTTCCAGCGCTTCGAGAATCAGCGAAGGCTCCTGAAGGTTGGTTACGTACTCGGTCAGCCGAACGACGGCCGGTAGAATGAACTCACGAAGGACCGACAGGTCCACGTCGCGCCCGATAAATCCGAGAATTTCTTTGCGATCGCGGTCGGCGCCGATCAGGCAAGCAGGCCCCATCGTGTAGACCATCAGACTTCCGGCCATGACGATGGATGCTTCAGCGACCTTGCCACCAACATCCACGTCCCGGACGATCTTCCATAGGCACGAATGCGTGGATATGCTTGCGGGGGCGCCCGTGGATACCTGTTCTGTTCGAACCATTTCTACCGGAGGCTCCGCCGAAACCAGAGTCGGAAACAGACTCAAATCATTTGTTTCCAGTTCGACAGTGGCGAAGGGCAATCGCACTCGCGTTCGAAACGGTGTCGGCAAAAATCGCCGCAGCAGGTCCAGCGGGTCTCGGTAGGAAGGGATTGCCGGGCCAGCCACGTCAGTTTGCCTCGCAAAATCTGCTGATCGCTTCGGCCGTTACCTGGGGAGACTCGCCGGTCCTTAACCGCCAGCAGGCACAGTTCGAAATCGATCGAATCATCTCGGAACGCAGAGCGGAGGCGTCAGGCAATTGATCCGGAAACCGTTCCGCGCTGCCTTCAAAGAACTCGTGCGCAAAAGCAGAGTTGCTTCGTGAGAAATCGCAGCCCGGCGAGGAGCTTCGCTCCAAAAAGACGAGCCACTGAGGCCGGGTCGTTCGCCCGCGATCCTCTCGGCAAAATGCCTCATGTTCAATTTCGAATGCCAATTCGCCGTTGAACCACATCTTCGGCGTTCGGACGCTCAATTCAGGAAAATGGCGAACGGCGTCGGGCAAAAGCTTGACCGGTGCATTGATCCCGTGAGCGACAAGGATCCCCGCCTCGCGCGAGATATACGTCCAGTCGTCGGAAATGTGAGAGAACTCCCGCTGCGCAAGGGCCACCGAAAGAGTCGACTTTCCCGCCCCCGACGCGCCCGCGATCAGTAAACCCTTTCCATTGCGCGACACGCAGGCGCTGTGCAACGGCAGCACTCCAACCGTGGTTCCCATTACTCCAACCGCGATCGGCAGCCAGTGTGCATTCCAAAGGTCTTGATCGGCCGCAGACGCCCTCGACACCGCGGCGGTCACCTGCCTGCGAAAGAGATCGAACGCAAACACTTCGTGGTTCCCAATCGCCGCAATGACCACATGATGCAGTCCACGAAAATGAGTCTGCGTTTTTACATCCCGCTCACACGGCATAGACGGGTCGAGCAGGACATTCATCTCGAATGTCCGAGAACAAGGCTCCTTCGGTGAGCACCGCCATGGCGCCACAGCCGAAAGAATGTCCTCGGAATTCGTTGCAAATGCACAATGTGTGCCCGCGATCGCCAGGTCTGCCCGCAACGGAAGCACTGCCCGATTGACTGCATGCAATCTCGCCATATGGTGCTCGACTGTAACGCGAAAACGAGTCTGGCGATTGTTGTGGGCGAACAAATGACAGGTCGGTGACATGCCCGTGACAAGTCTAAGGGGGTCCAAAAGTACTTTCGGTGACGTAGAGGAAAATGGACCGCTGAATGTCGAAGAAGGTAGTTTTTTTCTTTCCTTCGTTTGCGAGTAGTGACGCTACAGCTCCGCTGGGAATTCTGGCAGTCGCTACGCCGTTGTTGCGTGCTGGCTATTCGATCAAGCTGATCGACTCGACCATTACCCCAAATTTCAAGAAGCGTGTACTCGAAGAAGTAAAAGACGCGTTGTGTTTGGGTATCTCGCTCGTCACGGGCCCGATGATTCGGGAAACCGTCGAAATCGCCCGCGCCGTCAAGGAGTGGAACCGAGACTTTCCGGTCATCCTCGGGGGCTGGCATCCTTCGCTGCTTCCGAAGCAGACACTCGAAGCTGACTACATCGACATCGTCGTGCGCGGCCAAGGCGAGGAAGCCCTCCTCGACGTGGTCCAGCACATCGAGAATCGTGCGCCAATGGACTTGGTCCCCGGCATCGGATTCAAGCGCGATGGCAAGCTGGTCTTCACCACCGAGCGCCCGTTGCATCCCATCACCCAATCTCCACCAAAGGCGTATCACATCGCCGATTTCGACGCCTACGAGCGAGTCTGCGGCCGCCGGTGGGCGATGTACATCTCCAGCCTCGCGTGCCCCTACAACTGCTCGTACTGTACGAACGCTGGCGTTTACGGCCGCAAATGGAACGCTCTTCCCGCTGAGCAGTTCGTCGAAGAAACCATCGACCTCACTCGCCGCTACGGCCTTGAGCTTCTATGGGTCGTCGACGACAACTTCCTCGTCGATCTCGATCGCGCTCGCGAAATTGCAGACGGCTTGGTCCGTGGCGGCGCCGACTTTCGTTGGAGCATCCAGGCCACAACCAACCTCACCTCCCGCCTCAGCGTCGAGGATCTAAAGCTTCTGCGCCGAGCCGGCCTCCAGCAAATCTGTCATGGAGCCGAATCCGGCTCGCAAAAGATGCTGAAGCTCATGAACAAGGGCTTTCAGAATTTCGACACCATCTACGAGACCGCCCGCCGCTGCCTCGCCGCCGACATTCGCCCATCCTTTAACATCATTTTCGCCTATCCCGGTGAAGGCCCGAGTGAGCGCCGCCAGACCATTAATTTCATCATGGACATGTGCCGTCGCCATCCCGGCGCCGAGTTCTGGACAAATATTTTTACGCCGTACCCGGGTGCTCCTGTCATGGAGCGTGCCGAGGAATATGGTATCGACGTCCCGAAGTCGTTCGAAGGCTGGGCCGATTTCTTCCCGCGCTACACCACGCTTCCGTGGCTCAAAGGCGGTGATCATCGCCGCCTGCAGGTGATGCGCGACTACCTGCGCCTCGCCTTCGATCGCATTCCGATCAGCGCCGATACGCGCAGCCGCTCGACGCGCCTGATCCAGAAATCGTTCTCATTTCCCGCGCGATGGCGCCTCGATCACGACGTCTACGCGATGCCGTTCGAACTGTGGCTCAACGAGAAACTCAAGAAGCGCACTGCCGCCGCCAAGCCCGCCGTAGACGCAAAACGTCTCGAACCCGCAACTTCGGGGGCTGCGTGCTGAGCAAGGGCAAGGTCGTCCTCTTTTATCCGCCTTACGAGGGCGATCCCCTTGGTGCGCCTCTGTGCCTGCTCAGCCTTGCCGCGCCGCTACTCGCCGAAGAATTCGAAGTCTGCATCATCGATGCCGCAATCGTTTCCGATTGGGAGACCCGCATCCTTCGAGAAGTCCGCGATGCGCTCTGCCTCGGCGTTTCCGTTCTGACCGGTCCAATGATTCGCGGCGCCATTCGAATCGCCAAAAGTGTGAAGGCGGCCAACCCCAATTTCCCAGTGATTTTCGGCGGCTGGCACCCCAGCCTCGTCCCCGGCCAGACGCTCAACGAACGTTATGTGGACGCCGTCGTGCGCGGTCAGGGCGATCTAACTCTGCTCGAAATCGTGCAGCGACTGGCAGCGGGGAAGCCGTACAACGATGTTGCCGGCGTTTCGACAAAGCCGTTCGGTCTCACGCAGCATTCGCCCGAGCGTCGCACCGCACTGCTCGACGATCTTCCCACGCCGGCGTTCCATCTGACCGACTTCGACGCCTACCAGCGCGCCT
>Ga0207663_10001004_pt1 | contig 12916 bp, 11 predicted proteins | sample LARL53metaG_FD_184346 | JGI IMG/M metagenome (GOLD analysis project Ga0207663, IMG submission 184346) | Corn, switchgrass and miscanthus rhizosphere microbial communities from Kellogg Biological Station, Michigan, USA - LAR L5-3 metaG... | ecosystem: Host-associated > Plants > Roots >...
TGGCGGCGCGATCGTGGCTGGAGGGAGCGCTCGATTCGGAGGGCTCGATCGAGGCCGCGCTCGACGAGGCGACGCGCCCGCTCGAACACGCCCTCCACGCGCAGGCGGCGGCGAGCGGGATCGCACAACACCAGACGGCGAGCAGCGAGCGCGCCACCGTCGCCCGGCTCGGCTACGGCAGCGGCGAAGAGGTAGCGGAGGGCACCTTCACCAAGGCACTCGAAATCGACCCGCGTGTCGCCGGATCGCGTCGGCGACGCGCGGAGGAGTTGCGCCCGCAGGAGCGCGTGGCGGCGGTCCTTTCCGGTCGCGAGCGGATCGACGCCTGCGAGACTCTGGTCCCGCGCGCCCGCGCCGACCTCGACGCTGGCCGCGATCGCGAGGCCGCCCTCCAGCTCCGCATCGGCCTCGAGGCACTGCTGATCGAGCTGCGAGGCGCGCTCAACGACCCGGACCACGAGGAGGACATGGCCACGCTCGAGTCCCGCCTCAGCGAGGTCGGCAAAGTTGCCGCCGCCGCCCTCCGAGGCGATCTCGACGCGGCGCAGCTGGAGACGGTTCAGGACCTAACAGCTATCTGCGAGCGAGTCCTGCGCCGGCGACGGGTCTTGAGGGGCTAGAGAGCAAGCCGCCGCCCGACCACCGCATCGAGCAGGGAATCGGCGATCTCGTGCGCCTCCTCCAGCTCGACCCCTTCGACGGACGGGATCCCGATCACCGTGAGGCCGGCGGCGCGGGCGGCGGCGACGCCGGTCGGCGAGTCCTCCAGGGCGACGACGGACGAGCCCGGCTCGACCCCGAGCCGACGGCAGGCCTCCAGGTAGGGGTCGGGGGCCGGCTTCGGCGCGGCCACTTCGTGGGCGCTGAGGACCACGTCGAAGCGGTCGACGAAGCCGGCGATCTCGAGCGAGCGTTCGACGAAGCGCAGCGGCGAGTTGGAGACTAGCCCGAGTGGCGTCCCCCGCTGCTTCAAGTCGTGGAGCAACTCGCGGGCGCCGATCATCGCCTCCACCCCGTGCTCGAGCTCGGCGACGACGAGCTCGTTCAGCTCCTCGATCAGCTCGGCGCCCCGGCCCGGCTCGCCGAGGCGGCGTTCGAGGATGCCACCGGCGATCTCCGCCGAGGTCCCGACCAGCTCGCGCTTGTGCTCCGGCGTGAACTCGAGCGCACGGCGCTCGAAGAGATCGCGCTCGGCCCGCGTCCAGACCGACTCGGTGTCGAGCAGGAGGCCGTCGTTGTCGAAGATCACCGCGTCGGGCTGGGGCAAGGCCATTGGGCGTCGCAGCATATGGTTGCGGCGTGGCCTTCCACGTCGAGCTCACCTCCGAGAAGAACCGGGCGCGGGTCTTCAACCTCAGCCGCGAGGAGCTGCTCAGCTCGGTGATCGAGCCCTGGCTCGCGGACCGGCCGTTCGAGCTTGCCGAATACGAGTGGCAGCCGAGCGAGAGCTCGCTGACGGTGCTCGAGGGAAAGCACCTCGACAACCCGGACCTGGCCTTCGGTCAGGGCTGGTCGAACGCCGAGCGCAGCAGCGAAAACGTGACCAGGCGAGTGCTCGACGAGGCTCCCCCGCCGAGGCTCCCGGACGCCTTCCTGGTCGAGTCGGACCTTCCTGAGGCGACGGTGGCCGAGATGCTCGCCGACCGCGCGGCGCAGCCGCTCAGCTGGTCGCGAGTTCGCGAGCGGATCGACGGCCGCGACCCGGAGGTCGCGGCCGTGATCCTGGTGGTCAGACCGCCTGCGGCTGAACCGCGGCGAAGTTGAGCGGCGTGCCCCGGGGCACAACCAGCACCGGGCAGGTGGCGGTTTCCATCTCGTAGTCGCTGGCAGCGCTGAGCGTCACCTTCCCCTGCGGGGACTCCGGCCGAGAGCCGATCACGAGGAGATCGCAGTGCCCCCTGCCGTGCGCGGCGACGCTGGCGCCGAGTGCCGCCGCGAGGCTATCCGCGGTCTCCCGAGCACTCGCGTCGCCCTCGTCGATCAGGCCGACCGTGTTGATGCTCGCCGAGGGGTTTTCGCGCAGGCCGGCCGGAGCCACGGCGATCGCCGCCGGGCCACCGAGCAGCAGTTTGTGCGCCGGTCGGCCGGGGGCCACCGTGCCGGGAGCCGTGCGGTACTCGGAGCCGAAGACGATCGCGTCGGCGTCCTCGCGCGCGGCCAGCTCGGCGAGGCCCTCGCTGGTCGACGGGTTTACGACGACGTGCCGCGGCATCTCGGGAGCGCCGACCGATTCGGCGCCGCGAGCAAGCAGCTCCTCGGCCTCCTTCTCCTCGAGCGCACCGCCCTCGGAGTGGCGGACGTAGGCAAGCGAGAGGTCGGCGCCGGAGAAGGCAAGCAGCCGTCCCAGCGCGAGCGCGTCGCGGTCGTTGTCGGTGTCGTCGTAGGAAACGATGATCCGGAGTGCCATCTGAGTTCTCCTCCTGAGGCGAAGTTCGGGTGACGGGAAGTTCGAGCCGATCGTGGCACCCTCCTTCCATCAGTGCAACTGTTAATCCCTATATATTAGATAAGCTTTACTAATGCTGAATTCGGGCCGGTTGAAGGTGCTGCGGGAAGTCGTCTCGCTGGGGTCGTTCTCGGCGGCGGCCGACGCCCTCTCCTACTCCCAGTCCGCGGTCTCGCAGGCGATCGCGACGCTCGAGGCCGAGGTCGGCGCCGCGCTGATCGAGCGTGACCGTCGCGGCGTGCGGCCGACCGCCGCCGGCGCCGCGCTCGCCCACCACGCGGAGGGAATTCTTGCCCGGATGGAGGCGGCCGAGACCGAGGTCGGCGCGATCGCAGGTGGGCGCGGCGGGCGCCTCCGCGTCGCCTCCTTCCCCAGCGCCGGGGCGACGCTGATGCCACGGGCGATCGCGGCCTTCGCCGCGTCTCACCCGGGAGTCGAGATCACGCTCGCCGAGGGCGAGCCGGACGAGATCGGGCCGCGCCTGCGCGCCGGCGAGTTCGACCTCGTCCTGCTCTACGAGTTCACCGGCGTCGGCGAACGACTCGGCGCCGGGATGAGGCGCTTCGAGCTGCTCGATGATCCGCTTCACCTCGCGCTTCCGCAGAGCCACCGCCTCGCGCGGCGCGGGCAACTGCAGCTCGAGGACCTGAGCGAGGAGAGCTGGATCCAGACCTCGGCCGACACGCCCTGCGCGAGGCACGTCGTCCGCTCCTGCCACGCGGCGGGGTTCGAGCCCCGGGTCTCCTTCGAAAGCGACGACTACCAGACGGTCCAGGGCCTGGTCGCCGCCGGGGTGGGGGTCGGCCTGGTCCCCCAGCTGGCCCTATCCGCCGTCCGCGCTGACATCCGGATCCGCGCTCTGCACCCGCAGAGCCCGGTGCGGAAGGTGTTCGCCGCCACCCGCCGCGGCGCTGCGGTGACGCCGGCGGTGGCGACGATGCTCGACGTGCTGAGAGAGGTGGCCGCCGCCCCCGAAGGGGCGGCGGCCTGATCGGTCAGGCGGAGGGTCCCGCCGTCGCCGCCGGAGCGGGCATGCCGGCACCCACCCCGTCGGGGTAGCCGAGGGAGGGAACGTCGGACGGGTAGACCTCGTGCCCGTGGACGGCGATGTCGCCCTCCTCCATGTCCTCCTCGGTCATCCGCAGCGGCACGAAGAGCCCCACCAGCCTGAGCAGGATGTAGGTGCCGATCGCCGAGAAGACGATCACCCATAGCGCGGTCAGTGCCTGCCAACCGAGCAGGTGCAGGCCGCCGCCGGAGATCGTCCCCGCGAGGGTGGTTTCGGCCATCGCACTGTTGGCGAAGATGCCGACGAGGAGACCGCCGGCGAGCCCGGCGAAGCCGTGCGTGTAGACCACCCCGAGGGTGTCGTCGACGTTGCGGAACGGCGCCGTGCGGCTCAGGTAGTTGAGGGCGAAGTAGACGAGGGTCGAGGCGATCACTCCGATCACGATCGCGCCCCAGCCGTTGACGAAGCCGGCCCCGGGGGTGATAGCCACCAGGCCGACGATCATCCCGTTGACGGAGCCGATCAGGCTCGGCTTGCGGCCGGTCATGTAGTCCCAGGCGACCCAGACCAGGAAGGCGACGGCGGTGCAGAGGTTGGTGTTGAGCACCGCGGCCGAGGCGATATTGCCCGCCGAGTACCAGTCGCCGCCGTTGAAGCCGTTCCAGCCGAGCCACAGCAGTCCGGCCCCGACGGCGACCATCGCCAGGTTGTTGGGGGCGTCGACCTCGCGGTCGCGCTGCAAGCGCGGCCCGATCACGGCTGCCGCGACGAAGCCGGAGACGCCGGCGGCGAGGTGGATCACGTAGCCGCCGGAGAAGTCGACGGCGCCATGCTGGGCGAAGTAGCCGCCGCCCCAGATCAGGAAGGCGTTGATCGTGTAGACGAGCACGGTCCAGAGCGCGACGAAGGGAATCCACGCTTTGAAGTTGATCCGGCCCAACACCGAGCCGAGCATCAGAATCGGCGTGATCGCAGCGAAGACGATCTGGAAGTAGGCGAGCGTCGACTGCGGGAATTCGATTTCTTCGGTCACCACGGGCAGCAGCGGGATGTGCCCGTGCCCGAGCTCGCTGGCGGCGCTCAGGATCGAGGCCGGCTTGCCCCACATGTTCGCGAGGAATTCACCACCGCTTGCGCCGAAGATGTGCATCGGCGAGCCGAACGCCATCCTGAACGCGAAAAGGCACCAGAGGATGAGCACGATCGCGAAGGCGACGAACGCCATCATCATCGAGTTCACCGACCAGCGCTTCTGCATTACGCCGCCGTAGAGGACGACCAGGCCGGGAACGCTCATCAAGCCGACCAGGGTCGCGGCGGTGAGCTGCCATGAGTTGGCACCTTCGCTCAACCAAGGTATGGCACCTACGCTCAAATCCATTGATCCGGTGTTTCCTTTCTCGTCGATGCGCCGAACAGCGTGGCTTTCCGCAGACAACCCTGCCGCGAGAGAGCGCCGGCCAGTACGTACAGGCGTCTAAAGATCGGCTAAGCGAGTTCTCCCAAATGTCGGGAGCCGCGTCGGGGAGCGTGCGCTAACGTGGCCGCGATGCCGCTCGAAGGCCACTGGCAACGCACGAACACGCCCCTGCGCCGCCTCAGCAAGCGTGAGCGAAACGTCGTCGTTGCGGGGCTGGCGTCGACGCTCGTCGCGCTCGCGGTGCTGCTGCTTGCCACCGCCGGCAGCACTCAAGCGCCACCACCACCTGGGTGCATCTCGGTTCCCGTCGCCGGGCGCACCGGCGCCGAGCTGGTCCATGGCTGCGGCATGGAAGCGCGGGAAATCTGCGCTCGCGCCGCAACCCGAGACGATCCCGGCTCCCACGCGATCGTTGCCAGCTGCGGCGAGCGGGGGATTCGCCCCCTCTCGCCGGCCGCGGTCGGACCCACTAGCTGAGCGCAACCAGCAGGCCCCGCAGCTCTGCGGCGACATCTCCGTCGAGCTTCAGCACCGCGTCGTCGTCGTAGGGCGTCGGTCCCTTGGTGACGATCGCGACTCCCCCACCGGCGTCGAGCGTGAGCTGGGGGAGCCCGGCAACCGGGTAGACGGCGAGCGAGGAGCCGATGCAAAGCATCAACTCCGCCCGCTCGGCGAGTTGCCGAGCGCGGGCCATCGCGGCCTCGGGCAGCAGCTCGCCGAAGAGAACAACGTCGGGCTTGACCAAGCCGCCGCAGCCGGCGCAGATGGCGACCCCCTGCCCGTCGAAGAGCGACTCGACGTCCTCCAGCCCGTAGGAGGACGGGCACTCCCGGCACGAAGACGTCTCGATCGAGCCGTGCACCTCGACCACCTCGCGCGAGCCGGCGGCGGCGTGGAGGCGGTCGATGTTCTGGGTGATCACCGCCTCGAGCAAGCCGCGCCCTTCGAGCTCGGCCAGCGCTTCGTGGGCGGCGTTCGGCCGCTTGTCGGCGAGCGCGTGGAAGCGGGGTCGGTAGTAGGACCAGAAGCGCGCCGGATCGCGTTCGAAGACGTCGATGTGAGCGACCTCCATCGGGTCGACGTTTTCCCAGAGGCCGGTCTCCGGTGTGCGGAAGTCCGGGATCCCGGACGGCACCGAGATCCCGGCCCCGGTCAGGACAACGGTGACCCTCGATGCCCTAAGCAGCTCCGCCAACCGCAGCGAATCGGCTGCCGCGCCTTGCCCGGTTCGCGAGCTCATACAGGGAACCGACTCACGAGCTCGCTTCCGGCTGTTCCTCCAAGCGCGGCTTAGCCAGCAGCCGAGCTTGAAGACGCACTCCCGCCAACGCCACAAGGTCGCCAATGGCCGCAACGAGACCGTAAATCGCTAGTCGGTGGGTGGCAACCGTGCCACAGGTACCAAACGCCCGCGCGCAATCGTTTAGCGACAGCGCGCTTCCGATAAATCCACCAAGGGCGGCAAGGGCGAGCACCACACAGAAGAACCAGGCCATTGCGAGCCTCAGGTCGTCGTAAAACGCCATCGGGGTGACGTATCCGGAGGTATCTATGCGAATCGTGCGCCACGCTGTCGGCAGACGCCGGGGCAATAGCCAGGTGGCGAGGAAAAGGGCGATCGGAATTGTGGCTGCGGCTATCCAGAAGAATTCTTCGGATGCGGGCTGCGTCCCGCCCTTGAGATAGTCCAGATAGACCGCGATCGCGACCGCAAAGGCCGCAGGCATGAAGAAGAGCATTGGTCCGCCGACGAACAGGAGAAGACGTCCCATGCTCATCTTCATGGCCTCGGTTGGCTGATCCTGAAGATTCAGATCATTCAAGGTCAGGCCGCCCGAAACAGAACTGGTCTTCGCCCGCAATCGCATTTCCCCTGAAGCCGGGGACGACGCCGTAGCAGGTGAAGGTCGAACCGCCGGTTCCTCGCACCGTGGTCGAACCATTGCCACGGTCATCGGTACGAACACCAACCGTCGAAAAGTAATCGCGTCCATATCCGGTGGGATTGACCCCCCGGTAAACGTAAACAGGAACGCGACGGTCGGGCGGTGCCCCGCCAACGACGATTTCGAAGGTCGTGCGACTCCGCAGGAGGCTTCGGATACGTACGAAAGGCCTCGAGCTGTTGATCACCCGCATGTGAGCACTGGCAGCTCGGGGTCCTTGTTCCTCTTGAACCAAATACCGACCCGGCGCCGTACGCGGGGGCACGTCCCACGTCCAAGTCGCTTCCGGTCTCGATTCGGCAAGCAGGTTCGAACCATGGCCCGAGATACGCACCGAGACCGCCTTACCGGAGACGAAGCCTTCTGAGCAGACGCCGGTTCTGGTGCCGATCGTCACCTGATTGTCGAACCCAACCGATATTGCGAGACCGCCGCGGTTTGGGGGCACGCATGGTGGGCCCCCGGCGGGAGAAAAGTCAATGTGCTCCCGCACCTCCCTGCTGGGAATGTCGCGCGGGAGAACCGAAACCGGCTGTGCGCCCACGGGAGCGGTTGGGGAAGGGAGCACCTCAAGGTCAACGATATTCGCCTGTTCGTGAATGCGGACCGCAGCATAGGCAGCGCCGACGCTGAGGGCAACGAGTGCGAGTACCACTCGCGCGCCAAGCACCCATCCCTTCACGCCGGAGGTCCTCCCGCGGCATCCATGCGGTCGATCCAGCGGCGAGCCTCAGCAGCGAAGAAACGTCGGCGGCTCGGATCGATCGCGAGCGACGCGGCGCGACGGTAATAGTGCACGGCCTTGGCGATAGCGGCGCGAGCCATGGACGAGCCCCGCGACTGCCGCGTGGGAAGCGCGATGAGCGCCAGCCAGCCAAGCGACTCCGCCGCTTCGGCACGCACTTCCGGTGTCCCGTCACGGTAAGCGGCGACGACCCTCTCAAACGTCGCCCTAGCGCTATTGAAACGATCTGCCAATCCGGCTTGACTAAGGCACGCTTCAGCCCTTGCTCGGGCGAACTGCGCCTTGACGTGCAGCGTAGAGGTCGTCTGCTTGGCAATCGCGTCGAACGTATCTCGGTAGGACCACATAGCGCGCACTCGGATGCCAGCAGCCGTGCAGTCGTCCGCGGCGTGAGGGAAATCGAGTGCCGCGAGTGAAAAGCGGGCACGCGCATAGCCTGGGTGGATCTCGAGCGCTCGGCGATAGCTGGCGCGCGCCTCGGCATCACGATGCTCCTCGACGAGAGCATGGCCGCGCAGTAGGTAGAGAGCCTCCCTTCCTGTCCGCGAGGACCAGCCCGCGAGGACCCTGTGCAACAGGGCCAATGACCGATCGGGGTGTCCGCTTTGCAGTTCACCCAAGCCAAGCAAGAGATTTTCGATGAGTGTGATCGATATGACTACCTGGTCGCGAATGCGAATGCGTGTGGAAATGCTTTCTGTTATTCCCCCTCGCATTCGAATACGGCGGCGGATCAGAGGTGCAATCGGACGCGCGAGATGAAACTGGTGAGCATTGATGCGCAGTACCATAGAGAGGACGGTCTCCTGTGGTTCACTCCTCAGCTTGCCGCTGATCCCAATCGTCGCGTTCAGATGGTCAAGCTCCCGCTGGTCAAGCGATCCACTGATCGACAGCTCACCTAGATTTTCGGGACCAAAGACTTCGACCACCGGCGCGAGTCGTCGATGATCTCGCGCGGCGCGGCGGCGCAACGCCGCCACCAGTGTCTGTGAGAACTGCGTTGCTTGCGACTGTGCATTCGGCGTGCCGCTCCCTTCAAAGTCGGACACGGCGATATTCAGATCCCCGTTCAGCCTTGACACAACGTTGTCAGTGGGCGGCCAGTTGATCAGGTTCGTGGCATCGGAGACCAGTCCGAGGATCAGGGCAACGGCTCCTATCGCACTCCACACCGCAACAAGCCGGCGCCTGTGTTTCTCCCTGGCTTGCCTACTCTGGGCTTTGGCGACCTTCGTTCGATTGCCACTCGCCTCTTTACGAGGTTTACTGCTCGCCTCTTGACGATCGATGGCGTCCTCCTGACAGGGATCGTAACGGCACTCTGTAAGAGCTGGCCGATCTGGCGAGCCCCGCGTCCGCTACCTGCCGCTCCATTTGGGTGTTCGCTTGCCGAGGAAAGCGGCGATGCCCTCCTTCGCGTCCTCGCTGCCGAAGGCGGCGGCGAAACCGCTCTTCTCGTCCTCGATGCCCTGGTCGAGATCGCCGGCGTGCGAGACGCGCTTGACCTGCCCCCGGGCCACCGGCGCTTGGGCGGCGAGCTTGCGGCCCCACATCAGCGCCGTCTCGAACAGCTCGTGGTCGGGGACGACGCGGTTGACGAGGCCGGCCTCGAGTGCCTCACCGGCGAGGATCGCGTCGCCGACCAGGTTCATCTCCAGTGCCTTGCTCGGCCCGACCAGGCGCGGCAGCCGTTGCGTGCCGCCGAAGCCGGGGATGATCCCCAGCTTGATCTCGGGCTGGCCGAAGACCGCCGCCTCAGCCGCGATCCGCACGTCGCAGGCCATCGCCACCTCGCAGCCGCCGCCGAAGGCGATCGCATTGACGGCGGCCACGGTGGCGACGCGGTCCTGGCCGAAGTCGCGCAGCAGCGCGTGGGCGGTGTCGATCAACTCGGCGCCGCTCGCTTCGTCCATCTGGGTGAAGGCCTTGATGTCGGCGCCGGCCGAGAAGACGACGGGAACTGAGGAGGCGATCACCATCGCCCCCACCCCGTCGCTCGCCTTTACCCGCTCCCAGACGGCCTTCAGGTCGCGGATCACGTCGGGCGAAACCGCGTTCATCGGCGCGTTGGCTAGCCAGGCGATCGCCACGTCGCCGCGGGTCTCCAGCTTCACCGTCTCCGCCTGCTCGCCCTCGTCAGGTTGCGGGTAGGGATAGAAGCCCTGGCCGGCCTTCAGCCCGTGGCGGCCCTGGGCGACGAGGCGGCGCAACAGCACCGGCGGCTTGAAGCGGTCGCCGTGGCGCTCCTGCAGGTTCTCGATCCGCTCCAGCACCGAGTCGAGGCCCTCGACGTCGGCTTTCCAGAACGGTGGCAGCAGGCCGCGCCGGGGGTCGAGCCCCGCCCCCGCCATCATCCCCAGGTCGATGTCGCGGACGGAGCAGACGCCCTCCTCGACCAGCAGGCAGGCCTCGATCAGCGCCCGACCGGTGAACATCGCGACCAGCTCCTCGGCGTCGGGCTCCGCATCACCGGGGATCGTCTGCTCGCCGTCCTTGAAGAAGCCCTCGCCGCCCGACTTGGCGCCGAGCTTGCCCTCGGCGACCAGGCCCTGCAGGCCCTCGTGGACGTAGAAGGTCTCGCCGTAGGACTCGCGCAGGTGCTCGGCGACGTGTAGGACGGTGTCGAGCCCGAGCAGATCGGTGAGGAAGAAGGGGCCCATCGGCGCCAGCTGGGCGCCGGCGATCGCCTCGTCGATCGCCACCAGCGAGAGCCCCTGCTCCTCCTGCGCACGCCAGATCTCGCCGATCGTCGCCATCAGGATGCGGTTGACGACGAAGCCCGGCACCTCGCCGCAGACGATCGGCTGCTTCTTGATCGCCTGGGCGAAGTTGTAGGCGACGGTCGCCGTCTCCTCGGAGGTGTCCTCGCCGGCGATCACCTCGACCAGCGGCATCACCGAAGCGGGGTAGAAGAAGTGGAAGCCGACCACCTTGTCGGGGCGCAGGGTCGCCTCCCCGATCTCGGTGATCGAGAGCGAGGAGGTGTTGGAGGCGAGGATCGCGTGGCCGGGCGTCGCGGCGTCGAGCTCGCGGAAGACGGCCTGCTTGATCTCCATCCGCTCCGGCACCGCCTCGACCACGAAGTCGACGTCGCCGAAACCCTCGTAGGTCGTCGTGCCGACGATCTGGCTCATCACTTCAGCGAGGCGGGCGTCCGCCTGCTCCTGGGTCAACTTCTCCTTCTTGACCAGGCGCGCGAGCTGCCCCTCGGTGACCGCGCGCGCCTTCTCCAGCGCCGCGTCGACGAACTTCTGCTCGACGTCCTTGACGACTACGGGGATGTCGGCGGCGGCGATCGCCTGCGCGATCTCGCCACCCATGGTGCCGCCGCCGACGACGGCGGCCTTCGATACGAACATTGGCTTGGATTCCTCCAGGTCGGGGGCCGGCGAAGGCTATAGAGGAGGGACTTGAGGCGAGCCGCCGCGCTGCCGATAACCCTCTTTCATGCGCAGGGGAATCGCGATCTTGGCGTCATGCCTGGCCTTGCTCTGCCTGACCGCAACAGCCGCATCGGCCGTCGCCGCCGTCCCCCAGGCGCGCTTGCTGCCAAGCGGCCGTGCCGTGGCACCCCCCTCGACTCCGCCCGCGGTGAAGGCGATGATCGAGGCGGCCAACCGGATCCGCCACCGCCCCTACATGTGGGGAGGCGGGCACCGCAGCTGGCGCTCGCACGGCTACGACTGCTCGGGCTCGGTCAGCTACGTGCTGCACTCAGCCGGCCTGCTCGAATCGCCCCTCGACTCGACCGACTTCATGCGCTGGGGCGGCGGCGGAGCCGGCCGCTGGGTTCGCATCTACGCCAACCATGAACACGTCTTCGCGATCATCGCCGGCCTGCGCTGGGACACCTCGATGACGACCGAAGGCGACGGCAGCGGCCCCGGCTGGAGCGAATACATGCGGCCGACCGGCGGCTTCCGCCTCCGCCACCCGCTCGGCGTCGAACGCGCCACCCCCCTCTCCGGCTGACTTCGCCTTTAGTTCCGGATACCGAAACAAAAGGCAAAGTCAGCCGGTCGGTGACGGCTGGACAAGGCGCGGAGTCGAGGTTTGTACGGCGGTACAAAGCCATCGCCGACCGATTGGCATTACTCTGCATTCCCCGCTCCTTGACGGGGGAGGACGACCGATTTCAACCGCGCCCGGCATGGGCGCTTCGCCGAGTGAGGAACCAAGAAAGCGATGACACGTATCCGCCAGCAGAACGTAACCGCGGCCCAGTGGAGCTCCAACGGGGAGGCGCTCGGCACGCTTGACCTGACCCAGCCGGAGAACGAGGTCTTCGGCGCCAACGTCTTCTCCGTCGCGGTGCAGCGCGAGCGCCTGCCGGGCAAGGTCTTCGACGCCCTGCAGTCGGCGCTGGAGAAGGGCGAAGCGATCGACGCCGAGACCGCCGACGCGGTCGCGGCCGAGATGAAGGAATGGGCGCTGGAGAAGGGCGCCACGCACTTCACGCACGTCTTCCAGCCGCTGACCGGCTCCACCGCCGAGAAGCACGACTCCTTCTTCGAGCCGAAAGGCGGTGAGGGCAAGGCGCTCGCCGGCTTCTCGGGCAAAGAGCTGATCCAGGGCGAGCCCGACGCCTCCTCCTTCCCGACCGGCGGCGTCCGCGCCACCTTCGAGGCCCGCGGCTACACCGCCTGGGACCCGACCAGCCCCGCCTTCATCCTCGAGAACCCGAACGGCTCGCTGCTCTGCATCCCGACCGCCTTCGCCTCCTGGACGGGCGAGGCGCTCGACGCGAAGATCCCGCTGCTGCGCTCGATGGACGCGCTCTCGCGCTCGGCGATCAAGGCGCTGCGCCTGCTCGGCGACTCCGAGAGCCAGCGCGTCTTCACCACGGTCGGCCCCGAGCAGGAGTACTTCCTGATCGACGAGCAGTACTTCTTCGAGCGTCCCGACCTGATCTCGACCGGCCGCACGCTGTTCGGCGCCAAGCCGCCCAAGGGCCAGGAGCTCGACGACCATTACTTCGGCTCGGTCCCGGAGCGCGTCCTCGCCTGCATGCTGGAGTCCGAGCTGGAGATGCGCAAGCTGGGCATCCCGGTCAAGACCCGCCACAACGAGGTGGCGCCGGGGCAGTACGAGATCGCCCCGGTGTTCGAGAACTCCAACGTCGGCTCCGACCACCAGCAGCTGACGATGCGGACGATGGAAAACGTCGCCCGCCGCTACGGCCTCGTCTGCCTGCTGCACGAGAAGCCCTTCGCCGGCATCAACGGCTCCGGCAAGCACAACAACTGGTCGATGGGAACCGACACCGGCAGCAACCTGCTCGACCCGGGCGACACCCCCGCCGACAACATCCACTTCCTCTTCTTCTGCGCGGCGGTGATCCAGGCCG
>Ga0207663_10001006_pt1 | contig 12904 bp, 14 predicted proteins | sample LARL53metaG_FD_184346 | JGI IMG/M metagenome (GOLD analysis project Ga0207663, IMG submission 184346) | Corn, switchgrass and miscanthus rhizosphere microbial communities from Kellogg Biological Station, Michigan, USA - LAR L5-3 metaG... | ecosystem: Host-associated > Plants > Roots >...
GTCCTGTTGCTGATGCTGCCGGTGACGATCAGCCTCGGCCTGATCAACTTCAACATGCTGATCAACAGCCTCTTCGGCACCCTCGTCAGCAAGCAGAGCCCGGCGGCCATCGACAAGGCATTCCGCATCTACCAACTGCCCCAGGGGATCTTCTCGGTCGCGATCGCGACGGTGCTCTTCCCGACGCTTGCCCGCTTCGCCAATCGCGGCGAGCTGGAGAACCTGCGGGCGACGATGGCCAACGGGATGCGCCAGATCCTCTTCGTCCTCGTCCCCGCCGCCGCGGCGATCCTCGTCCTCTCGGTGCCGATGATCCGGCTCATCTATCAGCGCGGGGAATTCACCGCCGAGCAGACGACGCTGGTGGCGACGGCGCTCTTCTGGTTCGCTTTCTCGTTGCCCACCAACGGCCTCTACCTGCTGCAGACGCGCACCTTCTTCAGCCTGCAGCGGCCGTGGATGGCGACCGGGCTCGCGGCGCTCGACCTCGTCGTCTCGACCCTCGGCGCGTTCCTTCTCTACAAGCCGTTCGGGACCGGCGGGATCGTCGCCGGTACGGGCATCGGAACGACCGCCGCGGTGGTTGCGCAGGCGGTCGTCCTGCGCCGCGAGTTCGACGGGCTCGAGCTGCGGCGCCTGGCTAACACGGGGTTGCGGATCACGATTGCGGCAGCTCTTCTGGCGGCGGTCTCGTTCGGGGTTTGGGACGCCCTCGACCAGGCGTTCGGCCGCGGCCTTGGTGGCCAGATCGTCTCCCTCGGGACGGCCCTCGCCCTGGGCGGCGCGACCTACCTCCTGGCAGCCCGCCTGATGCGGATCGCCGAGCTCGAGCAGATCACCCGCCTGCTCCGTCGTCGCTAGATGCTCGACTTCGGTCGCTACGTCCTCGGCGTCGCCGAGATCGGCCTCCTCATCGGCTTCGCCTGGCTCGGCGCCTCGTCCCTCCGCTCCAAGCTGCTGCCTGGCTTCTCGGGCGCTCCCGCTCTTCTCGCAACCATGGTCCTGTCGATCGCGCTCCTGCTCCTGGTCGCCGAGCTGCTTGGAAGCTTTGGGCTTTTCGAACCACTGCCTTATCTGCTGGTCGTGGCAATAGCGGGCACCATCCTCCGCTTCTCCGGCGGGTGGCGTCGCAGGGGGGACCACCCCCGAGGAAGCTTTAGCTACCGGAGGGGGCGGTGGGTCCCCTGCGGCGACAGGACCCGCCGGCCAGCGGGCATCGACCCTGCAACCGTCATTGCCCTTCTCATCGCGGCGGCTGCGGTCGTGCGATTTGCCATCGAGGCGAAGGCGAAGCTAGGGACCGGCATGACCGGCTTCGACTCGACCTGGTACCACGGCCCCTTCGCCGCCGGCTTCTACCAGAGCGGCGACACCTGGAGCCTGCATTTCATCGACCCGCAGTTCCTCGCCTGGTTCTACCCGGCCAACTCCGAAGTCGTCCACGCAATCGGGATGCTGGCCTTCGGCCGCGACATCCTCTCGCCGTTGCTCAATCTGGGCTGGTTCCTGGGATGCCTGTTGGCGGCGTGGTGTATCGGGAGGCCGTACCGCGTGGCGCCGTGGTCGACGGCGCTGGCGGCAATCGCACTCAGTGTGCCGGCGTTGTCGGACCAGGCCGGCGAGGCTCGGAACGACATCGTCGGAATCTTCTTTTTGCTGGCTGCTGTGGCGGTCGTCCTGGCCCAGTCCGAACGCAGTTCCTACCTGCCTGCAAGTGGAACTGCGTTCGGACTGGGCCCCGCGGCCGTCGTGGGCCTCTCCGCTGGGATGGCAGCCGGGACGAAGCTCAATTTCCTCCTGCCTGCGACCGTGCTGATCGTCGGGATGGCGGTGGTCGCCCGTGGGACCCGCTGGAAGACGCTTGGCGCGGGGGTCGCAGGAGCACTCCTTGGCGGCGGCTACTGGTATCTGCGCAACCTCGCTCACACCGGCAACCCGTTGCCCTGGGTCAAGCACCTCGGCCCGATCACCCTGCCGGCCCCTGAACAGGCGCTGGGAGGGAGAGAAGGCCACAGCGTCCTCGGCTACCTGACGAACGGCTCGGTCTGGTCCGATTGGTTCCTGCCCGGCCTACATCATGGCCTCTCCATCCTTTGGCCTGCGCTGGGAGCGTTGGCCCTGGCCGGCCTCCTGTTGTCGCTGGGGCGCAATTCCAGCCCGGCACTCCGCGTCGCTGCCTTGACCGGCCTCGCCGCCGCCTTCGCCTGGCTCATAGCCCCGACCTCCGCCTCCGGCCCCGACGACATCCCCCGCGGCTTCGAATCGGGCCTCCGCTACCTCGCCCCGGCACTCGTCCTCGGCCTTGCGCTTCTCCCGACTGTGTTGCCGGCGCGCCTTCGGGAGGCGGGCGTGGGCAGTTCCCCGAACGGGCGGATACTCAAAGCGCCGAGCCAATTGGCGAGGCGCTTGTCCGGGCGGGGGACTGCCCACGCTGGCCTAGCCATGGTCGTCCTTGCAGTCGTCGCACTCGGCTATCCGATCCAGCGCCACTACCTGCAGAACCGCTACGCCGACCCCACCTTCAGCACACCGGGCCTGAACGCGGCTTTCGCTTGGGCCCAGGGAATCGAGGACGCCCGCATAGCCACTACCAGCACCCGCCAGTACCCGCTCTTCGGCACCGACCTCTCCAACCGCGTCGCCTACGTCGGCGAACCCCGCCCGCACGGCGGTTTCACCGCCCCGACCACCTGTCGCCGCTGGAGAGAGCTAATAAACGCCGGCCACTACGACTACGTCATCGCCACCTACGACCGCCTCGAACCCAACAAGCCCTCCTACCCGCTAACCGCCGGCTGGACAGAAGCTCCAAGCGCCACCGTGGTCTTGCGCAAGCCGCCCACGATCGTCTTCAAGCTGACGGGTGCGCTGAATCCCTTGGCGTGCCGGTGATTCCGTCTCTCGCGGCGACAGGACCCGCGGGCCAACCCCGCCATACTCCGGCACCCGATGGAGCACATCCGAAACTTCTCGATAATCGCCCACATCGACCACGGCAAGTCGACCTTGGCCGACCGCATCCTCGAGATCACGGGCGCCGTGGACCCGAAGAAAATGCGCGCCCAGGTGCTCGACTCGATGGAGCTCGAGCGTGAGCGCGGGATCACGATCAAGGCGCAGGCGGTGCGGGTCGAGTACAGGGCCGCCGACGGCAAGACCTACCACCTGCACCTGATCGACACCCCCGGGCACGTCGATTTCTCCTATGAGGTCTCGCGCAGCCTCGCCGCCTGCGAGGGCGCCCTGCTCGTCGTCGACGCGGCTCAGGGCGTCGAGGCGCAGACCGTCGCCAACACCTACCTGGCGGTCGAGAACGGCCTCGAGCTGATCCCGGTGATGAACAAGGTCGATCTGCCCGGCGCGGAACCCGACCGCGTCGGCGCCGAAATCGCCGACCTGCTGGGTGGCGATCCCGGCGACGCGATTCCGATCTCGGCGAAGACGGGGGAGGGGGTGGTCGACGTGCTCGAGGCGATTGTCGGCCGCGTGCCGCCCCCCGAAGGGGATCTGGCCGCCCCGCCGCGTGCGCTCATCTTCGACTCGGAGTTCGACCAGTACCGCGGCGTGATCGCCTACGTGCGGATGGTCGACGGCGCCTTCCGCAAGAACGGCCGCATTCTCGCGATGCAGAACGGCACCGAGGCCGACATCGACGACATCGGCTTCTTTCGCCCCGAGATGACGCCGGCCGAGGGCATGGAGGCCGGTGATGTCGGCTACCTGATTACCGGGATCAAGGACGTGGCAAAGCTGCGCGTCGGCGACACCCTGACTTCGCTCGGCCGGCCCGCCAACGAGGCGCTGGAGGGCTACCGCGAGGTGCGGCCGATGGTCTTCTGCGGCCTCTTCCCGATCGACACCGACCGCTTCGAAGACCTGCGCGAGGCGCTGGAGAAGCTCGCCCTCAACGACGCCGCCCTCTCCTGGGAGCCGGAGACCTCGGAGGCGCTCGGCTTCGGCTTCCGCTGCGGCTTCCTCGGCCTGCTCCACATGGAGATCGTGCGCGAGCGGCTCGAGCGCGAGTACGACCTCGACCTGCTGGCGACGACCCCCAACGTGCGCTACCAGGTGCACCTGACCGACGGCGAGGAGGTCGAGGTGCGCAGCCCGACCGAGCTGCCCGACGCCGGCCGCATCGCCGAGATCGAAGAGCCCTACATCCGCGCCACGGTCATCTGCCCGACCGAGCAGGTCGGCGCCGTGATGGAGCTCTGCCAGTCGCGCCGCGGCACCCACGTCGACATGCACTACCTCAGCCCGCAGCGGGTGCAGATCCGCTACGACATGCCGCTGGCCGAGATCGTCCTCGACTTCTTCGACCTGCTCAAGTCCTCGACCAAGGGCTACGCCTCGCTCGATTACGAGCCGATCGGCAATCGCCCTTCGGACCTGGTCAAGGTCGACATTCTGCTGGCCGGCGAGCGGGTCGACGCGCTCTCGATCATCGTCCACCGCGAATTCGCCTACGAGCAGGGTAAGAAACTGGTCGGGCGCCTACGAAAGACGATCCCCCGCCAGCTCTTCGACGTTCCCGTCCAGGCGGCGATCGGCTCCAACATCCTCGCCCGCGAGACGGTGAAGGCGCTGCGCAAGGACGTGACCGCGAAGCTCTACGGCGGCGACGTGACGCGCAAGCAGAAGCTCTTGAAGAAGCAGAAGGCGGGAAAGAAGCGGATGAAGTCGGTCGGGCGCGTGGAAGTTCCCCAGGAGGCGTTCCTGGCAGTGCTCGAGATCGACGAGTAGATAGGGTCTCGCGCCATGGCGATCAAGACAGAGGCAATCGGCAAGGAATGGCCCGCCACGACGTATGAGGTGGGCAAGGAGAAGATCCGTGAGTACGCGACTGTGGTCGGGCTTGAGAACCCGGTCTATTTCGACCGCGAGGCGGCCAAGGCGGCCGGCTACCGCGACGTCGTCGCACCGCCGATGTTCGCCGTCGTCTACAGCTCGCCGGCAATGGCTCCGGCGATGTTCGACTCCGACGTGGCAATGAACTTCGCCGCGATGGTCCACGGCGGTCAGGAGTTCGAGTGGGGCGAGCCGGCCTGCTCGGGCGACGAGATCACGACCACCGCCAAGTGCCTCGACATCTCCGAGAAAGACGGCAAGGGCTTCTACATCTTCGAGACGAGCTCGGTCAACCAGAACGGCGACCAGGTCGCGCGCGGCACCTGGACGCTGATCGTGAGGGGGGTCTGAGATGGCGGATTTGAACGCCGGGGACGCGATCCCCGAGTTGCGGGTGACGCCGGACAAGTACCTGCCGCACCGCTACGCCGGTGCTTCGGGGGACTTCAACCCGATCCACATCGACCCGGAGTTCGCCAAGGCCGTCGGTCTGCCGAACACGATCCTGCACGGGCTCTACATGATGGGCCTGGTCGCCAGGGCGGCGACCGACGTCGCCGGCGGCGACCCCGGCAAGCTGAAGCGCCTCTCCGTCCAGTTCCGCGGCATGGGGGCTCCGGAGACTGAGATAGTGGTCTCCGGCACGGTCAAGGCGGTTGAGGGCGACCGGGCGGTCATCGACACGGTGGCAGCTCAGGGCGAGAACCAGACGATCCGCAACGCCGAGGCTGAGATCGAGGTGGGGTAGGGCGGCGGGTAGCCCCGCCGGCTCAACTTTTTGCGAAGACAGCAGCTGGCCGTCCGCGGGCGGACAAGCGCAAAAAGTACAAGCCGCCGGCAGGGCCACCCGCCGCCCCTCCTAGAATCGGAGCATGCTGTCTCAGCGGCAAGAGTTGATTCTCAGGCTCGTCGTCGATGCATACCTGGCGTCGGGGCGGCCGGTGCCCTCGAAGGAGATCGCCGAGAGAGCTGAGGTCGAGTGGGGGCCGTCGACCGTGCGGGCGGAGCTGGCAGCGCTGGAGGCGGCCGGGTTCCTGACCCATCCCCATACGTCGGCAGGGCGGGTGCCGACCGAGGTGGGCTACAGGCACCACGTCGATCTGATGATGGCCGAAGGCGGACCGCCGGCCGAGAGCGCGGTCGAGCTCGAGTTGTCGCGCCTGCGCCGGGAGCTGGATGAGGCGATGCGCGAGACGACCACCGCCCTGGCCCAAGTGACCGACCTGATGGCGCTGGTCACCGCTCCCCCCGAGACGGTTGTGGCGACGATCCACCGCGTCGAGGTGCTGCGGCTGCAGCCGAGCCGGGTGATGGTCGTGGCGATCGCCTCCAACGGCGCCGTCGCCAAGCGCGTCTTCGACTTTCCACGCCCCGTCGATTCGGGCCTGGTCGAGTGGGCCTCGAGCTATCTGAACGAGTCGCTCGTCGGCATGGGCCTGGGCGCACGGATGATCGCCAGCCGCCTCGCCGATCCGAACCTGGGCCCCGGCGAGGCCGAGTTCATCGCGGTCCTCGGCGTCGCCTTCACCGAGCTGGAGAGCGAGGAGGCGGCCGACACCCTCTACATGGAGGGAGCCTCGCGCCTGCTCTCCGAGGAGCACGCGGCCGACCTCCCCCGCGCGGACCGCTTGATGACGGCGCTCGAGCAGCGGGCGAGCCTGCTCGGCATGTTGCGTTCGGCGCTGGACCGGCGCTCGGTCTTCCTCTGGATCGGTGGAGAGAATCCGCGGCCCGAGTTGCGCTCGGTCAGCGTCGTCGGCGCCAACTACGGTCTCGCCCACCGCAACCTCGGCGCGGTTGGCGTGGTTGGGCCGCTGCGGATGGACTACGCGACCGCGATCGCCTCCGTGCGTGGGGCGGCACGCGAGCTCTCCCGCTACTGCGAGACGGTCTACGGCGACTGACGGATGCCGCGCGACTACTACGAGATCCTCGGCATCGGCCGCGGCGCCTCCGAGAGCGAGGTCAAGCGTGCCTTCCGCGCCCTGGCACGCGAGCTGCACCCCGACGTCAACGATCACGACCCGGAAGCGGAGGAGAAGTTCAAGGCCGCGGCCGAGGCCTATGAGGTGCTCTCCGATCCGGAGCGGCGCGCCACCTACGATCGGTTCGGCCACGAGGGACTGCGCTCGGGTGGCTTTCCGCCCCCCGGTGCCGGTTTCGGCTCGGTCGAGGACCTCCTCCAGGCGGTCTTCGGCACGGCCTTCGGCTTCGAGGTGCGACGCGGGCCGATGCGCGGCCAGGACCTGGTCCAGTCGATCGAGATCTCGGCGCCGCAGGCAATGTTGGGGGGAAGCGTGAAGATCCAGAGCCACGAGGGGGAGCGGGAGGTCGAGCTCCCGCCCGGGATCCAGCACGGCGCCCAGTTCGCCCTGCGCGGCCACGGCCTGCCGGGGGCCAATGGCGGTCCGCCCGGCGACCTCCGGGTCGTCGTCCACGTCGTCGTGCCGACCGACCTCTCCGACGAGCAGCGGGAGCTGGCGGAGAAGCTCGAGCAGTCGCTCGAGCCCCACAACCTTCGCTCTGGCCAGGGCGACGGCGGCTTCTTCTCGCGCATGCGCCGAGCGTTCGGTTGATCCGCCTAGCGGTTCGCTGCTCCCCTGAGCAGGCCGAGCTCGTTCTTGCCGAGCTGACCGTGCTGGCGCCCAACGGCGTCGAGGAGGAGCGCGGCCCCGGATACGTCGAGTACGCGATCTACGGCGGCGAGGGCGAGCTTCCGGAGCTGGGCGAGATCGAGGCGGCGACCGGCGACACCCTGGTTGAGGTCGTCTCAACCGAGGTGCCCGACGATTGGGCCGATCGCTGGCAGGACTTCCACAAGCCGCTGCTGGTGGGGGACAGGCTCTGGTTGCGGCCATCCTGGGAGGAGCCTCGTCCGGGCACGATCGACGTCGTCGTCGATCCTGGCCGCGCCTTCGGAACCGGCGCCCACCCGACCACCAGGCTCTGCCTTGAGTTCTTGCTCGAACTTGCAGACGCCGGTCAGGCAACCGGCCCTCTCACGGACCTCGGCACCGGCTCGGGCGTCCTCGCGATCGCCGCCGCCAAGCTCGGCTGGGATCCCGTCTTTGCTTACGACCATGAGGCCGCTGCGATCGAAGCGGCGACCACCAACGCGGAGGCCAACGGTGTCCAGCTCGAGCTCGAACGCGCCAACCTGCGCGAACACCTCCCGGATCTCGGCCCCACGACCGTGGCCAACATGACGGCCCCGATCCTTCAGCGGGTGGCCGAACAGCTTTGTGAGGGGGATCGGGGGAGGGCTCGACGGAGCCTCCCCGCTGTTGCTCCGGAGGGCCCTCACCCGATCCCCCACCACCTGATCCTTTCGGGCCTGCTCCCGCCCGAGCTCGACAAGATCGCTGCCGCCTTCGGCCCTGCCGGCCTGGTCGAGAGAGATCGCCGCATCGACGGCGACTGGGGCGCCTTGCTCCTGCGTTGACTGGCGACTTATGCGTCGCTATGACGCATAAGTCGCCAGCCGCTGGGAGCTATATGTTTTCCGCCGATGCTCGCGACGATCACCGGCTACAGCATCGGCCTCTTCGTCCACGTGCTCGCCGTGGTGCTCGCGTTCGGGCCGACCTACGGGTTCGCGTTCTTCATCGCAGCCGCCGAAGAGCGCTCGCCACAGAGCATTCCAACCGTCCTGCGCGGCATCCAGAAGATCGACCGCTATCTGGTCAGCCCCGGCCTGATCGTGATCCTCCTGGCCGGGATCTACATGCTGAGCGATGCCTCGATCTCCGCCGGGGAGTCCTGGGTGAGCATCGGCTTCGTCGCGATCGTGATCCTCTTCGGCATGGCCCACGGCTTCTTCAGGCCCAATACCGCGAAGGCGCTGAAGCTGGCCGAGCATGACCTCGGTTCCGGCGGCGAGCTGGGAGCCGAGTACGAAGCGGTCGCTAAGAAGCTCGAGACCGGCGGCAAAGTGGCCGGCGCGATCGTTGCGATCACGATCTTCTTCATGGTCGTCAAGCCCTGACGCCGCTGCCCGCCACCGCTGCCAAGCTCGACGCATCGCTGCCGATTGCGATGTTCGACTCCGGCGTCGGCGGCCTCACCGTGCTGCACGAGTGCCTGGTCTCGCTGCCGGAGGAGGACTTCGTCTACCTCGGCGACACCGCCTGGTTTCCGTATGGCATCAAGGACCCGGCGGAGCTGCGGCAGCGGATTGCCGCGATCGCCGAGCTGATGCTCGGCGCAGGGGCGAAGCTGCTGGTGATCGCCTGCAACACGGCGACGGCGATCGGGGAGGACGTGGCGCGTGAGGTCGCCGCTCGGTATGGGGTGGAGGTCGTGCCTGTGGTCGAGCCCCAGGCCGAGATCGCGGCGGCGATCACCGACAGCGGCTGCGTCGGCGTTCTGGCCACGCCAAATACAGTCGAGAGCGGCTCCTACCGCCACGCGCTCGAAGGCCAGGGGCGCGCCCTCGAGGTCATCGAGGTGGAGGCGCCCGACCTTGCGCCCTTCATCCAGGACGGCTCGACCTTCGACGAGCGCACGATGGAGATGGCGCGCGCCTACTGCGCACCGCTTCAGCGGGCGGAGGTCGACACCCTGATCCTCGGCTGCACCCACTACCCCCTGGTTGCCCCGATGCTGCAGCGCATCCTCGGCCGCGACGTGCGCCTGGTCAGCGGCGGCCACGCCGTTGCCGCCGCCGCGCAGCGGACCTTGGAGGCGGCCGGCCTCGCCCGCGAATCGGACGGTGAGGGCGACTATCGCTTTCTCTGCACGGGCGACGCCGATTCCTTCCATGCTCTCGGCACACGTTTCCTGCAGATGCCGCTGGGACGAATTGAGCGGGTCGAGATCCGGCGATCCTGAATCTCGCGCGCCTGAATTTGCAGAATCGGCACGTTCTCCACCCACGTGCGCGTTGCGCCCTGCGACCGTTCCTAGCATGACGACAACAGCTAGCGGCAATACCGTATATACTCCCCCTGTGGCAAAGGTGATGATCTCAATGCCCGACAACCTTCTCGCGCGGCTCGACGAGCAGGCACGTGCGAATCGCGAGACGCGCAGCGGCTTTCTGCAGCGTCTCGCGGAGCGGGAGCTGCGCTTCGGCGAGGCCAAGCGGCGCAAGGAGATCGAAGACCTGCTGGGTCCTCCCCTTCACATGGGTGGCGAAGCGGCACGCTTGATTCGCGAAGATCGCGAATCCCACTGATCGTGCTGCTGCTCGACGCGAGCATTTGGCTCGCGGCCAAGGATGCCGACGATCCCTACTTCGAGTCGGCGCTCGGGCTCATCAGAGACCCGCGGGTCCCGGTTTCGGCGCTCGACCTCACCCTCTACGAGGCGGCGAACGTGGTCGGAGGTCGTTGGCGGCAGCCCGATGCTGCGAAAGATCTCTGCCGCACGATCATTGCCCGTTGTCAGGACCGTCTGGTCCCAGTCGGCTCGGGTCTGATCGATCTGGCGATTGATGCGGCCGACGAACACGGGCTCACCGCATATGACGCCGCCTACGTCGCCGCTGCTCAGAGCAACGGTTGGACGCTGGTCAGCACCGATGTCGCCGACCTCGTCTCGAAGGGGTTGGCGGTCCCTCCCGACTACCCTTTGGACGGATGAGCGTTCTCGAGCAGGTGCAGGCGGACGTGCGGACGGCGATGAAGGCGGGCGACCGCGAGCGGGCGGCGGCGCTGCGCATGGTCGTTGACTCGCTGCAGCAGGACGCCAAGCTGGGCAAGGGCGACGAGGTCGCGGTGCTGCAGCGCGAGCGCAAGAAACGAGTCGAGGCGGCGGAGGCCTACGGCGAGGCCGGTCGCGCCGAGCAGGCCGCGGCGGAGCGCTTCGAGGCCGAGTTGATCGAGGGCTACCTGCCGCAACAGCTCAGCGACGAGGAGCTGAGCGAGCTCGTCGACGCGGCTGTGACCGAAACCGGCGCCAGCGAGCAAAAGCAAATGGGCCAGGTGATGTCGGCCCTGATGCCGAAGGTCGGCGGGCGCGCCGACGGCAAGCGGGTGAGCGCGGCGGTGCGTGAGCGGCTTGGCGCGTAGGCAGCTGACCCTCGACAACGCCGTCGCCGCCGAGCTGGCGGGCTCCGAGGACGCGGTCCTTCGCGCGCTGCGGGGCCACCTCGGCTGCGACCTCCACCTGCGCGGCAACGTGCTCACGCTCGACGGCGAATCGGACGACGTGCAGACGGCGGCCACGGTGGTCGACGAGCTGGTCGAGCTGATCGAGCAGGGTCATGAGGTGGCGCCGGGGACGATCGCCGCCGTCACCGGCGCGCTCGACGCGCACGAGAGCCCGGCGGAGATCCTCGAGGACGTCGTCTGGCGCCACCGCAACACCAAGATCGCGCCGAAGACCCTGAACCAGAAGCGCTACGTCGACTCGATCCGCCGCCACACGATCACCTTCGGCATCGGCCCCGCTGGTACCGGCAAGACCTTTCTCGCGGTGGCGATGGCCGCCGCCGCCCTCTCCGAGCGCAAGGTGCAGCGGGTCATCCTCACCCGGCCGGCGGTCGAGGCGGGCGAGCGGCTCGGCTTCCTGCCGGGCGACATCCAGGCCAAGGTCGACCCCTACCTGCGGCCCCTCTTCGACGCGCTCTTCGACATGCTCGACCCCGACCGCGTCAACGGCTACTTCGAGCGCGGCGTGATCGAGGTGGCCCCGCTCGCCTTCATGCGCGGCCGCACGCTCAATGACTCCTTCGTCATCCTCGACGAGGCGCAGAACACGAGCCCCGAGCAGATGAAGATGTTCCTCACCCGGCTCGGCTTCAACTCGCGGATGGTCGTCACCGGCGACATCACCCAGATCGACCTGCCCAGCGATCAGCGCTCCGGCCTCGTCGCCGTGCGTGAGATCCTGGGCGAGGTGCAGGACATCTCCTTCGTCAACTTCGGCGGCGAGGACGTCGTCCGCCACAAGCTCGTCCAGCGCATCGTCGCCGCCTACGGGGAGCACGCGGAGCGCCGGTCGGCATCTCGCAGTGACGGTTGACCTCACGGACGTTCCCCTCGAGCTGAGGGGCGCTGTGGAGGCGGCGCTGGCGGCGGCGGGAGTCGACGACGGACACCTCGCGGTGGAGCTGGTCGACGCCGAACGCGTCCGGGATCTGAACCGCGAGCACCGTGGAAAGGACGCCCCCACCGACGTCTTGGCGTTTCCGCTTGACGGCGCCGGCCCGACGCCCGGTCCGCGCGAGCTCGGCGACGTCGCGATCTGCCCTGAGCAATGCTCTGACTTCGTCGAAGCGGCAGTGCACGGGGTACTCCACCTCTGCGGATACGACCACGAAATGGACGACGGCGAGATGCTCGCGTTGCAAGCGAAGGTGATGGAGGGGCTGCGATGACCCGCGCTGGTTTCATCGGGCTTGCGGGCAGACCCAACGTTGGCAAGTCGACCCTGGTCAACGCGATCGTTGGCAGTCGGGTGGCGATCGTCTCGATGCGGCCGCAGACAACGCGGCGAGCGATCCGCGGGATAAGGACCGACATCAAGGCCGGTTGCCAGCTCGTTCTGATCGATCTGCCCGGCGTGCAGCGGCCGCGCGACGTGCTGACCGAGCGGATGCAGCGCCGCGTCGAGCGCGAGCTGGCCGACTCCGACCTCGCCCTGCTCCTCGTCAACGGAGAGGAGGGAGTCGGCCCCGGAGACCGCTTCATCGCCCGTGCCCTCGTCGGCGCCGGCCCGGAGTTGCCGACGATCTGCGCCATCAACAAGGTCGACCGCCTCGGGCCGAACGAACTGGTGCCGGTGCTCGCCGAGGCGGCCGAGCTCGACGGCGTCGACGAGGTCTTCCCGATCAGCGCCCGCAGCGGCGAGGGCCTCGAGGCGCTGGTCGAGCGACTCGGGGAGCTGGTGCCCGAGGGCCCCTTCATGTACCCGCCGGAGGACCACAGCGACCAGTCGAGCGAACTGCTCCTTGCCGAGCTGGTCCGCGAGCAGGTGCTCAACCGGACCCGCGACGAGATCCCGCACTCGGTCGAGGTCGCGGCGAAGGAAGTGGTGGAGCGCGACGACGGCCTGGTCACGGTGCGTGCCGAGATCTGGGCCGAGACGGAGTCCCAGAAGCGGATCCTGATCG
>Ga0207663_10001010_pt1 | contig 12879 bp, 13 predicted proteins | sample LARL53metaG_FD_184346 | JGI IMG/M metagenome (GOLD analysis project Ga0207663, IMG submission 184346) | Corn, switchgrass and miscanthus rhizosphere microbial communities from Kellogg Biological Station, Michigan, USA - LAR L5-3 metaG... | ecosystem: Host-associated > Plants > Roots >...
AAAGCGCGAGACCGGTCACAAGCGGAAACACCTTCCACGCGCCGAAGAACACGGTCACTTCACCAACAAAATTCGCAAAGCCCGGCAACCCGCAGCCGGCCATTGCCGCCATCAGCAGCGCCGTGCCGATGAACGGGAGTTGGCGGCAAAGTCCGCCCAACTTGCTCATCTCCAGCGTGCCAGTCTTCTGGTAAATGTAGCCGCTCAACGCAAACGTCAGCGCGGCGAGGAAGCCGTGCGCAATCATGATCAGCACCGCGCCGGTCACGCCGATGAGGTTCAGGCTGGCGATGCCGAGGAAAATAAAGCCCATGTGCGCCACGCTGGAATTGCCGATGAGCAGGTTCAAATCTTTTTGCTTCATCGCCACCCAGCCGACGTAAAGGATGTTGCCCAGGCAGAGCCACGCCAGAATGTTCATCCAATCATGGGCTGCCTGCGGCAGAAGCGGCAGCGCGATGCGGATCAAACCGTAAAGCCCGAATTTTTTCAGCACGCCGGCGTGAAGCATCGCGGTCGGCGAAGGCGCGGAACCGTAGCCGAGCGGCGCCCACGAATGGAACGGCCAGAGCGAAACCAGAATGCCAAAACCAAACAGCAACAGCGGGAAGATGAAATTCTGCGCGCCGGCCGCAAGGGGATTGGCTTTTGCGTGCTCAATCAATTTCGGGATGTCAAACGTGTTCGCCCCGGATTGCACATAAAGCGCGATGAGGCCGATAAGCGCGATAAGCGCGCCGATGCTCAAATACAAAGTGATCTGGAACGTCGCGTAATTCTTACGTTCGCCGCGGCCCCAGACGCCGATCATGATGAACGTCGGCACCAGCGCCAGTTCGTGCAGGAAATAAAAGAAGAACAGGTCGAGCGACGCGAACGCACCAAGGATGCCGCCGCTCATTACCAGCAGCAGGATGTAAAATTCCTTTTCGCGCGTCTGGATTTCCCACGAGCAGAGCGTGGCAGCGAACGCGACAATGGCACCCATCAAAATCAGGCCGACGTTCAAGCCGTCCACGCCGACGTGGTAGCTGATGCCGAGCGATTCGACCCACGGGATTTGCTGCTCGAACTGGTATCCGTTAGCGCCGGGCACGAACTGGCAGAACATTTTTATCGCCAGCGCCATCGAAATGAACGTGCCGAGGAGGGCAACGAAGCGGATGATGACGCGGTAATTGTGCGGCACGACGACCAGCGCCAACGCCGCCAGCAGCGGCCAACCTGCGATGTAAGTAAGAATGGACATTTATTTTCCCAAAACCAGATACAGCACCACCGCCACGCCGAGCACGAATAGGAAGGCGTAGGTCTGGAGGTTGCCGGTTTGCACGAGACGCAGCGCGCGACCGGTGAAATCCGTGCCCCCGCGAACCAGCCCGATGCAAAAGCCCTCCACAAACCAGCGGTCAATCACATCCATCACCGTGGCGATGAAATCGTGCGCGCGGATGAAGGTGGCCTCGTAAAGCTCGTCGAAGTAAAACTTGTTTTTCATCGCTGTCGCCAGACCGCCGAGTTTGGCGGGCAGTGGGTCCGAGGTGACATTTTTGTAAAGCGAGAAAGCCACGAAGATACCGACCGCCGCGGCGGCAAGGCCAGCAAGCATCGGGCCAATGTTTTTCAGCGGCTCCAACACTTGCTGCACAACGGAAAGCGTTTCGTGTTCGGCGATGAACTGCGAACCGTAGTTGTTCCAGATGCCGATGAAACCGCCGATGGCCGCGAACACCGCCAGCGCCACGAGGGGCAGCGTCATCACCAGCGGCGACTCGTGCGCGTGCGAAGCGGCTTTGGATTTTTCCTTGCCGAAGAAAACCACAAAGAACAATCGGAAGGTGTAAAATGCCGTCAGCGCGGCGACGAATACGGCGACTCCGAACAGCAGGTAGTTTTTCTGTTCCAAGGCCTGCGCGAGAATGGAATCCTTCGAATAGGAACCGCTGAAAGGCGGAACACCGCTCAAGGCCAGCGCGCCGACAAGGAACGTCCAGAAGGTGACGGGCATTTTCTTGCGCAGGTTGCCCATTTGCCAGATGTCCTGCTCGTGGTGCATGCCGATGATGACCGAACCGGCAGCCAGGAACAGCAGCGCCTTGAAAAACGCGTGCGTGGTCAAATGGAACATCGCCGGCGTCGGCCCGCTCAAGCCGACGGCCATGACCATGTAACCAAGCTGTGACAACGTCGAGTAGGCGATAATGCGCTTGATGTCGTTTTGCTGGACGGCGATGAGTGCGGCGAGCAACGATGTGAATCCACCGATGTAGGCGATGACGTGCAGCGCGTCGGCATTGAACAGGAACAACGTGCGGCAGAGCATGTAAACGCCGGCAGCCACCATCGTCGCGGCGTGGATGAGCGCGCTGACGGGCGTCGGGCCTTCCATGGCGTCCGGCAGCCAGACGTGCAGCGGGAATTGCGCGGATTTGCCCATCGCGCCGCAGAAAATCAGCAGGCCGCCGATCGTGCCGAGGCTCTCGGCAATCGCGGGGCTCCATTTAAGCGCATCCTGCACGCCCGCGAAATTCAGCGAACTGGCCGCGCTCCAGACCATCAAAATGCCCAACAGAAAGCCGAAGTCACCGAGGCGGTTGGTGAAAAAGGCTTTTTTCGCCGCGTCGGCCGCGCTGGGTTTTTCAAACCAGAACCCGATGAGCAGATAGCTGGACACGCCGACGAGTTCCCAGAAGATGAACATCTCGATGAAATTGTTCGACAGCACAATGCCGAGCATCGAGAAGGTGAACAGGCTCAATTTGGCGAAGAACCGCGCCTTGCTGCGGTCTTCGTCCATGTAGCCGTAGGAGTAAATGTGGATCGCGCCGCCGACGCCGGTGACGATGAGCATCATCATCAGGCTCAAAGCATCGAGCTTGAGGCCGAAATCAATCTGAAGGCCGCTAGGTGCCTGACCAATCGAAAGCCAGTTGACGGCGGTTTCGGTATTGATTTGAAAACCGTTGGCGCCGATGAAAACCAAAGTCATCACGAAACCGGCAACAATCGCGCCAATGGAAATGAGCGCGCTCACGTTGCGGTGTTTCAACGTGAACAGCGTGATGGCCGCCGCCGAGAAAATCGGCAGGAACAGCGTCAGCCATGGTAGAATTTCGTATTTCATCCGTCAGAGTTTCATGCTCGTCAAATCTTCGACGTGCGCGGTCTGGCGTTTGCGGTAGAGCGCGACGATGAGCGCCAAGCCGACCGCCACTTCCGCCGCCGCCACGGTGATGATGAAAAACACCAGCACCTGTCCGTCGAGCTTGTCGTTGAACCGCGAAAAGGAAACCAGCGCGAGGTTGGCCGCGTTGAGCATCAGCTCCAGCGACATGTAAATCACCAGCAGGTTGCGCCGCATGACCACGCCCAGAAGTCCGAGCGCGAACAGCAGGAAGCTCACGGTCAAATAATGTTCCAGTCCAACGTTCATATTTTTATCGCGGCGACGCCAGGTTGAAATCGGGTGGAACAGGCGTCACGCCCGAAACCGGCAGCGTTAGGCCGCCATAATTATTTACCCGGCCAAAAGCCGTCGGGTGCGCGCCGCCGCAATTCGGCGTGACGCCGAATTGAACAGGCCGGAGGCCTGTTCCACCCGCAATTTTTGCGAATTCGTTTTTCATTTCTCCGCGCATCCGCGTTTATTTCAAATCTTTCTTGCTCAATAGAATCACGCCGACCATCGCCACGAGCAGCAGCACCGAGACGACTTCAAACGGCAAAACGTATTGTTTGAACAGCAACTGGCCGAGCGCGTTGGTTCCGCCTTCGAGTTGTGGCGCGGGCAGATTTGCGCCCGGATTGGTCGTTCTCAACGCTTTCAAGGAAATCGCCACGATGGCTCCAACCGAGATCAACCCGCCGGCAATGCCGAAAAATTTGATCTTCCGCCGCTGTTCCTCTTTCAAATCCAGCAGCATGATGACGAACAGGAACAGCACGATGACCGCGCCGGCATAGACGATGATCTGGACGGCGGCGAGGAAGAACGCGTGCAACAGCACAAACAGCCCGGCCATCGAGATGATGGTCAGCACCAAAAACATTGCGCTCGTGACCGGATTGCGGCTGAACGGATTGGCCACGACGAGCACGCCGCACAGCAGCGTCAGCGCCGCGAAGACGTAAAACAAAACGTCCGGCACCGTGCTTCCGCCAAGCAAGTTGTTGATGGCTTCCATTGCTGATTAATATTTTACCGGGAAATTATCCTGTGCCTGCGCTTCTTCCAATTTGTGTTTCCATTTCTGGATGCCGCCGTGCGTGCCGCCGAGGGCGAGGAGTTTTTCCTTGTTGTAAATCATTTCACCGCGGCTCTGGCCGGTAAGAGAGTAATCTTTCAGCAGGAAAATCGCCTCTTCCGGGCAGACTTCCTGGCAAAGACCGCAGTAAATGCAGCGAAGGAAATTGATTTCAAATTCCTCCGGCATTTTCTCCGCGTTCGGTCGGTCGGCGAGCTGGCCGGCCGGGCCGGGCGGCGTGATGCGGATGGCCTTCGGCGGACAGACGAATTCGCAAAGCTGGCAGGAGACGCATTTCGTTTTGCCTTCCTGGTCCTTCACCAGATAGGGCGCACCGCGATAATCCGGCGGCACGGCCCATTTCTGTTCCGGGTATTCCATCGTGACCTTCTTGCCCTGGAACAGCGTGCGGTAGGCGTGACGGAGCGTGACCTTCAATCCACCGGCAATCGCCGGCAGATAAAGCCGCTCCCAAAACGTCAACGGTTTGCGATTAACAATCATTTAACTTTTCATCCACAAAATCACCGCCGTCACCAAAATGTTCACCAGCGCCAGCGGCACGAACCGGCGCCAGCCCAAATCCATCAACTGGTCATACCGGAAACGCGGGAACATCCAGCGCACCCAGATGAACAGCACCATGAACACCAGCATCTTCACCAGAAAAATCAGGATGTGCACAAGGCCGATCAACAAGGCATGGGTGCCGGCACTTTCCCCGGCAGAATGGTCCAGACCCCAGAACGGCAGCGTCCAGCCGCCGAAAAACAGCGTCACCATCATCGCCGACGACGCAACCATGTTCGAATATTCGGCGAGAAAAAACAGCGCGAATTTCATGGAGCTGTATTCCGTGTGATAGCCGCCGACCAATTCGGTTTCCGCCTCCGGCAAATCAAACGGCAGCCGGTTCGTCTCCGCAAACGAGGCGATCAGGAAAATGATGAACGAGACCGGCGCGTAAATCACCATCCAGCCGTGCGCCGACTGCCAGCCGATGATGCGGCTCAAATTCAAATTGCCCGCGATCAGCAGCACCGGGATCACCGACATGCCCATCGAAATTTCGTAGGAAATCATCTGCGCACTCGACCGGATGCCGCCGAACATCGGGTATTTGGAGTTCGCCGCGTAGCCCGCCAGCACGATGCCGTAAACGCCGAGCGACACGATGCCGAACGTGTAGAGAATGCCGACGTTCAGGTCCGCGATGACCATTTTCTGCGCGCCGATCTGGGAGCCAAACGGAATCACCGCGACGACCAGCATGGAGGGAATGACCGCCAGCGCCGGCGCGAGCCAGAAATAAATCTTCCGCACGCCCGCCGGCGTAAAATCCTCCTTGAGCATGAATTTCAAACCGTCCGCCAGCGGTTGGAAAATGCCGAGCCGGATCAATGCCGGACCGACAATCGGAATATATTTGGCGAATGGCGGCGCCGTGCGGTTCGGCCCGACGCGATCCTGAATCCACGCCGAAATTTTCCGCTCGGCCAGCACCGCGTAGGCCACCATGCCCTGCACCACGCCGACGACGATGGCGATCTTGACGAGACTGAAGATGACGAAATTCCAGTTCATTTTAGATTTTCACCGTCACGCCGGTGTCGCCGAGGCCGGCCCACGTCAAACCGTTGAACGCGGGAACATCTTTCGCCATTTCGTTGAACAAACCTTCGATGGTCACAAAACCATTCTGGCCGGTGACGTTGTGAACGAGGTCATGCAAAAATTCCCATTCGGCGCGCGCGTCGCCGGGCGCCTCGACGGCCTTCATGAATTTCTGGACGCGGCCCTTGGTGTTGGTGAACGAACCGCGTTTTTCCGCGTGCGCGCAGCCGGGCAATAGATAATGCGCCAGCGTGGTCGTCGCGTTCGGCAAAATGTCGCTGACGATGAGCGTCTCCAGCTTGCCGAGCAAATCCGCGCCGATGCCGTGCTTCGTCACGTCCTCGCCGAAAACAATCAGCGTCTTGATTTTGCCGCTCGAAATTCCGTTCGCGATCTGCGGCAGGTTCGTGCCGATTTCCGTGAAACAAATTCCGGTGAGCCGCGCGCCGTTCGTGTTCGGATTTTTGTCCCCGCTGACGAGCAGCTTGTCGGCCTCGCCGATGCGCGCGACGGAATCGCTGATGGCGCCGAGCTTGGATTTCAGCTTTGAAATCAGCCAGAGTTCCTCATTCGTCTGCCGCGCCGAGGCGACAATCGCGACGGAACCAGCCGGGGCTTTTTTCAGCTTGTCAGAAATTTCGTTCAGCGCCGCCGTCCAGGTGGATTTCTGTCCGCGCACCAAAACTTCCTTCAAGCGGTCGGCGCGGCCGATCCATTTGTAATTCAACCGACCGGCGTCGCACATCCACGGGCCGTTCACGGCGTCGTTTTCGCGCGGCGTGTAGCGGTAAATCTTTTCCTCGCGCGAGCCGATGATGACATTACAGCCGGTCGCGCAGCTCGTGCAGACGCTCTTGGTTTCCTTAAGGAACCAGACGCGCATCTGGAAACGGAAATCTTTCGACGTGAGCGCGCCGACCGGACAAACATCCACGGTGTTCAACGTGTAATTATTGTCGAACGGCATTCCGGGGAACGTCGCGATCGTGTTGTAACTGCCGCGATTGATGATGCCGAGCGCATCGTCGTGCGCGATGTCGCGCGTGAACCGGATGCAGCGCGTGCACAGGATGCAACGTTCCGCATCGAGCATGATGCGCGGGCCGAGGTCAACGGCTTTCGGCTTGTGGACCTTCGGTTCGACGAAGCGACTGGCCGACTGGCCGTAGTCCACGGAGTATTCCTGCAACTTGCATTCGCCGGCCTGGTCGCAAATCGGGCAGTCCAGCGGATGATTGATGAGCAGCGATTCCAGCACACCCTCGCGCATTTGCTTCACGCCGGGAGTTTTTGTGTAAATCTCCATGCCGGGCGAAATCGGCGTGGCGCAGGCGATGGCCGGGCGCGGCGACTTGGCGATTTTCGGCGTGCCGTCAGGATTTGAAATTGGCTTGCGGTCTGGCCCGAGCGCCGGCGTGCCGAATTCGACGAGGCACATGCGGCAATTGCCCGCGACCGGCAGCTTGGGATGCCAACAATAATGCGGCACATCGGTCTTGGCCAGTTCACACGCCTGGATCATCGTCGTCGGCGTGAGCTTGCCCGACCAATCGGCCGTGAGCTTGGGCACTTCGATCTCGCGCCCGTCCACCTTCACCTTGATTTTGTCAATCGCAGGCGCGGCGGGCTTTGTTTCAGTTGTGGCGGCGGTGGACATTGAAATCAGTGGTGCGCGGCGGCCAATTGTTTTTGTTCAACCGGTGCGACGATTTCCTTCGCGCGGCGTTCCTCATCGGCCTTGCCTTTGGCGACAAATTCATCCTTGAACTTGGCCACGAAGCTCTGCACCGGCCACGAGCAGGCTTCGCCAAACGCACAAATCGTCCGGCCACCGGGAATGTTGTCGGCGATTTTGACCAGATAATCCGCGTCGCTCGCGCGGCCTTCGCCGTGCGTGAGGCGGTGCAGCGCCTTGCTCATCCAGAGAGAGCCTTCACGGCAGGGCGTGCATTGGCCGCAGCTTTCGTGGGCGTAAAATTCGGAAAGATTCGCCAGCGCCTCCACGATGTCGGTCGAATCGTCCATCACGATGATGGCGCTGGAACCGCTCATCGAGCCGGCTGCGGCCAGCGAATCGAAATCGTAAGGCAAATCCAGCATGTCCGTCTCGACCAGAGTCTCTTTGCCCTCGGCGTCCTTGCGCTTGAGCTTGAATTTCTCGCCGGCCTTGAAAACTTTCGCAGACGAACCGCCGGGAATGACGGCTTTCAACTTTCTTCCTTCGCGAAGGCCCCCGCCGAATTTCGGGTCGTTGATGAGTTCGCCGATGGTCGCCTTGCCGGTTTCGATCTCGTAATAACCGGGTTTCTTGACATGGCCGCTCAAACTGACGATGCGCGTGCCGGTGTTGTTCGGCGTGCCGAGCTTGGCGAATTCCGCGCCGCCCATCGCGACGATGTGCTTCACGTTGCAGAGCGTCTCGACGTTGTTGACGATGGTCGGGCACATCCACAGGCCGAGAATGGCCGGAAAATACGGCGGCTTGATACGCGGATACGGCCGCTTGCCTTCGAGCGACTCGATGAGGCCGGTTTCCTCGCCGCAAATGTAAGCGCCCGCGCCGCGGTGGACGTAAATCTCCAGATCGTAGCCAGTGCCGAGAATGTTTTTGCCGAGGAAATTTTTCTCGCGGGCTTCCTTGATGGCGCGATTGAGGATCTTCGCGCCTTCCGGCATTTCGCCGCGGATGTAAATGTAGGCGAGCTTCACGTCGTTCGCGAAGCAGGAGATGATCATGCCCTCGATGAGCTGGTGCGGATCCTTGTGCATGATCTGCCGGTCCTTGAACGTGCCCGGCTCGGATTCGTCGGCGTTGCAAATCAGGTAAATCGGCTTGCCGCTCTTGCGGTCAACAAAGCTCCATTTCAAGCCGCAGGAAAAGCCCGCGCCACCGCGACCGCGCAGCCCGGAAATTTTCACGTCCTCGCGGATTTGCTCCTGTGGCGACAGTTTTTTGCCATCGGCCAAATCCTTCGGCGGCATGGCGAGCGCCTTTTTCAGGTCGTTGTAGCCGCCATGACGCAAATAGCATTCGATGTCGGGCGTGTAACCCGGCTCGTCGGCGTATTTCAAAATCAATTTGTATTCCTGCGCCATAGCAACTTGACTCTCACGCGAAATTCTCTAGTCTAATCTTCCCGTCTTGCCCGATGGTGTAACGGTAGCACAGCAGACTCTGAATCTGTTTGTCATGGTTCAAATCCATGTCGGGCAGCCAACCGGCATTTACGATTTCAGATTTTTGATTTACGATTTGCATCGGCTTCGGGTCATTTGCAGTTGGCCACAATCTCGTCGGCTTTCTTGTGGCTGACGCCTTCGTAAAACGCGTCGTTGCACATCATCACCGGCGCGGTGCCGCAACTGGCCAGACACTCGACGAATTCGACCGTGAACTTTCCGTCCTTCGTCGTCTGCGGACCGTGCGCGTGCGCGTCCAAGCCAAATTTTTTGCAAAGATGTTCACGCAGTTCATACGCGCCACCAAGCGCACAGCTCAAGGTCCGGCAGACCTTGATTTGATATTTGCCCATCGGCTCTTGCCGGAGCATCGGATAGAAAGTCAGGATTTCAAAGACGTTGATCGGCTGGAGTTCCAGCTTCTTCGCCGTCCATTGGACTGCCTCCGACGAAATCCAGCCGAACTGCTCCTGGATTGCGTGCAACACCATGAGCGACGCGGCGCGCTTAACCGGATAATGCGAAATCAATTCGTTCACTTCCGCTTCGAGCTGGGGTGTGGCTTGAAAGCTCATCGGTCGCATTCCCCCATCACAAAGTCGAGCGAACCCAAAATGGCCACGGTGTCGCTGATGAGCGTGCCGACGAAAATTTTCGGGACGATGCTCAAGTTCACGAAACTCGGCGAACGGATTTTCATCCGGTAAGGCGTGCCGCCGCCCTTGCTGTTGATGTAAAAGCCAAGCTCGCCCTTCGGATTTTCGTGGCCGAAATAAATTTCGCCAGGCGGACAATTCACGCCTTCGGTCACGAGCATGAATTGGTGGATCAATTCCTCCATGCTCGACAAAACCTTCTGCTTCGACGGCAGGGTGATCTTCCCGTCGGCGACGTTGACCGGTTCTTTGGTCTTGTTTTCCGCGCCGCCGGGAATTTTTTTGATGCACTGCTCCAGAATGCGCGTGCTCTGACGCATTTCCTCCATGCGGACGAGGTAGCGGTCGTAGCAATCGCCGACCGCGCCGGTCGGAATGTCGAATTCCAAATCCTTGTAGCAAAGATACGGCTGGTTCTTGCGTAAGTCGTATTCGACGCCGCTGCCGCGCAGGTTGGGACCGCTCAAGCCGTAGTCAATCGCGTCCTCCTTCGAGATCACCGCGAGGTCGCGCACGCGGTCCACCCAGATGCGGTTGCGCGTGAGCAGCGTCTCAAACTCGTTCAGCGCCGGGATGAATTCGTCGCAGAATTTCTGGCATTGGTCGAGCCAACCCGGCGGGATGTCGCGCATCACACCACCGATGCGCGTGTAACTCGTAGTGAGCCGGGCGCCGCTGATGGCTTCGGCCATGTTGTAAATTTTTTCGCGCTCGGTGAAGCTCAACAGGAAAACCGTCACCGCGCCCATGTCCATCGCGAACGCACCGAGACCGAGCAAATGCGCGGAAATACGGGCCAGTTCGGCGCACATCACGCGGATGTATTGACAGCGCGGCGGCAGTTTGTCGTGGATGCCGAGAAGCTTTTCCACTGCCAGCGCGTAAGCAACGTTATTCGCCAGCGGCGCGAGATAATCCAGCCGGTCCGTGTAAGGGATGAACTGGGTGTAGGTCATGTTCTCGGCGATTTTCTCGTCGCCGCGATGCAGATAACCCACGTCCGGGTCGGCCTTGGTAATGATTTCTCCGTCCAGCTCCAGCACGATGCGCAAGACACCGTGCGTGGCCGGATGCGACGGGCCCATGTTCAGCACCATCTTCTCGCCCTGCATGTCCTGAAGCTCGTCCGCCGCCTGCGCTGACCGCGCGGCGGAATCACGAACTTCAATGTCTTGAACGGTGGCCATGAAAATTATTTCCGAACAAGTCGTTTGTCGCTGATGCCGGGTTCGGCACCTTCCGGCGTGCGAACTCGCGGTTCGCGTTGAACCGCCTCGTCACTGCTGGGAACGGTCACAAACGGCCCGCCTTCCATCGGTGTCACCCGCGTGAACGCAACGCCCGGCAATTCACTCGGCTTGCCGGCGAGCGGGAAATCCTTGCGCAACGGAAAATACGGATAGCCTTCCCACATCAAAATCCGGCGCAAATCCGGATGACCGCTGAAACGGATGCCCATCATGTCGTAAATTTCGCGCTCGTGCCAGTTGGCGGTGCGCCAGACGGGCAAAACGCTCGGCAACTCGGATTTTTCCTCGCTCACGCTGGTTTCGATGCGCAATTCGTTTCCGCTTTTCAGGCCCCGCAGATGATAAACCACCGTCCAACGCGGGTCGTCGCCGTAATGGTCGAGGCTGCTGATGTCCACGAGGTAATCGAAGCCGAGCTGCGCCTTCGCGAATTCGCACACGGCGGTGATTTGTTCCGCATCAGCGAGCTTCACCGTGATTTCGCCGCGAAATTCCGCCGGTTCGGAGATTATATCACCGAATTTGGCTTTGATTTTTTGGGCGGATTCGAGGGCGGGCACGGCGATTTCAAATTTAAGATTTCAATGGTGTTGCAGCGCCTTGACCGCCATGAGGTTTTCCAGCACCGGCTGCGTGCTGATTTTGGCCTGCAATTTCATCAGCGCGTCGAGCACGGCTTCGGGCCGCGGCGGACAGCCGGAAATGTAAATGTCCACCGGGATGATGTTGTCCACGCCCTGTAGCACGGCGTAACTGCGATACATGCCGCCGGTGGAGGCGCAGGCGCCCATCGCGATGACCCATTTCGGCTCCGGCATCTGGTCGTAAATGCGCTTCACCGCGAACGCCATTTTGTAAGTGACGGTGCCGGCGACGATCATGCAATCGGCCTGGCGCGGCGAAAAGCGCATGACTTCCGAGCCGAAGCGCGAAATGTCGAACCGGCTCGCGCCGACGGCCATCAATTCAATGGCGCAGCACGCCAGGCCCATCGGCATCGGCCAGACGGAATTTTTGCGAAACCAGTTCAGCGCGGCATCCACGCGGGTGACGATGACGTCGCCCTCGATCTTCGAATTGTAGCCGATTTCGGTTTCGGTTCGCATAAAGCACAACGCGCCCTGAAAGGAGCGCCTCCAGAAGGTAACCGGCGCGGAAAACCGGGGCAAGTTGAATTTGTGATTTTTTTCACAAGAAGACTTAATCCACGGGAATGTTCACCAGAATGTAACACGGCAAACGCCGCGCGGCATGGTATTAACACTCGGCCGCATCTTGCGCTTGTGACCGGCGGCGGCTTGTGTAGAATCAGCAAACGCACTGGGCGTGATTATGAAAACATTTGCGGAATTGAATTTTCCGGGGCGGCTCATCGCCGTGGAGGGGCTGGATGGCTCCGGCAAGTCCACGCAGATTTATCTCCTCAAACGCTGGCTCGAAGCCGAGGGCATTAAGGTCTATTTCAGCAGTTGGAACTCGTCCGAGCTGGTGAAGTCCGCGACGAGCAAGGGCAAGAAGCGCGAGCTGCTCACGCCGACGACCTTCAGCCTCATCCACGCGACGGATTTCGCCGACCGCTACGAACGCCACCTGCTGCCGCTGCTTCGCGCGGGCTACATCGTGCTGTGCGACCGCTACGTTTTCACGGCGTTCGCGCGCGATGTGACACGCGGTTGCCCGCCGGACTGGGTGCGCGGCATTTATAGTTTCGCGGCGCAGCCCGACCTGACGTTTTTCTTCAAGGCCGATTTGGAGGTGTCGCTGAACCGGATTCTGGAAGGCCGGCCCAAATTGAAATTTTTTGAGGCGGGCATGGACTTGCGGCTGTCGACCGATCCTTACGAAAGCTTCCGGATTTTCCAGGGGCGAATGCTCGAGCAATACCTGGCGATGAGCACGGAATTTCATTTTTTGCGCATTGACGCCAACGGCCTC